>SXGS01529336.1_pt1 | contig 59430 bp, 41 predicted proteins | sample 3174681 | NCBI WGS metagenome assembly SXGS01 (sample SAMN11356861, study PRJNA531348) | freshwater metagenome | isolation source: freshwater sample F1-80 | place: China: Fuxian Lake, Yuxi | collected 2017-12-25
AGATTGGGAAGAACAAGGATCTCTGCACCGCGATCGAGACGAAGGCCGGGTTCGTCGAGCCAGTTAAAAAAAAGTAACCGGTAACCCCGACTACACGCAGTGGCGCGGCGTGAGCCGCGACGGCCGGCTCGCGTGGCTGCCCGACCAACTTCCCGCCAAGTCCGATCCCGTCTGGGAAGCCACTCTCACCGCCCCCGGATTAGGTGGCGTCGCCGCCACTTCCGAATACGTACTCGTCTCCGACCGCGAACTCAACGACACCGTGGACGTATTCCGCTGCCTGAAGTCTGCGGACGGTAAGGAAATCTGGTCGCACCGCACGCCCGCCCTCGGCAACCTTGACTACGGCAATTCACCGCGCGCCACGCCGCTGCTTCACGAGGGCAACGCCTATATACAAGGCGCGTTCGGCGATCTCGTGTGCGCCGAGTTGAAGACCGGCAAGGCGGTGTGGTCGCTCAACCTGCGCGACGAGTTCGACGCGAAGGACGAGCGCAAGTGGGGCGTGTGCGACTCGCCCCTCATTGCCGACGGCAAACTCATCGTCGCGCCCGGAGGGAAGGACGCGGCACTGGTGGCGCTCGATCCCAAGACCGGGAAGCCGGTTTGGAAAACACCCGGCAAGCCGGCGGGGTACGGCTCGTTCATCGCCGCGAAGTTCGGCGGTACGCTCCAGATCATCGGTTACGACACCGAAACGCTCGGCGGCTGGGAAGCGAAAACCGGCAAGCGACTCTGGACGCTCACACCGGAACGCAAAGGTGACTTCAACGTGCCGACCCCCACCGTCGTCGGTGACAAGTTGCTTGTGACGACCGAGAACAACGGCACTCGACTGTTCGCGTTCAAAGCGGACGGCACCATCGAACCCAAACCGACGGCGACGCACAAGCGGCTCGCGCCGGACACGCACACGCCCGTTGTCGCGGGTGATCGCGTGTTCGGTGTGTGGAACCGGCTGTACTGCTTGAGCCTCAAGGACGGGCTGAAGGAACTCTACGACGAGAGCACCACCGCGTTCGGCGGGTACTGCGCGGCGGTCGCCACCGATACGCGTGTGCTGGTGGTCCCGCGATCTGGCGAACTGATCCTGCTGGACGCGACCGCGAAGGAGTACACCGAACTCGGCCGGTTAGCGGTGTTCGGCAAGGACGAGAAGGGCGTGTACGCGCACCCGGCGCTCGTGGGCACGCGTGTGTACCTTCGCGGGAGTAGTTCGATCGTCTGCGTCGAACTGGGAGGGTAACCTTGCGCTCTTTGATGTCCGCAACTCTGGCGGTATGAAACAGGGATGTCCGCTGCTCCGCCACCGCCGACCACCGGCTCGCTCCTCGGGCGCCGGCCCTACGTCCTGTTCTTGACCGGCCGGTTCTTCGGCACGCTGGCCACCGGCACCCAGGCGGTCACCATCGCGTGGGAGGTGTACGAGATCGCGCGAAGAACCATGTCCGTCGCGGAGGCCGCGTTCGTGGTGGGCATGATCGGGCTGGCCCAGTTCCTGCCGCTGTTCGCGCTGACGCTCGTGGCCGGCGAGACGGCTGACCGGTACAACCGCCGGCTCATACTGACCCTCTGCTACCTGGCTCAACTGATCACCTCTGTGGGGCTGGCGCTACACTCTGAATTTGGGAGCGGGCTGTGGCCGATCTTCGCGTTGTCCGCGCTGTTCGGCGGGGCGCGGGCGTTCCTGCACCCGACGGCCAGCGCGCTCGGCCCGATGCTCGTGCCACCGCACCTGTTGCCCCGCGCGATCGCGACCAACTCTCTGGTCGCCCAGTTGGGCAGCATCCTCGGGCCGGCTCTGGGCGGGTTGCTGTGCGCGATCTCCCCGGCACTGGGGTATTGTGTGTGTGCGGGGCTGTACGCGACCTCCGCCCTCTGTTCACTCTTGATCCGTGCGAACGCGAGACCGCCGTTCGAGCACGGGCGCTCGCGGGTCGCGCAGATCCGGGAAGGGCTCGGGTACGTGTGGGGAAACAAGCTGGTACTGGGCGCGATCTCGCTGGACCTGTTCGCAGTGCTGTTGGGCGGCGCCACTGGCCTGCTTCCGGTGTTTGCCCGCGACGTGTTATACGTCGGCCCGGAGGGGTTCGGCATCTTGCGTGCATCACCGGCCGTCGGGGCGCTGCTTGTGGCCGGGTGGCTGGCGGTGTTCCCGATCCGCACTCGGGTCGGGGTGAAGATGCTGTTGGCAGTCGCACTGTTTGGCGTGATGACCCTGGTGTTCGCGTTGTCGCAGACATTCGCGCTATCGGTCTTTGCACTGGCCGTGTTAGGCGGTGCCGACATGGTGTCGGTGTTCACGCGTCAGAGTCTGGTGCAGATCGCCACGCCTGACCGGATGCGCGGGCGTGTGTCGGCGGTTTCGACGCTGTTCATCGGGGCGTCGAACGAGTTGGGGGAGTTCGAGAGCGGGGTCGTGGCCCGGTTCCTCGGGCCGGTCAGTGCGGTCGCGTTCGGGGGTGCTGGCTCACTGTTCGTGACGGGATTGTGGGCGTGGCTGTTCCCCGCGCTGCGGAAAGCGGATCGCCTCGCGTGAACGGTGCCGAGTGCCCGGTCCATTCGATTGGAATGGTCCGAGTCCCGGGCGGTCCGTCCAGCCACATCAAGACGCGAGTATTTCTCGGAACTCCCCGGTGTTGTCCGCGAATGTTTTCGCCGGGACGTCAAAGCGGTGAAGCAACGTCAGGAACAGGTCGCCGAGTGGCCGCTCGGCTTTCTGCTTGATGAACCGGCCGTGCTTCAGGCCAAGGTTCTTGCCGCCCGCGAGCACGAGCGGGTAGTTGCGGGCGTTGTGGGTTGTGCTCGTGCCGCTGCCGAAGAGGGCTACCGTGTTGTCCAGCAACCGACCCTCCCCTTCGCGAACCTTGGCGAGGCGGGCGAGGAAATAGGCGAACTGCTCGGCGAGGTAGCGGTCGTACTTGCCCCAGCCGTGCGTCGGGTCTTTGTCGTCATGGCTCAGCCCGTGGTGCCCGACCTTGCGGCCGAAATCGAGTATCGTGGGGAACTTGTCGCAGATGCCCACCCCATCCTCGGCCGTGACCTGATACGCGGCGGAGCGCGTCGTGTCGGTCTCGAACGCCAGCGCAATTAGATCGTACATCGTGCGGATGTAGTCGGTCGGTCCTTTGGGCGACACATCGAGATTGATTTTGCCGCGATCGACCTGAGGGAGCGCCTTCCCAAGCCAGTCCTGTGCCCGCACGACGCGTCCTTCGACCTCGTCAAGCGATTGCAAGAACTCGTCGAGCCGCTGCTGGTCCGGTGTGCCGAGTTTGGTCCGCAGGCTCTTGGCGTCTTCGAGAAGGAAATCGACGCGGCGCTTCCCCGCGGTCAGCGCCTTCTTGCGCGCGGCGAGGTCGCCGTCGCTGGGCTGCTCGAAGAGACGCTCGAAGACCCGACGCGGGTTCGACTCAGCCGGGATCGCACGGCCCTGTGTGTCGAATGCGATGGTCGTACTCCGGCTCTTCGTCCCGACGCCACCGTGGCTCGATAGCACCAGCGAAGGAACGCGGGTCTTGTCGCCCTGGTGCCTCGCGATCACCTGGTCGATCGAGGCGGAGTTGTTCAGATTCTCGCGGATGTCGGCGCCGGTGAGCCAGACGTCAACGGTGTTGTGCCCGACGAGTTGGCGGCTGGTGGCGTGCGACAGACCGCCGAGGATGGTCATGTCGGCGCGGTGCGGCGCGAGCATCTCAAGCGACTTGGTCAACTTGTAGTCGGCCCCGTCGGCGTGCGGGAACCAGTGCCAGTCCTGGTGGTCGGCGTGCTTGGGCGACGGCAGGTTCACGCCGTTGCCGAAGAAAAAAGCGCAGAACCGCTTGGGCGTCTTGGTGGCGGCAGGTGCCGCGTGCGCCATGGATTCGAGCCACGGCAGCGCGAGCGCAATGCCGGCGCCGCGGAGAACGGTTCGCCGGTCGAGCAGCCAGGAAGGTTGGGGCATGGCGGGAGCCTCTTACTTTGATTGAAACGGTTCGCTTCGGATTTTGTAGGGTGGGACAAGGCGTTGCGCAGGCCCACCAGCGCTGAGCTAAAGTTACGCGTTCATTCGTGTCTGGTATCGCCGTGGTGGGCCTGCGCAAAGCCTTGTCCCACCCTACTTCGATTGAAACGGTCGCTTCCGGCAATCAGTATCGCCGTGGTGGGCCTGCGCAAAGCCTTGTCCCACCCTACTTCGATTGAAACGGTTCGCTTCCGGCAATCAGTTCCACGAGCGCAATAAGTTTGTCGCCGCGTTCGCGGAGCGCAGGCACGAGCGCGTCGGCCGCGTCCGTGTCGCGAAGCGTCAACGAGCGGCCCAGCGCGTAAGCCATTACTTTCCGCAGCATCGCCCGGCGGAAGTCGTCGGCGCGCGCGCGAACCAGTTCGTCGCGCAGTCCGCTCAGACCATCGACCTTCGCCCCGCTCGGCAGTTCCACCATCGCGTCGATGGGGTTGCTTGTCCGCTTCTTCCGCAGTTCGGCACCGATGCCGGCGCGCTGCCAGTTTCCGACCGCGTCGTACTCCTCGAATGCCAGCCCCCACGGGTCGATCTTGCGGTGGCACCCAACGCACGCGGTGTTGTCGCGGTGCGCGGCCAGCGCCTGCGGAATCGTCAAGTTCTTCAGCTTCGGGCTGTCCCGGTTCAGTTCGGGAACGTTTGGCGGCGGGGGCGGGGGCGTCTCGTCGAGGAGATTCTTGAGGAGCCACATGCCGCGCTTGATTGGGTGGCCGTCGATCCCGTCCGAGTTACCCGTAAGAACACTCGCGTGGGTGAGGACGCCGCCGCGGTGGTGCTCCTTGTCAAGCTTCACCTTGCGGAACTTCGTCCCCTCCACACCCGCAATACCATAGTGTGCCGCGAGCCGGTCGTTGACACAAGTGAAGTCGGACGCGAGGAACTGGAAGATACTCATGTCCTCACGGAGAACCTCACCGAAAAAGTGAATCGTCTCCAACCGCATGGCGGCAAGGAGCGGTTCGTCGATGCCGGGATAGCGTTCCTTGTTAACGACGACACGTTGAAGTCGGTCGAGTTCGAGCCACTGATCGGGGAACTGCTCGACGAACTGCCCCGCCTTCGCGTCCTTGATCATGCGGCGGATTTGCGCCGACCGCACGGCGGGGTCACGCAACTTCCCTTCGTCGGCCAGTTGAGCCAGCGCCTTGTCGGGCATGGTACTCCAGAGGAAGTACGAGAGACGCGACGCGAGTTCGTGGTCGGTGAGTTTTTCCTTCGTGTTCGCCGAGTTTGTGGGAAGCGCGAGGAATCGCGGCGAACAGAGCACGACGGCCAACGTTTCCTTCAGGCTACCTTCCAGTGTGTCCGAGTCTTTGCGGGCGGCCTCCCAATGTTTCATGAGACGGTTGAGTTCGGCCGCGGTGACCGGGCCGCGGTAGGCGCGAGTGGCAAAGCGTTCGATGACTTCGCGCGCGTAGGCCGGTTCTTGGAGATCCTTGTTCGGGAAAAGGACGCTGGTGTGCGTCGTGGGCGGCCACGTTTCAAAGTAGGGATTCTCGAACTCGACCCACTCGACCTTCAGCCGCGGCGGCGCGGTCTCGCCCTTGACCACCTTCGCCGAGTTCCACACGGACAAAATCGCGGCGTTCTTGTCGTTGAGTGGACCCAGGTTCGGCGTCGAGACGTTTTCCATCCGGACCATAAACTCGTAGGTCCGGTAGTCCTTGTGATCGACGGTCTGCGGTTCGCCAATGGTGATCAGTTCGACGCCGTGGAAGTTCGTCGATCCAAACCCAACCGTAACGATGGGCACGCGGGTCGCGTCCGCGCCGTCAGGCGGTTCGACGCGGGCGGCGCGGACCCGAATGCGCGTCTCGCCCTTGCGGTACGCGTACTGGAATCCGACCGCGATGCGGAACTCCGGGAGCTGGGTCGCCGCCTCGCCGTGCCTTCGGATCGCCGACGGCGGCAGCGTGCCGTCCCACGCCATCTTGTTGTTCTGCGGTGGCGAGGAGTTGAAGATGCGGAACGCCTTGCCCTTGGGCATGGCGTACTCGAACGTCTCGCCGGGCCGGTTCGCCGGCTTCGGGACCGTCGTGATTTCAAACTTCTCGGGTTTCTCGAAGCCGCTGAGCCGGAAGCGGTGGACCGCCGGCGCCGGGCCCGTCACGATGGCCGCGTCGAGCGCCTCGTCCGCGAGCTGGAGGTACGTCTCGTACTGAAGAGGCGACATCCGCAGGGCGTCGCCGTCGTTACGGAAGCCGTTCTTCGACTTGCCGTCCTCCGGGAGCCGATTACCGAACTCGATTGGTAGGCCGAGGAGGTCTTGCAGCGTCCGCTCGTATTCGCGCCTGGTCAGTCGGCGGAAGTGGGTGGGTGGGTTCTTCGCCAGCGCGGCCTTGCGCCGCTCTTGCACAAGCCAGTTGGTCAGGAGTTCGCGGTCCTCCTTCTTCATCGCCGGTTCCTTGGCGGGCGGCATGTCTCCGACGTTCAGCCTGTCGAGAACTTCCCGCCAGTGGTCCCCATCCTTACCCTTGATCAGATCGGGGTCGAGCTTGTCGAGGCGCAAGTCCCCCTTTGACTTGGCAGGTCCGTGGCAGCCGATGCAGTGTTTTTGGAGGATCGGCGCAACGCGCGCGTAAGGAGTCGCTTCGTCCGAGCGAACCGGCGTCGGGCTGCTGCCCACGAGCAGGGCGGCCAGCACGAATGCTGCTCCCAGTAGTCGAGGCGCGAGCATGGAGGAAGGTCTCGGCATCCGTAAAAGTTCGGCAATTGTGGAATGCGACGCCGTACTCTGTGGGCAGGGGAGATCCGAACGTCGATATTCAGGCGGGGTTATTGAGCAGTCACGATTACTTTACCCCAGGCCGCCGACGCGTGGGAGTGAATTCCGGCCCGATTGCAATTCACCGCTAACCGGCCCGAATTGCTGCTTGACGGTAGCCCTGGCACATGGGAAAGTCAAAACACCTTCTCAAAGCCGATCCCACCCCGACGGCGCTGCGGTATCCGCGACCATCAGGCTCCCCGACATGCCCCTTCATCACACACTCACGCGCCGGTCGTTCCTCGTCGCGGGCGGGATGAGCTACTTCGGGCTGGACCTCGCGAGCCGGGTCGCGGCGGCACCGGTATCGACCGAGCTGCGTACAGTGGCGAAGTCCACGATCATGATCTGGTTGAGCGGCGGGGCATCCCACATCGACACCTGGGACATGAAGCCCGACGCGCCGGAAGAGTATCGCGGGAGCTTCAAGCCGGTCGCGACTTCCGCTCCTGGCATCCGACTATGTGAACACCTGCCGCACCTCGCGAAACAGGCGCACCACCTGGCCGTTGTTCGGTCACTGGGTGACCACCGGCGCGGCACCGGCGACCACCACGCGGGGTACTACTACAACCTCACCGGCCACGCCCCAGATCGCACGTTCCATCAGTTACTGAATGCCCGCACGCCGTACCCGACCGATTGGCCGTCGATGGCGTCGGTCGTCGCGTTGAAACGCCCGCCGCACCCGCACCTGCCCTCCGCGATCACGCTTCCGCACAAGGAAGGCGCACCGGAGTATACGCGGCCGGGACAGTTCGCGGCCCGGTTGGGCATCGAGTACGACCCGGTGTTCGTGGACGGCACACGCGAGCGCCCGCTGGATTTCGCCGTGCCGGCGCTATCGCTGAGCGGCGACCTTCCGGCCGAGCGCGTACTCGACCGTCGCGGGCTGTTGCACGCTCTCGACGCGGCGCACCGCGTCGCCGAAGACTCTCCAGCCAACCGCGACTACAGCATCTACCAGCGGAAAGCGTTCACACTGCTCTCGTCGCGCCAGACGAAGGCCGCGTTCGACCTGGGTGCGGAACCGGAGAAGGTCCGTGAGCGATACGGCAAGGGCATCAATTCCACGTCGATGCTAATGGCCCGGCGACTAGTCGAGGCCGGCGTGCCGTTCGTCACGGTGTTCTGGAAAGGCGACAGGGAACTCGACACGCTGTGCAAGAGCGGCGGCGGGTGGGACACACACGGGAACAATTTCAACTGCCTGAAGGACCGATTACTGCCAGAGTTCGACAGGCCGTTCGCGGCGCTGCTCGACGACCTGCACCAGCGCGGGCTTCTCGAAAGCACGCTCGTTCTGGTGTCGAGCGAGATGGGCCGCAAGCCGAAGATCGGTGACCCGCGATCCGGCGGGCAAGGCGGTGCTGGCCGCGACCACTGGCCCGCGTGCCAGTCGGTGCTGCTCGCTGGCGGCGGCATCAAGGGCGGGCAGGCATACGGCACGACCGACAAGCGGGCCGAGTACCCCGACCAGAACCCCGTCGCGCCGGAACACATCGCGCGCACCGTGTTCCACGCGATGGGCATCGACGACCTGCACGCGGTCGATCGCGAGGGTCGACCCTTCCACCTGATGGAAGACGGCCGCGCGCTCACCGAACTGTTCTGAATCACGGCCCACGAGACGGAGCGATGGTCCACACCGACACGACTGTCCCGCTCGCTGGCTGCGTTTCGCGGCGGGAGTGGCTGCGCGTCGGCGGGTTGAGCGCGATCGGGCTATCGCTTCCGGCCCTATTGGGTGCGAGCGGCCACGCGCCAGGCGCGACGCCGACGCTCGCGAACAGCCTCGGCTCGACGTTCGGTCGCGCGAAGAACTGCATCTTCCTGTGGTTGCAGGGCGGGCCGCCGCAGCACGAGACGTTTGACCCGAAGCCGGACGCGCCGGTCGATATTCGAGGGCTGTTCAAGCCGATCGCGACAAACGTCCCCGGCATCCGGTTCTGCGAACTCCTGCCGCGAACCGCCGGTCACGCGGACAAACTCGCCGTCGTCCGCTCACTCTCCACCCGCGACGATAACCACGACGTGAGCGGGTACTGGCTGCTCACCGGCTACCCCTATGGCCCCGGCAGCGCGCGTCAGATCAAGCCGAGCGACTGGCCCTACTTCGGCTCCGTCGTGAAGATGCTGAGGCCGAGCGAGAGGCTCCCCGCGCTCACGTCGGTGTGGATCCCGGACGTGATGCGCCTGAACGACAACGTCACCCCGGCCGGGCAGACGGCCGGGTTCCTCGGCAAGCAGTGGGAGCCGACGCGATTCGTCGGCGACCCGGTGGCCCCCGACTACCACATCGAGGGACTGGGACTGAGCGGCGACATGACCAGAGTTCGCGTGGACGGGCGCCGCGAGTTGCTCGGCCGACTAGATCGTTCCTTCGAGAAGGCAGGGCAAAGCGAAGCGGTCGAAGCCTGGGACCGGCTCTCGCACCACGCGCTCGACCTCGTCACTTCGGGGAAAGCTCGCGTCGCGTTCGACCTCGGCCGAGAGACCGACAAGACCCGCGACCGCTACGGCCGGTACACGTGGGGCCAGTCGTGCTTGCTGGCGCGCCGGCTCATCGAAGCCGGGGTGCGACTCGTTCACGTCAACTGGGCGCGGGACCCGGGCGACTCGGCGGTGGACAACCCGCTCTGGGACACGCACGCACAGAACGCCGACCGGCTCCAGGATTCGCTGTGCCCGATGTTCGACGTGACGTTCGACGCGCTGATGACCGATCTCGCGGACCGTGGGCTGCTGGCGGAAACGCTCGTGGTGGTGGTCGGGGAGTTCGGGCGCACGCCAAAGATCAACACGCAGGGCGGGCGCGACCACTGGGGGCACGTCTTCAGCATGGCGCTCGCCGGTGCCGGGATTCGCGGCGGGCAGGTGATCGGGGCGAGCGACAAGAACGGCGCGTACCCGGCTTCGGACCCAATCCGGGGCGGCGACCTTACCGCAACGATCTTCCACCTGCTCGGCATCGACCCCAACGGCATGTTCCGCGACAAGGCCAACCGACCGCACCCGATCACGAAGGGCGAGCCGATCATCGCGGCTCTCGGCAGCGGGCCTGCAACCACCGGGCGATGCGCGCCCGGTGGAAAGGTGGCCTTCGTGCCGCCCTACGATTCCAGTCTGATCCTCGATACCGGGTTCGACTCGAAGCTCCCTCTGGTTCCGCCCGCTCCGCCGTCGCGCACGAAGGGGTGGCGGGCCGAACCCATCTGGAACGAGAAGACCGCTGGCTTCGCGATCCGCAAGGAATCGGGCGGTGTGGTGGCGGGGTATGGGCTTGGTGACGCGAAGTCAGGCGCGGTGGTCGAGGCCGGAACCCGCGGCGTGTTGGCACAGGAGATCCGCAACGCTCGCGGTGGGCAGTACACGTTCACGGCCGAGGCAGATGGCGAGGCGAGTTCGGCGGATGAGTTCGAGAAGGTCTTCGTCGCGAACTTCTCCTGCCGTCTGGTTCTGTTCCGGTTCCGTGACGCGGCGAAAGATCCGCGCGCGGTTGATGAACTGGCCTCGGTGGAGTTCCGACCTGAGTACAACAAGGTCGGCAAGTTCCAACTCGACCGATTCCTCGGTTCCCGCGGTGGCGGGGCGAACTTCTCGATCGGCAACGGTCTGGGAGTCGCGATAGTCGTGGCGAAGAAGACGCCCAGTCCGTTAAGCCTATCCAAGAACGCGGCGCACCGCGCTGCACTTCGCGTCCGTTCGGTAACGCTCGAGTTCAGTGCCGCCCCGCGCGACGAGAACAACACGGTGTGAGTGCCGGTGAGTAGGTGGCACAGACGCCCACGCCGACCGGTAGGTTGCGGCATCACCAATCAACCATGACGATCGAAGACCACCTCGCCACCTACGAGCGATCGCTCGTCGCCACGAAGGTATGGTGAGCCCGGCGACGACGACGACGACGGCTACCTTGCCCCACGTCTCGGACGGCGGGTTCACCCCCCGCGGGTGCACTCAAGCGCCGGGGCGAGGGGGCCGAACGCCTCACTCCCGACCGCGTGCCGTATAACGACCTCGGTCTGGCCGAAATCGGGCGGTTGGTGTTCGCCGAGTTGTCGTCGTCGATTGCGGAGTACCACTCCGGTCAGAGCCAATTCACCGGCGTGTAGCGGTTCCAGACACGCCACAGCCGGGCACAGCGGAATCACATCGACATCGCTGCGGGCGTTCGTGCGTCTGGATTACCATCGGTTCACCACAGGCATCAGTTCGTTCGTCGCCAACTGGGGGATCGTCCGCGGTGCTGTCCGGCACTATCTCGCCAAGCCAATTTCCAGGCATCCCACCCCTAACAACTGCGTAACTCGTATCCAACCGAACCATACCAAAACCACCACCACACTAGAAATCAACCTATTCATCGCAGACAAACCAAATATCCCATAGTTTCCAGTATAATTTGCACGAATTGGCCAGTGATGTTCTACTCGAAAGGTAAGTTATTATAATTATTCTGCTTTTATGGTTAATTAGGTTCCACACCGTGTCGGTTTCGTCTATAAATGTCACTTCCCTGCAACACGTATGGCGCGGGGTCGCCCTTCAAGTGGTTACACCAAGGAGTCCGACGAGATGACCACGACGATTCTGGCCGCGTTCGCCCTATACGGTTCGCTGGTTCCGGCTGCGAAGCCCGAGTTCCAGGCCAAAACCGATTACAGTCAAGCGATGCGGCAGGCGTCCGCCGAAGGGAAGCCGATGGCGGTGCTGATTGGACACGGTAATGCGTTCGCCAAGGCGATGGGCGATGCGACTCTGCCGGATGCAACCGCCAAACTGCTCCTCGAGAAGTTCGTCTGCGTGACCGTGGACGTGGACACCGCCTCCGGGAAGGAACTGGCCCGTCAGTTCCAGTTGACCGATGGTCTGGTGATCAGCAGCGCTGGCGGCACGCACCAGGCGCTTCGGCAGCCGGGTCCAATCAGCGCTACAGACCTGACGAAGCACGCCACGGCCTACGCGGGCACGACCGGCACCCCGGCGACGACTGTGACCGTTGGTGCCCCGGTGTCCTCGGCCGGGTACTCGCTCCTGACCACCGGTGGATGCGCCAACGGGCAATGTCCCACAGTGGTGATTCAGGGCGGTTACACATTCCCAGCTTCAAGCGGGTGCGCGAACGGTCAGTGCCCCACGCCCACGACGACCCGACGGCGCTAAGGCGTGAAGGGACGTAAAAACACGCGACCGGCTGTTCTCCAACAACCGGTCGCGTGCGCAGTGTCACCCTCCGGGTGATCTCACTTGTTCGGGCCAATCTTCACCGGCGTACCAGGCGAAGTCGGGTGTGGGAGCAGTGCATCGCCTGGTGCTGGGTAAGGGATCGCGGGCGGACGAATCATATCGGTCGGCGCAGGCTTGTGCAGTTCGGCCGGTCGCGGGCCGCCCGGGATGATTGGCCCGATTGGAGGGTACGCGCCATCTGGTATCAAAGTTGAAGACGACCCCGGCGGGCACGGCACCGGTTGGCCAGTCACGGCGTCGAAACACCCGGTGTTTCGGCCGACCGTTTGGCACGGCGCGTCGTGCCTCGTGTTGGACGTGAACCACCCCGGTCGGCGGTCATTACCGGGTGACCGACAGCCCGCTTGAGACGCGATAACAACGGCGACAACGGCAATCAACAGCGACCGGCGTAGCATCGCAGAACCCTCTCGCGTTGTGCGGCTTCCAGCCACTTCGTGTCATCTCCCTCAACTTCACTAATTCTGCACGCAGACTAAACTTCCGCAACGGAAGGCCCGCCACAAAAGTCTCACGCGTAAGAGTTTACCCGGGCGCACCATGCGCAATCGCCGAGGGTGGAATAATCGGCGTGATGGGCACAACAAGAAAGGCTTCGCCAGTTTCAAGAACGCCGGCGCCGAACCTTCTGTGAATGAGGAGCATTCGGGGGCCAGTTGGCATTCCTCGGGGTTCGGTCGAGGCGTCCGATGCGAAAGCGACACTGTCTACAGATCAGTCCGATTGGAATGGACTTGCTCATAACCGAGGAGGTAATATTCCAGTTGTCGGCACACACACGTGCCGCAGTGGGGTAGAAGAGACGATGTTCCACCGGGCGCTGCTGTTCCCGCTGATTTTCGCGATGGCAGTGGGGCCAGTGCTCTGCTGTTGCTCGGCGGGTAAGGCGTCAGCGCGTTCACTACCCAGCGATTCGCACGACAGCGTCCCTATCAGACCGGGTTCCTCGTGCTGCTCGCACAAACAGGTTCCCGCGCAAGCGGACCAGACGGAAAAGTCCACTCCGCCGAAGCCCGGCCAACCCGCCGAAAAGTGCCCGTGCAAGGACGCGTCGAGTAAGCCCCAAACGTTTCATGCCGAATCCACGCTGGGCGAACTCTCGACCTTCTTGCGGTTGCTCACGCTCGACCCGGTCGCGACATGCGTCACCGCGACCGCGGGCGAATCCGTCATGTCGTGCCCGGACGGCTCTGACCGGCGGCGCGGTTCTCACCGCGCACGGTTGACCACGGCCGAACTTCTCTACGCGCACCACAACCTCCGCTGCTAACAGATCTCGTGCCGCACAACCACACCCGACGACGGGCGTGGCGTGCCGGTCCGCATACTGTCCGCACCCGGCGCGACCTGGGGCCATTATCTTCGTTTGTCTCCCGCAGAATACCCGCGGTATGACGCAGTCGATTTCAAACACATGCCGCGTCAGCGAGTTCCCCACGAACCCTGACCGGTCGGAGGATAGCCATGCTTCGTGAATGGGTTCTGTTCGGCGGTCTCTTCACCGCCGCGACCGTCATCATCGTCGGCTGCAACAATAACCAGGTGCCGGTCGAGACAGCCACCGAACCAAAAGCGCCCGACAGGCCCGAAGACCACGGGCATGAACCAGGCGCCCACGGCGGCATCCTCATCTCGCTGGGCAAGGATAGTTACCACGCCGAAGCGGTCTTCGCCCGGAATGGTGTGGTGCGGTTGTACACACTCGGCAAGGACGAAGCCCGTATTCAGGAGGTCGAGATTCAGGAACTGGTCGGACACGTCACTGTCGCCGGGTCAACTGAGGGTGCGACCGAAGTGAAGTTCGTCGCCGAACCCCAGAAGGGTGATTCAGCCGGGAAGACATCGCTGTTCGTGGGTAAGTTACCGGCCGACCTCGTGAGGAAGACAATCAAAATCACCATCAACAACATCCAGATCGGAACAGAACGGTTTCGGATCGCGTTCTCGAATGAGAAGGCCGCCCACGACGCCGACCCGAAGCCGACGGGCGCCGACAGTGACGAGGCCAGGAAACTCTACCTGACGCCCGGAGGGAAGTACACGGCCGCCGACATCCAGGCGAATGGGAACACGGTACCGGGCGTGAAATTCAAGGGCATCAAGTCCGACCACAACGCCAAAACAAAGGCTGGCGACAAGATCTGCCCAATCTCGATGAGCAAATCGAACCCGAAGTTCACCTGGGTGGTCGGCGGGAAGTCCTACGAGTTCTGCTGCCTACCGTGCATCGACGAGTTCGTGCAGAACGCGAAGGACAAGCCGGACGAGATCAAGGATCCGTCCGAGTACATCAAGAAATGACTCTGGTCACGCTGCGGCACCATTACATCAAACGGAGAATGCGATGAACTCGAACCTCTACATGCCTGTTCGCGCGGCGTCCATTGCAGTTCTGGCTCTTGTCCTCATTGGGTGCGGCGACCCGCCTCCAGTCAAGCCAACCGGCCCGACCTCTGAATCACCGCCTGCCATGGGAACACCCACGGACAAGGCGACATCGGAGCGGGCCAAACTCGACCCGGAAGACCGGGCGATTGTTGACGCACAGGAGTGGTGTGTTATCGCGACCGACGTACGACTCGGCGCGATGGGGCCACCGATCAAACTAACTCTCAAGGGGCAACCGGTATTCGTGTGCTGCAATAATTGTGTTCGCAAGGCCGAAGCCAAGCCAGACGCAACCCTCACCATCGCAGCAGAACTGAAAGCCAAGGCAAAACTGAAAACCCCGTAACCTCAACCACGGACAGGTACGCAATGAATCGCCTCGTCGTCTGCACAGTGATAGTGATTGCGGGGTGCGGATTGCCGCCGCCCGCTGCGCCCGCACCTCCAAAGCAGGAACATGGAGATCATTCCCACGAACGCGACAAGATGATGATTGCGGACGCGGAGCCGTATCACATACTGTTGACCGCGCACTTGTCGAAGTCCGGGCACGAACTGGACGTGTTCTTCGAGATGGCAGACACGGCCCGCGTTCCGGTCGCGATCCAGATCGAATCATTCGTTGCAGAGGTTCAGATTCGCGCCGGAGAGGGCGGGATCAAGCGGGTCGAGTTTCGGCCCGCGCCCGCGGACGAACGCCCCGCCGGGGAGGGGCCGGGCCGCTGTTCGCACTTTGTCGCGACGGTCCCGTGGCTCGACCCGGACGTGCCGCTGCGGGTGACGTTTGAAATCACCGTGGACGGGAACAACGTGTCGGCCCGCTGGAACGACTTCATTCCCCGCAAGTACGCCCACCACCAGGACTGACCCGGAGGACCGCCGTGCGAACTACTCGCGGAACTACAAACCGCCGCGCCACGCTGCTCGCGGTCGCTTGCCTGCTCACGGTCGCCGTCGGTATGTTACTCGCTCACGAGGGGCACACATCGCTGCCCACTCGCGGCGCGCAGGTAGATGCCGCGAAGGGCACACTGCTGCTCACCGCGGACGCACGCGCGGGCGTCGATGTGGACACCGCGCTCGTCGAAATGTCCACAGTGGTGGAACGGGTGCCAGCTTACGCCTCGCTCGTCGCCCCGTGGCAGAACCACGCGTTCGCCACAGCCCGAGTGCCCGGGCGCGTGGTCCGGGTGGCCGTCACGCCGGGTCAGATGGTCGCGGCCGGGGACACGATTGCCGAGATCGAGAGTCTGGAAATCGACACACTGCAACTCGACGTTCTCGCTGCCCGCAACGATATCGCGCTGTCCGAGAAACTGGTCGCAGAGTTGACCAAGTCGGCCGATGCCGGAGCTGTCGCGGGGCAGTTGGTGATCGATGCACAATCGCGGCTCGCGCGGAACCGCAACGCACTCGATCTCGCCCGCAGCAAGTGGCTAGGGATCGGCTTGCCCGCCTCGCGGCTCGAAGAACTTCTCCGGCACGGCACGGCGTTCCCCGGGCTTGCGCTCCCGGTCACCGCACCTGTGTCAGGGACCGTCGTCCGCGCCGACCTGACAACCGGGAAGGTGGTCGAACCAACGGAACAGTTGGCCGAAGTGATCGAACTCTCGACCGTGTGGGTGCGAATCGAAGTTCTGGAGAAAGACCTGCGCCGCGTCACGGTCGGCCAGGCAGTCGAACTGCACCTCATTGCTTATCCAGCCGAGACCTTCCGCACGATGGTGAAAGCAACGAGCCAATACCTAGATCCCACTACGAACGTTAGTTCAGTGTGGGCGGAACTCACCAACCCTCGCGGGGTCGAACCGCGATACCGGCCCGGCATGTCAGGGCAGGCACACCTCGTAGTGGCGGACGAAGTACCCGTGCCACCCGTACTTGCGGCGGTCACCGGCGGGATGGGCACGGCGCTAGCGCCGATAGCGCACGGCAAGCGCCGCCCGACAGTTCCGACCACCGCCGTGCTTCGCGAAGGGGTGGAGCGGTTCGTGCTGGTCGAGGAGGCGAATGCGGTCGCGTCTTCCGAATACCGCAAGGTGCCGGTCGTGGTCGGGCGCGCAGCCGGCGGGCGAACCGAGATCGTCGCGGGCGGCGTCTTCACAGGCGATCGCGTGGTCACTCGCGGCGGGCACGAACTCGCGCCCTTCTTCACTCCAAACGTCTTACGTCCAGGCACGGAGGCCGCTCGGAGCATCGGCCTCCGGGTCGAACCGGTTCGCACCGTCACGCTCGATGAGATACTCACACTCGACGGCGCGGTCGATGTCCCTCCCGCGCGCCGCGGGTTCGCCGCGTCTCAACTCGCGGGCACTGTTCACACGATCCGCACAGACCGCGGGCGGGTCGTGGCCGCGGGTGAGGTGCTGGCGGAAGTGTTCAGCCCTGAACTTCTGACGATGCAGCAGGAGCTGCTTCGGGTTCACCTGGAGGCAGCGGTCGCGGCCGAGGCGCTCGGCCGACTACGAACGGCCGGAGCCGGGGTCGCGGCCACGCGGTTGTGGGAACTGGAGAGTCAGGTGAATGCCCTGAAGACGCAGTCGGATACGTTCCGCCGCAAGCTACTTACGGTAGGTTTACTCCCGGCGCAGATCAATCAAGTCCTCGCGGACAAGCGGCTGATCGCGTTCGCGCCGGTCCGCGCGCCGTTCGCCGGGGTCGTGGTGAACTTCGACAAGGTGTTGGGTCAAGCGGTTGCCGCGCACGAATCGCTAGTTGAAGTTCGCGACCCGAGCGCCCGCGCCCCGATCCGCGGGTTCGTGCCCGAACGCGACGCGAGCCGAGTCAAACCCGGTCAGGTCGTGCGTGTCCGGTTGGTTGCCGATCCTGACTTTGTGGGCGCTGGTCTGGTCGCACGAAGCGGCGGAAGTTTTGGCATGGAGAACCGAACCCAGTCCGTCTGGGTCGAACTCGATGCCGACCCGACACGACCGCTGCTGCACGGCCAACTCGCCGGGCTGACGGTCGTACTCGGCCGGCGTCCCACAGCGCTCGCGGCGCCGCGTTCCGCGATAGCAACCGATGGCACCGCCTCATTCGTGTTCGTGCGGATGCACGACGGGACGTTCGACCGGCGCGCCATCGAGACTGGACCGGCCGACGACCGGTTCGTGACCATCACGCGCGGCTTGACCGAAGGCGAACCGATCGCGGTGGCCGGCGTGAATGACTTGATGACCGCGTTCGCCTCACTCCGGTAGTGCAGAATCGTAGTCCTCACACGCCACGTGAGGAATCCACAATGAGGACCGATTCGTGCTCGATCGCGTAATCGCGTTCTCACTTCAGAACCGGGCGCTGGTGCTGATCGCCGCCCTCGCGGTCGTCATTGCCGGCGCGTATCAACTCGTTCGCACACCGGTGGACGTCTTCCCCGACCTGAACCGCCCAACGGTCACCATCCTCACCGAAGCGCCTGGACTGGCGCCGGAAGAAGTTGAATCGCTCGTCACGCGCCCGCTGGAATACACGCTCAACGGGGCGACTGGTGTGAAGCGGGTCCGGTCCGCGTCGGGCATCGGGCTATCGGTCGTGTGGGTCGAGTTCGACTGGGGCACCGATGTCTATCAGGACCGGCAGGTTGTCTCGGAACGGCTCCAACTCGTGCGCAACCGGCTGCCGCAAGACGCGAACCCGGCGATGGCCCCGATCTCGTCCATCATGGGCGAAGTAATGCTCATCGGGCTACGCCCGACGGAGCCGGCGAAGACCCCCGACGAAGAACTCAAACGCGGGATGGAACTGCGAACGTTCGGTGAGTTCACCGTCCGGAATCGTCTGCTCGCGATCGACGGCGTCTCGCAGGTCACAGTAATGGGCGGGCACCTGAAGCAGTATCAGGTGGTCACTTCCCCCGCGAGGCTCGCGGCGCAGAAGGTCACGCTTCAGCAACTTACCGACGCGGCGGAGAAAGCCTACGTTCTCGCCGGCGGTGGAGTCATGGAACGCGGCACGCGTGAGTCGCTCATCCGCATCAGCGGGCAGGCGCTCAGCCTGGAGCAGCTCGAAGAAACACCGGTCGTCTGGAGAGATGGGCGGGCGATCCGGCTCCGTGAGGTCGCGGACGTGCGGTTCGCCGGCCCGGTGCGCCGCGGCGACGGTAGCACTCGCGTGAAAGAAGGCGGGGCGGTCGCGGGTGGACCGTCGGTCATTCTCACAGTGCAGAAGCAGCCAGGAGCGAACACGCTGGACCTCACTCCGAAACTGGATCGGGCGCTAGAGGAACTTCAGCGCGACGCCCCGACCGGCCTGATCGTTGAACGCCGCGTCTTCCGTCAGGCCGACTTCATTCAGACCGCAATCGACAACGTGGTGGAAGCGATCCGCGACGGAACCGTGTGGGTGTTCGTCGTCCTCCTCCTGTTCCTCGCGAGCATCCGCACATCCGTTATCACGATGACCGCAATCCCGCTGTCGATCCTCGTAACGGTGCTGGTGTTCAGTTACTTCGGAATCACCATCAACACGATGACGCTCGGCGGTATAGCGGTCGCCGTCGGCGAACTGGTAGATGACGCGATCGTGGACGTGGAGAACATCTTCCGCCGGTTGCGCGAGAACGCGTTGAAGCCAGCACCCGAACCACCGCTGAGAGTGATCTTCCGGGCGTCAAGTGAGATCCGCAATTCAATCGTCTACGCCACGCTCATCGTGTGCCTGGTCGTGTTGCCGCTGTTCGCGCTGTCGGGGCTGGAAGGTCGAATGTTCGCGCCGCTTGGCCTCGCGTACCTCGTCGCTCTGCTCGCGTCGCTCGTCGTGTCACTCACTGTCACGCCGGTGCTGGCCTCACTTCTGTTGAGGCGTGCGAAGCCCACAGCGCACACGCGCGACCCACTCCTACTCCGCGGACTCAAGTGGCTCGACGCCCGCGTGCTGCGGTTCACCCTGCGGCACCCGCGACCGATCCTCGTGGCTTCGCTCTTGCTTTCGGTGGTTTCCATGTTCGCGTTGTTCGGTATGGGATCCGAGTTCCTGCCGCCGTTCAACGAGGGCACGGTCACGGTAAACCTCCAACTTCCGCCCGGCACAAGTCTGGCCGAGAGCGGGCGGGTCGCGGCTCTTACCGAACAATCGCTTCTGCAAATCCCCGAAGTGGTATCGGTGTCGCGTCGCACTGGCCGCGCGGAGCAAGACGAGCACGCGGAGGGCGTGAACACGTCCGAACTCGACGTGCGACTGACCCCGCACGAACGCCCGAAACTGGGGGTTGGGTACGCAGTCTTGCGCGCGGTCCCCGGTCTCCATCGGCATGGCGTCGAGAAGTCCGGACGCACGCACGACCAGGTCTTCGCCGACATCCGCGACCGGGTGAGCGGCATACCAAATGTGAATGCGAACGTCGGCCAGCCGATCAGCCACCGGCTCGATCACGTCATGTCCGGGGTACGCGCCCAGGTCGCGGTGAAGGTGTTTGGCCCAGACCTTCAAGAGTTGCGGAATTCCGCGCAAGAAATCTACGACGCGATGAGTACTGTCCCCGGCGTGGTGGACCTTCAGGTCGAACCGCAGGTGGAAATCTCGCAGGTACGACTGCGCGTGAAGGTCGCGGAATCGGCCCGGTACGGCCTCGCGCCCGGCGATGTGGCGCGGTTACTCGAAACCGCCTACAAGGGCCGCGTCGTCGCAACCGTACTCGACGCGGAAAAGTACTTCAGCCTCGTGGTGTGGTACGACGAGAGCGTGCGGAACTCGCCCACTGTAATCGGCCAGACAGTTCTCGACACGCCGTCCGGCAAGAGAGTGTCGCTCGATCAGGTCGCAGAAGTACTTGACACGACTGGCCCTAACACGCTCAACCACGAGAACGTGGCCCGCCGAATCGTGGTGTCGTGCAACGTTCAAGGTCGCAGTCTGGGGGATGTGGTCGCGGACATCAAGCGGGCCATTCGCCCCGCCGAGGAGAAACTGCGAGCGAAGGGCGCGGAGTACCGCGTCGAGGACGATGGCCAGTATCGCGCGCAGCAGGAAGCGAACAGACGACTCCTACTGCTGGGCATCGCTGCGGTGGTTGGCGTATTCCTGCTCCTCTGCCGGTGCCTCGGATCGTGGCGCGCGGCACTGATGGTTCTAGGCGTGAACATCCCGCTCGCCGGTCTTGGCGCAGTCCTGGCGCTACTCATCATCAATCGCCCGGAATCGGCCGCGCTCCAAGCGGTGCCGTGGTGGAAGTGGCCGGAGGTGTGGTCACAAGCGACAACACTGTCCGTCGCGCATTGGGTTGGGTTCATCACGCTGATTGGGATCGTGAGCCGCAACGGAATCATGATGATCGCCCACTATATCCACCTGATGCGCGAAGAAGGCGAACCGTTCGGGGAAGCGATGATCGTTCGCGGCAGCCTGGAACGACTGGCTCCGGTACTGATGACGGCGAGCGTCGCGGTGATCGGGTTGGTTCCGCTCGCGCTCGGCGGGGGTCAGCCAGGCAAGGAGATTCTGCACTCGCTCGCAGTAGTAGTGATCGGCGGGTTGATTACCTCGACACTCATGGATCAGGTCGTGACTCCGGCCGTGTTCCTACTATTCGGCAGGAAGGTGTACGAGCCCGCACCGACAACCGATGGCATGCCCGCGACGGCTTGGGATAACTCATGACTGAACGAACGACCGGACCCCGCGCCGCGTGCTGAACCCCACACGCCGACATGGGCTACGAAGAGGTGAAGTCGGTATCCGCGAACCATCACCGACCAGCGGTACGCCCTTCACTACAATTGTCCCAAGATCCATCACTCGTGCTTGTGAGGCAATCAAACGTGCAGAAACAGTTTTTCAATCCGCCCGCGTTGAACCCAACGAACGGCTTCTCCCACGTTGTCACGGCAACCGGTGGGAAGACGATCTACGTATCGGGTCAGGTCAGCGTTAACGAGAAGGCGGAAGTGGTTGGTAAAGGCGACTTGCGCGCCCAGGTCGAACACGTGTTCGCGAACCTCAACATCGCGCTCGCGTCCGCAGGCGCTACATTCCACGACGTTGTGAAGATCACGTATTTCGTCGTCGATCTGAAACCGGAACACGTGCCTCACATCCGCGAGGTGCGGCGGAAATACCTCAACATGGAAGCCCCGCCGGCGAGTTCCCTGATTGGTGTCGCCGCGCTGGTTGTTCCCGAGTGGCTGATCGAGATCGAACTGGTGGCCGTAGTCGCCGAGTGAGGTACCAGCCGAGTTGCCGCCTGTGAGCGTAAGCCCGACGCACGCGGCGGTCACTTCTTCGGACCACGGAGTTCGGCCAGGGTCTTCACCAACTGCGTCGGGTCGTCACTGGAGAGCGATTCTGGCAGATGAACCAGGAGGGGCAGAACCTCCGCCTTCGTTCCCATCCCGGCGCCGATGTGAAGTTCCAGTCCGGTCTTCCGCACGCGCGGCACCAGCGTCTCGTCGGGCAACCACTTTGGCCACAACCGGATTGCGTTCACGCCGGCCTTCGCGAACGGCTCGATGTCCGCGGTGGTGGGAACCAGCCCGATCTGCCGCGCCTCCGGGAGCAATTTGCGGAACAGCTTCGCGCTCTCGACGGACCGGATACCGAGGACGAGCCGCTTCGGTTCCCCGAACTCGCGAACCTCCGCGGTGATCTTCTTAACGTACTCCTCGCCTTCTTCCTTCAGGTCGATCATCACGCCGATCTTCCCTTTCGAGAGTTCCAGAACCTCGCGCAGAGTCGGAACTCGCTCGCCCTTGGACTTCGCGTCGAACTTCACCCCGGCGTCGAGCTTCTTGATCTCGGCGAGCGTTAGTTCCGCGACCTTGCCTTTACCGTCGGTGGTGCGGTCCACGTCGGCGTCGTGGATGCAGACGAGCGAGCCGTCTTTCGTGGTGCGCACGTCAGTTTCGCCCGCGTGCGCACTGGATTCGATCGCCCGGCGGTAGCTCGCGAGCGTGTTGCCCGGTCGATCACCGGCCGATCCCATGTGACCGATTACCTCCTTCACGCCCGCAGCGGCCTTCGCGGTGTCGAGCGGGTCGGCCGCCGGGCAAACGGTCGCGGTTAGCAGCAGAAACGGAAGCATGAGTCGGAGTGGCATCAGGACTCTTCCGTGTGTGAAAGCCGTAGTCGTGTTTCGCTCGCCAGTTTTATCGTAGTCATCCCGCTCAGCGTGATGACCGCGTTGCGGTTCCGGCAAACGGATTGCATGCGTCAGGCGACATCACGCGAAGTGTGACGACTACGATTAAGACCGATACCGTGTCTTCCTCACAGCGGGTTGGGGCACTGTAGCGGCCGTTTCGTTTCACCCCGCGGCTTTCTTGAGGATCTCCGCGAGCCGCGTTGCGACGATCTCCGCTTCGCCGTCTTGCAGCGTGAGGGCCGAAATCAAGATGCCCTTATCGCCGGTGCCAGAGACGCGGCCGATGCGGATCGACGGCGTGCCGTCGGCCAGTTCGCGCGCGACCTTCTCGGGCGCAATCTTCACTCGCTTCTCGTCCCACGCGACCTGAAGGTGCGGCACGTGGTTCGCGATCGCGGGCGTGATGCGTTCGCACAACACCGTCGGCACAACCTTTATTGCTTTCTCGATGACGCTGAGACGCTGCTCGATCTCCTTTTGCTCGCCGAGGTCACCGAGCCGGACGAAGCGCTCCACCGCGGCGAGTAGCGCGACCATGTCTTCCTTGCCGACTTTGAGTGCGCGGCCGATCCCGCAGTTTGGGTTCGAGTTCTGCCGCGCGGCCGCGATCAGATCCGCACGGCCCAGTAGCAACCCGGTGTCGTTCGGGCCGCGCATCGCCTTGCCGCCGCTGAGTGCGATGAGGTCGAAGCCCATCTTCGCGTACTCCGCGACGCGCGACACTGGCGGCACGTCAGCCGCCGCGTCGATGAGCGTGGGAACCTTGTGCTCGCGGGCGAGTTTGATCCACTGCTCGCGGTTGATCTTCCCCGCGTCCACAGCGATGTTCATGAAGAACATCAGCGCGGTTCGGTCGCTCCTGGCCTTCGCGACATCGGCGGCCGTTTCCACCTCGATCAACTTCGCCCCGACTCCGGTCAGTTGGTGGTCGTAGCAACTGTGGTGGGTCTTCTGGATGAGCACTTCGTTGCGCATTCCGGTCGTTTCGGGCAACCGGCTTGCGAACTTCTTGTCGCCGCGTGTGACGGATGCCGCGGCGCCGAGGAACAGCGCACCAGCCGCACCGGTCGTCACGCACGCGGCTTCTACACTCAGCAGTTTTGCGATCTTCGATCCGACCTTGTCGTGAAGTTCGCTCAAATCGACGAACTGCTTGGCGGCTTCCATCCAGGCCGCGACGACCTCCGGCGGCATCACCGAACCGCCGAACATCGTGACCGTGCCGACCGCGTTGATCAGTGGCTTCACGCCAATCGCCTCGTACACACTCTGTCTCTTGATGGGCAGCGGTTCCGCGCCTGCCGTGTTGGGAGCGAGGACGCCGCCTGCGGCCAGACCCGCACCGGCTTGCAGCACTCGCCGACGGGTCACTCTGCGCCGACTCGGTTCGCTCATGGCCGATCCTCCCGAAGTCCACTGGGTGCGAATGCTATTCAGTAGACCACCGTTGGGTCAGACCCGCAATCGCCCAATGCGAGCCACGCTTGCGAACACTGGCCTTCAGATCTTGCCGTCGAGACCGAGTTGGTGGAAGTAGTGCGTGACCGTCTCCTGGTTCTTCAGCAGCCAGTCGATGTCCGGTTCGTTCGCGAGCGCCTTGCGAATAACCTTCACCGTGGCCTCGCGGTTAACCGCGAACAGCCCGGCGTGGTCGATCTGCCCTTCGGGCACACTCAGCACGCACGGGTCGAGCCACACCGAGTAGATGATGCCGAGGTCGTTCGCTTTCTTCTTGGGGATGATGCCTTCACGCACGGCGTCCAACACGCCGTTGGCGATCCCGGCCTGCACGCTGCCCATCAGGATGCTCGTGTAGCGCGAACTCGCCACGGTGACTTTGCTCACCATCAAAGTCGCGGGCTTGACCTGCACATCACTGTTCAGGATCGCGAAGACACGGGTGTGCCCCTTCACCTGATCCCCGACCAGTGTCGCGAGCGCGGTTCCCACCGGGCCATCTAACTCGCCGATCACGATCTCTGGTTCCGCACAGAGGTAGTCTTTGTCGCCTTCGACGAGCGCTTCGCCCGTCCGCATCACGATCCGCGCCATGTCGCCTCCTGGAACTCGGTGAACTTCGAGTGTGAATCGGGAATGCGTCCACGACAGCGAACGCGGGCGTCGCGTGCTCGGTCTGAGCTTTCTTTCGCCCCTTCCCCGTAGTCGCCATCACCACCGCGATGATTGCCCCGATGATGAGCAAGATGATCGCGACGAGACGGAAGATCTTCATCCAGCTCCACGGGCGCTCCGCGGACACCTTCCCGGTGCGCCCGTTGATCAGGAGTTGGAACAACTTGTCGTGGTAGTGGTAGTTCGCGATCCACACTGGCAACAGGCAGTGCTTGAACGTGACGCCGAGGTATCGCGTGTCGGTCGATTCGATGCGTTGGTGGTCGCCGCCGATGTCGGACTTGATGAGGCTACGGATCTCCGGCTCCATCTTCTCCTTCGCGATCACTAACCCCTCTTGCAGATCGACCGCGTAGCGCTCCGTCTTGTGCCCGGCCAGGAACGGATCCTGGAACGGCTCGAGTTCCGCCGTGTCCCACGGTTCCAGGCCGCCGATCAAATGCGGCGGTATGCTCTGCGTCCCGCACACCAGAACGTCATCGAAGAAGTGCTGCACCTCGCCCGTGACCGAGTACCAGTGCGTTTTGGTCACGGTGCGGCTGCGCTGAACCGTGTTACCGTTCGAGTCCTTCTCGGTGTAGTATTCGGTCTCCTGGTAGTCGTCACCGCGCATACCGCGGTACCTCGTGTATGTCATCGCGTCGTAGGTCCAGTACGGGATGTACACGCTCGCGAGCTGGCCGAGGTTGGCGACCTTCTTGAGTTCGGTCGGCGCAAACCAGAGGCCGTGCAGCCACTTCTCAAACGACTCGCGCGCGCCGCGCTGGTCCACCGCGAAGGGAATCAGCGACTCTGGCGGGAGCATCCCTTCGACTTCTTCCGGCTTGTTCTCCAGGTGCGTGCTACAGAACGGGCACTCGTCCGTGACCACCTTGTCTTCGAGTAGGACCATTGCCCCGCAGCCGCTGCACTTCGTCTGCGTGGAGCGGCCAGCGATCCCGCCAACGTTGCCCTTCACGAGCTTGCTCACGTACTCGTTGAAGCTGCGCTCTTCGACTTCCGCGCCGCCCACTTCGACGTTTGAGGTGTGCGAGCAGTACGGGCACTTCAGCGCACGCTCGCGTGGATCGAACTCGACCTTCGCCCCGCAGTTCAAGCACGGGAATAGTTTTCCCTTCGGGGGAGCGTTCGAAACCGTCGGCTCCTTCTCGACCGGCGGCTCGGTCGGCAACGACGGCGGAGCGGCGTCTTCGGGCGGTAGCGGGGGGGGCGTGCTCATGTATGTTGTCAGGAAGGAGGATTCTGGACGAACAGGTTAGCCGCGAGTTGGAGGCGGGTGTGGACGTCCGCGCTCGCCTCCAACTCGCGGCTAAGACAAGTGTTCAACCTGGCAGCGGAGGCGGCACCGCAGCGAACAGCGTCGCGAGTTCGGGCACGGCCTCGGCCGCGGCCCAGCCCGCCATCCCGGTGCGCCACACGAGCGTCGCGCGCGTTATCCGCCCGGCGTTAACGTGTCCCGCGAGCGCGCCCATGTCGAAAGGCCCAGCCTGCGCGCCGTTCATCGCGACATGAAACGCGACCGCCATCGGCAGCGGGGGCGGTCCGGCGGCAGCGGCCGGAGTTTGCGTGTTTGCGGGCGTTACGACACCGCTCGTACCCGCGGCACCCGCGAACGCGCCGCCCATCTGGTTCCCGATGGCAACGCCCGCGCCGAGGCTCGCGCCCATTCCGGCAAGGCCGCCGGGGTTCGCGGCTGCGGTCGGGATCGCCTCCGCGGTCTGGAACTTGGTGTACTGGTCGAGATTGCCCAGCACAGACATCTGGGACCGCTTGTCGAGTGCCGCTTCCACTTCTGGCGGCAACGAGATGTTCTCGACGAAGAACTGCGTCAGTGACACGCCCATCTTCGCCATTTCCGGCGCGATACGTTCGAGCGCGATCTTCCCGACCTTCTCGTAGTTTCCCGCGAGATCTAGCATTGGAATTTTCGACGATCCAAGCGCGTCGATGAACCGCGAAACCACCACGTTGCGGAACTGCGCGGAAATCTCGTACAGTTCGAACGACGGATCGGTGGAAACGAGTTCCTTCAGGAAAGTGCCGGGGTCGGTGACCTTGAACGCGTAGTTCCCGAACGCCCGCAGGCGCACCGGCCCGAACTCCGGGTCGCGGTACATGATGGGGTTCTGCGTGCCCCACTTCTGGTTTGTCCATTGCCGCGTGGAGATGAAGTACACCTCGCACTTGAACGGCGACTCTAAACCGTACTTCCAGCCGAGGACGGTGGAGAGGATCGGCATGTTCTTCGTGTCGAGCGTGTACATGCCCGGCACTTTCACATCCGCGAGCGCCCCTTCCTTCACGAAGCCGGCGGCTTGCCCTTCCCGGACGATGAGTTTCGCCCCGTTCTTGATTTCGTTTTTGTGTCGCGTGAACCGGTGCGCCAGGATCTCGTTTTGGCTCGGCTCGGTCCACTCGATGATGTCAATGAACTGTCCCGACACCCAATCGCGAAGCCCCATGACGGCCCTCCGGCTAACAAGTGATGTGCAGTGAATACGCTCATACTGCGTGCTTCGCGGCACGTCGTAAAGTCGTAAAGTCGTAAAGTCGAAGGCCCCGACGAAGAGGTGTTCGACTTCACGACTTCCGACTTTACAACTTTCGACGGATTTACCGTCCGGTCGGACTGGGGCGGTCGATGTAGCCCTTCGGCCCGATGCGGAAGTCGTCTTCCGTGACGGAGAGCCGTTCGCGGCCGCGAACTTTCTGCTCTTCGATGGTGAATGCGGTGCCGTCGGGGGAGCGACCGTCGGCGCGTCCCAACTGGCGATTTTCGAGTGGCCCGGAGTAACGGCCGCACCCAGCCAGAGCGATCAAGGTCAACACGAACAATCGGCGGCGCATTGGAAGGCTCCTACCGGTACGCGAGTCCGTCCACGGGGGCATTATCGCCCCGCGTAAAGTCTCGTCTGCACACGGCAAACGCGGTGCCCGCGAACGAAATGAGTTGTGGCCGGCATGACCGGAACGTCTTGCCTCACTTGCCCTGAGTTGAGTTCTCGCGAGCCACATGCGGCGGGCTACGCCAAGCCTGGCTTGTGTGTGTCGAGTCCGCTTCATACGATAAGAAATGACCTTCCAGCCTCACCCACTTTTGCCAACCGGTTGGGCACCTTCGCCTCGGGTTGGGTTATCCCCAGCATCGGGGTCCGTCGTCATGCCCACCGCAGCGATTAACAAGATCAAGGAAAAGTACAACGAGTACCCCGACGACATGTTCAAGGACACCCGGATGTCCCTGGGCGAGCACATCGAGGAACTCCGCTACCGGATGCTCAACGCGCTGAAGTGGCTCCTGCTCTTCCTCGTGATCGGCTTCATCCTCGACGCGATTGGCACCTCGATCGGGAACAGGAACATCGGCGTCGGCCGCCCGATGCTCACCGTCATCACCGATCCAGTCGAGACACAAACGCGCGACTATTTCTACCGCAGAGCAGTCAAGAACGCCAACGAGAAGCTGGCACAGATTACCCTTTCCGATCCGAATGCCATCGCCGAGGTCCGCAAGAAACTGGACTCGAACGGCAACAACATCGGCGCACTCAGCCCGGAGGAGCGAGTGATATTACTCGGCTCGCCGCAAAAGTTGCGTGTCCTGGTGAGCCCGAAACAGTTCGAGCCAGCGTTCGGCACGGTCAAGACGGGCGCGCCGGAGCGGTTGCCGGTAGAGTTGGAAGTCTACCCGGCCGAGATCAGTGGGATGAGCGACACCGGTGTGATCCTCATCGACAGCAAAAAGTACATTACCACGTTGAGCGCGCAAGAAGCGTTCGTGGTGTACTTCAAAGTGTCGATCCTGTGCGGGATCGTGCTCGCGTGCCCGTTCATCGCGTACCAGTTCTGGGCGTTCGTCGGGGCCGGACTGTACCCGCACGAGAAGTGGTACGCGCGGCTGTTCTTTTGCCCGAGTGTGCTGTTGTTCGTCGGCGGCGTGCTGCTGTGTCAGTTCATCGTGCTACCCGGCGCGGTGAAGGCACTGTTGAAGTTCAACGAGATGCTTGGGTTCGACCCTGACATCCGACTCAACGAATGGCTCAGCCTCGCGATCATCCTGCCGCTGGTGTTCGGAATTTCGTTCCAGACACCGCTCGTGATGGTCTTCCTGAACCGAATCGGCATCTTCAGCGCCCAAGACTACCTCACGAAGTGGCGCTATGCGTGTATCATCATCGCGTTCTTCGCGGCGATGGTCACGCCCACGCCCGACGTGGTCACGATGATGTATCTGTTCATGCCGATGTTCGGGCTGTACTTGGCCGGCATTCTGATCTGTCACCTGTTCCCAGGCTTCGACCCGAACGAGAACGAGGAATCCGAGGCGGCCGAGGAGGTCGCGGTGTAGAGCGAGCGGCGCGGCGTCCGCCCCCCGGTTACGCCCTAAGTACCGGGGGGCGGACGCCGACGCTCGCCGAAGACGAAATGCAAAACGACCCCGCGAACCCGTTCGTATTCCTCGTCGGCGCCGGCCCCGGCAGCCCCGGTCTGCTCACGGTTCGTGGGGCGGAAGTGCTCGGACGTGCCGATCTCGTCCTCTACGATCAGCTCGTGCCGGAGCGCCTGCTCGACCTCGCACCCACACATGCCGAACGCATCTGTGTTCGCGACCTGCCCGGCAATCACCCGGACAAGTACCCGCACATCCACAAGAAGCTCGTCGAAGCAGCGACCACAGGCAAGACCGTGGTGCGGTTGAAAGGCGGCGACCCGCTCATCTTCGGGCGCGGCGGTGAAGAAGCCGAAGCGCTCCGCGCCGCGGGCCTCGCTTACGAGATCGTGCCCGGCGTGACCGCGGCGATTGCGGCGGGCGCGTACCTCGAAATTCCGCTCACGCACCGACTGTATTCGAGCAGCATCGCACTCATCACCGGGCACGAGCTACCGACCAAGCCCGGCAACAAACTTGACTGGAAAGCCGTCGCCGCGTTCCCGGGTACGCTTGCAATCTACATGGGCATCGCCCGGCTCCCAGTGATCGTCGGGGAACTGCTCAAGTATGGGAAGTCGCCCGACACGCCCGCCGCGATTGTGGAGCGTGCGTCGCTCGGCGAACAGCGATCCGTGTTCGCGACACTGGGCACACTGGAAGAAACCCGGCGGCACGCGGGACTGGAAGCGCCCGGCCTGGTCCTCATCGGTGAGGTGGTCGCACAGCGAGCGGCGCACCCGTGGTTCGAAGGCCGCCCACTGTTCGGTCAACGCGTGCTTGTCACGCGCCCTTCGCACCAGGCCGGTGGTATGGTTCGGAAACTCGAACACCTCGGCGCAGTCGTTTCGCGAATGCCAGCCGTCGAGATCCGCGACCTGACCGATTTCACGAAGGTGGATGCCGCGCTCAATCAACTGCGCCGCGGCGAATGGGGCTGGCTTGTGTTCACCAGCGCGAACGGGGTTCACGCCCTACTCCGCCGGCTCGATGCGATCGGCTTCGACCTGCGCGCGTTGGGCAGTGTGAAACTCGCTGGGATCGGCCCGAAGACAGACGGAGCGCTCCGCGAATACCGGCTCCGTGCCGATGTCGTGCCCGCAGCCACCTTCTCGTCAGAAGGGTTGGCCAACGCACTGAAGCCGTACGTCAGCGGGAGGCGTGTGCTGCTCGCGCGAGCTAACCGCGGTCGCGAATTGCTGCGCGACGAACTCGCGAAGATCGCTACTGTGGAGCAGGTCGCGGTGTACGATCAGGTGGACGTGACAGCACCGAGCGCGACCGTCCTCGATGCGCTCCGACGCGGGGAGATTCGTTACGTCACGCTGCCGAGTTCCAACATCGCGCGAGGCGTGTTGCACGGCTTCGACGAGACCATTCGCGGGCGTGTGGAACGTGGCGAGATTCGGCTCGTTGCGATCAGTCCGGAAACCGGCAACGCGATCCGCGCGCTGGGCTACCCGGTCGCGGCCGAGGCAACTTCCTTCACCGAAGATGGCTTAATTGCGGCGGTCGTTGAATTGACGAAGCGAGACGCGGGGTTACCGACACATTGACGGATAGAGTCACTTCAGATCCCGAAGCGAGTTCCAACCGAGATAGACGACGACAGCGGAACCAAGCAGGCCCAGGATATCCGCGAGGGCAAACGGATTATTTTTCGACACTCCTCCACCGAATGGAATCCCAGCGACGAGGTCGAGGAGAAACACGACAAGCATAAGGGCACCGACACCGAGTACCCCGAAGCAAAGAAGCTTGTCCATCGCCCGACCTTTCCGCGACCCGCGGCCGATTGATAACGCGCCCATGACGGCGAACCCCCGTGTTGGCCGTCAAGATAGCAGGACGGAGGAAGATCGGACACGGTATGGGTTACGGAGTTTTGGTATTCTACTTGTTCTACGCCTTCCCGCAACAACCCGCTGCCGGCTCGGGCGAGACACTTTCGCCCCACCGCCATATGCGTGGCACAACCGGCACATGCGGCCCCATGATGCGTCGGAGTTCAGGTTACACATCGGCCCGCGACCCGCTAAGTTGAACTCACCCCCGAACACGCCCCTTCCCCGGAGCCATCATGGCATTTCCGATTAGCGATTACGCCGTTCACCTGCGCCCCTCCGACAACGTCGCGGTCGCACGCAAACCGATCCCGAGAGAGACCACGTTCGCTTTCGATGGCGGCACATTCACGCTCCCAAAGGGGATCGGGATGGGCCACAAGTTCGCGCTCGTGCCGATCAAGGAAGGCGACCCGATTCACAAGTACGGGCAGGTGATCGGCTTCGCCGGCCGGAACATTGCGACCGGAGAACACGTCCACGTCCATAACGTGATCGCGGGCGCGTTCGCGCGTGACTATGCCTACGCAAGCCAGATCCCGGCACCGCTTCCGCCGCCGGCGGAATACCGCTCGTTCATGGGCTTCGACCGCGGCGCGGGCAAAGCGGTTCATCAGCGATACGGCACGCGAAACTACCTCGCGATCATCAGCACCGTGAACTGTTCCGCGAGTACCAGCAAGTACATCGCTGACCGCATCCGGGGTCTGGGACTACTGAAAGATTACCCAAACGTGGACGGCGTGATCGCGATCGTTCACCGCCAGGGTTGCGGGATGCAGTACGATGGCCCGGACCACCAGCAACTCGACCGCACGCTCGCGGGCTTCGCCCGTCACCCAAACGTCGCGGCGTACCTGCTCGTCGGTCTCGGGTGCGAGATCGTGCAGGCCTCGCACCTGATCGAGAACGAGCACCTGAACCTGCTCCAACTCGATGGGAAGAAGGGCGCGCCGCTCGCGCTCTCGATTCAAGAGTGCGGCGGGATCGGCAAGACCGTCGAAGCCGGTGTGAAAGCGGTCGCGGAGATGCTACCGAAAGTGAACGACGTCCGAAGGGTTCAACTCTCCGCGAAGCACCTGATCCTCGGAACGAACTGCGGTGGTTCCGACGGCAACAGCGGCGTGACCGCGAACCCGGCTCTCGGCGTCACAAGCGACATGATGGTGCAGCAAGGCGGCACAAGCATCCTGGGCGAAACCACCGAGATTTACGGGGCCGAACACATCCTCACTCGCCGCGCGGTGTCGAAGGAAGTGGGCGAGAAGCTGGTCGAGCGCATCAAGTGGTGGGAGTGGTACACGTCGATGTTCGGCGCGGAGATCAACAACAACCCTTCCCCTGGCAACAAGGAAGGCGGTCTCACGACGATCTACGAGAAATCGCTGGGCGCGATCGCGAAAGCCGGCGGCACCGCGATGGTGGACGTGTACCGCTACGCGGAGCCGGTGACGGCGAAGGGGTTCGTGGTGATGGATACGCCCGGATACGACCCCGTGAGCATGACCGGCATCGTCGCTGGAGGAGCGAACGTGTGCGTGTTCACAACGGGTCGTGGGAGCGTGTTCGGGTGCAAGCCAGCCCCGTGCGTGAAGGTCGCGACCAACACTCCGCTCTACACGCACATGATCAGCGACATGGACATCGACGCCGGGAAAATCCTCGACGGTGTGCCGGTCGAAACCGTCGGCCGAGAAATCTTCGAGAAGGTGCTTTCGGTCGCGAGCGGCGAGCAGACGAAGAGCGAACTGAACGGCGTTGGCGAAGAAGAGTTCGCCCCGTGGTCGATCGGTCCAACGCTGTGAGTGCGCACAGAAACACGCGACGTCTCAAGCGGCTCGCCGCTTGAAACGTCGCGTGTTTCTGTGCGCGTGCCGATCTCCCGGATCGCACTTGCCCCAATGTTTCGACATGCTCTAATAGACGTATCCCGCCGAACCTCCGCGTTTCTGAGGGTTCACCATGCCCGTTGCACCCCGCCACACCATCGGTATCAACCGTCGCGAACTCCTTCAGGTCGGCTACTCCGGGTTGCTTGGTCTAGGACTGTCGTCGTTCGCTCACGCCGGCTCGAAGGACGCACCCTCGCTGGCCAACGGCAAGAAACCGAAGTCGGTTTTGATCGTGTTCCTTACCGGGGCAGCGAGCCATCTCGAAACGTTCGATCCCAAACCAGACGCGCCCGCGGAGATTCGCGGCGACTACAAGGCCAACCAGACGAAGACGACTGGGTTGCTCGCGAGCGAACACATCCCGAAACTCTCGGCTCGGTCGAAGATGTACTCCATCGTGCGGTCGCTCTCGCACCGCGAGAACAACCACCTCGTCGCCACGCACCACGTCCTCACCGGACACAAGCAGCCAGGCGCGTTCTTCGACAAGATCGCTTCGCGCGACGACTTCCCGAATTACGCCGCCGGACGCAGTTACCACCGCGGCGCGCCCGAAGGGACGCCGTGCGGCGTGAACCTGCCGACATACCTGATGGAAGGCCCGCTGCTGTGGCCGGGTCAACACGCGGGCTTCCTCGGGCCGAAGCACGACGTGATGCAAATCACACAAGACCCCAACAAGGCCGACTTCAAGGTGGAGAACCTCCGCCCCGCGACCGGCATGGACGTGACGCAACTGAAGGATCGCATGTCGCTACTCACCGCCGTCAACGATCAGCGGAGATGGCTATCGGAGCAGGCCGAAACGAAGAAGATGACCGACCAGCAGCACCAGGCGCTCGCGGTTCTCACTTCGGGGAAGGTTGCGAAGGCGTTCGACATCGACAAGGAACCGGCGACCGTGCGCGACAAGTACGGCCGACACGCTTTTGGGCAATCGTGCTTGCTTGCCCGCCGACTCATTGAAGCGGGCGTGCCCGTCGTGCAGGCGAACATGGGCCGCGTGCAGAACTGGGACACGCACGGCGACGCATTCAACCGCCTGAAGAAGGACTTGCTCCCGCCACTGGACACCGGCGTGTCAGCGTTGCTCGACGACATGGCCGATCGCGGGTTGTTTGAGGACACGCTGCTCATGATGGTCGGCGAGTTCGGACGCGAGCCGAAGATCAACAAGCAGTCCGGGCGCGAACACTGGGGGCCGTGCTTCAGTGGCCTGTTCGCGGGTGCGGGCGTCCGCGGCGGTCAGGTGATCGGCAAGAGCGACAAGCACGGCGGTTACCCTACCACGACGCCGTACTCACCCGACGACATCGGCGCAACGGTGTACTCCGTGCTGGGCATCGACCCGCACTCGGAGGTCCGCGACCGCCTGGGCCGCCCGGTGCAACTGAACCACGGCCACGTCATCCGCCCGCTGTTCGACGGCACCGGCGACTGAACCACCCCTCGGTGCGCCTGGGAGTCACTCCAGACGCCAGCGGGCGACGCCCTGGAACAGCGTCGTCGGGTTCAGCACCTTGGGGCTGACGGGCGTGTCGGAAGAGTCGGTGTAGACCTTCACGTTGGTACTGAACAGCGTGTGCCGGTCGAGTTGCCACAGAGGTACGAAAGGCACGCACTCGTTGAACAACTTCTGAACCTCCGCGGTCTTCGCGGCCAATGCGCCGAACTCGCGATACGCTCGCAGTTCGTCCAACAACCGGCCCAGGCGCGTGTCTTCCGCGTCGGCACCGTTACCCTTCGTCAGAAACCCGGTGAAGTTGCGCCCGCCGCGTTCCGCCGCGAGTGGGTCGAGCGTCGCGCCCAACGCGAACGGATACCAGTCGTCCGGGTAGTCGAACGGCACATAGGCGAGGTCGTAGCGGTGTTCGTCGTGGACGCGTAGGAGCAAATCGCGTGTCGAGATCGGTTCGAGCCGGATCGTGAGCTTCCGACCCGGTGCGTCCTTGAACAGTCCCTCGATTTGCGCCTTGATCCTCTCGCACGCAAGTTTGGCTTGAGGGTCCTCGCTTGGGTACGCGAGTTCGATCTCGGACTGCGCGCCCATGTCAAAGAGGTAGGAGCGGAGTCGCGTCAGGGCGAGGTCGGAGTTAACCAGTGGTATCGGCTGACCGTCCTTCCCCTTCGCGGTCGCCCAGCTCTGCGGCGGGAACGGCCCGGTCATCGACTTGTGAACATCGCCGCGACCCGCCCGGTACACATCCGCCAAGATCGTCTCGCGGTTGATCGCAAGCGAAAGCCCCTGCCGTAGCGCCTTGTTCCGCAGCGCCGGGCGACCGTGATTCACCGCGAGTATGTGAACGCGGCGGTTGTTGGTCGCGGTGTGCTCCTCCACCTTGCCCGCGAGCGCGGCCCGGTACTTCTCCAGGTCACCGGTCGGGACATCGGTGAGGACGTGCAGACTGCCCTGCTGGAACGCCTCGACCACATTGTGAACCTTCGCCACTTCGAGCAGCCGGACCTCCTTAATGAACGGCTGGTTGGCGCGGTCCCGCCAGCGGCCGTAGAGCGGGTTATCGATGAACACCATTTCGCGCGGGGCATTGCCCTCGGCCTTCGGATTCGCGTGCAGCCGGAACGGACCAGTGCCCACCGGCGCCTCCGCGAAAACGCGGTCGTCGATGCGGATGCCCTTGGTATCCATCCAGCGAGCGGGGAGCAGTTTGAACGTGAGCAGCGAGCGCGGGTCCGGGTGCCCCTGCTTGAACGCCATCCGCACCGTTGTGTTATCCTTTGGCGTGGGCAGTTCGTCGAACCACGGCAGTGCATACGCGCTCCACGTATCAGTCCGCGTTGCTAGCAGTTTTAGGGTACTCACCACATCGTGCGACTCAAACCCGAAGCGCCCTGAGGCGTCGCGGTCGAACGTGCGGAGGCTAAACTCGCGGGCGCCTGGGGAGACGGCCGGCAACGCGACCGCACCGGCGGCCCGGTATCGCGCCCCCTTCCCTTCGTCCGGTACCTCCGCGAGCAGTCCCTCGAATAGCAATTCCACCGCCTGCTTCTCGCTGTCGAGCCGGGCGAGCATCGGCGACATCAATTCCGGGTACTGCCGCACGCCGACGTAGAGTGTCTGGTAACCGGTCTTCAGTTCGCGCTGCATCTCGCGCGCGCCGGGAATCGTGGGGTCGAGCGCGACGGCCCGTGTTAGCGCGTCGCGCGCCGCGGTCAGGTCTTTCACCTCCTTCTTGTCCTTTGCTCGCGTGAAGGCGGCTTGCGCAAGACGAGTCAGTTCGGTGCGAATCGCGCGCACCGGTTCGCCGCCCCCACCGGGGTAGTTCGCCTCGAACTCGTCGAGTAGTTCCTTCGCCTTGACGTGGTCGAAGTGCTTTTCTGACGCGAGCAGGCGCTTCGCTTCGAGTACGCGAGCCGCTGCAACCTCCGCCGCGACGGTGCCGTCCTTCGGATACGCGAGCATGAGCCGGCTGCCCGTTTCTCGGACGCGCGTCCAGTCAGCCACGGTCACCGCGTTCTTCAACTGGAGGAGTCGCACCTCGCGTAAGCGGTCCGCGAGCGGTTTGCGCATCTCGTCCCAGCCCCGGCCTCGCCGGATGTTCCGCTCTCGAGCGTAGTCGTGAAACCGGAGCGCAGCAGACATGAGGCGCTCCGCGGCGCCAAGTTGGTCAAGTGCGGTCCACCCCTGCGGGCCGTTCGCGGTGCCGAACGGCTTGGCCGCGAGTACGGCGTTCGCCTCCGCGAGAGCGATCTCCTCGAAATACTCCAGCTTCCGAACTTCGCTCGCGTTGATCGGTTGCGGCGCACCGACCTGACCGTCGCGATCAAGTTCCTGCACGCCGAACTGTAGCGGCAGCCGTTCACCGCGCGCCACGGGAATCGGCTTGATCCGCGCGCTGGCAGCCTTCGTGGTCAGGCGGTCAAACGGGACAACGTGCTTCTGAAAGAGTTCCTTGATCGCGGCGTGGGTGACTTCATCCACACCGCGTGCGAGTTCGTCGAGCCGCGCATCCGGCGCGGTCCCGGGGCCGATGCCCGGTCCCTTCGGCTTCACGATTACAGGGTCATCTTCAACCACGACACGCTTTTTCACGCCGCCCTTTGGGTCTTCCTCCTCTGGTGGTTGCGCGACCACGCCCAGTGCAAATGCCGTAAACACACCCACGACAGCAGCCCAGACGCGGGACCACGACCGGCAGGCGTGCGTGTGACGGAACATCGAGTACCTCGATTTGGAGCAGAACTCTCGCGGGAACCATGTGGTGATGATAACACATGTCCCCACGCGAAAGCGGAACAGGACGTGTGAGGATCGCGTGATACCGGGCACACCCGCTTGACCCACGACACCCTCTCGCGTTCAATACCAGCGCCGTCGGTCGTCCGCTCGCACCACCTGGTACCACGCCGGTTGGCGGTCAGTCTCTCAGGAGTTTTCTGATGCGTAAACTGCTGCTCTCCTTCGCCTGCCTGTTCTTTATGGCCGGGTTGGTCGTCGCGGACGAAGTCACCCTCGTCGAGTTCAACAAGGACAAGAAAGAAGTGACTGTCAAGGAAGGCGAAAAGGAGGCCACATACAAGATCACCGATAAGACGAAGTTTTCCTCCACGGACCTGGACGGGAACGTGAAGGAGATGAGTTACGAAGACGCGCTGAAGGGGCTGAGCAGCGCGAAGTCCCCCGGCAAGATGAAATTTGACATCACCACGAAGGACGGCGCGATTACCGAGGCGAAAATGAAGGGACGCAAGAAGATCTAACTTCGCTTCACAACACGCGCCAACGATCGTTCGTCTTGCGAACACAATGTGGTGAACGTAAGATGACGTAAAACTTCATCGTCGCGCGAGGTCGGTTATGGCGAAAGACAAAAGAGAGAAGACGGAGAAATCGCAAATCGTCGCCTTCAAGGTCGATGACGACCTCGCCAACTTCCTCGACAAGCTCCCGAACAAGAGCGAGTTCATCCGCCGGGCGATCCTTGCGCAGTTCAACATGACTTGCCCGCTCTGCATCGGCTCCGGTGTTGTTCCGTCCGGCATCAACCACCACTTTGAGCACGTGATCGAACACCACTCGACGCGACCATGCGAGAAGTGCAAAACACCCGTCGCGTTCCCGCTCTCAGCCGACGGCGCCGTGCCCGCGGATAAGGACCGCCTCGAACAATTCCTCAAGGGTGGGCCGCTGTATTGTCCGAAGTGCTATCCGTCCGTGCCACCGTGCGACGACTGTGGCTGGCACGTCATGATGGAAAAGGTCGCCGAACACTTCAAGAAAGTGCATTCCCACTGAGGCGATCCGAGAAGAGGTCTTCCGCGAACCTCGCCCATCGATTCCGCTCGCCGGCTTCATTCTGCTTTGCGTTTCAGGCGGTTGCCATTCCGCGACGCGGCGGAGGTACGTACGACAGGCGGACGTCCGGGGAGCCTGTCGCGGATTGTGGTGAGCACCCACGCATCAAAGAGTGAAGTCGAACGTGTCGAGGAACGTCGGCTCAGACGCGAACGCAATCTGGCGGGCCTTCGGATCGAGTGCGGCGGGGGGGCCGTCGCCGATCAACTCCCGGAGTAGCGCGAGCTTCGCTTCCGGCGCACGACGGGTTCTTACTACTCCTCGGAATCCGCTTCATTCAAGCACACGACATGAATCTCGGTGTCCTTGCAATCGCCGAAACGGTTCATGTGGCCGAACCGCTGCGTCATGCTCTCAAACGTCGAGAGGTCGCACACGAGATGGTCTGCCGAGATGTTCACGCCCACCTCGCTCGCGCACACGAGATACACGGTCTTGCCATCGGAGGTCGACTTCGACAGGAATCGTTCCAAGATTAGCTTCTTCCCGCAGTCATCGTGATCATACGCGGGAAGCGTCCCCGTCCATTGCTCGCACGAACCGGGCGGGAGTTTCTCTACCACGTTGCTCACGTCATCGACAGCGCATACGAAGACGAGGATCGCGGAACCAGGAAATCGTTCCCCGCACTCGAGCGCGAGCGCCGCAACGTCCTCCGCGAGTTTCGCCTTGTCCTTACTCTCGTGAATGTGGATCACCTTCTTCGCATTGACGCACTCATCCACATCCTTGTACATTTCGTCGTCGGTGAGCGTGAACGACTTCGCGTCGCCCGCGTGTGAGATTGCAGTCAACTCCATCACGCGGAGCGGTCGGAAGTTCGGGGAGCGTCCTTCGCGTTCCTGCTCGTCGCGAATCGCTTCAATCATTTTCTGGAACGCCGGCTCGAGGTGACCCGCGTCGTGAACGAGCAACGCGTCCTGTCCGAGAAACCCGGCGGACAGCGCGCGCGACTTGAACCCGCACCTGCTGAACAGCAACCGCAACCCGATCATTTCTACAGTCCCGCAGATCACCGCCGGACGCGACGGGTCCGCGCTCCACTCGCAGTTGACCGCGAGCTGACCGCGCGCTACGTGCTGAGCCAGATTTTCGGAAAGTCCCAACATGCCCAAGTTGTCGAAGTACTTCTCAACTTCGTTCGTCGTCTGGTCGACGTCCGAGCGGCAGTTCAGCGCGTACACGAGTCGGTGCGGCACCGCGTGTCCGTTCGCCAGTGCAATCAGCCACACCGCGATGACGCTTGTTTTGCCCAGACCGGTTGGCAACTTGCAGGACGCGGGGATGTGGCCCTTCGCGAAGTGCTGTTCGTAGAGCAAACGCTGCAACGGGCACGGCGGGTTGCCCGTGAGCACCTCGAATGTGGCAGCGAAGTCGATCGGGTCTACTGCGGATTCCCCGCATGGCTCGATGGTGGCGAGCCAGTTCGCGAACCTGGTGGCGAAGTCGAGTTGGGGCATTGGGCGTCTTCCTTTGTGGATCATCACCCATCGCTTTTGTCATGCGGATCGGTTGCGTTCGAGCGCCTCCTTACGCTTCAACCCTGACCGCGCGAGTGGGATGAACACCAGTTGGACTTTCTTGACTGTTAAGATCATACAGTCACGCGTTTAATCGTACAAAGCCAGTTGCTCTCCCGCAATAATAAAGTTCGAATCCGCGCCCGATAACTCGGAGGTACTCCGCACACCTGCCCGTGGGGATCCATTTGCAGCCTGCGCCGCGATTCCGCTTGTATCGCGCTAACGAACGTTGCGGCACTGCACGGCTCTGGCATACTACCCACACAACCCAACTCCTTCCGAGGAACCATACCGTGGCTGACGTGAAAGCGTGACGTGAAAGCGTGACGTGAAAGCGTGACGCGAAGGCGCGCCCGAATTCCCAACCTACTTCTCGGTGGTCAAGAAAGCCGTCCTCCAGGTCACCGAGATCCATTCCAACCGCAACAAGTACTACTCAGGGGGCTTACGCCCGCCGCTCGCGACGAACAAATCACCTCACAGCCAAATCCTTGATGTGATCCCACTTCGCACCCAGCACACTCTTGCTGTCGCACTCGAGCCAGTTGTCGAGCAGCGTGGCGTACACGCGGCGGAAGTCGGTGTGGTACTTCAGGTCGTTATCGGTGTCGAGGTCCGACAGGCTTGGGTGCTTGCCGACCACCTTGCCCTTCATCCCGGTGCCGGCCAACAACATACACGACGCGGCGCCGTGGTCGGTGCCGCGACTGCCGTTCTCATTAACCCGGCGGCCGAACTCCGAGAACGTCATCACACGCACGCGATCGTCGTTCCCGGTGTCCTTGAGTTCGCGAAAAAACTCGCTGATGCCGGTGGCGAGTTGCGTCAGCAGTTGTTGGTGAGTCGGTCCCTGTTCGGCGTGCGTGTCGAACCCTTCGAGGCTGACATAGAAAATGCGCGTACCGAACCCGCGAGCGATGAGACCCGCGATGAGCTGGAACTTTTGCTGCAACCCGCCGCCGAACCCGCGAATCGCGTTCGGACCTTCGAGCAGTTCGCGCAGATTCTCGACCGCGGTGAGCGTCTGCACCTGACGCCGCTGTACGAATGACAGTGGATTGTCTTCGCCGCTTCCAGCGGTCTTCGCGGGCGCGGAGACTTCTTCGAGCAGTTTGCGTCGGGCGTCCTTGCGGTCACCATTGCCGAGTTCGAGTTTGAACGCGTTCTGTTCGCCGACGCTCACGGCCCCACTGCCCTCTGCGCCTGCGGCAGCCAGCGGTGCCTTCCCCGGTCCGACGTGCAGAATGGGCACGCCGCCATCGCGGTTCTTCATGCTGCCGGACGCGCGCCCGAGCCAGCCGGTTTTGGACTTGCGCGTCGGGTCGGCCGCGTGCCAGATGTCCATTGCCTCGAAGTGCGACCGGTCCGGGTTCGGGTAGCCCACCCCTTGAATCACCGACAGGTTCCCGGCCTCCCACATCGGCTTAAGCGCCTGCATCCCGGAGTGCAGCCCAACGTTGTCGTTCAGCACGACCACTTGCTGCTTGGTCTGGCGCAGAGTGGGCCGCGCCTTGTGGTACAGGTCGTCAGCGTAAGGAATGACGGTGTTGATGCCGTCGTTGCCGCCAGTCATCTCGACGACGACGAGGATGGTGTCTTTGCCGGGGGCGGCCGCGCGTGCAGTCTGCGCCACGAACTCCGGCACCACGGCACCAAGAGCCACGAGCGACGAACCGCGTAATGAGTGGGTGAGGAACTGCCGACGGCTGAACATGGGAATCCTCCGGGTTGTGTTCAGTAGAGTTATGCCAACTGGCATTCCGGCATCGTCAGGATCGCGTGGGCGGCTTCGCGCGCACGGCGGGCGAGCAGCAACCCGGTTGGCCTCTCGTCAGCCACGAACGCGACCAACTTCTCGCGAGCCTCCACGCGCACGCCACCCGGCGCGTACTGGTCGAGCAGCGCACTCACCACGTCTTCGGGCTTCGTCGCCTTCTGTTCCTCGAGCACGCGAGCTGGGTCCAACGCCTTCGGCGGCGGAAGGTCGCTCGACACGACGAACGCTTGCTGTTCCGCCGGCGGCAGCCACACCACGCCCGAGACGAGCGCCGCGGCGAAGTTGTTACGTTCGAGTACGGTCGCGGTGTTAAGCCACGTCCGACCGCCCGGCCAGCCCTTCACGTTCGGTGGCGCGAACAGAGTCTGACCCATCCCGGTCAGCCACCTGATCAGTGACTGGTGCGCCAGCGGACGCGAATGCGGGTCGCTTTCGTCGTAACGCCGGTAGGTCGCGAGTACCGCACCAAGCGCGAACTCGACGGGGCTTTTGATGCGCGTGCGGAACGCGTGATCGGAGTAGAAGTGTCGCGACGCGAGCATCGTCTTCACAAGCGATGCGACATCGTACTCGCTCTTGCGGAACGACGCGCACAGCGGCTCAAGGAGCGCGGCCGGCGGGTCGATTTCGCTCACGAAGAACGAATACAGTTTGCGCACCAAGAACCGCGCGCAGGCCGGCTGTTCGAGCGCAATCTTGACGACGTCGTCGCCTTTCCAGGCGCCCGTCTTGCCGAGTACGGTCTTGTCGCCGTCGTCGTGCTGCGCCTCGTTGAACCGAAAACCGATGCCGTCGGTGTGCCAGCCGGTGAACGCGCGAGCCGCTTCGCGGACGTCTTTCTCAGCGTAATTGCCGACACCCAGTGAGAACAACTCCATCAGTTCGCGGGCGTAGTTCTCGTTCGCCTTCCCCTTCACGTTGCTATTGGAGTCGAGCCACAGCAGCATCGCCCCGTCGCGTGTGGCGGCCTGCAGGAGCGGCCCGAACGTGCCAAGCGCGTGTTCGCGGAAGAGCACGTTCTGGCGGAACATCAGGTCCGGGTCGCGCACCTTCACGATGCTGGTGGCGAAGTGGTTGTGCCAGAACAGCGACATCTTCTCGCGCAGCGGGTGTCCACCCTGCAGCATGCAGTAGAGCCACCAGCCGCGGAGTTGCGTACCGTCGGCGTCGCGCGTCGCCGCTACCCGGCCCACATCGTTGAGCGTGGACACCATCTCCGCGGCTTTCGGCTGGCCCTTTAGGAGCAAGTCGAGCGTCTCGGTATACCCGTTCTTCACGGCGAGAGAGAGTTCCGCGCTGCTCGCACCGAACGCCGCACGGCGGTAGAGGTGCGCGGCCCACTTGCGGTCCCACGGTTCGGCCGCGGACGGCTTCCACGGCTTCCACACTTCAGTGGGATCGAGCTTGTCCAGCGGTGGCGGTACGGCCATGACTCACCTCGTTATCGCTGCGGCCACATCACTTCGCGACCGTGATCTCGTAAACGTGTATCCGCACTGCGGCGCCCGTCACTTCGTAGCCGAACGGCTTGTTCGTGAACGGGTCCGTCGGAAGCGGAACGTCAACATCATCGAGTTTGCTGGGTAACTTCCCGTTGTGTTTCGCCGCGTACATGCGAAGCGCCTCGACGTGCCGCAACAGCGCGACCCGTTGCTCGAAGCGGGCTTGCGCCGCGCGCAACTCACCGACACGCGGCACGAGGTCCGTGAACAACCCGTTGGCCGCGCCTTTCTCGCGCGGCAGCGCGTTCACCTCCCACGGCTTCACACCGAGTAGACGAAACTCTGCGTCGCGACGAACCTCATAATCCCGCTTATCGTCTAGCAGGACGACGTGGACCGGTGCGAACCGTTCGACCGCGTCTTTCCCAAGTCCTGAGTCAATCAAGCGGATGCGTGCGGCGCGAACCCCGTCCGCGTCCTTCGCACGAACCGCGAGCGCGGCACGCAGGTTCCGCGGCGGAAGCCCGGCCTGCTCGCGAACGTACCCGGCGCGACCGGACAACCGGCCGACCAGTTCGTCTACCTCTGCGTCGGTGAGCGCAGCGTCGTCGCGGAAAAATCGCAATTCGGTGTCGGCAAGAGCGCGGTCGCCTTGCACGCCCTTCCTGAGTTCGACCAGCGGACACGGTAGATCGGTCAGCGCCCAAATTAAGTTCGGCGCGCCCGGTTGTTGAATCATTTCCCAGAGCGTGTCGAGCGCCAGGTTCGCGATGCCAAGACCGACTCGGTTCGCCGCAAGAGTCGGGTAGTCGCCGAGGTGCCGCGCCAGTCCGAACATGGTCTTCGCGGTGCGGATTGCGTCAGCGTAGTCGCCGCGTGCGACTTCGCCGCGAAACCTGATCTGAAGCGACACCGCGAGCAAGTGCAACGGACCGAGTTCCGGTAATCGCAGGTCCAGTCCTTCGGTCTGAATGCGATCGAGTACCTGCCAGTCACAGGTATCGAGCCGCGCGCCCCAGTCCGCTTGCGAAAGCGCCGACCCGCCGTAGTTCTGGAGTTGTTCCTTCGCCAACTCTTTCAGCGTCATCGACTGGTAACGCACGCGTTGGGCGACGCCCTCCTTGCCGAAGAAGAAGTTCCGCTGTTCCATGAAGCACCGCAGGTACCACTGGGCCGCGTTCCCGGCTTTCAGTTCCCGCACCTCGGGCAGTAGTTGGTACTTGAGAGCGGGTCTCGGCGCCGCGGCGGGATGTACGGTCACGTGCACAGTCGGTCCCGCGACGGGTGCGGCCAGTGACGCGACGACAAGAAGAAAAGGAGTCATTGCAAGAGTTCCTGTGGTTGAGGTCGATACACGCGGTCACTTGCGAATGATGACTTCGTAATGGAGGTTGTACGCGGCGTTGTCCTCGTTCCCCTTCGGTGCGTTGCCGCGTAGGTGCCCGACACCGTCGAGCCGTTCGTAGCGAAACGGCTTGCCGGTGAACGGATCGACCGGCAGCGGCACTGCGACATCCGACAGCTTCTCGGGGAGTCTGCCGCCGTGGTCCGCGGCGTAGAGGCGGAGCGCCTCGACATGCCGTAACAGCGCGAGGCGCTGTTCCAACAGGCCCTGCGCCCTGCGCACGCGATGCAGACTAGGCAAGAGAGAATCGACGAGCGGCCGACCCTTTGGCGGCTGGAGCTTGTCGAGAATCGCGATTGCCTCCCAGGTCGGCAGGGGGATCAACTTCATCGCCTCGTCTCGGTGAATCACGTATTCCAGTTTCTCGTCGAGCAGAAGAACCTGATAGGGTGAGAACAGTTCGAGTCGTTCCGCGGGGATGCCGTTCGCGATCAGACGACGGCGCGCGGCCTCCATGTGTTTCTCGTCCTTTGCCCGGTCTGAAAGCCACGTGATGACCTTGTTGTCCTGACGTTCGAGTTGCTGGATGTGCGTAATCATTTTCTTGAGTTGCGCCGTCGTCATCGGGTTCGTGTCGTCCAGACCTCGCAGTTCCGCGTCGATTAGCGTTCGCTCACCCTCCATACCTTTATCCAACGCGACGAACGGATGCGGCAAGGCCGTGAGCGCCCAGTAGAAGTTGGGACACCCCGGTTGCCCCAACATCTCCTCGAACGGGCCGATCGCGACATGGGCGATAGCGATCGCGACCAGATCCCCGATAAGTGTGGGATGATCGGCCATGTGTCGCGAGAGGGCGAACATGGTCTTCGCGGTGACAACCGCGTCGTCGAACCGACGCAGCGCGATCTCGTCGCGGAACCGCGCCTGCAGTTCACTCGCGAGTTGCCGCATCTTCTGTAGGTCCGGGAGCAACAGCCCTATACCATCGGTCTTCAGCTTCGGCATGATTTGCCAGTCGGGTTTGTCCATCCGAGCGGCCCGGTCCACCTGCTTGAGTGTAAACCGACTGAACGGTGCGTTCGTCCCCGTCGATTCCTGATCGAGGACGCACTTGAGGTAGTTCGGGATCGGGTTCCCCTGCGTCATCTCCTTCAGCTCGGGCAACAGAAGATATCGCAACGCGGGCTTCGGCGTGGGCGTCGCATCGACCGTGAGCCGGATAAGCATTTCCGGCCGCGGGGTAGACGCGACTCCGGATGCGATCGCCACTGCGCACGAGAGTAGCACTTCAGTCACAACGACCTCCACCGAATGAAGACAGGCCAACTGCTACCACAGCCTATCACCAGGAGTGACACTCCTGCGAGAAATGAATTTCGCAAAAAGTGTAAGGGTGCGTGCGGGGAGAGACTGGCTGATGCTTCGCCATTGCACTCGCACCCACACACACACGTTTTACTCTTCGCGAGGTGATGGCATCCTCGACACCCGTCGCTCCTCTCCGCGCCAGGACATATCTGGATTCCACAATCCTACTCCGCGCTACTACGATATCCAGACACGTCACGACTCACAAACCGCGCCCAGCACCGCAGTGATGCGGGAATGCTCGTCTGGTACAGATCCGCCAGACCAAATTGGGGGTTCCTCAATACGCGCATCTGCGTGCAGAGCTGCAAGGCCGTCGCATGTCCCAAGAACGGGACCGGTTGAGCCGGTTCGGCGCATTTACTTGCGCGGGCGGAGCGTCTTCAGGTCGCGGAACGGGTATTGCACGTCGCGGTCAGGCGTGTACTTGTGCGCGGTCATCCACGCGAACTCGCGTTTGGTGGGGTCGGCCGGGTCTGGCAGCGACAGTGGCTTCCCGTCTGCCTCCGCGTAGATCGACGCGACCAGCGGCACCTTCCGCGACGCCTTCGGCGCAAGGTCGTAGTCCGTACCCTTCGAGTGCATCAGCCAAGTGTTGTCGCGGAAACCCTTACGGAGGCGCTCGACAGCGGCCTTCACGAGCGCGGCTTTCTCGTCCACTTTCAGGTCCGCGTTCGCTTCGAGCGCCTTGATGAACCGTTGCGTTTCGGACACGTCGAAGCTCACCCATCCGTAGGGCGGGAGAAACACTTCCAGTTTGCAGTGGCAAGGCAGGTTTTTGGGGAAGAGGTGCAGCCCGTAGGCAACGCGAGTCGGCATACCGAGCGAGCGACCGAGGCTCGCACAGAGGCCGTGGTAGTCGCTACAGTCCCCGCGTTTCTTCGTGAGTGCGTGTTCCGAACTCGCAACGAGCGACGTGTTCGTGTGGTCGTAGGTGAGATTGTCGTTCGCCCACGTCATGATCTCACTCAGTTCCGCGAGCGCGTTCGGCTTGTTGCCCACGATCTGACCCGCGAGTTTCTTGAACCGGTCGTCCACCACCACACGCGACTCGCTCCGTCGATACGGGTCGAAACTCGCGAGCCACTTCTCGACCCGCGTGATCTTCGCAGGGTCCACATCCCACCGCTGTTCCCACACGGTCGCGCGGAATGTGTGCGTGATGATCTGCGCGCCCTGCGGGTTCGCGAACTCGAAGTACGCGAACGTGTTTCCGAATACGGCTTCCGTGTGCGTGGTGGGCTTGATGTTGTTCGGAAACGTTGCGAAAGTGCCGGGTTGCACCTCTTGACCCTTGTCCGACGGCGGCACTGGCACCCACACGCGAAGCGTCTTCGTTCCCTGTGGTGCGGTGACGATCACGCGAAAGTCGATGTCGTAGGTGACCGGTTCGGCGCGCGTCGCGGTGGACGGTTGCTCCGGGTCCGGGTCTACTGCCCGCAGTGTCCCGCTGACCGACCCAACAAACGCGACCGCAACGAAAAACAATCGGAGCACGGTATCTCCCGGTGTGCGGGGTTCGACAAGGGATTCCAGCGCCCAGCGAAGCGATCGCAAGTCCGACACGTGGTTCACCATCGCACGGAGGCGATAAGGGCACTCATTTTCGTCAAGGAAGCCGCTTGCGTCACGTTTGAGTTTGCGGAATTCTGTGCCGGATTCGCCAAACCAATCGGCGGGCTTCCACCGCGACCACCGTAAACATCGGCTTCCGGAATGGTTCACGAGCGGGCTCGCGAATTGTCGGCGCCAACATCTCGGGCTGTTATTCGTGGGCCGGACAGCGTCGAGCCAATCCGCCGAGTCATCAACGACGACGAACTCATTTTCCATCTGACCTTTCGCGACCCGACTCGCCCCGGCAGAATACCGGGATGCGAATTCTCCACACTGCGGACTGGCACCTCGGCGACCGACTTGGCCGGATCGACCGGACAGACGACCTGCGCAAAGCAGTCGAACGCGTCGCCGTGCATTGCAAAGAGCAACACGTCGATGTGCTTCTCGTCGCCGGCGACCTGTTCAGCGAACTCGCGCGCCCGGATGGGCTGCGCGAAACGATTCGCCACTGGCAGGAGGTCTTCAGCGAGTTCCTCGAAACCGGCGGCACGATACTCACGCTGACCGGTAACCACGACAACGAGAACTTCTGCCAGACGCTTTGCAGTGCGATGTCCCTCGCGTCCCCCACGGTGGGGAAGCCGGGCGAGACCGTGCCGCCGGGCCGGTTGTACCTCGCCGCTGATCCTACGTTTATCAGGCTCGAAGATAAGATGGGCGGCTTCCCGGTGCAGTTCGTGCTGATGCCATACCCGACACCGCACCGCTTCCTGAAGTGCGAGACCGGTCTCAAGTACGGCAGCCCGGAAGAGAAGAACAACCTGCTCGTGTCCGCGTGGGCCGACGCGCTTCGCGACATCCGCGCACACCCGAAGTACGACCTCAAGGCGCCCGCGGTGTTGGGCGCACACGTTCACGTTCATGGGTCGAACATCGGGCCGAGCCTCTTCCGCATCACGACCGAAGAGGATGTCGTGATCGAAGGCGCAGAACTGCCCGAGCAGTTCGACTACGCGGCGCTCGGTCACATTCACAAACCGCAATGGCTCGGCGCGACGCACATGCGATACTCCGGGAGCATCGAGCGGATGGACCTTGGCGAGCAGGGCGACCAGAAAGGCGTCGTTTTGGTCGAGATTGGTCCCGATGGCCGCAACGGCGAACCAGTCGTGCTTCCGCTGCCCGCGACGCCGATTTACCCGGTCGTTGTGCTGGAACCGAGTGCGGATATTCCGCGATTGAAACTGGAGTACCCGAACGCGAACGCCGATCTCGTGAACCTGCAAATCCGCTACACCGCGGGAAAGGATCAGTTGGAGGACGTGCTGCGCGACCTGGACCGCATCTTCCCGCGATGGTACGCACGCGACTGGAAAGAAACCGGCGCGCTCGGCCCGACGCTCGTGAGCGCCGCGACCGGTGGCGGGAAGGGATTCGCGGAGACGGTTCGCGACTACCTGGGGCAAGAGTTGATTCAGCACGACGAGGCCGAGCGTGACGCGATCATCAAGATCGCTGATGGACTGCTCAAGGACATGGAGTGACGGTAGCCGCAACCCGAAGGAGAGCGAGGGAGGTTGTCGATGATCCCGCAACGAGTCAAACTATCTGGCTTCCTGTCGTACAAGGACGAACAGGAAATTCGGTTCGACGGGTCACCGCTGTGGATGCTGTCCGGATCCAACGGTAGTGGGAAGTCGAGCATCTTCGACGCGGTCACGTACGCGCTGTTCGGCCACCACCGCGGCGGTAGCCAGAGCGCCGCGGAACTGATCAACAAGGAGGCGAACACGCTCAGCGTCGAGTTCGACTTCACCAGCGAGAAGCAACTGTACCGCATCAAGCGCACGGTGCGGAAGCGGACGAGCGGTGTCGCCAGCACGCAACAGGTACTCAAGTTCACCCCGAGCGAAATCGCTGGGGAGACGTGGGAGGCGATCTCCGGCACCGAGTATAAGGTGAAGTTCGATGCGTGGGTGAAGGACAAGATCGGTCTCGACTACGAAACGTTCACGTCGTCGGTTTTGCTACTTCAAGGCAAGTCGGAAAAGCTCCTCGACAGTACGCCAGCCGGGCGCGCCGGGGTTCTCGCGCGCATCGTGGACCTGGAACGCTACCAGAAGTTGCACGGCAAAGCGGACGACAAGCGGCGTGCTCTCAAGAGCGAACTCGAAAGCATCGTGAACCAACTCGCGAACATGAAGGAGGTTAACGAGGACGAGTACGCGGAGGTGGAGTCAATCATCGCGACCGCGGAAGAGGCGCGCACGAACACGCAGGCCCGCATCGACAATTTGAACTCGCTTGAGCTTCGCGCGAGGCGCTGGACCGACACCCAATCGAAGCTCGCAGGCGTGCGGCTGAAGCTCGCGGACGCGGAGAAGTTACTCGGCACCGCGATGGCGATTGAGAAGGACCACACTCGCCTCCGCGAACTGCGCGACGTGCTGCCTGCGGTCACCACGATCGTCACCGAACGCGGGCGTGTGGGCGCGTCTGAACGCAATTCGGAGAAACTGACGAAGGAACGCGACGATGTCGCGGACATGCGCCGCAAGTCAGAGAACACGCTTTCGCAAGGCCGCAAGAAGCTCACCGCACTGAAGAAAACCCTCAGCGAAGACGAGGCGAACAAGGCGCTACTCGAAACGCGGTTGCGCGAACTCGCTGGCGTGTTGGAGAAAGTGAAGCAAGTCGAGGACGCGGAAGCGGAAGTCTCGCGACTCGAAGCGGAACTTCAGCCGTTCCCCGCGGACACGGATACGACCGTGCGCAAGTTCCAGAGCGAACACGAACGCCTTGCGATTCTGGCTCAACACGTCGCGCTCCTCGAACGGCTTCACCAGGACCGCTCCGAACTCACGAAAACCGTCGCGACCGATAAGCACGCCAAAGAGGACGAGGCGAAACTCAAGTCTGACGGCGTGAAGGCGAAGTCGGAGTCCACGCAACTCGAATGTGACGCGAAGACCGCACGCGAGGACCGTGCCGCGAAAGATCAGGCGATGGCCGAGACACGCGCGCTCGCTCGCCAGGCTCGCGAACTCGCCAACGAGTTCACGACGATGACCGGCCAGACGAAGTGTCGGGCGTGCGGTCAGAAACTCACGCCGGAGCATTTCGCCGACGAGAAGAAGACACGCGAGGCCGAGGCGAAGAAGGCCGAAGAGAAACTCAAGGTGCTCACCGCCGAAGCGGAGAAGTCGCGCAAACTCGAAGACGAACTGAACACGAAGGCATCGAACGAGCACAAACGTGTCGACGACCTCCGCGACAAGTGGAAGGATGCTGACGCCGCGGTCAAGCAGTCCGCGACCGACATCAAGCGGTTCACCGATTCGTGCCGGCAAACGTACTTCGCGCTCCCCGACGAGTTCAAGCGGAAGCTCGGCGCGTCAGAGCCGTCCGACTGGTCGCTCGTCACCTACCCGAACCGGCAAGACCTCGCAGCGCTCAACGACGAGGCCCGCGGCATCGACACGACCAAGCGGAAACTGAAGGCCGCGCAGGACGAAGCGAAGAAGGTCGAAGTTCTGCGCGCGAAGCTCGATTCCGCTCGCGACCGTTTCACGCGTGCCCAACGCGGTCTACCCGGCGGTGACCCGGCCGCGCTGCGCCGGGAACACGCGGCCAAGTTGAGCGAGGACACGAGCGTTACAGCGGCGCTCGCGGCGTGCAAGAAGGAGATCATCGCGAGCGAAACGGAAAACGACCGCTACCAGCGTGCCGTGAGCGAAGCAGACCGCGAACTGACCGCGCTCGCGGGGAAGTTGGAACTCGAAGAGTCGAGCCGCAAGCAGAGCGCGGAGACCATCGATCGCGCAAAGAAGACGCTTCCGACCGGGTGGCAGAAGCCGCTTGAATTAGCCGGTCTGAACGACCGTGGTAAGTGGCAGGATGAACTCGACGTGCTCGTCAGCAATGGCACCGAGGCGAAGTTCACGCAACTCCAGGCGGCACGCGGTGGCCTCGATCCGCTTCGCGCGGACATCTCGCAACTCGAAGCCGAAGCCGACGCGTTCCCGGAAGAAGAACGCCGTTCACCGGACGACGTCCGCGCCGAAGCGAACGCCGCCCGGAAACTGCTCGACGCGCGCAACAAGGACTTACTTGACGGGCAGGGCCGGAAGCGCATTCTCGACGGCTACCGCCAGCAGCGGCACGAACTCGGCGAGCGGTTCAAGGCGGTCGATGGAGAGCACAACCGGCACAAGACCCTCGCGGAACTGCTCGGTCGCGACCGGCTTCAGCGCCACTTGGTGCGCCAGGCCGAACGCCAAATCGTCGATTACGCGAACGCGGTGCTGGACCGTCTCAGTGGAGGTCAACTCTTCATGCGGCTCGTCGAAGCGGAAGCGGGCACGGACAAGGCGCTCGACTTGGAGTGCGCGAACCGCGTCGCGGGCGGGGGCGCGATCAACGTGGCGTTCCTGAGTGGCAGTCAGCGCTTCCGCGTCGCGGTCGCACTGGCGCTGGGCATCGGGCAATACGCAAGCAAACAGCACCGCCCGATCGAGAGCGTGATCATCGATGAAGGCTTCGGCTGTCTCGACCGCGCGGGGCGTCAGGTGATGATTCAGGAGTTGCAGAACCTCCGAGGGCACCTGCACTGCATCCTGTTGGTATCCCACCAAGAGGAGTTCGCCGACGCCTTTCCCGACGGCTACCGCTTCGAGCTACATGACGGGGCAACGAAGGTGAGCCGCTTCGTGCGGTGAAGATAAGCATCAACTTCTCTTCGATGCTCGACAACCCAACCCAGGTGTTCTGGTACAGTCCGGGCGGGTTCGATCCTGTTCCGCCGGAATCGACGAAGGTTGTTGGAGAACCGCAGGCGAAGTGGAGGCGACTCTTGTCATCTTGGGGTAAATGTTACCTGCCTTGATGGCTCACCCCCTAACCGGCACATCCAGTTTTCGTCCTCCGCAACCGTTCGCGCAGGCGATCGTCCGACGTGATCGCGTAGATTCGTCTCGTGTTGTAGCGAAAGTCTTGGTCCGACCGTTCAGACCGGCAACGTCGTTCTCGGCGATCACTCCGACCAGATTGAGCGGCGAGTATTGTGGGCGTCGATTTTACTTCACGCGGCGGTAGAACCGGTTCGCGATGAAGCCTTCCGCGACCAGCGCCGTCAGCACCGCGATCAGCAGCCACGGGAACAGGTCGATCGGTTGGCCCAACGAGATGCTGAGCAGTTCGCGGAGAGTCACGTTCTTTTTTGTCACCTGGATCACGCGGCCTTCGCCCACCAACTCTTCCACAGGTTCGAGCGGCACCTTGTCCAGGTTGCTCTCGTCAGGCGGCACGTTCGTGCTGAACCCGTCCTTCCACACCACGGTTTCGCCCTGCTGAATCGAGAGAGCGAAGTTGCCTGCGGCGTTCGTCTTCGGCGGCCCGAGACGGATCTCGGTTTGTTTGTCCCCCGGCCTGATGGTCGCGTCGTTACCCACAATGCCGGGCCCGTCGAGGATCACCACGCCATCGCGCGCCAGTTTTCCACGCGGCAACGGAACCGTCACCGTCGCGCCGGTCGGGAAGTTGAAGTTCGCGTCGGTCGTGTCGCCGGCTAGGTAACGCACAAGCAAGTACGGGAACGCCACGAACCAACTCGAATCGAGCTGCTCCCAGTAGTCGTTCCACTCGTCCTTGTCAGCCGTCACATCCATGCGCGTCGTCAGGAGTACCACCTTTCCCTTCGGACGGTTGTTGTCCTTCGGGTCGAGAACCGGGCGTTCCAGGATCGCCGGGCGGCCGGCGTTAGGCTTGTCCGTGTCGCGGTAGCGGACCACGACTGTTGCTGTCGGGTCCGGGGTCACCTCCCAGTACTTGGTCGCGCGGCGCGGGTTGGCGATCAGGTCGAGTCGGTCGGTCTTCTGTTGCCGCCAGTCCTCGATCGGCTTGAGCATGGGGTGCTTCAGCGCCTGGGCGTCGAGTACCCAGGTCACGCCGCCAGCGGCGCCGTCGCGCCCTTCGTCGCCCCAACTCGGAGCTTTCTGCTGCGGCGGGGCCGGGTCGAGACGCTTCGTCTCGATCACTTTCGTGAGTTTCCCCGGCATGAGGTCGGTCGCGTGTTCGTTGTAGTCGGCGAGTGTCATCCAGCCGTCGCGCCCGGGAATCACGATGAGCTTCCCGCCGGTGCGCAGGTACGGCCGAAGTTTGTCCCACAGCGTGCTACCCGCGGGCTGATTCGGGTCGCGCACCGCGAGCAGACACACCGCCTCGAAGTTGCGGATGTCGTCGGGCGTCAGTTCGTTCGGCTTCTTCGGGTCCGTGGCGTACTCCACCACTGCTTGCCCGCCGTCAGCGAACTTGATCTGGTCCGGCGTGACGACCAGACAACTGAACTCGTCCTTAACGAGGTGCGCTGCCTGCCAGAACGCCGCGCCCTTCTTGTCGTCCGTGATTGTCAGGATGCGCCGCGCCGCGCCTACCTTGAACGTCAGGAACCGCGTGTTGTCGAATCCCAAGTTGTCAGACGCCTTCAGGCCGAATTCCCACTGGTTCAACCCCGGTTTGAGGTCGCGGAACTCGAACGCGACCGTCTGCGTCTGGCCGTTGCGCACCGTTACCGGCTTGCTAATGGCGCTTTCGGCTTTGGTGACACCCGCGGGGCGCGCGACCACGGTTGCTTCCACGCTTTCGTTCGCCGCGCCGACCGCGCCGACCGTGACCACGACGTTCGCGACCTGGTTCGCAGCAATCACCTGCGGCTTCATTTCGATGGAGAGGATTGCGACGTTCGTGGGTTGATCGGCGCCAAAGTCGAAGACGACGTGAATCGGTTTCGGCTCGGGGACTATCTCGCGAAGTTTCTTCAGGTCGTCGGTGCGGCTCGCGTCCCACGTCCCGACCGTGCGGTCGGTGAACACCGCGACCAACTTCTGAAGCGGGTCCGGCGATTCCGTGTCCTTCTCGACCTTCGCGTGAAGGACGTAAGCGGCGGCGATCGCGGAACTGACGCTCTGGTTCCCGCCGCGAGTCTCCTTGAGTTCCTCTATACGCCGGCGCGCGGCGGCTGTGTCAGGTAGCCAGACCGCAGTGAGGTCGTTCGTATCGATCACCGCGACCGGCGACTTGTCCGGCAGTTCGTTGAGAAGTTCGAGGGCACGCTGCCGGGACTCTTCGAGCCGCGACTTGTCATTCGCCATGTAGCCCATGCTGGGGCTGGTGTCGATGATGATGACCGTTGCGACGGGCTGTTCGCCGCTGAAGTTCAACCGTTCGCTTTTGAACGTGGGTTGGTAGAGCGTGAGGCAGAAAAGCGCGATGATGAGCATTCGCAGCGCGAGCAAAATGAAGTGCCGAAGGCGGAGCTTGCGCTGGTTGGTTTTGAGCTTCTGCTTGAGGAACCGGAACGCCGGGAACGTGAGCCTTTTAGGCTCTTGCTTCATGATGAGGTGTAGCAGGATGGGCAGCCCGACGAGCGCGGCCCCGGCGATCAGGATGGCGTTCATGATGCCATTGTAAGTAGTCGCGAGCGCCGCGTGTTGGCGCTATTCGGCCTTCGGTCGCCCGAATTCGTCGAAGCCGTACCGCGTGAAGATTTCCGCCGGTGTGATCCACACGGCTTTCCTGTCGCGCCCCTCGCACACGGAGCGGCCCGCGCGCGTGTTCGAGCAGCGCGTCTTTGGTGGCGGAGTAGTGCGCCTTCTGGATGACAAAGAGGTTGAAGGCGTCGCACGGAGGAACCGACGCGCGTTCGGCAGCGGTCCGCACCCCGTGCGTCGCGGGTAGACCGGTACTCACGTCCCTGTCGTACTCGTCCTCCCACGATCCCGGTCCGTTGGGCTGTTCCTCGCGACTTTGCAAAGTCCGTCGTGCTGCTTCGTGGTCTGCCATGATCCCACCGCTGCTGGACCTGACCGTGTGTGAAGTAACCCACCTGTCCCACCATGATATCTGACACCGTACTTCGCAGGGTCGCGTCGTGGCGATTCGCGTTTACGGCTTGCCCGCCCCACCTGCGCGGGCGATGATAACCCCTCATTCACATCACAGGAGGTACGCCAATGAAACTCCGCAACGTGTTCCTGGCCGCGGTCGCGGCACTCGTAACTTCTTCGGTTGCTCGCGCCGACGACTGGCCAAACTGGATGGGACCGAAGCGTGACAACGTATGGAACGAAACCGGCATCCTGGAGAAGTTCCCGAAGGAAGGCCCGAAGGTGCTATGGCGCACCCCGGTCGCGGGCGGCTACGCGGGTCCGGCCGTCAGCGGTGGGAAGGTGTTCGTCACTGACTACGTCACCGCCGCCGACGTGAAGGTCGATAACTTCGACCGCAAGGAGTTTAGCGGCAACGAACGCGTCGTGTGTCTCGATCAGAAGACCGGCAAGGAGAAGTGGAAGCACGAGTACCCGGTGAAGTACACGATCAGCTACCCGTCCGGCCCGCGCTGCACGCCCACGGTTCACGGCGGCAAGGTATACACGCTCGGCGCCGAAGGCAACATGTTCTGCTTCGACGCCGACTCCGGCAAGATCGTGTGGGAGAAGGAACTGAAGAAGGAGTACAAGACCAAGAGCGCGCTGTGGGGCTTCGCCTCGCACCCACTCATCGACGGAAAGAACCTCATCACGCTAGTCGGTGGCGACGGCAGTCACGTGGTCGCGTTCAGCCTGGAAACGGGCAAGGAAGTGTGGAAGTCCGGGTCGCAACCCGATCAGGGCTACGCGCCCGTGATGATCACCGAAGCCGGCGGGAAGCGACAACTGATCGTCGCGTGCCCGAAGGCCGTCTACTCGATCAACCCGGCTAACGGCGAACGCTACTGGACCACGCCATTCACCGCGGACAGCGGGTGTGTGGTAATGACGCCGGTGCGGGCCGGCGATCACCTCTACGTCGGCGCCTACCACGGCAAGAACCTGATGCTGAAACTGACTGCGGACAAACCTGGCGCGGAAGTGGTCTGGAAGGACAAGAAGGGTCACGGCATTTCGCCGGTGAACGTGCAACCGTTCCTGCTGGACGGCGTGCTGTACGGCTACGATGACGAAGGCGGGCTGTTCGGCATCGAGATTCCCAGCGGCAAGCGCCTGTGGGACTCGACCGGCCCAGTTGGCGGCGAAGAGCCGCAAGGCTCGGCCACCGCGTTCATGGTCAAGAACGGCGACCGGTTCTTCTTCTTCGCCGAAACCGGCAACCTCGTGATCGGCAAACTTACGCCGAAGGGCTATGTCGAGATCGACAAGGCGAAGATCCTGGAGCAGACCAACAACGCGTTCGGGCGGAAGGTAGTGTGGTGTGCCCCGGCCTACGCCGACAAGCAGATGTATGTCCGCAACGACAAGGAGATCGTGTGCGTTGATTTGGCTGCACCGAAGTAGTGACAGGTCTGCACGTCCCAAGTCGGAAAGCAGATGGCTGTCATCCGACTTGGGACTTGAGACTTGCAGACCTGTGACTACTTCGGCGGGTGACTACGCGCGAATCCACGTCTCCGAAAACGCCAGCATCGCTGTGGTGAGGCTGTGACCGGCGATCTCACGCGGAACCGGTCTGCCGGGCAGCACGCGGTTATTCACCATGATCCTCGCATCCGTGCAGGGTACGAAAAGACTCGGCATGTGGTGCTTGCCGGTCGCGGATTTGTCCGGCGGGAGAGCGAAGCAGAACGGCTTGCCCAACCCGCTCCAGTCCAGACGCACGCTGAGATCGCCGCCCGTCACGATCTCACTGTAATTGCTTGCTGGGTCGCCTACTGCTTCGACGCGATCGAGCTTGCGGTAGACCAACCCCGCGAGGCCGGGCAAGCCTTTCCACGCGCCGAAAAACGAGACGAACTCGGCGACCAAGTAGCGCGCCAGCGGTTCGTTATCGTGCAAGCAGACATTCGCCAACTCCGCCGGCGGGTTCGCGTCTTGCGGCGACTGCAACAGCACCAGCGCGTGACCGCGGCCATGCGGCGACAGCACCACGCGGAAGAAACTGGCGAGAGCCACGAATGGCCCGTCGGGTTTCTCCTTCAGCGAGATGCCGGGGTTCTCGCCGGACCAGTCCACGTTCCCCGGAAAGTTGATCGGCTCGGCCATGTCTCGTTCCTGCTCGCGTATAGAGGATAGTTACCCAAACCGGCGCTGGCGCTGCACGAGGTATTCGATCAGCGCCTTGTCGAACCCGACGGAGGTGTCCATCCCGAGGTAGTCCACGTTCGCGGCGGTGCATTCCGATTTGATGTAGCCGCGGAACTCGTCCACGAACGCGACGTAGTCGTCGCGGATGCCGTTCGCGTCGATCTCCTTGTGCTCTGTCGATTCCACGTCCTCGAAGTCCACCAATCCCGTCAACGGGAACTTCGCCTCCAGCACGTCGAGCACGTGGAACACGATGACTTCGTGCCCGGAGTATCGGAGCCGGTACAGGCTGCGGATCAGCGCGTCCGCTTCGGTCTTCCAGTCATCGGTAGTTGGTAGCAGATCGCTGAAGAGCATCACGAGGCTCTTGCCCTTGATCATGGACGCGAGTTGAAACAGGCTCTCCGGGATGTTCGTCTCGCCGGTCGGCTTGAGGTTCGCGAGGACCGACAGGATGGTGCCGAGTTGCGAGCGCTTCGACTTGGGCGGAATCACCGTGCGGAGTTTCGTGTCGAACGCGACCAGGCCCACCGGGTCTTGCTGGTAGATCATCAGGTAGCCGAGCGCGGCCGCGAGGCACACCGCGTAGTCGAACTTGGTGAGCGTCTCGTCGGCGGCCCCGAGCTGGCTCCAGTCCACCTTCACACCGGCCTTGCGTGCTTCCGCCGGACCGTTCCAGTCCATCGATTTCGACAGGTCCATGACGAGGTAACCCGTCATGTTCGTCTCGGCTTGGTACTTCTTGACGAAGTATTTGCCGGTCTTCGCGTACACGCTCCAGTCGAGTGTCTTGAGGTCGTCGCCGGGGCTGTACTTGCGGTGTTCCGAGAACTCGACGGAGAATCCGTGGTACGGGCTGGAGTGAAGCCCGGACAGGAACCCCTGCACGATGAACTTCGCCCGCAGGTCGAGCCGCGCGACCTGGCGAATCACTTCCGGGCGGAGGTACTTTTCTGCAGCCATTGAGTGGTTCCAGAGTTCACCACAAAGGCAGAAGAGGAATTAACCACAAAGGCACAAAGGACACAAAGAAGACACGAACAGAGTTCTGTTGAAGTTGATCGAATCACTGGGTTTCGGTTTTCTTTGTGTCCTTTGTGCCTTTGTGGTTAATCCCTCTTCTGCTCTGCCTGAGTGGTTAATATTCCTGTACGAGAAGTTCGCCGCCGGCCGCGAACCAGCCGCGGCCGTCGATCTGAAAAACGCCGTCCGTTGTCAGTGCGAGGAAGCGGCACGCTTCCTCCAGCACCTTCTCCGTTAACACTTCGTCGGGCACGTCCACCGGTTTACGAAGCGTGATGAGTTGCTTCGTCTGGATCACGCGAGCCATGAGCGGGCCGCTGTTCGGGCTGTAGTCCATCGTTTCGAGTTCGGCCGCATGCGCGTTGAGGTCGTCGCGCAGGTCGTCTTCCTTCGTGAGGTAGCGCGCGAGTAGCACCGGCGCACCGGTGGGTAAACGAAACTCACCGCTCGTCCAACCGAGGTCGTCGCCCTTGAAGTGTGGTTCCACCGCCAACCCGCGCGCGTGCAGGTGTGCCGCTAGCGCCACCGGCGAAGGCTCGACTTCAGTGGGGAGGAACACGCGATACCACATCTTTTGAGTCCCAAGTCCGCAAGTCCCAAGTCAACAGCCGTCTCTTTGTCTTCCGACTTGAGACTTGCAGACTTTACGACTTGCGACTGCTCTTCTCGACGTACTTCTTTGGCTCCGGTTCGCTCACGATCTTCAGCAACTCCACCACGATGTCGTCGCTGGTACGGCCTTCGGCCTGCGCCTGAAAGTTCGCGCTGACGCGGTGACGCAGCACCGGGATCGCGGCCTTCTTGATATGCGAGATGCTCACGCTCGGCTCGCCCTCCATCGCGGCGAACGCCTGCCCAGCCTGTGCCAGGAAGATGCCGGCACGCGGACCGCCGCCCCAGTCCACCAACCGCTTGATCATCTCTGGGGCGCTCGGGTCTTTCGGCCGCGTCGCGCGAACCAGTTTCACGATGAACTCGTTCACGAAGGTCGGCACCTCGATCTTCTTCACCAAACGCTGCCACGCGAGGATGCGCTCCGCGGTCAGCACCTTTGTTAGCTCTGGTTTCTCGCTTCGAGTGCTCATCGACACGATGAGCCGCTCGTCTTCCAGCGTTGGGTAATCGACCTTGATGTTGAACATGAAGCGATCGAGCTGGGCCTCCGGGAGCGGATACGTCCCTTCCTGTTCGATCGGGTTTTGCGTGGCGATCACGAAGACCG
>SXGS01582764.1_pt1 | contig 59428 bp, 45 predicted proteins | sample 3174681 | NCBI WGS metagenome assembly SXGS01 (sample SAMN11356861, study PRJNA531348) | freshwater metagenome | isolation source: freshwater sample F1-80 | place: China: Fuxian Lake, Yuxi | collected 2017-12-25
TCGGGCTTGTATTGGTAAATTCCCATCTGCCGCTCGCCTAAGTACTGGACGCAAAAATCGGAATTCAGCTCGCGATATTTCTCCAACCCGTGTGGAGTTATTGTATACCAGCCTTGCGCTCGCAAGAACTGAACGCTGACCAGTCGCGGACATTAACAGAGATTCTGCGTGATACAAGAGTTTCTGCTTGTTACCAGTTGGGGGGCGGTTACAATTTGCTGAACATCCATCTCGCTAGCACTATGATCGGGCGATTTGAGCACCATTTGAGATCTGAAATTTAAGCGCTGAGATTTGAAATCTGAAATTCGATGCTCGCCCAACCTTATCCGTGGCTGCATCGTCGAACTGAGTTTCCGAGGGCGTGTCGATGTCCGAGCCCGAAAACCATTCATTCCGACGTGTCGACTCGCCCGAGTCGTTGGAGCAGTTGCTGGAGCGCGGTCAGTTGCTGATGATGACGCTGACCCACGAAGCACAAGCCGCTCGGCTAGAAGCTCAACGGGCAGAATTGCGGTTTGCTCTCGAAGATGCTCGAAACGGACTGCCGAACCAGTTGATGAAAATCATTTCCTCATTGGATTCCAAGTCAGCACGCGCCGAACCGACGCAGCCGAATCTTTTCACCAGAAGCTCAATTTTCAATGCCTCGGTGCGAGCTGACGAATCATCAACTAATACTGAGATCGATCGCACTTCGGGCAGCTCAAGTTCCGGTAGCTCAGCGGACCCTACATTTGATCCATGGTCGCAACTGCGCAAGCATGCACAGGCTCGCTTGGTGCAGCGAAATTGCGGCACGCAAGCCCGCACGAGCCTGTCAGAAAAACCTGCAACCAAGCATCTTCGGTTCGATCCTCCACACCACGATGAGAAGCAATCCAGCACACTAATTGCTCAGCCTCACGTTCGACCCAAGCCGAGCCAAGTTCCTGCTGGCCGCGTGCAAAAAGTTCAACCAGCGCAGCCACCTTCGGACCAACTCGCAACCGCAACGCCTGCTTCGATGCCCGCTCAACGGAATACGAGTCGTCCGACATCACGTTCTTCGGCTCGAACGCCCGAATCGAGCAATCTAGACCGGCACAACGCAGTGCTGGCAAGGAAGAAGAACTTCGTGTTGGATTCGGGTACGGAACGAACGGCTAGTTCTCCCAACGTTGCAAAGAAGCTTGGCGGCGGTCTTGGGTTCAGTATAGTATTTCACGGAATCATCGTCGTATGCTTAGCAATCTATCATTTACATGCGCCCGAAATTGATGCGGGACTCGCTTTCGAAGCCAGCCCAATTGAGCATATCTCAGAACCACTCGAGATCAGTCAACCCACAGAAATCGCAGAGCCGCAATTGGAGCCCGACCAACCGATCGAGCCGATTCCAGCCACGCCTGCTGAAATCCAGCAATCGTTGACAGACCTGCGAGAGTTATCGATCGAAAAGGTTTTGCAAACTCCACAAAAGTCCACAGCGAGTATGCTAACTGACTCTGCAAGCGCTAGCCAGTCTGCGATTCAAGCTGTAGCGGGTGCCGGTGCTAGTTTCTTTGGAGTTGCAACAGGCGGCAACAATTTCTGTTATGTCGTTGATTCGTCCGGCAGCATGCGCGGACACGCATGGGAAGCAGCCAAGAATGAGTTATTGCGGTCGCTTGCGAGCCTAAAACCACAACAGCGTTTTTATGTCATCTTTTTCGGTAAAGAATTCGAAGCCATCCCGGAACCTGGCAGCCGCGAACCCAGTCGTCATGCGTTGTACGCTACCCAAGAGAATCTCGAACACGCACGGCGATGGATTGAGCTGATAAAAATTAGTAGCGGAACCCCACCCAACGACGCGATCGAGTTCGCGATCTCCAAAGATCCCGATGCGATTTATCTGCTGACCGATGGTGTGACCCGAGTCGACGTTTGTGCGTTTCTGAATAAGGTCAATCGCGTCGACGACTTGTTTGACGGCCAGCGGGTAAAAATTCCGATTCACGCGATCGCCTTCTTTTCGCTGGAAGGGCAAGACCTACTACGCCGCATCGCAGCGGAAAACCGAGGACAGTTCATTTATGTTCCCAACCCTCGTAAGAAGTGACGCGGCAACCAGGTTTCCGATTTCCGCGCTAAACAGAAGATTATTTGCGAGTCCATATCGGATTGCTGGCATTTTGCCTGTTAGGATACTCGGCGATTAGCGAGATGCTCGTGCGATGGACTATTCAATCCAACCACCTTCCCCATCCACGCCACTTGCTCCAAAATTAACTAGCTGGATCGCTAGAGCGCACAATTTCGCCTTGTCGCGATCGAGTTGATTGTCTAATTAAATGGAACAACCGAAGAGAAACTGCCCACCTGCCTCACGAGAGTAGAGCAATTGTCCTCAATTGCTCAGAAATTGCTCTTTAGGGTCCTAGAGTGCAGTTGGAAAACGATTGAGGAAGACAACGATTGAGGACAATCGTTCTACTCTCCACCTAACGAGTTATTTACGCTTTGGTGACGATCCATTTTTGTTGCGGCACGGAGGCCAAACATGAATCGACGAAACCTAGATTATCGCAATGGCAAATCGTCTTGCCAGATTCAGTTTGCGGATTCCAGCAGGATCGTGGGATACTGTATCGCGATTGCTTGGATAGCTTTCAATTGTGCGATAACGCAGGCACAACCGGGCGGAGCGCCTGGGGGCCAAGATCAGGCTCCTGCTTTTGCCGAACCCAACTTCAAGGATCGAGTCTGGGCATCCGGTGGTCCGCGATTAAGCCAACTGGCAAGTGGAAAATTGATCGTTGGGGTCGAGATCACAGGTAACACGACGATCAGTCAACATAAGATTCTGTCTCATATGCAAACTCGTCCAGATCGTGTTTACGACGACAAACAACTGCAAACGGACATTCATGAATTGTATCGAACGGACTTATTTCGCAAGATCACGCCTTCGATTCGCGAGGTGCCAAACGGGATTGTCGTCAAGCTGGAAGTGTTCGAACATCCGACGGTCACCGAAGTTATCTTTCACGGTAACGAAGCGGCGAACGAAGGCCTTTTGAAAAAACATGTGGGGATCGTAAGCGGTGACCCCATCAATCCATTCGCCACGGAAATGGCCAAGCAGCGACTGGTCGATCTGTATCGCGAGAAAGGTTTTAATCACGCAGATATCCAAGTAATTGAAGGTCATCGTCCGGGTGATCGGCGCGTCTTGTTCGAAATCGCCGAAGGAAATCTCGAGCGCATTTGGGACATAGGCTTTACCGGCAATTCTGTGTTCTCCACCGCACTGTTGCAAACCAAAATCAGGTCACGCGATGCCAAGAACGGGATGATGGCATATTTGTTAAACGTCGCGAACCTGAACAAAATTCAGGACGATGCGAATGCTCTCACGGCTTACTATCGTTCGCTAGGTTACTTCCAAGCCAAGATCGATCACCGACTGGACTACGATGATTCGGGCAAATGGGTCTATTTAACGTTTGTTATTAATGAAGGTCCCCAGTTTAGCATTCGCAATGTCGTAATTACCGGCAATCGCTACTTTTCCAACGACGAACTGCAGCCAGCTCTGACACTGAAGGAAGGCGAGCCATTCAACCTTGGGAAAATGAGCCGCGACCAACGAACATTGCGTGAAGATTACTATGGTCGCGAAGGATTCATTTTTGTCGACGTCGCCCCAGAACCCCATTTCTCATCGGATGAAGATGCCAAACTGGATTTAGTCTACCGCATCAACGAAGGAGATCGATATCGAGCCGGACCAATTCGTGTTCACATCGATGGCGATTCCAGCCACACCAAACATAGCGTGGTCCTGAATTCGCTCAGTCTGCGCGAGGGACGCATGCTGGATCTGCGAGAGATCCAAAGTTCCGAGCGCCGGCTCAAGGCGACACAGATTTTTGATACTACCACGGGTGAGCCCCCGCGAATCGAAATCAAATCACCCGACGAAGAGTTGCTCGAATCGTCCAATCCCTAAATTTTGGCTAGCGGCAGATGAGAGTTGCTCCCATGGGTCAAATCGAACGCGTTTGCGTCACTCAGGTGTTGAAAAGAACTAGTGATTTGAACGATTCACCAGAGGCAGATCTGCCACGATGCACAAAGCAGAATCATCACCGAAATATTGGCGCTGCCGCTGGTATTATGGGGAACACGTGGTCGATATTGGTCGTCGTCGCACTGCTGTCGTTTTGCGGATGTCAACTTGGAAAAACGTCACCGCTGCCCATTGGAGTCACGACTCCCCATAGCGCAGTCTACAAATGGCCCGTCGAGAACCAAACGCAATCAAGTTCCCAGGGTTCAACATCCAGCAACCAGACCAGTGGCGCAGTCCGCGCCGCGGGGACAATTCGGGGGCAATCTCCAACTAACTATGGCGGTCAGACGTTTGGATCGGGAAATTCTGGTGGCGCTCCGATGCCTGCCACGGTGATGCAAGCTCCCGACTATTATGCACCTCCCAGCGGTTCGGTAGCGCAGAATTCCAATGTTCCGCTGTCACCAAATCCATACGCCGACCGGAATCCTTCCAGTGCTGGCGCGGCTCCAAATCCGGCTTACTCGCAACCAACCTATCCCACTGCGCCCGCTGGCAATGGGCTAGGCACAGCCCCATACGCTGCATCGTCTGCGGTACCTTTTGGTCCGGGCGGCCAACCGAATTATCAGAGTTCCTTGGCACCGGGCGCTACAGGAGCCATTGGAGCCATGGGACCCACAGAGTCAACGCTGGCTCCGGGAGTCTATCCCACTGAGGTCGATCCGGCGCTAGGGCTGTCCGCGCCAGCCAATGGGCGCTACGAACCACCAATTCGCGACGTACCAATTGACGTTTACGCTCGGGAAGCTCGCACCGGTAGAATCATCGTAGGTGGTTCGGTAAACAGTGAATTGGGCGTCGCAGGTCAAGTAACTATTGATGAACGCAACTTTGATTTTAGGAGGCTGCCGACCAGTTGGAATGATTTCTTTTCTGGCAAAGCCTTTCGTGGTGGTGGTCAGAATTTTCGCGCGGAATTGATGCCTGGCAATCGCGTCCAGCGATACACCATCAATTGGACTCAACCGACTTTGTTCGAATACATGCCCGTCAGTCTCTCGGTCGGAGGATTCTTGTTCACTCGTCAGTATCGCGACTGGACGGAACAACGGCTGGGAGGCCGATTAGGTCTCGGCTATGCCATAACGCGTGATTTGTCGATCGGCGGGGAGGTGAGAATGGAAGATGTAAAGATCTTTGATCCGCGCGTCGTCGGCATTCCGGAGTTGGATCGAGTTCAAGGGAGCAACGATCTTTATACGGCTCGAGTCCGCTTGGCGCATGATACACGAGACAATCCGTTTATGGCCACGGAAGGCCATTTCCTGGAGTTGATGTACGATCAGGCCTTCGGAGAATTCGATTATCCTCGCGGAATGGTTAACTACAGCCGATATTTCCTGATTCGCGAACGAGCCGATGAAGGTGGCCGACATACGCTCGCCAGCACCTGGCGATTTGGCGTCACCGGAGCCGACACACCTCTGTTTGAGAACTTTTTTGCAGGCGGTTACAGCACCATGCGCGGCTTCAGTTTCCGCGGAGCCAGTCCCAAAGTCGGCGACGTTCAAGTCGGTGGTCGAGCCATGTTCTTGGGCAGCCTCGAATACGTGTTTCCACTCACGGCGGACGACATGTTGCGAGGAATCGCTTTCGTAGATTATGGAACCGTCGAGCGAGACATCGAGTTTAGCGGCAAGAATTTTCGCGTCGCTCCGGGATTGGGCTTGCGCATCGCTGTTCCAGCTCTCGGACCAGCCCCACTGGCCTTCGATTTTTCCGTCCCTGTGTCTCGTGCCGATACCGACGATACGCAGTTGTTCAGCTTCTTTATGGGTTTCACGCGGTAACATAGGGTTTCATCCTGGCCGCTGAACCATGCTAGAATGCGAGTTTCGCAAAATTCGCAAGTTCTGTCCGGCGCAAGGCCAGCGAAATGAAGCTCGACACTTTGTTGAACCAGTTTGGTATTCCACCTCCGGAGGTCTGCGTCGACTGGGCCCTGCAAATTCGCGAGATGATTAGAAAAGAAGCTGGCGCTGAGCATGCGGATACCGCGAGCGACCGCGATCTAAAAAATATCTGGCAACAGCTCGACGTCGATGAAACCGGGGTTCTTTCTGTCACTTCTCATTTATCGACAGTCGATTTGAATATTGCCAGAGAAGAACTTGCGCGGTGGTGTGAGCAATCACAGCAAGGGGTCGATCCGACGAGCTTTCCTGGATTGCGAGAGGTATTGAGGGCTGCTAAGTCGAATACAGATGTCAGCGAAGTGGCACTCGTTGCGAATGTTGCAATCGCCGAGAGAAATTCATCTGCCCCGCAGCGCAAGAAGAAAGTGCCATCTGCCCAGGGTCGCAATAAGATCCAATCGCGAAATCGTATCGGCGTTGTCACTGCGATCTTGTTTCTTTCAGCGATCGGCGTGCTCGCAATCGTCATGACTGGCCCGCTTTCCACACGCAACGCTCACGAGCTTGCATCGTCCAAGTCGTCTCCGACCGAGGGAGCGGATACAAGTGCTACGAGCAGCTATCAACTAACTTCAAATCCAACGGCTCATTCTCGCACTGAACCAAACGTGCCGAATTTGGAACTGAGCAATTCCAGTGAGCTGATCGAAAGCTCCAATCACGCCGTAGTCGACCAAGTATTAGCGACGGACGGATTGTTATCAAACGCCATACTGTCTCCTTCAGCGCTTGCTCCGTCTGTTGTTGCAGATGCGGATGCCAATCGAGTTTCCACAGGCGCGGAAAGCATGAGTAACAAATCGGCGGCAGAATCGACACAATCTGTACTCACTGAAATTCAATCAACACTGCAACAAGCTGAAAAGGAAATTCAGGAAGCAGAACTTCGCCATTCACCCGACGGTGCGATACCAACTGCGGCTGGAAATCAGCCGACCACAATGCATCCATTTGTGTTGGAATTGCAGTCCATGCGAGTGTCCTTGAAGCTCAACAAAATCCTGGCAACCGTGCCCAAAGAACCGGTATGGCGGTTGCGGTTGACTGCGGTCGACGGGTTTGTAGTTTCGCCAGCGGCTGAACAGTCTCTGGATTCACGTGGCGTTATTGCCTGGTCGGTTCACGAAGAAACTGCTGAATCGCCACGAACCAAGATCATTGTCCAGGTTCGGCAGGCTGGCGGCAGAAAAGGAGATTTGGCTTGGCGCGTGTTGGGTAGCGCCGACGATATTCCAACACTCGGTCTGCCATTGAATCGAAAATGGCTGGAACCACTCCACGCGAGTTTGCGCCGTTTCGCGCAGTCACTGCTAATAACACAGGATCAATTATTACAGCAGAGTCGCCAATCCGGTCTTCCGTCGAACGTTCGCACGGCCCTGTCAAATCGGCGCCAGTGGGCTAATCAACAATCCAAGTTACTCGACCGCTCAAATTCGGTGATTGCGGAAGTTAATCGTTTAGTTGGATTGCTCGACAACCAGTTCGAAGTCACCGGAGAACTCGTCGATGGCAACGCTGTTAACGCACCGGTGTTCCTGCGATTGAAATATGTCGACCAGCCATGATTCCAAGAACATACCGCACGCGGGATAAGGCCTCCAATTTTGTCAGAACCAAATTTTTTCAGAACCTTGTGGTGGCTTGCCATTGCCTACACAGGATATTGAACAGCGGAAGCGTAACTCATTTGCTCATTCGCGTTTGAGTAAAACGCGACCAATAATTCGGTATAACAATGCGGTAGACGACACCAGCTTGGTTGAGGCCAGAATACCAGCTAGTGTGAATCATCATCGCGCGGAGTGGCAATTATTATTTCTTGCGATGGCGGATGCGAGCTCGCATGCGTCGTTTCTTGCGGCCGATCTTCCTTCGTCCCTTACCGGTCTTCTTCACTCCCACGTGTGATTCCTCCAAGCAATTTTGCTTAATTTGCTGTCAAAAAGGTTCCCAACTGGCCTCGAATGGTTGGGGAAAGCTCAGTAGAGTACCACAAAACCCAGTAAGTGATCAAGACTCAACTCCGGTGACTGAAATGGCAAGCAGCGATTTTCTCGTAGTAGGTGGCGGAATCGTCGGTCTCGCAACAACATGGCATCTCGCCAATCGTTTTCCCGATGCAACTATTCAACTGCTCGAGAAGGAGCCAGCGGTTGGACAGCACCAGTCCGGGCGCAACTCTGGTGTCATCCACTCGGGAATGTATTACAAACCAGGTTCGCTACGTGCGACATTATGTCGAGCCGGCAAACTCGCGTTAGAGAATTTCTGCCGCGAAGAGGGAATAGCCTTCGACATTTGCGGAAAAATCATCGTCGCTGTCGACGAATCTGAGTTGGCGCGACTGAACAATATTTTCGAGCGCGGAACTCAGAACGGAGTTCAGTGCCGATTGATTGACCAAGCAGAAATGCGGCAATTGGAGCCTCATGTCGCTGGAATTCGCGCGATCCACGTTCCAGAAGCCGGCATCGTCGATTATCCGGGCGTTTGCCAGCGATTATCGCAGAAGATTACGGCGCTGGGGCACCAAGTGCGCCTGACCAGCCAAGTTGTGGGAATATCAAGCGGTGAAAAATCGGTTCAAGTGATCACGCCCGGTGAGAGCTATGAGACCGATTTCTTGGTTACATGCGGTGGATTGCATAGCGATCGATTGGTTGCCTTGAGCGGCATGAAACCGATGGCCAAAGTAGTCCCGTTCCGAGGCGAGTTCTACGACATCTTGCCAGAGTTTCGCAGCCTATGCCGCAACCTGATCTACCCTGTCCCCGATCCAAGTTTTCCGTTCTTGGGTGTTCACTTCACACGCATGACCAGCGGGCATGTAGAGTGCGGGCCGAACGCAGTATTAGCGCTTGCTCGAGAAGGCTATTCTTGGGGCAAGATCCGTTTGGGCGACTTGGCCGAATCGATCGCGTACCCGGGATTTCTCAAACTAGCTGGTCGGAATTGGCGAAAAGGGCTGGGGGAGATGCACCGCTCGTTGTCCAAGAGTGCCTTTGTGCGTGCTTTGCAGCGATTAATTCCTGAAATTCGCTCGGAGCATCTCAAGCCGTGTCGATCGGGAGTCCGGGCGCAAGCACTGGCCCCCGATGGCTCGTTAATAGACGATTTTCTTTGGGTAACAGGCCAGCGAATGTTGCACGTCTGCAACGCGCCCAGTCCCGCAGCGACCGCCTCTCTAGAAATCGGTCGCACCATCGTCGACAAAGTTGACGAGCAACTGAAGCAGTGATGTCTCGACATGAAATCTAATTCTCAGTTTCGGTTCAAATGCTTCACAGCGAATTCGTCATACCGAGAATTTGATCTTGGCTAGCTCGATGCAAATTGGGTAATTTTGATGATGCAGGTGTGAATCCACCCGGCGAAACCCGTTACCCAATGTAACTCGATGCATTAGCGAGGGAGTTTTGTTAGTCACTCCTCGATGAAAACTTGGGGTTACGTACCATTCAGATGAGACGAAAAATGAAAGTAAGTACTGGAGTGGCAATAGTTGCGGCGATTATCGTTTGCCAGTGGTGGTCGAACCTTTTCAGTCAAACTGGTTATGTAGCGAATCCAATATCCTCGTTGCCGGCAACCGCTGCTACAACACCACCGTCAATCCAGGTGGTTTCCACGACGCTTCCCAATGGACTACAGCAAATTGTATTGGTAGAAACCAACAGCCGAGTAATGTCCGTCTACCAAATCCCCCCGCAGGACGGAAAGATCCAGCTCAAGAGCGTTCGCAATTTGAGTTCGGATTTTGCGTTGGAAGAGTTCAATGCGATGACTCCACTACCGAGTGAACTTCGGCAAATTCGCTAACCATCAGACTTTGCTGGAACAATACGTAAAATCAGATAATTTGTCACAGTTACGATTACTGAAATAGCGACTTAAGATTGGTGAATTTCCATTAGGCGAGCGGCAGATGGGAATTTACCAAGGCCTAAACGAATACAAGCCCGATGCGCATGCGAGTGCGTCAATCCTGGCATACACTCGCTTGCGCTTCGGGCTTGTATTGGTAAGAAACTATCTGCCGCTCGCCTTATCACTTAAGCACAGAAGTTTGACCGACTTTTTGGATGCCGCTGTATCGGATGGCCTGCGAGCGATTATACTCGGACTGATGCCCGAGAGTGGTTGTGTGTTTAATTTGGTTTAGTCACCCCAGCATTGCATTTTTGAAAAAACGAATCTAACTCACGACGAGTTGTCCAAAGGCCAGGGATCGGCAGCACTATTGAATGCCGAATGTTCGAGGAGCCTTTGCAGAATGTCCAGCAACTTCATTCCGCTTGAAGAAGCCGCCAAACGATTAGGCGTCACCACGGAAGCGATCATTGAGATGCGATCGCGCGGCGATATCTTCGGATACCGCGACGGCACGAGCTGGAAATTCAAGCCCGAAGAACTTGAACGAGTGATGAATGAAATGGACAGCGGCACATTGGACGAAGACCCATCGGGTTCATCAGTTCTAGTGTCCGAGCAAGAAATTGGCAGCACTGGCAGCAAGTCAGGATCGACGATTGGTAGCGACCTGCAACTCACATCGGAGGTGACCGACGAAAATAGCGATGTTTCACTGGTGCCAGACCCGGGAGGCGGCAGCGACGTCAAATTGGTAGCTGGTCGCGCGCCTCAACCAGCAAAAATGGCGCCTGCCGATGACGACGATGATGAACTGTCGCTGATAGCGGACGACGATGAAGTACAACTCGCCAGCGATTCTGTAAAGGCTCCCGCGACACCCAACGTTACGTTGGACAAGAAAAACAATCTACTGGCATCTGGCAGCGATTTATCGTTAGCATCTGGCAGTGATTTGTCACTCGGCTCGGACGTGCTGACCGGGTCCGGTATTGCTCTGGGAAGTGACAACAACATCATCAAAGGCGACAGCGATCCCTCGATCAGCTCCGGTTCGCTCAACGTAGCTGGTAGCGATTTGGAACTGGCCGACGAAAGCGACTTGGTGCTTGGTGGTGGTAGCGATTTGGCACTGAGCAACGATAGCGGCATTAACTTGATGAGCCCTTCGGACAGCGGCATTTCGCTGGAGGATGAACCACTCGATCTTGCGGCCAGCGGCATTTCGGGGCTGGAGCTGGCCGTCGAGGGCTCTGGATCAGATGTCTCTGCGGGATCGGGTGTGGATGTCAAGAAAGACGAAGAGTTTCAACTGTCTCCATCCGGTGGCGAAATTGAAACCGACGAAGATAGTGGTTCGCAAGTCATCGAGTTGGAAGATTCGTCAGAATTCGGCGATGCTGCGGTTGCTTTGCCAGCCGACGATGGTGGTTTCGGTGATCAAGGGTTTGGCGACGCGGACGCCAGTTTATCAGCCGGCTTTGGCGCTTCGGGTGCACCGTCCGCAGTACACTACGCTACGCCTGAAATCCCATATACGACGTTGGAAGTCGTTGGCTTGATGGGAATTCTATTGCTGATGGGCATGTCCGGCATTTTGGTAACCGACGTCGTCCGCAACATGTGGGCTTGGTCAGGTTCCAGCGATTTGACTAGCGGCTTTACGTCAATGGTGCTTAACGCCTTTGGGTCCAAATAAGCGGTGCCCTTGCCAGTTGTTGTAATCGAGTGTCTTGGGTGAAGCGGAGTTGGCCGCCAAATGCACTTCGCCACTGCGGTCGGTTTCCCACGCTTTACCGAAAATCACTTTGCCCATCGCGCCGCTCTTGACGAATTCTGCGGCCTCGCGCAAAAGAGGTGCGCTGCGGATCTGCGTACCCATTTGCACCATGCGGTCATTTTTGCGTGCCGCAGCTACCGCAACCTTGCCTTCGAGAATGTTGTGGCTGGCCGGCTTTTCCACGTAAACATCTTTTCCCGCCAAACATCCATGGATGGTCAGTTACGCGTGCCAGTGATCGGGTGTGGCCACCATGAACGCGCCAGGACCAGTCCCGCGCTAGCAGATGCTTGAACAAAACTTCGACGTGTGCATGGACACATGATTGAAATCCTTGAACAAAATTGGTCACTACGCGATGGCTTCGGAAACAGGACTACCCCCATGACAAATGTGGACCGGTCGCCCGCTCAGGTCCTGAACGGTCAGCGTGGTATCCACTCCCAGCAGATGGTAGATGGTGGCTACCATATCACCGGCAGAGACTGGTCTTTCCATGGGCCATTCTGCACGGCGGTCAGTTTGACCGATCACAATTCCGCGTTTGGTCCCGCCGCCAAATAACAGTGAAAAACCACATTGCGGCCAATGATCTCGACCGGCCGACGCGTTGATACGCGGCGTGCGTCCCATTTCTCCCATCACGATCACCAGGGTCTGGTCCAACATTCCACGTTCTTCGAGGTCGGTAACTAGGGCGTGGACAAAGTGGTCCAGGATTGGCAAGTGGGAACGCAACATGCCGAAGTTATTCGAATGCAGGTCCCAGTGATTGGCTTGCTTGGCCTCCCAAGTTACGGTGACGAATTTGGAACCAGCTTCGACTAATCGTCGCGCAACCAACACGCTCGATCCCCACAACGTTCGGCCGTATCGGTCGCGCATGGCGTTCGGTTCGCGACTTAAATCGAAAGCTTGCCGAGTCTTAGTAGACGTTAGCAGCGCAAAAGCCTTTTGGCGAAATTCGTCCAATCGCGCTACGCTGCCGTCCCGGTCTCGCTTCATCAGTTGATTATCAAATTGGTCGAGTAGAGAACTGCGCTGATTGAGGACATCGACCGTTAGTCCAGGCAGGTCTTGCATCGATGGCGGAATTGGTTCGCCGACAGCTTGGACCGGGTCGTAGAAATCTTTGGCCTCGCGAGTGAACGTGGGTTCGCAAGTAGTACACAACGGATCGTATTGGCTGCCCAAGTATCCGCCGTAGGGTCCTGCTCGCCTTAGCGCTTGGCTGTAGCCGGGATAGGCAGGCATCAAGACGTGCAATGGTACGTCGTCGGTGCCCATCTGCAACATCTGACAGACCGCTCCGATACTGGGATGGTCCGTACGCTTGGCGAAGTAGTTCACCGCATCGACCCCACCGTCGTATCCAGTCAGTACGTTGTACGGATTGTGACTGTTGTACTTGTGCGAATAGGTCCGTATCAACGTTGCCCGGTTCATCAATGTGGCGATCTTGGGCATCAATTCGCAAATTTGCACGCCGGGAACGGATGTACCGATCGGATTAAACTCTCCTCGCACAGTACTGGGCGCGTTCGGCTTGAGATCGAACATGTCCATATGCGGTGGCCCGCCGAACAAGCTGACCAGGACAACGGACTTGGCGGCACCCTTGCCGGATGCGGCTGGCTCCGTCGCCCGAAGCAAGTTGGTTAAATTCAGGCCACCGAACAGCGTCAGGCCACCGACTCGCAACAATTCGCGACGCGGAATTCCGTCGCACGGCCGAGCTGCACGGCCCAGGACTGTCAACATATCTTTGCTCCCGCGCTCAAGTACCGTCCCAATAACTCTTTTGCAACGCACCAACTGTTAATACAAATCGGCAACACCTTTGGGTAACTCGTACAATAATTTTACTTCGGCACCACTCAATGCCCGATTGAATACCGACAACTCGTCTTGATATCCGACATAAGCTGAACCCAATACGAGCATAACTTTGCTCGGATCCCAACCAAACGTCAGATCCCAATTTTCAATTTTTCCTTCCAATCGGCTGTCAATGTACAACTTCCCAATTGGCTTCTTGTTTTTGTCGTTGATGTTCTCCAAAGTGAAAACTACGTTGGTCCATTTACTGCGCGCGAATCGCGGGCCGGAAATTTGTACCATCGGTCGTTTTTCGAATGGAATATCTGCCCATTGAACGTTTGTTGGATTCCAAATATGGAACAGAGGACGAATCGCATATCTAAAAAACCTGGGAGATTCATCTTTGGACCATTCGAGAAAGATGAACCCTTTCTTGCTGTCGTCACCAACAATTTGCACTGGATCGCAATAGCCGGGTTCGAGGTCTTTGTCAGGGTCCAACCGTAACCAGACCGAGACCGTCGCACTCCAGTTCTGAGCGTTGTAGTTCAGGACGCTGGTACCTTTGAACTGAGGCCGGACCGCTCCCTTCTTAGTGAACCACAATGCATCACCAAATTTCCCCTCGCCGCGAGCCAGTTTGACTTCCTCATTCGGCAATCCACGGACCAGCGCCGCCGCAGCGCCCGTGTACAGCGTCTTGTCTCCAGACGAATAATCTGCGTCGAGTCCCTTATCAAACGAAACGTGCAAGGTGAGCGCTTGGCTGAGCGGCGTTTTCTCCTGAGCCCAACCGGTTACCGAAAAAATAGCTAGCCAACAGATCGCAAAATCAATTCTCATCCGAGGACCTCGGTAATTGTTTGAGCCACGAATATGGAAAGTACAGATTCATCAGAGCGCGAAAATTGTCGCAATGGGTCGAACACTTGTCGATGCACATTCTGCGGTGATCATACACCGCTGAAAACTGATTCTCTACCACTGGCGAGCTAAAGCGAGTATACCTGGCCAGGAAATATTCCGATTAATCGTGATGGGCTGTTTTTCGGTCGATATAATGAATCGGCGCGATCGGGAAGAGTTGTCGGCAGTTGACCAAACGTATTATCCGAAAGGCAAAACATGCTTTCGTTGCTAGGGGCCAAGCATCGGTTCTGTGATGGAATATCCCGAAGATCCTTCTTGAGCGTCGGAGGTTTGGCAGTTGGCGGGCTGACATTGGCAGACTTGCTGCGCGCCGATTCCAGCTCCCCAAAGGGCAAATCGCACAAATCGGTCATCATGATTTTTCTATCCGGTGGCCCACCCCACCAGGATATGTTCGATTTGAAAATGGATGCCCCAGTTGAAATCCGAGGCGAGTTCCAGCCAATCTCGACGCGAGTCCCTGGCTTGCAAATCTGCGAACATTTTCCGCGCATCGCCGCGATGATGGATCGGTTCGCCACCATTCGCAGCTTAGTCGGCTCGGAAGGCAGACACGCTGGATTTCAGTGCCTAACTGGCTGGCCGGTTACGCAGCAGCCAGCAGGCGGTTGGCCAGCGTTTGGTTCAATCGTTTCCAAACTACAAGGTTGTGCCAACCCCGGAACGCCGCCGTTTGTGAGTTTGACTCCAAAAATGAAAGGAGCTGGGTGGTCGGATCCAGGCCAGCCTGGATTTCTCGGCCAAGCGCATGCACCATTTTCACCACAAAGCGAGGCTCGGTCGAGTTTGTCGTTACAAGGCGTCACGCTCGAACATCTTTCTGATCGGCGGTCGCTGATGCGCAGTTTGGATGTTCTCAGGCGCGAAGCCGACGCTAATGGATCGATCGAAGGCTTGGAGGCATATCAGCAACAAGCATTCGACATTCTCGCATCCAGTCGATTGGCCGAAGCACTCGATCTAAATGGTGAAGGCGATAGCGTGCGCGATCGATATGGACGCGGTTCGCCCGAACCGGCCGGTTATGGCGATGCTGGTCCATTGATGAATGATTATTTTCTGGCGGCTCGACGCTTGATCGAAGCAGGTGTGCGCGTCGTCAGTTTGGCATATGGACGTTGGGACTGGCATGGCCGACCGCACGGTACGACATTTGAAAATGCGCGCGACCATTTCCCGCTGCTGGACCAGGGCTTGACCGCATTGATCGAAGATTTAGAGCAGCGCCAAATGCTCGACGATGTCTCCATCATTGTCTGGGGCGAGTTCGGTCGCACTCCACGTATCAACAAAAACGGTGGGCGCGATCATTGGCCTAGTGTCGGTTGCGCTCTAATGGCTGGTGGAGGTATTCGAGCTGGACAAGTGATCGGTGCAACGGACCGATTGGGCGATCATGCGACCAATCGTCCGGTTCATTTTCAAGAAATATTGGCGACCCTGTATCACAACCTTGGTATCGACACCGATCAAGCCACGATTCCCGATTTACATGGTCGGCCAAGATATTTGATCGATCACGACAAATACCGAGCGATGCCGGAACTGGTGTGACCAATGGCTGAAGTAAGGCTGATTCACACTTTGCGACATCCCAATGCCGTTTACGCGGTTGCGTTTTCGCCGGACGGCCGTCAGCTTGCCACCGCAAGTCTCGATAACACGATCAAGTTGTGGAATGCACTCGACGGCAGGGAACTGGTTCGTCTGAGTGGTCACCGAGATGGCGTGTGTGCGGTTGCGTTTACTCCGGACGGGCAAAAATTAGTTTCCGCTGGGCTCGATCGAGCGGTCAAAGTCTGGGACGCGCAGACTCATTCCGCTGAAGTGTCGTTCTCTCAGCATGGAGGATACGTAGAATGCATGGCGCTGTCGCGCGATGGTCAGTGGATCGCTACGGGATCGTACGATCAAGAAATTCGCGTTAATTCGTTGACTGGCACGACTCGCTATGCGCTTAAAGGCCATCGCGATGCAGTCTATGCGGTCGCATTTTCTCCCGATGGTCGCTGGTTGGCATCTGCCGCCAACGACGGCCAGTTGCTGATTTGGGATCTAGAAACCGGGCGCAAAGCTCGCGAGATTAAGGGCTTCTCGGGCAACGTGCACAGCTTAGTGTTTCACCTCCAGCAGCCCACGGTCGCGTGTGGAGCGGATGACGGGGCGATCCTGTTTTACAATCTCGAAACCGGCGAACCAAGGTCCAAACTGCATCGCCACCAACGAGGCGTGAAATGTTTGGCCTACTCGTTAACGGGCGACCGTTTGGCTTCCGGCGGCGTGGAAGGTGTCGCGATGCTGTGGGACGCGCAATCTGGCTCGTATCTCCACACGTTGTCGGGCCATACCAATTCCGTCTACGGAGTTGCCTTTTCACCCGACGCAAAACGAGTCGCTACGGCCAGCTTCGATCGCACAATCCGAGTCTGGGAAATCGCTTCCTAAACCAATGTCTTGCGCTGTACCACCGGATCGGTTAGCCAGCGTATAAGTGCTGAACTCAAGATAAACGCAAAGCAGCTCAGCAAGAACAGTGTGCCAATAATATTGATTCCGCCGGAGAACATCTTCGTCCAGTCGTTGGCTTCCCGTCCAGCCACGAACAAATCCCAAAATCGGCCAGTAACCATTTTCGTTCCGGCCGTCAACGTTGTGGTCATGACGAAGAACATCGGAATCAATGTCACGGGAGTATATCTCGCTTTCCCATGTTGGATCAAAACGGTCGTGACAACACATAGAGCAATCGCGGCCAGCAGTTGATTAGCGATGCCGAACATCGGCCAAATGGTCTCGATCGAACCGGACCAAATCAAGCCTCCCCACGCAGCAGTTACCAGTGCCGTACAAAATATTGCGCCCGGTAACCAGTCGACTCGATCCAGCGGCTTGTAAATTTTGCCGAGCGCTTCGTGCAGCAAGAATCTCGCGATGCGCGTGCCAGTATCGATAGTCGTCAAAATAAAGAGCGCTTCGAACATGATGGCGAAGTGATACCAGTACTTAATTACCGAATCGATTTTCAGAGCGCTGCCAGCGATTTTGTCCATTGCGGTCGACAGTATCTGAGACATACCGACTGCCAAGGTGACCGCACCGCCAGTTCGGCCTCGCAAGGACTCGCCGCCAACTTGCCGTTCGAGCGTTTCCAAGTGGTCCGTGTCGGCGTTCATCTTGGCCAGCGTGTCGGCATACTCTTCGACGCGCGTTAGATCGATATTGATGGCCCAGTAGTCGCCTTGCGGCAGCGAAGCCGCCGCTATCAGTGCCATCACTCCCACTAACCCTTCCATCAACATCGCACCGTAGCCGATCGGTCGGATTTGCGATTCCCTGGATATCATCTTGGGTGTTGTGCCGGACGAGACCAGGGAGTGGAATCCAGAAATTGCGCCGCACATCACGCAAATAAACACGAACGGAAAAATGGCGCCATCGAAATACGGCCCTCCGCCGAATGCGAAATGAGGATTGACCGCAGGTGCCTCCAGTTTCGGGTTGGCGACGACGACGCCTACGACTAGCAGTCCAATCGTGCCGATCTTGAGGAAGCTGGACAAATAATCGCGCGGGCACAACAACAACCAGACCGGCAGGACCGAGGCAATGAACCCGTAAGCACAAATTGAAATAATCGTTGCGTTGCGACTGAGCGAAAAATAGGGTTCCAGCGGCGAGCCGGGAATCCAGTTGCCCGCTACCGTGGCGGCGAGAACCGCAATGGCTCCGAACAGCGAAGCTTCGATTACTCGCCCTTTCCTCAGTCGATACATGTACAGTCCGACCAGAAACGCAATCGGAATCGTGCAAGCAATCGTAAATGTTCCCCAACTGCTTCCGGGCACAACCTCGGCGGACTTATCGGGCAGGGTAAGCGAGTTGCCAGTCAAGCTGGCAGCAACCGTGTCAGTGGGAATGGCAACAGAGAAATCATCGCTGCGCGTCACCGTTGACCCGCTGGCGTAGGTCACTTGCGAGCCGGGTGGGAAATCCAGTTTGACTCGCGGCCCGAGCGGCGAATTGACGATCGACTGACCATCGGGGGCCAGGATTTTGGTTCCGGCGGCTAACTTGACTTCTTCGCCACCGAGCGCTTTGACAACCACTACGCCAAGTCCCGATAGCGCGATAATGACAATGAAGAGAATCGCCAGCGACGCGACCGCACCGGCTTGCGGGCCAATGGCCGCGCGGGCAATTTCGGCCAGCGAGCGGCCTTCGTGCCTGACCGAAGCAAACAGAACCAACATATCTTGAACGGCACCCGCCAAGCAAACACCGACAACCAACCAAATCAAGCCCGGCATATACCCAAACTGAACCGCCAATACCGGCCCGATCAGCGGCCCTGCCCCTGAGATCGCCGCAAAGTGATGCCCAAACAAAACCCATTTGTGAGTTGGGTGGTAGTTTTGACCGTCTTCGTGACGATATGCGGGAGTTAGGCGAGAGTCATCCAGCGCAGCAACTTTGGCCGCCAGAAAAGCACTGTAGTAGCGATATGCCACCGCCATGATCGCCAAAATCCCTAAGACCAGTGGCATTGCATGCATGGTGGTTTCCCTGCATCAAAAATAAATGTCTGAGAATGGATCGCTTGTTACGCAAAGGGAAATGTATCGTCTAATCGTGACTTGGAAAGGGCATAGTCCTGATACCATCCCGTTCTATTTCAGGCGCTGTTTCTGTCTTTCCTGCCCAATATTCTCCGGTCTGGATGCGTCCGCCCTGGAGTGTCTTTGCGAATCTTGCGGAGCCGGATGTCGCGTTCGCCAATCACGGATCGTCTGATCACTCGCAGGCGTTCGCGTCAACCAAATCTCCCGAATTGCAGGCTGGAGAATAGGATTCGTGGGAATTCGTATTGAGAGATCGGATGCATGCCGAATTGCGTTCAGTTTCTAAGTGAGTTATGTTGAAAAAACTTAGGTGTTCGTTGAATCGAACACCCTTTTTGGCACACGCCGTAACTTACCAAAATGGAAAATTGTGAATGAGGGAGACCGGGCGCAGGCTCGACTTCACCTCGTGCAATTTAGGATGCATCCGCGGTCATGGCCTTGGACAGCGAAGCCCAGAACTTGTTTGAACTCGCGCGTGGCTTTCTAGGCACGCGCGGAATATCCCTTCACGATGAACAATTGGGAATTGGTACATTTGCCATTGTTTTCAAAGGCGAATTTGGTAATGAACTTTGTGCGATTAGGATAGCGAGAAAGCCGACAAACGAAGACTCAAACCAAGAGAAGGAATTCGAGCGGGGCGTCGCAATCTGGCCCAAAACGAGAGAGCACCCCTTTCTGTCGACTTTGTACTATTATTTGAAGATTCCAGACCATGGAGTCGCTGGACCTTGCGAACGACTGTGCACAGTTTGGCAACGGGCCGACACGACGTTGGCTCGAAAAAAGCCTCGAACAATCGAGGAGCTCTGTGATAGATTGAGGCAAATCGCAACCGCGGTAGACTTCTTACATGAATCTAGCGTGGTACACCGCGACATTAAGCCTGAGAACATCTTGCTCACAAGTGACCTACCGAATTCTGGTCGGTATAAGGCGCTATTAGGAGACCTCGGTTGTGCCACGTTGTGTGATAGCGTGCTACCAGGTACGCATGTTGGTTCTCGACCCTACGCGCACCCGCGACAAATCTTTGGTGGCCAAGTCGACCCACTATGCGATGTCTATTCGCTTGCCTGGGTCTACCTTGATGGCGTAATGTGGATACGGGACGAAAATGCAGTGCGCCCACCCCAGGCGTTCCCATGTGCCAACGACAGGAATGACGACCACATTAGTCGTCACATTGAGTCTTTAGTTGCAGACGAATACAAGCGAATGCAATTGGCAAGCATCTTGATAACCGATGTCAACGATTTCACTGTCACGGCTGGCGAGTTGATCGACAAGCTATCGATTGGCATTCCCGCAGAAACTGCACATATAGGAAATCGGCGAGGACGGTCCATAGACTCGAAATTCATCGACGATGCAAATCGACGAATTGCGGAACCGACTAACGCGCTGGAGTCGATTGGTCTGGTACCGGAGATTGCCGCCCAGTTGTGTGCGAGCGCAATAGGAATCACCGTCGCCCAACTTCCGTCGATAGTTGCAAACCACGTTTCACTTGTTGGATTATTTCACGCCAAAGAGCTATTGTGCGAATTAATTGCGATGATTGACCTAGCTTGCGACGCCGTCGTGCAAATGGTCCAGGCTTTTACGACTCACCGCTTTGGCGATACCGATAATGAGCTGAGAGTACCAATTGCGAGCATTGCTTTCGCGTCATTGGCAATTCGCAGGAGAATAGACATTCAGCAAGTTACTTGGCCGACCTACTTGAATCTTGCTCGTCCGATACGCGATCTCCTCGACGTTGCTTCAGCTGATCTTGCGATGATTGGTTCCGGGCGCGTCCCACAAAGTATGAATCGCGATTGGCGGCAAACCGTTTCAGCTCAGATTTCCGAACCCAATACCTACGAACTACGCATTCCTCTTTATCGAAACGCCATGGAACTGCTGGCAAGCAACTTGAGAATGAACAGAACGCGCGTAACGGAATTTTACGGTCAATTGTGTAATTTGCTCGACCAAGATCGACTCGATTGATAGAGTAGGTACTAGACAACAAAGATTGGGAGGCAATAATGTTTCGCTAATCCAAGGAATCCTCATTTCATGGAGGTCCGCGAATGGACCAAGAGACCAACGTTATTTGCCGAAGGCTGTTCGACGTAAGCCTCGATCACTTGGTAAACTTCGTAATACAACAGTTAGCGGCTAGGGCCGTTGAGGTTGGTCAAGAATCCGATACAGATCTCCGGGGTGTTCGGACAATTATTCAGTGGTTACAGATCGACCTTTTTGCCTTTCAATCACAGAAACACCTTTTGCATCGTCAATTTCCCAATCTAGTGGAAAGTGATGGACCGCTCGAGCAAGTCGATGACATTCTCGGTGTCTTACTCAGGGAGTGTCGAGCAATTCTGATAGACGGAAACGACTCATCACCAAACGAAACAGCAAGGAAGCAATTTAATGGCGAACATCACCAAAAAATGTCGATACTGGCGGACTATTTTTCAAACGAAGTCTCGTCGGGGGAATTCAAGAACCGCTTTTGTTCCGTAGGAGACCGAATTAGGATGGCACTATCAACAATTCGACAACTTAGAGTTCATGAGGCGCGCGATGGAAAACACACATGAAGTGATTGAAATAAGCAACCGGATAGAATTGCGATTTCAAGGCGGTACCCATGTTTACGTGGGCGCTTTGTTTCGTGAATTGGTGCGAGAGTATGTATCGGCCGCCTTGGAATTGAACTTTCAGATTCAGCAGCCCGCATTGAATGAAAGAACTTGCACGGCTCTTGGACGCCGAATGTGCGAACTTAGTCGTGAGATCATTTTTTCAGAACCAGGTATCGAAATTCCGCCTGATATGCGGCTGGATGTTGGAGCGCTATTCCGTTCTTCCCTGACCATCCTCGAACGCGTTTCGCTTGGCAATCAAACCGAATTAAATACTTACGTTGAAAATATCCAGAAGAGATGCGCTGATAGCGATCCGTGGGAAGCTATCCGAGCCGCCGCTCTTGCCCAAGTTTGACGGACGAAATGAGCTTGGCACTCGGACTCAATCCCGGACAGCGGCAAAGGCTGACGAACCGGGAATTCGTTCGTTGACGCTTCCCTGTGCAGCGCATGTGCTGGACTTTGGCGTTGAGTCTCCCGGCGGTCTGGAAGCGGACTTCATTTGGCCAAAATCTGCCTGGCAGGTGGCAAGCTGTAGCGATTGCCGTCGAAATCGATGCGGGCCGATGGACGCACTTGCGTCATGACGACTTCGGCGGTGTCGAATGGGATCTTCGGCAGCGGACGCAGGTGGGCTTTCTCCTTTTGAGTACCCATCCTACACTTCGCAGTAGCCCAGCAGTCATGCGGGTTATTGAATATTCTCATGTGCCGCTGGGCTTAAGGTGTTCAGCGAAGAATTTCCACATCGCCTCTTCAGACTGCGTTTTGTATTCGTCTCGAAAGCCGTGCCCTTGCCCTTTGAGGATCAACAACTGATGCTTGCCGCCAGCAGCCTTAATCGCCGCGTCGAGTTTATGAGCTTGGTCGATCGGAACCAGTACGTCTTTGTCGCCGTGAATGGTCAGTACTGGTGGGTCATCAGCACTAGCATATGTCACGGGACTAGACATTGAATAAGTTCGCGGCGACTCGTCGGGCGTGCCGCCCATGAACAAGCGAAAAATCCAGGCAACGGAACTGGTCTGATAACAGCTTGCCATTTCCGTGGGACCAAAGACATTGACCACCGCTTGCACGCGACTGGATTGGTCGAGGTATCCAGACTCGCCTTCGAGTTTTGCGGCAGCGTCAGCCAAGCCTACCAGCAGCGAAAGATGCCCGCCGGCAGAACCGCCGGTGACGCCAATCCGCGCGGGGTCCAGTTGGTACTTGGTCGCGTTGGCTCGCAGCCAGCGCACACCCGATTTACAATCGTTGATCTGAGCCGGAAATATCGGGGATGCTTTGGTAGTATCGCGGTTCTGTGTGTCGAACTGCATCAATCGGTAACTCAACGTAACTGCAACGTATCCACGTTTCGCTGCTTCTTCGATATCATCGCGGTAGCCTTGGCGAGAACCCTGGTACCAACCACCACCGTGAATGAAAACAATCCCGGGATGAGGGCCCGGCGAAGATGGACGAGCCAAATCGAGCTTCAATTCCGTATCGCCTACTTTCGCATAGGTAATACCTTCTTCAACAATTGGCTCGGCTGCAACAATGAAACCGCCAGCAAGAAAACAGAAAAACAACAACGCTCCACAAATCTTTAAATTCATGATCGAAATCCCACTTTGGTGCCTAAACGCAATACCGTTCAACGAACGTGGGATAAGCTTCCAGCTTGTCAACCTGTAGCGGAGTTTCACCATTGCTTGCACAAGATATTGACAAGCTGGAAGCTTATCCCACGTTCGTTGAACGGTATTGTGCCTATTTGTGCAGAACGGAAACGCCGTGCAGCGTACCGAATAAATGCCCCCAAGTCATTAGGACCAAGAAAAACTAGGCAAGCGTGTTCTGCAAATCTGGGCGGCGAGTAGAATCTAATCGGCGAGGGACGCCCACTTCACCAAGCGACAATTCAATATGGTTAGACTTTCTGATCATCCGGCGGGATTCTTGTTAGAAACCACTTACGATTTCGCTGACCATTCTACTTCGAACTCGGCAATAGAACGCCTTTGGCAACAGCCGCTTGCCGACACGTTTGCGCGCGCGACTGCGCAGTACATTCGCGTGATTCTGCATTTTGGGATTCCGTCACTGGTCGCATTTACCTGCTGCTTAGGGCAGCTTACCCATGCTCAGCGATCGGAGCAATCAATCGCGGCTGGACCGGTGATTATTCGATCGGCGGAAGATGTTGTTCGATCCTGGTCGTCCGGCCACCATTTATACGTCAAGGGAGATGTTGGAGTTGGGGCCAATCAACTCAGCGAATTGAAGAGTTGGCTGGCGGAACATGGTCCTCATTGGACCGTTGTACTCATGCAGCAGGCTTCCGAAGAATCCTATGTTGGCAAGGACGGTCGCCACTACACTGGTTTGGACGCCGTTGAATATGCCCTTGGATACGGCCTGAGCAATCGTTCTGCGTTTGGGTCCTTGCAACATCCCACAACCAAAGAAACCGACGGCACTGTCTTGGTGATCTTTCTGCGCGAGCGAAAGTTCAGCTACTTCGCTTCGGACGCTCAGGACCGCCGAAATCTTGGTGAAGCTAATTGGGTCGGCGAACTCGACCAGCCAGCTTTTCAAGCCATGCGCTCCGGTGGCCGCATCATCGATGCGGTAAAAAATACCGTCCAGTCCGTTAATGCTCGTCTAGCGCGCGCCATCCAAGCAGAGACCGACGCAGCACAACGAGCAGAACGGGAATTGCAGCGCGCGGCAATCGAATTTCGTGCGCGACTAGTTGATACTCGGCAGTCGATCGACAAAGTCATCGCGCAAGCAGCCGAATTTCGATCCAGCGCTCCGAATGCCAGTGGGCCTCTCACAGCGCCACCAGTTGACGATTGGCGACGAACACTCGCTGAAGTCGAAAGCGAGATTTCTGCCGACTCAGTGCGAACCCTGGAACAGCGACATGCGATTATCCTTGATGAAGTTGTTCGGTACCTCAATGAATACGCTGCCATCCAAGGGCTGGCACCCCACCGCGCTAGTTTGGAACAGCGCCTAGTTTCGCTGCAAACCCAGCCCAGCAGCGTCGTCAGTTCACAAATCGATCGCGCCGATGCCATCATGGCGAAAGCCATCCAAGCAGCTCGCGATGGCAGTTTGAATGTGTCCGAATTGTTGACTGAAGTGGATACGGCAGCAGCGGACGCCGAACAGCTCGCCCAGGCCGAGCAACGTCGCAGCGAGCTTTTACGACTCCGATCGCGATGGATTCGGATAACGATCGCGACCATGGCGACGATCGCTGGCTTGATCGCCAGCGGTATCCTGTGGATGCTCAATCGTCGTCGCAGGCCGTCGATGCTGCGAGCGGTGCAGGAATACGATCGCAGCGAGGCTTCGGTGCGCGGCGAGACCGATAATCTTGACAAATTGTTCACGCGTTGCAGCGATCTCCTTGGTTCGCGCGAGAAAATTGACCAACGAGGTTATGTGGGAGCCACTCGTGAAGTAGCCTTGCAAGCACTCGGACATGTGGATGAGTTGTTCATCCTCTCGAAAGAAGTTAAACGTGTATTGGAAGAAGCCCGCCAACTGATCTACCCGCGCAATCCACTCGGCCGCGTGATGAATCTATTTAGCAGCGCGCGATTCGAACAAGCGATCAATCACGTTTCAGGCAAGCCTTTGCGATTCTCAACAACCAGCGGTCTGCCGACGGTAATTCGCCAACGCTTGCGCCATGCGGCATCGACTCAGCCAAGCGGCTCCGAATCGCCTCAAGAACTCACACTGACTTTCGAGGACGCGTATACCGCCTTTAAACAGTGTGGCGACCAAGCGGAGGCAGCTCTCGATGAATTCGAAAGTTCATTGGCCGGCGTGCATGATGTGCTCGCCAGTTTGCAAACCAAATTTGAAGCTCTGACAGCCCAAGAGAAACAACTGCAACAGGCGGCTGAACATGATGGATATTTGACAGTTCCAAACTATTTCGACGTCCTAATTCCATCCATTCAAACTGATCTGAACAGCGCCGATCAAATGGCCACGTTCGACGCAGTCGAGGCAATGCGCGGGCCTATCACAGCCGCGCAACGAAAGATCGATGAAGCAGCATCACTCGGCGCCCAACTTGCCGCTGCGCGAGACAAAGTGTTCCCAGTACTTCATCAATGCGCAAGTCAACTCAAGTCATTGGGATACACTTCGGATTGGATTGACGCGCACTTGGACGCGATCACCGAGCGCGCTAACGGGCTGCTGAAACTGACGGTCGGCGAATCGATCAAGGACCGAATCGAAACGCTGGCCACCGATCTCAAAGCAATCGGCAGTCGAGCCGAATTGACGCTGAATTTAGCCACCCAGATTGAAAATCAACTGTCGGCTGAATTGAAAGAACAAGCTACGAAGATCAGCCAAACCCGACACACACTGGCCGGTCGACTGAAGTTGCCCGATTCGGCGATCATGCACGAAGCGGATCGAGATCCAGATGAAACTCTTGCTAGCGCACGCCAAAGTATGGTTGCCGCTAGGACAATGCTGGCGTACGGTCGCACGGAATCTGCCACCGAAGCGATCGACACGTGCACTAGCGAATCAAAACGAGTCAGCCAGATTCTGGAATTGTCCGTGGCGGCTTGCCAGTCCTACGACCAGCGGCGAGGGACGCTACAACAATCCCTCGAGCCGATGACGATCCACGCTGAACGAACGTCGGGTGAAATAGAACAAGCTCGTCAGGTTTACGCACGCTCGGTTCTGATAATCGATACCGCTAGCCGGCCAGAACCAGCCGAGGACGGAGTGCGTGTTGTCGATGCGTCCTTGGCCAACAATGTCGACCAATTGCTCCAAGATGCTCACCGGCTGGTCAAGCAGACGCGTCAGTCGCTCGACCTGGCTGAAGTTGATTTTCGCGCTGGCCGTTTGCTCACCTCTGCCGACCGGTTAACGACCTGCGAACAGGGTCTTACGGCTGCCCGTGGAAACCTTGACTGCATCGCAGAACATCTAGCGCGGATCGAACGTCAGGTGCGAGAGAATCAATCCGCTCACCAACGATGCCAGTCCACGTTCGAGCGGTTACAACTGGAGGCACGTAATCCTATGGTTCGCGAGCAAACTTTGGTGGCCATCGAGCAAGCTCAAAACGAAGTCGATCGTAGTGGCCGAGAGATTGAATTCGCGCGCGGTCAAAGTGATCCATTCGGCGCTGCACAGGCTATCGCGCGAGTTGCGAAGCTGTTGGAAGAACTGCAGAGCCGGGTCATATCCGACGCCCAGGCACATGCGGAAGCATCGCGAGCCGTGGTCGGTGCACAGCGGCAAATGGATGCTGCTCTCCAATTCGTGCGCCAGTCGCAAACAGATAATATCGCCGATAGCCCACTTACCAGCCAGTTGCATCAGCGCATCGCCGAGCTGCAGGGCGAACTGGCATCTATCGAGCAGGAACTGAAAATTCCGCACGGAGATTGGCAATGGGTCGACGATCGAGCTTCGCGATTGCAATCCGAAATCTCGACCGCCGCAAAAACGCTCAGCCAGGAAATGCAGGCAGCCGGTCAAGCCCTGTTGTCGTTTCAGCAAGCTGCCAAGTCGGTGTATCAAGCCGAACAGTGGTCGGGATCGTGGGGAATTCGCGTCCCTGGTTCACCGGGCGTTGGCGAACTGGAACGAGCACGCTCCAGTTTGCAGCAAGGCAATTACAATTCGGTGCTCGAACTCAGTCGGCTGGCTGCTGCGGCGGCGATGCTTGCCATCCAGCAAGCCGAGCGTGAAGTTGCACGGCGACGTATGGAAGAGCAACTCGCAGCAGAGCGGGCTCGTCGCGCACGCGAAGCCTCGATGCGGCCTCCCACGGTAAACTTTCCGTTGGGCGGCGGCTCAAGAAGTGGACTTGGCAGCTGCACAGGAGGATTTTTTTCCGGCGGTTCACGAGACTCGAGCGACTCATCCGGATCGGGTGGAAATACATCGGGATTCAGACGTTCGGGATGGTAACTTGGACAGAATAAATGAAAGCTGTACTCTTCTTAACGCCAGTGATCGGAATACTGATTATGACCTCCACGCTGCAAGCACAAAGCAAAACGAACGATAGTTCAACAACTAAGAAATCAATTCGCACTGCCGAAGGTCGATCCACGGTCACCACTCCAACGATTCCACCAGGTGTACGACTCTTACCCGACGTGGAATATCTTCCCAACGGTCATACCCGCAACAAGTTGGATCTGTATTTGCCAAGCGATTCGAGCAAGCCAGTTCCGGTGATCCTGTGGGTCCATGGCGGCGGTTGGTCAGCAGGCAGCAAATCCCGCTGTCCAGCGATCCCGTTGACCGCGCAAGGATTCGCCGTTGCATCGATGAACTACCGATTCAGCCAGCATGCCACTTTTCCCGCTCAGATTCACGATTGCAAATCCGCCGTTCGCTGGTTGCGTACTCATGCTCACCAGCATGGATTGGACAGCGACCATATTGGCGCCTGGGGCTCGAGCGCAGGTGGACACTTGGTCGCGCTGCTGGGTGTCAGCGGCGGCCACGCTGAACTGGAAGGCACGCAAGGAAATCTCGATCAATCCAGCCGCGTTCAAGCGGTTGTCGACTGGTTCGGGCCAACTGATTTCTTGACGGTTGGTAGCAAGCCTACTCGCACCAAACTGCTGGGAGGCAATCCGCTAGAAAATCGCGATATAGCTCGGCTGGCCAGTCCGCTCTACCACGTCAGCGAAGGCGATTGCCCGTTTCTGATCATGCATGGCGACAAAGACCATACCGTCCCGATCTCGCAGAGCGAAGTATTTGCTGCGGCGCTCAGTAAGGCGCGTGTTGAGACGACCTTTGTCACCGTCATCGGTGGTGGACATGGCGGCGCAAAGTTTACTGATGCCGAACAACTTGAGCGCGTTGAAAAGTTCTTTGCCAAGCATCTAAAACCATCATCGCGCCAATGATCTGGCTGGTGTAGTCCTGCGCAATGCCGCGAGTTTCGATGCAGCAAGATTTACGTTCAGTAGAAGCACATCAATCTATGAATTTGACTATAGTGCGGATCGGAATCATCACCGTTTCGGATCGGGCCAGCCGCGGCGAATACGAGGATCGCGGTGGACCGGCAATTCGCGATTATTTGACCGAAGTTTTGTCGTGCCCATGGGAGCCAGTCGCTTGCGTAATTGCCGACGAACTGGAATTGATCACCGACACCATTAAGAAACTCGCCGATAACGACGGTTGTTCATTAATAATCACCACCGGTGGCACGGGACCGGCTCGGCGCGACGTTACTCCCGAGGCAACCGAAGCCGCATGCGACAAAATGCTGCCAGGGTTCGGCGAGCTAATGCGCAAAGTTTCGCTGGAAAAAGTTCCCACGGCAATTTTATCTCGTCAAACTGCTGGCGTACGTGGTTCCACGTTGGTACTGAATCTTCCCGGACAACCGCGAGCGATTCGCGAGTGCTTGGACGCAGTATTTCCGGCAATTCCTTATTGTGTGGACCTTATTGAAGGTCCCAGGCTGACAACCGACGAACAGCGAATTCGCGCATACCGCCCTCCCGGCGCTAAACCGTAAAGCTGTGGCGGATCTAAATTTGGGTTGTCTGCGCAAACAGAACGCGATTGGGGTTTTGTATGTCGCAGTGATTTCAAATACAATCTAGGGATACCGCGTCGGTAAAATCCCCACACGTTGACCTCACCGAGAGTTTGGAACATGAAATATCGCAAACTTTGTTCGTTCGTGATTGCTATCGCTGCCTGGTCGGCAACAGCTTGGACCGCTCAAGCCGCTGAAGATGAGAAAAAAGCTCCTGCAAAGTCCGAAGCAGACGCAAAGGTAGGAACCGGGCCGTGGTTGACCGATGTCGTCTGGACCAGCGATAGTGACTTGATTGCCTCTCAGCCCCAAGGGTTATTGCTACGTCCAGCGGAATTAGTCAAGGCGAGCGCCAGTGATGTGGCCAAACTAGAAAAGATCGGCGAACAAGAGACATCCATCTGGAGCGTCTTGCACGTGGGCGGGGCGAATGTGGTGGCCAGCAACTACAAAGGCGAATTGTACTTGCATGGCAGTGGTGGTGCGCCCAAGAAATTCGAAGCTAATATGCGCTGGGTCCGAGCACTCTCGAAATCGCCAACCTTTGGAGAATTGCTGGCTGGAACTGAAGACGGAAAATTGGTCGTACTGTCGCTGGTCGATGCCAAAGAAGTGCGTCGCGTAGACGCCCATTCGGCCGCGATCTTCGATATTGCCTTGAACGCACAAGGTGATAAGATCGCCGTGGCAGGCGGTGACGGATCAATCAAAATCATGAGTTGGCCCAAGCTCGATACGTTGGCCACTTTGAAGCGCGGCAGCGAAGCCGTTTGGGCGGTTGTGTTTTCACCAGATGGCTCACGGTTGATCAGTGGCGGAGCCGATCGACGGCTGCAATTATGGGACCTAGCCAGCGCCAAACTACTCGGTTCAATTGCGGTCACCTCGGATTGGGTCACGAGTTTAGCGGTACTGCCAAATTCATCTTTGGTCGTCGCCGGATGCATGAATGGCAAAGTTGAAGTGGCCGACTACAGCGCCATGTTGCCGGTCGCTCGCACAGCAGTGGCAGACAGCGGGATCTGGAGCATCGCCCTTTCGCCCAACGCCAAACAAATCGCCATCGCCACTCGCAAGCACGGCCTCAAGATCATCGAAGCGGGCCAGTGGACGGACGCCGCTAAAGCAGTCGCCGAGCGAGCCTCATCAGAAAAACCCCCAGCACCGAAAACCAACAAATAGTGCAGGCGACTCCTGGCGAGCAGAGAGCGCAAGGAAAAAGCACCAAGGTAATCAACGACTTTAGAAACGTTGATCGACTTGCTTTCTCGCCATGATCAGCTTGTTGTAATGGAATTGCTGTGGCAACAGATTAGATCCGTTCACTACTTGGGAGGACACGATGGTCAAGCTGTTGCGAGTGACGCCTAAAGCTATGCACAACCTCCATCTCGAATATGAAGACGGGACCATCGGCGACGTCGACATGGCGAATTTGGTCGGCAGAGGTGTTTTCAAAGCTTTGTCTGATACCTCTGTGTTCGAATCCGTAACGGTTGGCGAACATGGCGAGGTGCGCTGGTCGGACGATCTAGAATTGTGTGCAGATGCGCTTTATTTGCAGGTGACCGGAAAGCGAGTTGAAGACTTATTTCCAAGTCTTGGGTCTCATGCGAATGCCGGAACTTAGCCAGTTTTACGGCATCGTCATCAAGATGTACTATAATGATCACAATCCGCCGCACTTTCATGCCGAGTACGGCGGGTTTCAAATGGTCGTTGACACAGTTACGCTAGCTGTAATTGGCGGTCGTCTGCCGCCCCGTGCCACTCAACTTGTGATGGAATGGGCGAGTGAGCATCAACAGGACCTGCGGGATGCTTGGCAACAGGCGAGAAATTTGGAACCCCTCGATCAAATCGATCCGCTTCCGTGATTTCCACATTCAGTCAACAAGTCAACAAGAAAACTCGCAAGATAAAATTATGTAGTGAGTTGGGCAGCAGGTACTGGAGAATTGGAAGATCCGGCTTCGTTGCTCGCTTTCTGTCATGATCATTAGCGGTCAGAGGAAGTGGAATCGCGGAAAATTAATTGGCTAGATAGGCATGGCAGTGATCAAACCAAGCAGACGCAACTAATTTTCGGGTTTGTCGCTGACTTGTTGAGAGATCCAATTGGGGTCTTTCTCAAAATACATCAAATGTTGCCAAGGTAGGCCGTCGTATTGTTGGGCGAGACGGAATCCGTTGGCGGAGTATTCTCTGAGAATCTGCTTTTTGGTCATCTTGTGTTCGGGCTTGATGGGAACGGTACGATCTTCTTCGCGAAATTCCAAGAGTGCGATTTGACCGGTGGGTTTTAATGAATGCCGGATTGCGGCCAACATTTGTTGAGGATGCGAAAACTCGTGGTAAACGTCCACTAACAAGACCATATCGACGGATTCCTTGGGCAACTTGGGATCGACGATCGTTCCAAGCACTGGCTCGATGTTCTTGACGCCTTCACTTTCCGCTCGCAAACTCAACAAATGCAGCATCTCGGGCTGGATATCGACAGCCAAGATCTTGCCGTCGGGCGCGACCTGTTTCGCCATCGCGAGTGTGTAATATCCGTTGCCGCAACCCAGGTCACATACGACCATGCCTGGCTTCAAACGAAGTTGCTTGAGCACTTCCGATGGACGTTCTTCCGATTCTCGCGTGGGGCGCACCAACCAATCGGCACCATGATAGCTCATCGCCTGCGCGATACGTCGTCCCATATACGTGGAACGCGCCGGCGGAATAGTTTCGGATGAGTTCTTTTGCTGCGCTTCAGCCCACGCCGGAATCAATCCCGCCAGCAAACAGATCCAGAACAACCAGGCGTTCAATTGACGTTGCATGTTAAGATACATTCCTGTCCAGTGCCCAATAACGAGCTGTGCTAAGTTGCTTGCGGATCGTTGCGCACCAATTGATGAAAGGCGATCATCAGTTTCTTCGTCAACTCACCCACGCCGCCGGTACCGATCGGGCGTCCGTCCAGTTTGACGACTGGAATGACTTCGGCAGCACTTCCGGTCAAGAAACACTCTTGGGCGACGAAGACATCGTGCCGCGTAAAGGGAATCTCAGCCACTTCGATCGACATGCGGTGAGCCAATTCGATTACTGCGTTGCGCGTGATACCTTCCAAAATACCCGCATCGATCGGCGGTGTCAGCAACCTGCCTGTGCGAAGAATAAAGATATTGTCGCCGGTACACTCGGCCACTTCGCCGCGATGGTTCAGCATCAGAGCTTCGGAGCAACCCGCCAGTTTGCCTTCCAAGCGAGCCAGAATATTGTTGAGATAATTCAGTGACTTGATGCGCGGGCTGAGTGCCGCAGGATGGTTGCGAATGGTAGACGCAGTGATAATTTCCAAGCCGTTTTCGTATTTTTCCTTGGGATACAGCTCGATGTGATCGGTGATAATGATGACTTGAGGGTCGGAGGTCTTGGCCGGGTCCAGTCCCAGCGATCCGGCTCCGCGCGTAACCACCAATCGAATATAGGCATCGACGAGCTGGTTGCGGTGCAGGGTATCGTTGACGGCTTGTTGCAACGCATCTTTGCTCATCGGAATGTTCAGTTGAATCGCTGCCGCCGATTCGTACAGCCGATCGATGTGCGCTCGATGGCGGAACACTTTGCCGCCGTACGCGCGCATGCCTTCGAAGACTCCATCTCCGTACAGTAAACCGTGATCGTACACGCTAACTTTGGCATCCGCTTTGGGGTAGTATTTTCCATTGATATATACTTCGAGCGACATCGTCTTTTGGTCAACCTCTCTTGGTCTTGCCGACACAATCGTTATAAAAGTTGTTTATGCATGAACGCCTTGCGAGGAACGATAGTGTACCAACTACTGGAATGCCTTTGAGCCCCATTTAAATGATGGAGCGCAATCGAGCAAACTCGACCTCTTTGCCGACTACCAGTAACATCTGATCATCTGACAACCGAAAATTTGCATCTGGCAACATGGTCAGTCGGCCCGAAAGGGCGTCTTTGATGCCCACAACCCAGATGCCGTAACGCTTTCTCAATTCGAGTTCGATCAACGTCTTACCGGAAAAATCAGCCGGAACGGCGATCTCCACGAAACTGTATTCGGGATCGATCGGCAGATGATCGATGACGCTTGGCCAAGTCAAACGGTCAGCAAGCTGCGTCGCGATTTCAATTTCGGGAAAGATTACGCGCTCCACTCCTAGCGATTTTAGGATTTTTCCGTGCTCGCGCGTGACACCTTTGACAAAGATGTGTTTGGCCCCCAGTTCCTTCGCGTGCAGGGTCGCCAGCAAGGATCGAGTAATATCCTCGCCTAAACTAATCACTACACCGGTAACTCGATCAAGGCCTAGCGCTTCCAGTGATTCTCGCTCCGTGGCGTCGCCGATGATGCCTTCGAAAAGAAATTGCTGCAAATCCTGAACGATCTCCGCACTGGCATCGATTCCCGTAATACGGCAACCATTCGCTTTCAGCTTTTTCGCCAGCGCTGCTCCAAACGATCCCAGCCCGATCAAGACAAAGTGCTTCAGTTCAGCCATGTTTCAATTTGGATAAATGTGATTTTGATTCGACCAGCCTATCAACTTCGGGATCGAGGCCACTACGGCTATCCCACCAACGGCTCCTCGACTGAGTACTGTACCGCGCGAGGTCGCCGTTCAATGGTCAGCGCCGCAAAAACCGTGATAGGCCCCAACCGGCCTAAAAACATCAGTGCAATGATAATCAGTTTCCCCGCCGCCGAAAGCTGCGTAGTCAGCCCCGTGGTCAACCCAACAGTTCCCAGTGCGCTGGCGACTTCGAACGCAGCCGCCAGAAATGACGAGCCATTATCTTTGAAGCGTTCGTCACCTTGCTCAATCATCAATAGCAGTGTCAGCGCGATCGCCGCTACGGTGAGAAACAACATGACCGCCGCCATCGCTCGGTCGATACTCGATTCAGGAATTGTGCGGCGAAAAATTTCCACCTGCTTGCGTCCTTGCAAACGAGACACAGCGTGCAGCAGCAACATGCCGACCGTGGCAACTTTCATGCCACCGCCAGTCGAACAGGCGCCCGCGCCGATCACCATCAACACAATCATAAAAAACAACGAAGCGCTAGACAGTTCGGCAATATCCACAGAATTGTATCCCGCAGTTCGACAGGAGACGCTTTGAAAAATTGGAATCAACATGCGCTGTGACCAACTCTTATCGACCAGGACTCCATCCGCTTCCAATCCACCGAGCACAAATGCTCCGCCGAACACCAATAAAAACGAACCGATTACCGTCAGCTTGGTGTGTAATTTGAGGTCAAGTATTGTCTGAGTGCGGTGATTTCTCAGCCAACGAGCTAGATCGGTTAGTACTGGAAATCCAATGCCACCAGCTATGATGAGCGCCATCAGCGTTAGGTTCACTAGCCAGTCGCCACTATAGCGGACAACTGAGTCGTCATAGAGTGCAAAGCCAGCATTGCAAAAAGCCGAAATGGAGTGAAACAGACTGTGCCACAGAGCCTTACCAAGCGGATATTCGGCCGCGAATCGAGGCAGCATCACAAGTGCCCCCAGCAGTTCGATGCCAATGGTCAACAAGAACACCCGAACGATGATCAGCTTGAGATTGGCGCTCGATGATGCACCCAGCGTTTCGGAAATGATGGCCTGCTGGCGCAAACCTGCTCTGCCGCCCAATTGCGCAAGAATAAACGTCGTGATGGTCATAATTCCCAGACCACCAATTTGTATTAGCGACAAGATTACCACTTGGCCCAAGAATGAAAAATCATTCGGCGTACTGCGCACCGAAAGTCCCGTCACGCACAGCGCACTGGTGGCGGTAAACAGCGCATCCAACCAAGTAATTGGTGACGATGGGTTCCCCGAGCATGCTGGTAAACGAAGAATCATCGTTCCTAGCAATAGTATCCCCGCATACCACAGCAGTGAAGTTCTTGCGGGATAACGGACCAGCTTGCTGGCCAATGTGGGCATTTACTAGCAACTCCAACAGACATCTGCTCCCAAACTGCACCAATTAAACATCATCACGCAAAGAAAAGCGAGGGTGAGCAGATTGCCAAACAACACTCAAAGGGAGCCTGTCTAGGGTTTGACGCCATCAGTTTCAGGTGGTGGTTCGCGCACTAGCTGGCTGATCGACTTGAAGGCTGGAGCCAGCGACGTTTCGCACCACTCGAACAATACTGCTTCGACGGTGATCAGTGTACAACCGGAGCTTTGCAATCGACTTATTGCGACTTCGTGATCTAGCCGACGTCGTGCGGAGATCGCATCGACAACCACGAATACTTGCCAACCAGTATTTTCCAAATCGAGCGCAGTTTGCAGGACGCAGACGTGAGATTCCAGCCCGCAAATGATGGCTTGCCGCGCTCCCGCATCCCACATCGGGCGCAACCGATCTGCACATTCGCGGCAACTGAACATACGTTTGCTGGTTACAGTTTGCGGTGAAACACTCAATTCGGCAACGGTCGCTCCCAGTCGCTCTGGATATTGCTCGGTAACCAGTCGCGGCACGCCCAAAAGATCTGCGGCGCGCAAGAGTCGCTGGACGTTCCACAGAAAATGGCGCGAACTCGGCATGATCGGCAACAACTTTTCTTGAACGTCCACCACTAACAGAACGCTTCGCTGGGAACTTGCCAGGCGTAGGCTCCTCGATGATGGTTCCTGTTGGGAGGACATCTAAATACTCCTGCAATTCAAACTCGGGCCGCCGATTGCTGCGCCAATCGCAAAAGTATACGCTACTACCTTAAGAATTCTACGTGAGACCCTCGCCAACGGAGCCTTTGTCGGCGAGTGAGTCCACGGATCGCTTGCGAGTTACTGGAGTGCAAACATGGAACTGCTGGGCCGTGATGTATTGCGTCGATTGGGGAACGGTGAAAGTATTGCATCCGTGTGCGCCACACAAGGCTGGACGAGAGAGCAATTTAACTGGCTGTGGAAGAACGAAGTTACGTCTCGCGCGCCGGCCTTGGGCCAACTCACGCAGCTCGACGAGCGACCGGGGACGACGATTGAACGTGATCAGCTTGGCATCCCGCACATTTTCGCCCGAACCAACATTGACCTGTGGTACGGGTTCGGATTCGCCATGGCTCAAGATCGACTTTTTCAGTTGGACTATCTGCGCCGCAAAGGTCTGGGACGATTGGCGGAAATTCTCGGAGCGGATGGATTGAATTTTGACTTGATCGCGCGCACCGTTGGGCTCAATCGGATTGCCGCCGAGGAATTAACTCGACTGCCAACGGAAACACGAACCTTGCTTGAGCATTTTTCTCAAGGCGTCAACGACTGGATCGAGCGCATCGAGCAAAACTTGCCGGTCGAATTTGCGTTGTTGGACTACCGCCCGGAACCCTGGTCGGCGCTGGATTGCCTGGCGATCGAAAACGAATTCCGCTGGTACCTTACCGGTCGTTTTCCCGTGATCGTTGTTCCCGAACATGCGAAACGAATACTCGGCGAAGGCGCGCTATATCGCGAGTTTTGTTTGGGCAGCGCCGATGACGAGGCGATCGTTCCACCAGAAGCATATCGCGACCTGAACGAACAAATGGCCAAGTCCAAGGGTCGACCAGCCGATTGGCCGGCGCTTGAATCAGTGGGACAAGCCACCGGTGATCCGGAAGGGACCGGAAGCAATAACTGGGTCGTAGCCGGACGACATTGTCGCGCCGGATTGCCGCTGGTGGCCAGCGATCCACACATTGCGTTCGAAGCCGTCTCGTGCTGGTACGAGGCCCGATTGTGCGGAGGAGATTTCAACGTTGCCGGAATGGCTTATGTCGGCATGCCAGCGATCATGTTTGGCCGCAATGAAAAAGTTGCTTGGGGAGCCACCAACAATATTTGTTCGCAGCGCGACCTCTATCAGGAGCGGACCAGCCCTACACACCCTGACTGTTTTCAATACGATGGCAAGTGGGAACCGGCTCGCCAGTTGACGGAGGCCATCGCGGTGCGCGGCCAACCCAACGTCGTCAAGACGATCCGATTCTCACGCAACGGACCAGTCGTCAACGAAATACTCCCCGCGATCGGAGATGAACCCAATCCCGTTACACTCAAGTGGCTCGGTGCTTATCACGGGGGCTGGCTAACGGCACTGCTGGGGATGGATCGAGCAAATAACGTGGCGGAGTTTCGCGAGTCGCTGCGCCCCTGGCACGTTCCCACATTTAACTTGGTAATCGCTGACGTGCACAGCAAGATCGCAATGCAAAGCGCTGGCAGGATTCCGCAACGAAAATCTTTGGAGCGCGGGTTTCGTTTGGGTTGGGACCCCGAGGATCAATGGCAGGGCCTGATTCCCTTCGAACATATGCCGCATGCGATCGATCCGGACCGCGGCTGGATGGCAACCGCCAACAATCGCCTGGCCGGAAACGATTATCCGTATCCGCTGTTTGGCACTTGGACCAGCGGCTATCGTTGCAGGCGTATTCGCCAGATGATCCAACAGCGGTTGAGCGATCAAACTCGCGGAGCGCACAGCGGCTTTGACGTAGACGACTTTCGCCGGATGCAGCACGACACGTTGTCATTGCGAGCTGTCGAATGTCGCGACGCATTGGTTTCCGCTCTGCTCGGTGCCTTCGAGGCCAGCGACGTGGCGTCCAGCACTTTGAAGCATCGCGCTGAGCAGACCACTGAGATCTTGCGTGCGTGGGACGGTCGCATTGAAACTGAACTGGTTGCACCGACGATTTTCAACGTATTTTTCACCTATTGGTCGCGCGCCGCTGCGTCGGTCCGTTTGAAGGTCGATGCGAATGATTTGGTCGCACGACAGATGGAAGCCTTTGCCGGCCGACTGTTGACCGGCGACTCGCACGGATGGTTTAACGGTAACCAGCGAAATCAATTGATCGTGGAGGTTTTCCAGCGCACCGTCGATTACTTATCGCAACGATTCGGAAACGAAATGCGCCAATGGCAATGGGGCAAGCTGCACCAGATGCCGTTGACTCACGTTCTAACGGTGCGCGGCGACCTGGGACAATTGCTGACCCACGGCAACGCCCCCGCCAAAGGAGACATGATGACTGTGTGCAACACCGGCAGCAGCCTGACATGGTTGGCAACGTCCGGTGCCGGATACCGATTGATTGCTGACTTGTCGACCAACGAACTGCTGGCAGTTGATGCCCAGAGCCAAAGCGGCAATCCAGGTTCGCCTCACTACAGTGACCAATTCAGCGATTGGGAATCGGGACGCTACCACAGGATTTCACTCGATCGGAGGAAGCCCTGACGAATTTGCGCAATCTGGTTGAGCGTCAGACCGTACTTTCTCAGCGTCTCCTCGGACATTTCGACATCGATTTGAAACGGCTTAGCACCTAGAAGTTCTGCTTGAGAGACCTCAGGCAAATCCAACAACCGTTCGCGCACTCGTTCGGCAACTTGTCGCAATTGAAATTCGGCTTCCTGGCTATGATCGCGCGGACCAAAGGCCGCAACTCGAATCGCGGGAGTGCGAAAAGTAATTTGCTCGACGGTGGATTTCTCGGCTCGACGCGGAAAGAAGGCTGACTTGCGGTCAACCGCCGAGTGAATTTCATTGAGGATACGTTGCGGGTCACTGACGTTGCTTTTCAATTCCGCGATTGTGTAACCGCCTCCTTCACGCGCGATACTAATCAGTCGTTTGATGCCCGAGAGCGACTGAATCTCCTCCTCAATTTTCTGACAAATACCTTTCTCCACTTCGTCTGGAGAAGCGCCCGGATAAGGCACGGAACTGTTTGAGTCGCCATTATGGAGTGCTGAGCCAGATATTGGGAGCTGTAAAATTTTCGCACCATAAGCATGGCGCAGCTCCACCGAATTAGAATTACGATTCGTCTTTGATAGCAAATTTCGGGAATTATTTATCGCTCGGACGAATGTCCGGCATCAATTGCCGAATCGTGAGCGTTGATGAACTCTTCGACGTTCGTATAACCATTGCCGTCTTTGTCGGTGATCGCATCACGACTGTCGGATGGGTCCAGTCCATAGCCGCGTTCCCAGTCGTCGGGCAACCCGTCCGCGTCTTGATCAACATACGGTTGACCAGCATACTTTGGATAGCCGCCTACTTCGCTTGGATCCGTGATGAAACCCTGCTGTACCATTTTCGACAATTCATCGACGTATTTCGACGCATAACCAACTGCGGCAGCTTTGGCGGTCGAACCTGGGGCAATTTGAGTATCCGTGACTTTGCCGCTGTGCACCATTTCGACGACGCGTTGGTCGACTAGATCTCGAACGGGTCTCGTCGCGCCGGCGTTAGCCAGTACCACGGCATAAGCATCTTGTGCGCTGTCAATTAGCAGTTCTGCGTGAGCGAACGGTTCATTCATGCGAATATTGGGCAAGACCTGCTCGACCGGCGCCTTGGACTCGGGCTGAACACCACCGGCCCAGTTGTCGGAAGACACTTTCGGAAAACCTTCGACGAAATTCCCTGCAACGTAGGCTTTCCCAAAATTATCGAACACAACCTTGCTGCGCTCTGACTCGGGTTTAAGCAACCTGTAAGCGACCGCTGTCGCAGGCGTTCCAGGGCCAGGCTTGAAATAGTTGTTGATCACATTGAACGCACTGCGATGGTCGCCGCCATCGACGGTGCGATGGCGGTAATTGAAGATTACGTTATTCACAAACGTAAAATCACCGTACATCCCGACGCTCGGATTGCGCCCGGTATTGCAGGCCCACAAGTTGTGATGAAACGTGCTGTTCAATCCGCCGATCGTCGAACCGAAGGCGTGGTGGTAGATATTGAGAGCTTCCGAGAAAATTGAATTTGGATCGTGATATTCACCGTGGGTAGCTTCAGATCTGTTGTGGAGCCAGGCGGCCGATACATGTGGCGATACATCGACATGTTTTCGTCCAAGCCCCAGCAAGCAGAAACGTGATCGATCATCACATTGCCGATGGGGTTTCCGCCGATCGAATCGTAGCGATCCGCAGCATCGGTGGCGCCGCGGCGAAATCGCATGTGTCGGATGATGATGTCATGCGTCTCTAGTTCAACCGTATTCCCGGCGATACAGACGCCATCGCCCGGAGCTGTATTGCCGGCGATCGTTACATATGGCGCTCGAAGGCGAATGCGGTCCTTGAGCTGAATGATTCCCGCGACGTTGAAGAGAATCGTTCGCGGTCCGGCAGTTTCGCAAGCCGCTCGAAAGCTGCCAGGTCCGTCATCGTGCAAATTCGTAACGACGATTATTTGACCTCCCCGACCTCCGAAACTGTACTTGCCGCCACCTTGGGCTCCTGGAAAGGCGGCGATCTTTGCCTGAGGCAAGTCTGCTGGCTTGGCTGCCCACGGAATGTACGGTTTTCCGCGCTGCGTACCCTTCTCAATTTCAGGTAGTTGTTTCTCGAATATGTCATCGGATCGTTTGTCTGCCGCCTTCATGCGAGCAGTTGCATCAGCAAACTGTTTTGATGACAAGCGAGGATAACCTTGAGCGTATAGCACTGGCGAACTGGAAATCGAGCCATAACAAATGAGGCTGGCCACAACAAAACAAGAATCCCGGTGAATTCGCTCGAACATTTTCCCGCCCCACAGAATTTCGACTTGGCTCGCGTGACTGGGATCAACTTTCGCCAAAGTCTACACAAAAGCAAGCAATGTAGAGCCAAATCGCGACCGATTGTTGAGCGAGAGCACGAGAAAAAATCATTGCATATTTGCGAATGTCAATTCTGTAATATCAGTTTGATTCAGCATGAAGATATGCGTCCAAGATTGCGCTTAAGTCACCAAGGATCATGGCTGTTGCGCCCCAGATTATGTGGCCTTGGTGATCGAAGGTACGAGCGGTCCAGCGAGCCCAACCCCTGGCAAAATCGCCAACGGTACCAGTGGATGCAGAGACGATCGTGTCAATTGGCAAGTGAACCAACTGCTCAACTTCACGCGTGCAGGGTTGGTATTGTTGTCGTTGATCGCAAATCGACAGAAATGGGCGCACGTAATAGTCGCTGTTGTACACATACAGTGGTCGCAACTGACCGACGATCGTACCAGGGAATTGAGCTAGCCCCAATTCTTCACAGAACTCTCGCACGGCGGCTTGCTCGGCAGTTTCTTCGTTTTCTATTCGGCCACCTGGCAGTGAAATTTGTCCCGGATGATCTGGCAGATGTTTTGGTCGCACGGTCAAGGGGATTGTCCAAACGCCGTCTCGCGGCTCGAGCATGATCATTACAGCAGCCGGCTTGGCCGTAGGCAAAGGAGCGCATGCATGCCGTCCGTAGGCGAGCGATGGACTAAAAGTAGCTTGACGCCGCTTGCGTTCTAATTGCAACGGTTCCGATGCAAGCAACTGTCGCAATCGCTGGGCGCCAAACTGGTTCGCAAGGTTCTTCATCCTAATGAGCCATATTCCTATCGAACTGCTTCACGCATCGCTCGAGGATTTCGAGATACTCCAAAGCTAGTCGATCGCGATCAAAGTGTGTGTTGACGAATTCGTATCCGGAATTTCCCATTTCGGTACACCGCGACGGTTCGGTGCGAAGCTGATCTAGGACTTCCAATAATTGAGCATCATTTTCGGGTTCAATAGCGATTCCGCCACCGCTCTGCTGGACTAATTCGCGAGCGTCGCCGGCAACACCCACAATAATCGGACGACGCATTCCGAGCGCCTCAAAAATCTTTGAAGGAATCACCGTTTCGAATAAGGGGGTCTTAATTAAGTGAACCAAGCTCACGTCGCTTGCCGCTAGAAAGCTCGCCATGCGCTGTTTTGGCTGCCGTCCGGTAAAAATCACATTGGTCAAGCCAGCCTCGTCAGATCGCCGCTGCAGTTCGTCGCGCGTCGCCCCGTCTCCGACAATCAGGAATTTGAAGCGTTGGTCATGACGCTCGACCAGCGTCTGTGCCGCTCTCATTACAATATCCAATCCACACGCCAAACCGATTGTCCCAATATACGAGCATACGAATGCGTCCCCCAAGTCGTACTGCTGGCGAACTGATAATGGATCAGTGTCAACTGCGGACAAAATATCCTTGTCAACTCCGTTCATGATGATGGAGATTCGCTGCGCAGTGACTCCCTTGGCGACAAGCTGGCGCTGGTAGCCATGGCCGACGGTGACAATGTGGTCAGCTTGTCGATACATGATGATCTCCAGCCATTGGAGGAAGCGCATGGACAGCGAACTCTTCATTGCTGCCACGGCTCCGATTGACTCAGGCCAAATATCGCGAATCTCTAGAACAAACGGAATTGGTCGTCCGCGCAGCAACCTGGATACTCGCAAGCATGTTGCATAGCACACTCCTGCCCATCCACAAAAGAACTGTGGCGAAGTCGCGATCACCACGTCTGGTGCCTTCAGGAAAATTGCCCGAATAACCGCGCTGATCAGGTACGAAAGGTAATTGGCGATGCGACGCGTGAATCCTTTATTAGGCGCAATATATGTCCAAACTCGGATTACTCGCACTCCGTCGAGCATTTCAGTTTGCGGCCAGAGCCGGTTGCGAAAACCTGCATAAACTTTGCCATCGGGAACATTTGGAGCACAGGTCAGCACAGTAACTTCGTGCCCTTGCCGAGCCCAGCGCCGCGCGAGCGCGGAAACTCGTGTAGCAGGCGCGTTTCCCTCGGGTGTGTAATAGTGCGAAAAGAAGAGGATGTGCATCGATGGAGAAAACTCACTTGATTAACTGAGCGGCAGCTTCACCGTGAAACGACATCCATGCCCGATTTGACTGGACAATTGAACGCTGCCAGAGAATGATTGTGTCAAATGTTTGACAATCGACAACCCAAGCCCGGTCCCTCCCAGGTCGCTCGAGCGAGCTTTATCGACTCGATAGAATCGCTCGAAAATTCGTTCGTGAAATTCCGAAGCGATTCCAATTCCATTATCGATAACGTCCAGCACGCCTACGCTTGAGTCGGCCCAAACACGCACATCGACTTTGCCTCCTTCTGGAGTGTAACGGACCGCATTGCTGATTAGATTATCGAGGATCGTAGCCACTCCTTCTTCATCGGCGCGAACAATTACTGCGGGTTGGGAAGATTCAAGGTTCAAGGTGATCTGGCGCATGTGTGCGGCTTCTTCAAAGGCCCCAACTCTCTGCGCGGCGACTTGGACCATGTCGACGTCTTCGATTTCGAGCGCCGATTGACCGGATTCGATGCGCGCAAGCTTTATCAAGTCGAGAATAATGTCGTGCAACCGATTGGCTTGCTCTTCGATACGCCGTACGAAACCCAAGCGGTTGGCCTTGTCGTTGATCGCCCCCAGCCGCAACGTTTCGGCATAGGCCTTGATAGACGATAGTGGCGTTTTCAATTCGTGCGAAACGTTGGCCACAAAATCACGGCGCATCGTTTCGAGCTGCCGCATATTGGTGACGTCGTGCAGAACGATGACCACGGAATTGCCAGTATTCTGCGCCAAACGCGTTGCGCGCATCGCCAGCGTCCGCCGCGTAGAAAGGTTACTTTCAAATTCCCGCGTGAATTGTTGCCGCGTTTTGAACACACTCTCCACTCCTTGCTCCACGACTGGGTTGCAAACAAGTTTATAGAGAGGGCTCCGCAAATAGTCTCTTGGAGGCAGTTCTAGGAGTTGAATCGAGGCTTGATTGGCGAGCGTCACACGGCGACTCTCGTCGATCGATAATACGCCTTCATTCAAGCTCATTAAAACTGCCTCGAGTCGTTCGTTGTTGGCAATCAACTCGCGTTCGCGGCGCTCGAGTTCCGCTTGCATGCGGTCGAAACCAATGGCCAGCGGGCTCCACACGCTGTGTCCCGAAACTCGACTCAGCGGATGTTTGTAGTCTCCTTTGGAAACCGCCTCTGCAAATTCCACCAACTCGATCAGTGGCAAACTCAGCGTCCGCGACAAGACAAACATAATCGCCGTAACCACTAGCGCCGAAATTGCGGCCAGCCAGACGGCGACTAACGTGAGTTGCCAAAGCTGACTGCGAATCGGGGCGGTTGGAACTGCGGCTCGCAAATACCCCAGTACTTTACTGTCGATTTTGATCGGCACCGCCAAATACTGATATTCAGTGCCTGTCGTTTCGCTGCGACGAGTTGCGTGTCCAGTTCCTTGTACTGCGGCCTGTGTGAACTCGATTCGAGCGGAGTGATTTTCCATGCTAGATGGGGAGCTGCTGCTATCCGACAAAACCTCCCCCTGGGGATCTGTGACCGTAATTCGGATACCAGTCTGACGTTGCAAATAAGCGATGTGTTCGTCGATCGACTCGGTGCGTCTGGGTTGACTGGACAGCGGCGCATACAGCGTGGGTACCAGACCGTGGATAACTGCAAAAAGTTCATGTTCCAACCGTTCGCGTGTCAGAGTCTGATTTTGATGACTGACTACCAGGACACCAATTGCTGCCAAAACGAATTGCAGAACAAAATAGACCGCCAGCAGTTTCCAAAGAACAGAATTAAAACGTATGGCCGATTTCATGCGCGAGCATCTTAGAAATAGCCGAGAAATAAGTGCCAGGTACCTATTGTGCGCAGCATCCGCAGGGCGAGTTCCACGCGAAAGGTACCTGACAGTTATTTCTCAAGCGATACTTAAGGTTCGATCAACAGAAGACCGCCGCCATGGGGAACAGGGTTGGAGAATCTCGCATTCGACCAGCTCTCCATGCCAAACTGAGGTACAAACCGATAAACCGAAATCGCCCAGGCTCTACCCGCTATGTCATCCAATAACGTCAAATCTTTCAAGGAAATGGCCGCTTCCGCCAACCATTCACCTTCGCGATTACCCATCGCCCTGTACCACGCGGGATTCCATTCTGCAAAGCCGCCGCAGCGGTCAAATGTTTCGCCGAATTCGTTGATTCCCAACTCCTGAGTTGTCACATAGTCGCGATCCGTATCGATCATGAAATGTAAATGGTCTGTTCCAACAAGATCCGTATCATACCTGCGCTTTGGTGATTTGTGATCACCGGTCACTGCCTGTCGTCTCGGACATTGCACGGCGATATAAAGAAACCGATCGTCGTAACCAAATCGAATTCGCGTCGCCGGTCCTTCGGTACCTGCATGCTGGCCCAATTCCAATACCGGCGCTCGGGACCACAACTGGTCGTTCAATTCGCCATCCAGCAGAGGTGCTTCCACGGCGCGCACAGCCTTAACCGACGTTCGTAACTGGCCAATCCGGCCGCTACTTAGTTGCAATTCCTGCTCAGCCGCTTGCGCATATCCGTGCAAGGCTAATTGGCCCGCGAGTATCTCCATTTTCTCAGCGGAAGTACCAGTCGGTTCAACTGCGAACTCAGCAACTCGGCGCATTCGCGAGTATTGCAACAGCAGTTTATCAGGACGTTTGCAGAGAGATGGGTCCTGAACATCGGTCCGACGCAAACGCGCCAGCGAAGTCGCTAGATCCACGACATAATCAGAGAGTGGATTTGCTACAATGGCCTTCAGCTCAGGTACTCTCGCTTCGAAATTCGAAAACCGTACTGGTGTTTGCGCTGCGGAATCTACAGTTGCCGCGGCGGACACCACGGCACCCTCAAAAGGCGTCTCTTTCCACTCGGCAGTCGTCGCGAATTGACTCTCGGACCGGTGGCTCTCGGTGTCAAAACTGTGTGACGAATCTAACGCATTCAGCCACGCACATATTTCATCACTTCCAAGCAGCTTGGCCGCTTGAAAATTGGCGCGTCGATGCACTTCGTGCGTCGCAGTCGAATCAGCCAGCAGCGACATCGCGTACCGAGCACGTTTCCAGTGGCGCTGTCGCATACATTGATCCGCGACCGAAACTAGAATCGCGATCAGGTCATGCTTTGGAACCGTACTCAGTAGGAACTCTAATTGTGCGCACCAATTTTCATGCGAACCCACAGCATTCTCTGATTGCTCTAGCAGGCGCCGAATCGATAATTCACGCTGGGAGCGTGCCACCACCAATTGATAGTTTCCGACACTCTCCAGATTCACGCGCCGCCCGCTTTCAGCCCCCAGTGCTACGCCTCCAAACATTGAGTCATACGCTGCTGAGTTAAGATGTTCTTCCGGGATGGTTCGCATATGGGCTCCGTTGGGCCGGCAGTGGCCTACCGAAACCAGCGGCCGCATTACGTCTAAAACTGAAATTCCAGAATCCCGAAGAATGTGCGTGTCGAGGATCGAATATTTCGAGTGATTTGCGTCCGTCAATTCAACAATTTTCGCTGGCCGCCACGGATGCAGCCCCAGAGCCGAAGAAATGCTACCGAGCGCTGGAAAGCTGTGCTGATCCGCCAGTCGCACACCGCGCTGGACGGCTTGGGCCAGTGCACGATCAGCGAAATTGCTCGAGGCCGAACTATTTGTCAGTAGGACGCTTGGTTGCCAAGCTTGACAAGCAACTGCCAAATCGATCTCAAATGCACTTGGTTGACCTGAGTCTTGGTAGCAATTATGAAGCTCTGCAGCGCTCGCCGTGTGCTGACTTGTAAGTGGATAGTTGGTCCATGTCGTATGCACAGCTACTCCAAACTGCGGCGCAAGTTGACTTACCACAGTCGTATTCGTGGGTGCGAAATCGCTTCCTTCCATAACAGGATTCGCATGTACGGCAATGCTGGCACTCGCCTGACGATGTTCCCAACTCGTGGCGATCAGCGCGGGCCAGGGAACGTCCTCTTCTCGCCCAACGACCGACAATACCGCAAGCTGTTGCCAACTTTGTCGTTGAATGAACCAATTCACACCACCATCGCGCGTGGCAAGTATGGCACCATTGGGCGCAACTGCCCATCCGCGATTGGCATCCGCAAAAGACACACAGTTTCTTGGAACTGGATATCGATTCAGCTCAGTGCGCCAGGTTCGACCGCGGTCCGTACTGCGCAGTGTGATCGAGCCTGGGTAACCGGCAATCCAAATATTGTCGCCGTATGTGGCTAGACAATTCCATTGACAAGCATGGCGAGCGGGAGCGGCCAACGGCACTTCTACGGACTGCCACGACGACGCATCCGTGCTCAAAAGAACACTTCCTTGGCTACCAACCGCATACCATATTCCACCATCGTAAGTCACAGCTCGAATGGGCTCAGTTGGTTTTGCAATGCGGACCGCGCGGCCTGCCCTTCGAACCGATTGGACGTTGGCAAATCCTTGCCAATCCACTGTCAGGCATTCGCCGGCACGGTTCCATCCGACAACTTGCGGCTGAGTAGTCGTCGTCTCAATTGCCTGCCAAATCACACCATCGCCACTCTCGAACTTGCACGCGCCCAAATGTGGAGAATAATCTCCCCACGCAAACCAACGACCTTGATCACTTCGAGCTATTCCTATCAATCTAGGTAATCCGACGGGAACGTGAGATCGCCAGTTGTTGCCGCCATCCTGTGTCGTTAAGACGATCCCTGTGCTCTCGCGTGTCACTGGGTCAATCGAGCCTCCCACGCACCAACCGCGCTGTGCGTCCACAAAATAAATCGCATACAAATTCATCGCCGTTCCGGACAATTGTGGCTGCCACTGAATACCACCATTGTCGGTCGCCAATATCTGACCGCGGTCGCCTACCGCCCACACGCGATCGGGCGAAAGAACAAACACTGCATTCAAACCAGCGTCGTTTCGGTTGGCTGCTACGATTGATTCAGCCAGCGTGGGTGGCACCTGTTCGGTCGCGAAAATGCCCAGCGCAAGTCCGGATACGATTCCTGCCACGCTGGTTACATGCAAGATTAAGTCGGCTAACTTAGCAATCGCCGAGATATAAGTGTCAGGTACCTTTTGTGCGCAGCACTCTAAGGGCGAGTTCCTCGCAAAAAGTACCTGACAGTTATTTCTCGAGCGATACTTAGTCACAGCTACGCTTCACTCAGGTTGCAGCTATCTTGGTTCCGATTCTCATACGGAAGAGAAAATAGCAAGCTCGCAACGCACATCCTAGAGCAATCCATTTTTTCGTGGTTCCTCGCACATAACTGGACATGTCGCGTTTGGCAGCGCTTGGCCTTGTAACTGAAGCCAAAGTTAAACCTAAAGTGATGATTGGTAAACTGGGGCCCTTGTGGGTGACTGAGTGAAGGGCGTGTGATAGGGCGACCTCATTGTCCCATATCTGGCTGACCAATTAAGACCGACTGAAGAGGTGTGATGGAGAACGGAGTCTTTTAACCCACGTCGATTGGCGCACCGCTTGGCGGTGTCTTCAGGCCGCGCCTAGCCTCCGGAGATCATTGACATGATCGTGATTTCATCGTTATGGCTGAGCAAGTCGTCAGCGTTTCCTCGTAGGCATCGGTCGCCGACGAATACCAAATACGACTGTCGCGCTGTGCCATCTTCGGATATCAACAGATTCCGCAGCGACGGGTTATCGCGCGCGGCGATATTCTGAATCAGTTGCGCAACGCTAGCTCCGTCGAAAATCTCGATGTCTTCCGACGCTTTACCCGCGAACAGCTTTGCTTGCGAAGTGTATTTGAGCGTGACCTTCATGAGACTCCTCGAACTATCATTTCGCGTTGACGATCCATCTCATTTTTCGGCAAGCTCGCCGGCCTGCATTGTGAAATTGCGTTTCGCGTATCGCGATGCACGCTCGTCATGTGTGACCAGCAATACAGCTCCTCCTGAGCTGGCAAACTGCGCGAGAGATTCGAGAACAATCTGTGCGTTCTCGGAGTCCAGATTTCCGGTGGGCTCATCCGCCATCAGCAGCTTGGGCTGATTCAACAACGCCCGCGCTAACGCACATCGTTGCCGCTCGCCACTACTAAGTTTAGCGGGGACATGATCGCGGCGCGATTCCAACCCGAACTGACTGATCAATGCACTCGCGCGCTGGTGAGCAGAAGAGAGTTTCGTTGCCAACGACGGAGCGAGAATATTGTCGAGCACGCTAAGATACGGCACTAAGTGGAATTGCTGAAACACAAAGCCGACATTCTCCGCTCGCAACGTCGCACAAGCATCTGGAGATAGTTCGTAAGGTTTTGCCGCACCGATAATTACTTGCCCACGATCCGGCCGCAACATCGCGCCCGCGGTGAGCAATAACGTTGATTTTCCACAGCCGCTGGGACCATGGACGGCAACAAAATCGTTTGGCGCCAGGTTTAAATTGACTCCGCGCAGGGCTTCGACCGAACGTGCCGATTTACCGCTGGGGCTCGCAAAGCTCTTCCAGACATCCACCAATTCCAGCAACAATTTTCTCTCCAGCTCGTGCGAGTTTCTTGATAGGTCGCTGCCACATCTTGTCCGTGATTAACATTGCAATACCGCAGCAGTATCTTGGCGTACTGCGAATATAGCCGCGATCCAACTAGCAATCATCGCCAGCGCTACGGTCACCAATGGCGTGGCCAATAACAGCCAGACGAAACCTCTCGAAGCCAAGATATCATTGAAGGACACTAGCACATCGGCTCCAGCGTTGTAGTTACAGGCCAGGACGAGGCCGATAGCCAGGCCCACACATCCTCCCAAAACTCCCGACAACATGGCTCGTCCCAAAAATATGAACATGATTTGACTGGCGCGCAGACCGATGGCGCGCAGAATTCCGATTTCTTCGCGGCGATGATTCGCGTTGTTGTACGCCAACAATCCAACCAGAAGCATGGCGGCGAGGATCGACAGTGGTACCAAAGCCGTTGCCATGGTTGCATGTTGAGTTTCCAAACTTTCACGCGACGCACTTTCGCGTGCCAGTAGATCCGCTGCCACTTTTTCTTCGGCGGCCAAAGCCTGCTGCGCAACCAACTTGGCGTGGTTCCTCGATTCGGCGCGCGTGACGGCTTGAGAATAGCGTTCAATGACTTGTGTGCCAGGCAATATCCCGGCGATTTCTTGGCGAATTTGGGTAATCCGGTCGCCGGTGCATTCGCACTCCAATGCAAGGATCGCATGTACAAGATTCTGCAAGCCCAACATTTCTTGTGCGGTCGCTAAATCGATCCACACCGTCACATCGTCCATTGAGCCGCGCTGGGGATGCAGTTTGGAGATCTTAAAATCGCGACCCAAACACTTGACCGAATCACCCACTTTGAGTTTCAACTTTTGGTGAACGGTAAATCCAATCACCATTTGGCCAGGTGCGACGGCGTCGAGCAACGGTTTCTTCATGTCCTGGTGCATGATCGGTACTTCACCTCGGGTGCCGAAAAGCACGACTTCCATGTTCTGTTCCGACCATTGGATTCGTTTCGAAACCGATGGGAGCAAATGATTGATGCTAACGATCGGCGATTTGGCGAGTCGGTCGACATACTCGGCGGGCATAGTTGCCGACGGCGTGCCATTGAGATGCAGTTCGCTTAAATCCTGGCCTTGAGGCAGGATCAAGATATTGAACCCCAGCCCCAGCATCTGCTTGCGCGTCGCGTCTTCCAATTCGGCGCCAGCTTTGGCGACGACCGCCTGTTTCTGGGCGATCAGTTGGTTGGTCTGCGTCTGTTTTTCCGCGAGAATTTTTCGCGTGGCGATCGAATCCGATCGCAAGATCGCTTCGGCACCGATCAGGCATAGGGCTGCCGCCGCAACGGATAGAACGGAAAGTGCAAAATTGATTTTACGATGTGCGATTTCTCTGCGGATCAATCGTGTGAGGTTCATTTGGTGTGCCACCGATTTCCAGGACTATGGATACAATCTGCACCAATGCTGGCACAGATTGTACCACTGGAAAAGTGGTTTTGGCAGCCAAGAAAGTGAAACCACTCGCGGTCCTCGCGGTCTGGGTAAGCGAATTGTGGAAAAAGTGGCGCGTGAGCTATTGAAAAGGAGCACGATTCCACGTTAATACCGGCGAGTCCCTACTGGTACTGTCGACATCCTATCTCGACGTCCGTGTCGTAACGTGGAATCGTGCGTATTAAACCTGCTGAGGGTACGTCTAAGCGGCCACGCGTACGACTTCGGTGCGATGCTGGATCGCTTCGATAAACTCTTCGAAAATTCGAATATCCAGCGCGCTAGCTGAGGTCGATTCAGGATGAAACTGGGTTCCAATAGCGAACCAATCGATCATCTCGCTTTCGATCGCTTCGATCACGCCGTCCTGGCAGCGTGCCGTAACGCGGAAACCGTCTGCTACTTCGTCGATCGCCATATGATGCCGACTGGTCACGCGAATTTCGCCTTCACCGTAAACTCGCCACATCAGCGAATCTGGTTCGACGACCAACGAGTGCCGATGATTGGGATCTTGCGAGTCGCGATGAGGCAGCGCGGAAGGCATGTCTTCCGGCAGATGTAGCAGTAGATTGCCACCACAAACTACGTTCAACAACTGCATTCCAGTGCCGATTCCAAATACAGGAATGCGACGATCGGCGATTTCGTGCATCAATCTACGATCGAATCGTTCGCGCCGTGATTCCATGGGTCGGACGGACGGATGCAACATGAAACCGTCATTGCGAGGGTCCAAATCCGCGCCACTAATCAACACGAATCCATCTAACATCTGCAAGATTCGTCCAATTGCGTTTTCATCAGCAATTGGAGGGAGAATTACTGGAATTCCACCCGCAGCAGAAATTGAGTCGTAGTAACCTGCCGCCAAGAATGAAAAAGAGGGTTGATTGTGCGAAGCAGACTTGTAATCAGCGTTAACACCAATCCGAGGCTTGAAAGTCATCTGCGAGTCCTTGTCAGATTGAACCAAGAATAATTCTCAGTTCCCACGAGTACGAAAACACGAAAGTTCCAGCGAATCATTCAACTGTTACATCAAAAAGTCTTGATATTGCGAAGCCAAAACGGTGATGATCGTGACGAGATACTTCACGTCCTTGCAGTTACCATCCCTGTTTACTACTTGTTCGTCGTTGGGAATGCCCCGCGCCAAGCAACTGAGAAGTTGTCAGGACGCCATGCAATCTGACGGACAAGTGGTATAATCTTTCCTCCGCGAATTGTTGCACTAGGCCCTTTTTATGCCCAGTTGGTTGTTCGGCGAGATCTTTCCTCCCAACGGTCTCATCTGAGAACCGTAACGATGTAGCACAGGCTAGCAAGTGTTTTTTCGATTCCAAGTTCACCTACTAGATTTTGCGATCTTGTGAAATGCTAGTACGAAATGATGTGCTAGCAAAACCACCGCCGCCTAGTAATAGCCACTCGCGATAGATTTTCCTAACGCCCAAAGTTAAAGATTGAGAGTTGATTCGTGCATTTTGAACGTGTGGCCATCGAAGCGATTGGTTTTACCTTGCCGACGGAAGTCATTCGGTCCGTCGACATTGAACACTCACTTGCACCGACCTATTCTCGGCTGGGGTTGCCTGAGGGCCGTTTGGAGTTGATGAGCGGCATATCCGAGCGACGATTTTGGCCGCGTGGAACTCCGGTCAGTGGTCCCAGTGTGGAATCGGCGCGCCGCGTTTTGGAGGCCAGCAGAATAGCGCCCGATCGTATTGGATGCTTGATACATGCCAGCGTCTGCCGCGATTATTTGGAACCCGCAACGGCGTGTCGAGTTCATGCAGAGTTGGGGCTGGGGACCGACTGTTGGGTGCATGACCTTTCCAACGCCTGCCTGGGGTTGCTCAGCGGCATGGTCCAGATCGCCACCTTGATCGAGATGCAGGAAATCTGTGCGGGAATCGTCGTGGGGACCGAGAGTTCCAGAAACTTGGTCGAATCTACGGTGCACGCTTTGAACGCCGACTCTAGCTTAACGCGCCGAACCATCAAACCATCGTTTGCGTCGCTGACAATCGGTTCGGCGAGCTGCGCGATCTTGTTGGTCGATCGTCGACTCAGCCAAACCGATAATCGACTACTGCACGCGGTCGCACGCGCTAGAACTCACCATCACCAGCTCTGCCAGAGCGACCAAGATCAAGCCGGATCGGCGATGCAGCCGTTGATGCAAACCGACTCCGAACAACTGCTACATGCAGTGGTCGCGGTGGGCGTAGAGACGTTCGAAGCGTTCAAACGCCAAGGACAAACTGCGCCGGATGCGACCGTTTGTCATCAAGTCGGCGGCACTCATCGCAAGTTGATGCTCGATGCGTTAGACCTGCCACTGGCCAACGACTTTTCAACTTTTCAATGGCTCGGCAATACTGGTTCGGTCGCGCTCCCCACAGCCCTGGCAATGGGTCTGCGTTGTGGAAAACTAAAGGCGGGTCAATCGATCGCACTGTTGGGGATCGGATCGGGAATCAACTCGGTAATGATGGCCACGCGTTGGCAACATCCCATCGTGGTGGGTGATCTGGATGCAAATGCCTGCGGCCATCTCGGTATAGTCCAGCCCCTGACGACCAGCTCGCAGCGCCACGACGGCGCGCACTCGATCTCTGCTGCTCATCAACCGAAGCACGTGGTGGTTGGTTAACGAGCCGAAAGCATGTGTTTGCGTCCTGCAAGCGTTGTGCAGTAAGGCGAGCGGCAGATGGGAATTTACCAAGGCCTCAGCGAATACAAGCCCTGTGCGCAAGCGAGTGCGTCAATCCTGGCATACACTCGCTTGCGCTTCGGGCTCGTATTGGTAAGAAACTATCTGCCGCTCGCCTAATTGCAATCGCTCAGTGCTTGGCAGTGTTCTCGGTACCGCGCCGGAAGCGATCCAATTGCTGCTGATAATGCGGCTCGCGTGGGTCCAAACGCACACAATTTTGTGCGACTTCGATAGCTTGTGATTGCTGGCCCAAGCGAAAGTGTACCTCAGCTAAAGTATCTAACAACGTCGCCGACTGAGGTGCCAGTTCCGTAGCGATTTTGGCGTGTTTGAGTGCATTGTCGAGTTGCTGGTTACAACGAGCGTACATCCAAGCCAAGTTATTATGGTTGGTTGCGTCCTTGGGCCACGCATCAAGATGTTGCAGCATTCTTCGCTCGAAGCGCTCGAACATCGCCTTGGCTACATCGTGTTGTTGAAGCTCGACGAGCTTTGGATAGCATTCTTCCACTAATTCGATCCCCAGTGGCTGAAGTTGTTCCGCGGTTTCGATGCACTGCTGCGCTCCGGCAATGTCAGAGCGTGCGAGCAATCCGGCTGCGCGTAGCACTTGTTCCCGCTGTGCATAGCTCAGGAGCACGGAGAATCGCGTAGGATTGGGGAGCGACGGCGAGAGAAACGTTAGGCACACCGCTCGGCGCACTTCGGCCGAGGCGAGAGGTTCTTTCTGCTTGTCGATCACATCGGCCAGGTTCAAACCTGCAAAGTAGAACTCAGTGCTGGGGGCTGGCGATAACAAGAACGCTGCACGTGCATGACGCCGCGCCAAACTGAATTGCTCTTGATCGACCAGATGGATCGCAATGCTGCGATGCGCAGATTCGCCGCTTGCACGAACTGCTGACAAAGGTCGATAGGCAAGTGAGTCCTCCAATATGCCAGCCTGTTCGGATTGGCCCGCCAAAGCTCGTGCCGAAATTTCCTGCGCCAGCCAATCCAATCGAGTCGTATCGCGAGTGCGTGCTCGGTCCCAATATTCTGCTGCGTTCTGAAGATCACCTTTGCGCATCGATATTTCCGCTAGTGCCGACCAGTTGATCGCCCGACGATTCTTTCCTAGCGCGTGTTCATAGGCCAACTGTGGCAACCGAAGCTGAGTGGCCAACTTCATGAACTGATTCAAGTGCGATTCGGAAAATTCCTCTTCATTGGACGCGTTATCATCGGCTTGATTCAGCCAATCTTCGAGCACACTCGCGGCTTGCGGACCAAACGCGTCGCGATCGATTCGCCATAGTTGCTCCATCAAGTCCCACTTCGAAAGACCGGCCTGGGCAAATTCTTTGACCGGCGCTGTGGCGAGCAGCGCGGGCGCGATTTCCGACCACTCCGGATATAAATGTCCCAGCACTTGCATACGAGCATCGCGATTGAGCGAACTGTATTCGCGTTCCAGCAGCGTCAACAGCCGCCAACGCACCTGCGCTCGCTCCAGCGTACCAGCGATTCTGTTCCAGCAAATGGCTTGAATCGAAGAAGCTTGCACGCGCGATCCGTCCCGCCCAACTTCAACCAGCATCTCTAAGAGTTTCTCACCTTGAGCCTCAAAGCCGAGCGAAAACAAGGTGCCACACAATTGGGACATAGTTTCGAAGTCTTGCGTGTCGTTGGCTCGCAGACCCAGCGCCAGTCGCTCGGGCAAGCCACTGGTCCAAGTGTCAAAATTATTCAGGTCTGCCGCCAAGCCCACTGACTGAAACGCTTTGTCATGATTCGATCGACTCAGCAAATATGAAAATGCTCCTTCGTCGCGCAAGTCCAAGAGCATTCCTCCGACGTCTTCACCCTGGCCAGCTAGGATCAGAGCGCTGATGAGCCTGGAGAATTCCGGCGGATTACCCGATAGTTTGCTCAGTGGGCTGGCAATCGGCGCCTGGTCCTCTTTCCGCTTCGCCTGATTTTCGTTAGCCAGCGGAGCTGACTGGCGGTTAGAACCATTCCATTGCAAATCATGGTACAGCGATTTCAGCTCCTCGTGGTAAGGCTTGCCATTGATGTGCTGAATGACGATTTGTGAGGCGCGTCGACCTGGCGATTGATGTTGCGAACCGAGCAACGCGTCGCTTACTTCGGGTTTCAATAGTTCACCCCACTGGGCACTGGACAGCGCAATTCGTAGCCGCGTTCTCAGCGGAACGCTCTGCAGCGCTAGCGCTTGCAAAGACTGACCCTTGAAGTGCAACTCAAGTGCCGACAAGTTTCCGTCGCTCAACTTCTTAGAATCAAGCGAAACTCCTTGTAGCACCGATAACCACAACTGTTCCTCAGCAGGCAAGAGTTGTTGGAGCACAGGCCAAGCCAAACTCGGATCGCCCTGCTTGACGGCTTCGTCCACCAACACATTCATGCGATCGTAGAGGATGGAGGATTTCAACGCAGTCACCAATTTGGGATTGCTGGCGAGCAGTTCCGTGGCGATCTTCCAGTGGTTCCGCTCGCAGAGTTCGAACAGCGCGGCATGGTTGGAGCGTTGAGCGAGTTGGATGAGCTCAACGAGTCGCTCGTCCTTCGTCGGTGAAACCTGCAGTCGCAGCAATAGCTCAAGGCTCTGTGCGGCTTCTGAAATCAATTTGTTGTCAGAATCCAAATGGCGTCGCACTTCAGCCAGGGCGCTCTCCCCTTTTGCCCACAGCTTGAGAAATGCATCGAGTCGCTCTCGATAGCGCGCGGACCCCAATTGCGCCACGATCTGATCAACCGAGGGCTCGGTGTTAGCCTTCGCAGAATCGACAACAGGTTCTTCTTGCTTAAGCGAGGTTTGATCGTCCGCGACAACTCTAGTGCTGAGCGCTAGCATTACCACGGACCAGCTCCAAACCAGCCACCGCAATGCGTTGTAGTGCAACATTACCGACCTCGGAAATTGGTGATCGAGTTCCTTCGCTGCTACCGACGTTGATCTACGGATCATAACATCGGCAGCCCCGCTGTGGTTGGCCCCAGCAGAATTGGGTCTCTGCACTAAGGCGAGCGAATACAAGCCCGAAGCGCAAGCGAGTGCGTCAAGCCTGGCACGCACTCGCTTGCGCGTCGGGCTTCGTGTGGTAACCCGCTCAATTCATCGAACAATGCTAATTCATAACCAGCGGTTTAGGCGAGGCGACGAATCCAGCGGCACGCTGGCCGGCACCTGCTATTCCCGCGTCGCCGAGTTCCCGACGAGCTTGTTCGGCGAGTGCCATCAGCCTGCTTACGACCGTGGGATTTGCTGCGGCCACTTCGTGATCTTCATGCACATCCTGCCGAACGTCAAATAGTTGTAAGGGAGACTCGCTAGTTTTACGAGCCAAATTTGCATATTTGTTCGACAAGGGTAAGTACAGCTTCCAAGGACCCGAACGCACGGCCTGCAATTGTTCCATACGATAATAATAGAACCCACTTTCATCCCAGTGCGATTTGGCATCCAGCTTACTGAAGATCACTTCCGATGCGTCACGCCCGTCAATTTTTTCTGGCGGCAATTTTGCACCGGCTAGTTTTGCTAGCGTGGGCAGGAGATCCATGGTAGAACAGATTTCGTCTTGCACCCTACCAGCGGGGATCTTGCCCGGCCAGCGCATAATGCAGGGCATGCGCATGGCACCTTCGCTGGTGTCGTAGCCAAATCCGCGATAAGGCAGACAGCTTCCCTGGGGCGGATTGCGTCGCGGCGCACCATTGTCGCTGGTCCAAATAACCAAAGTCTTTTCATCCAAGCCCATTCGCTTGACAGTCCGCATGATTTCACCGGTGCTCCAATCGAGTTCCTCGACACTGTCACCGTAGTCGCCGTTTCGGCTCCTACCACGAAAACTGGGGCTGGAGAACGGATGAGTTGTCGAACCCGGCATGGTGTGTGGCAAGTACACGAAAAATGGTTGAGCTTGATGGCGCTCGATAAAATCGATGACTTCCTCCGTACATCGCTTGACTAAGAAATTGCGATCCGCTGGCGCTTCGATCACGCGCTGGCCGCGCATCAGCGGCAATTCGGGCCAGACCTCGGGGCGTTTATCTCGGGTCATATCGTCGCTGTACGGTATTCCAAAAAACTCATCGAATCCTTGGCGCGTGGGGAGGAAATCGGGCTGGTCGCCGAGGTGCCACTTGCCAAAAATTCCCGTCGCATAACCAACCGACTTGAGTATCTCTGCAATCGTAAACTCGCGTGGATTGAGCCCTTTGGTGGCGACGGGTTGCAACACCGCTCCATTAGTATCACTGACGTGCATGCTAACTCGCTGAGCGTAACATCCCGTCATGATGCTAGCGCGGCTGGGCGTGCAGACTCCGCTGCTGACATAGAAGCTCGTAAATTTGGTCCCTTCGCGCGCCAAACGATCGACGTTGGGAGTTCGATGCAATGTCGAGCCAAAGCATCCCAAATCCCCGTTCCCAAAGTTGTCGACGAAGAACACGATGACGTTGGGTTTCTCTTGTACCGGAGTTTCCTGAGCTGCGACCGACTGTGCGAATGCCACAACCCACAACGCAATCGCGAACCAATACCAAAGGTCACGACCGCCGCGCGGCAATCGGTTCACTGCGGCCGTGAGAATATCGATCTTGCGATTCACTGTCGAACGACTCCCGCAACTGCACTGGGTAAGCGAATCAAAAAATTGCATACTCCACTCCATACTCGCTCAGTACCTGTGGTGGCATCGCTACGCAAACCATCTGCGTCGATTTGCGTGACACAAGGATTATACAACGTAGCGGCGTCTAATAAGCGATTGTAATGGTACAAGGGCAGCCGAAAAGCCATTTCCGTTGGCCGCCGATCGCTTTAGAATTTCTCAACGATTCTTGCGGTTCATGCGTTCAAATTCCAAGGAATTGTGAACGCACAGTTTTATTCGACATGGAGACTTACGGGAACTTGTTAGGACCATACGATCGTGATAGCTTATTGCTCCAGCGTCGCCAGGAGTTCTGCATTTCCGGTGCCTGGCATAGTTTGCGCGCTTTGTAGGTGGCATCGAAGTTTGCGGCAGAAGGAGGTAGGGCTCTGCTGAGTTTTTTCGAGCCATTTCGCGCAATTGTTGCCAAAGCTACGCAGGAATTTGTACGAACTAACTGGTTGGTCTCTGTAGTGACGGAGATTGGCCGAAGGAGTGTCCGCAATATACTGTTGGGCAAATCGATAGGTGCACGCGATTTCGATTCCTTGTTCCAATACAGAAGTACCTGCCGAATGTCATCAGATACGAAATTCAAACTGGAGTATGTTTGGCTCGATGGTTACCTGCCCGAGCCCAATTTGCGTAGCAAGACCAAGATTGTAGACAGTGCCCCGAAGTCGCCTGCCGACTGTCCTGTATGGGGATTTGATGGTAGTTCCACTCAACAGGCTGAAGGTAAGAGCTCGGACTGCGTGCTGAAACCCGTCGCACTCTATCCCGACAGTACTCGCAAGAATGGCTTCTTAGTCATGTCCGAAGTGCTGCTGCCCGATATGAGTCCTCATCCGTCCAATTTCCGCGCAACCGTTGAAGATGATGCGGATTTGTGGATCGGGTTCGAACAAGAGTATTTCTTTGTCGAAAATGGTCGCCCCTTGGGTTTTCCAGGCGACGGTTATCCGGGGCCACAGGGGCCCTATTACACCGGCGTCGGATACAAAAATGTCGGCGATGTGGCTCGTCAAATCACTGAAGAACACATTGACATCACGTTGGATGCTGGCATCAATATCGAAGGCATCAA
>SXGS01413488.1_pt1 | contig 59338 bp, 55 predicted proteins | sample 3174681 | NCBI WGS metagenome assembly SXGS01 (sample SAMN11356861, study PRJNA531348) | freshwater metagenome | isolation source: freshwater sample F1-80 | place: China: Fuxian Lake, Yuxi | collected 2017-12-25
GCGTTGGTATAACCAACAATCGCAACCACGGGGACTTCACGAGAACGCCGCTTGCGTCGCAACAGGTCACGACGTTCCGACAGTTGGTTAATATCTCTATCAAGGCGCGTGATCCTATCACGCGCACGCCGTCGATTGATTTCAAGTTTGGTTTCGCCAGGACCTCGTCCACCGATACCACCCGTTAGTCGGCTCAATCCTGCATCGAGATCGGTTAAACGTGGCAAACTGTAACGAAGTTGCGCCAATTCAACCTGCAATTTTCCATCACGGCTTGTGGCATGTTGCGCAAAAATGTCGAGGATAAGTTGCGTACGATCAATTACGCGCAGCTCTGAGAGATTGGCAATCGCACGACCTTGTGCGGGCGTCAGATTGTGGTCAAAAATGATGAGACCGATATCCAGATCGACACAGCGCAAGATGATCTCTTCAAGCTTGCCTTTGCCCACCACATAGCGATTGTCCAACCGAGGTCGAAGCTGCGTAATCACTTCAATCACGTCAACACCTGCTGTGGATGCAAGCTCTCGCAACTCCGCCATGCGATGGACCATCGATGCACGATCAGAATACACACCCACAGCGAGTGCGCGTTCACCTGCCCCATCCGCCTTGCGCGTTTTGGGAGCCACACGCGCAAGCAACAACTCAATATCCGTGATCAACTGTGTTAGATCGAGATCGCAATCAGACACTTGAGAATAATGCTTGATCTCGTAAGCCGTCATCTCTGTTGCGGTTGGCTGAAGATGTGCACATGCAAAACCATCGGCAAAACCATCGGCACGCACACGAATAGATGCCACGATATCAAGTCTCAGTTTGCGTAAATCGGCGAGATCATCCCGGTCGACAAGTTCCTGATCGCGAAAGACCGTATGAATATATCGAACACCGCGCAAACCCGATCCCGCACGATCGCGACCCAGATCAGGCAAATAAATACGGTGGGCGTCACCCACCACCACTTGCACTATATGACCACGGCGATTGACCAAAACACCCACCCGACGACCACAATCGGCTGAAATCGATGCCAGATGGTTTGCAAGCTCGGGAGTCACCACTTCATCGGGACGCATGTTTCGGCGAAGCGTCCGCTCAAGGGCTTGGCGTGTCTCGCGGCGTAGCCCCTCTAAATTTCCTGAAACCTCGCTCATGGGTGGCCCTATACCATGCAAGTGAGTTGGGGTCATATGTCGAAAGGTGAGGTTTATGACGCATTGGGACGCAAACCTCACCTTTCGACATATGACCCCAGCCCTGATACAACGCATCGGATGGAACGTGTCGCATTCTTGATGGATCCCATCGACTCAATCAATCCACACACCGATACATCCCTGGCGATCATGCGCGCAGCGGCCAAGCGGAATATGGAAGTGATCTACGTCCCACGGGGGGGCCTCGCACTGGATCATGGCGTTCTGCATGTCCGTGGTCGCCAGGTCCATATTGATCCCACCCCTCAACGGTATGCCGACCTAGGCGATCCTGTTTATTGTCCCGCATCGGATTGTCGGGCCATTTTCATTCGAAGTGATCCGCCCTTTAATACACTCTATCTTACCGAAACCTGGATGTTGTCGTTTGCAGAAGCAGCCGGTGTACGAATCATCAACAGCCCGGCCGCATTACGCAACGCCAATGAAAAATTGTTCGCCCTTGAATTTCCTGAACTATGTCCATCAACCCTTGTCACATCCGATCGCGAAAGCATCAAAACGTTCATAGAACAACAGGATGGTGTTGCCATCGGAAAACCATTGCATGGTTTTGGTGGCTATGGCGTTGTCAAATTACGTCATGACGATTCCAATTTAAACGCGATCATCGACATGCTCACGCTTGAAGGCAGAGATCCTATCATTGTGCAGCAGTATCTTCCAGAAGCACAACAAGGTGACAAACGATTGTTCATGCTGAATGGGCAATTGCGTGCAGCACTGCAACGCATTCCGCATCAAAGCGATCATCGTGGCAATGTGCACGTAGGAGGTAGTGTGATGGCGTGCGAACCCGATGCCCATGATCAATTGATTGCAAACCGCGTCGGGCCCGTTCTTCGCGCACGCGGTTTGTTTTTTGTAGGCATGGATGTGATCGCTGGAAAGCTCATTGAAATTAACGTGACAAGTCCCACACTCGTGCAAGAACTCAAACGATTGGGCGGGCCTGATTTGGCCAATGAAATCATTGGAATGATTTAAACCGATTCACTTTTTAGAATAAACGATAATAAGGATTGTATGAAATGGCTTCAGGACTATCACCGGTAAGTACAACATGCGCCACGGCAGAACCCTTTACACCTCCTCGTGAGAAAAAAAAACGGCCCTTGCCGATGGCACTTGCAAGTATCGCCCTCCAGCCAAAAGAACCTGAACTCAAGCCAACGCCAGAAAAGCTCAAAGATGTCGCATCAGACGGAACGAGCTATCGTCGCATAGGCAGTCGCCCAATCGCTTCTGGGGCATTTGGTGAAGTATGGAAAGCCAAACGCATAAGTCTCGAGCCACGTATTCCACCTTCCCCTGAAAAATTGGCGGCCATCAAAGAAGCGAAGGGTGATAAAAAGCTTCTCGAACTTCCCATACATAATTACCTGCCCCCTCATCCTAATTTGGTCAATTTTTTTGGGGCGCTTGGCTTGAGTGGGAGAAGAGCGGCTTTTACATGGGCCGAAGGCGGTTCGTTTATTTCGATCAAAGATCGACTGTCTGAAAATGCAAAACACAATATCGTGTTGTTGGACGATTCACTTCGTTGCCTGCTTTCAGATGTGCGCACTGGGCTTGAACACATGCACGCGCATGGCATTATCCATTTGGACATCAAACGAGCCAATATGCTGGTGAGCCATGAAGGCGTTGCGATGGTGGCCGATCTGGGCGAAGCCTACGCTTTTGGCGCTCCCCCTGCACACAACACCGGCAGCTGGCTCAAGATACGCCATATTTCGCAGGCAGAAGATACGCCAGGTACCGTTCTCAATGCTGCACCTGAGACATTGTGCGCACCAGTCACGGCGGGACCGCCGGCTGATGTCTGGTCGCTGGGTTTGCTTGCCCATGAATTTCTGACAGGGCAAACATTTGTGGACACCCAAGATCCAACTTTCGGTAACATTCATCTCTTCATGTTGGGATGGAGAGCCAACGAGATGGAAGCGCCAGGATCCTATGCAATTCATGTGTCCGATCGCCTGGCACAAACCATTCCAGCTGGATTGCCGTCAGGCCCATGGCTACACAGCATGCTCACACGTATTTTGGTTTTGGATCCAAGCCACCGTCCAAGCGTTGGAGCACTGAAGTCGGAGCCTCAGTTTTCGCAATTCACGGTTGATGCTCCAACATTGCGTAGGTTTATTGCGGCATCGATCGCGCCTGCAGCCAATCCTGCCTAGGGACCTTTGCGATTTCGATTGCAAAACTTTGTCATTGATGAACACAATGGCGTCACATATGATTAAAACAGGATATGGTAAGGTACTTGGGGAAATTCAAAACACACCCTATAGTGCAGGAACGCCAGATACGCCCCCTTCTAAAAAAAAACAGAGACCCCCAATCCTCGTCTTCTCTGCCAATTTACCCCCTGCGATGGGGGGAGAGATGAATCCAATATCACCCACATCCCTGCAAACGCCTACCCCTAAAAACCTGCTCTATGTGCAACAGGGAAGCGAAATACAGTATCAGCCCCTTGGTGATCACCCAATCGCTTCTGGGGCATTCGGCGATGTGTGGCAAGCAAAGCGTGTCACCAACACCCCTGAAATACCTTCCTCGCTATTGTTTGCAGCCATCAAAGAAGCCACCCCAGGGCACACGCTTTCAGAATTACCCATCCATCGCTACCTGCCTTCTCATCCTAATGTGATCGATTTTTTTGGCGTGCTCGGTTTGCATGAGAAAAGAGCAGCTTTTGCATGGGCCTCGGGAGGATCGTTCGTAACAATCGCAAGCAAGCTATCACAACATGCTGCAGGTGATCTCGTGTTGCTTGATGACGCACTTCGTCTGCTACTAAACGATATATGCGCGGGATTTGTACACATGCACGCGCATGGCATCATCCATCTGGATGTCAAACCCGCCAATATGCTTGTCAATGACAAGGGCATTGGCATGGTTGGCGATCTTGGTGAAGCCCATGCCTTTGGTGAGCCTCCTGTGCACAATGCCGATGGATGGCAAAAAATACGGCACGAAACGCTGGAAAACCACACACCAGGAACGCTCTTCTATGCTTCCCCAGAGGCATTAGGCGCAGCACGCACAGCGGCTTCAGCAGCCGATGTCTGGTCTTTTGGTGTGCTTGTTCATGAACTGCTTACTGGACATCTTTTTCTGAACACCGAGAAAGATACCACAACCTCTGTCCAGATCAGCATGATGATGCACATGCGTTCTGAGGCACAATATCCTGGATCTTACGCGATTCATGTCGCCAACCGTTTGGCAAACACCATTCCCGAAGAATTGCCGTCAGGCCCGTGGCTGCACAGCATGCTCACACGTGTTTTCGTGCTGGATCCGAGTCAACGTCCAAGCATGGAAGCACTGAAGTCGGATCCTCTGCTGTCGCAATTTACGTATGATGTCCCAACCTTGCGTGGCTTTATCGCAGCGTCGATCTAAAGCAACGATTCAATATCCTTCACCATTTCAGAAGGCTCATCTTTGGAAGCAAAGCGCTTCACCACATGGCCCTTGCGATCCACAAGAAATTTGGTGAAATTCCATTTAATCGCCGACGTCCCTAAAAAGCCCGGCGCTTCTTTTTTAAGATAAGCATACAAAGGATGCGTCTCACTGCCATTGACGCTGGTTTTTCCAAACATAGGAAACGACACGCCATAATTGAGCTTACAAAACGATTGGATGTCGCTATTTTCAGCCGGCTCTTGATGACCAAACTGATCACAAGGAAACCCGAGAATAACCAAACCGCGATCTTTGTACTTTTTGTACAATTCTTCAAGCCCTGCGTACTGAGGCGTAAAACCACATTTACTTGCAGTATTAACGACGACCACAACCTTTCCTGCATAATCGCTCATAGAAATATTTTGTCCACCAATGGACGTCGCCGAAAAGTCATAAAACGTTGATGCTAGCATGATGTACATCCATATCGTTGTCATGTGTTGACTCGCAATCCCCTGCTCCATACATTAAATCACCCTGGAGGGGCAAAAGCATGTTTCGATTTTTATGTTTGTTCGCGATCTTATCCGCATTCACTGCGTGCTCTGAAGCTGATTCATGCACCATTAAAACATCGGGTCTCGTATTCACCGGTGGCGTGGAAACCATTTCATCAGGACACATCACAACATCCACCTGGATGCGCGTTGGCGATGCGAACAGCCTCACCTACGTCACGCTATGTCCGCAAGACCGCCTCTCTGTTAAAGTCAACAACATCGAGCAATCGATGATCGGCACGGGCTGGGGGATTTACAGCAGCGCATTCAACAATGTGGCAGCGGGCGACACCGTTCAGTTTCTTTTGTACCGCAGCGGGAGTGATGAAGATGCCACCGATACTACGGTTAAAGTTGCCACAGCGATGACAGCAGCAACCGCATCACCTGACACCAACATCAATACGACCAATCAAGCCATTGATCTCACATGGGGCGACACGTCCCAAGAAGGCACCGTAAGCATTGAGATGCAACCGAAATCTGGCTGCACATTCACCCCCCGATCTCACACCATTGAAAACGATCTCGGCGCCGCACAAATCCCTGCAGGGACTATCAGCCCTAAACCCATATTAAATGTTGGGTCATCAACATGCCGAGCCACAATTACCATCAAGCGAACCATTCTCGGCATTGTTGATGCTGCCCTGGATCCGGACAGCACACTCACTGCAACAGCGGAAATAGAAAAAGAAGTTACGCTGCAAGCGGATTAAACAGGGCGCAGCAAGCAGCGCCCCTACGGATCAGAAGAATAACAAGTTAATGGGTATATTTCCTGCCCAACTCTTCTGACCGGGCCGTCGCAGCTGAAACTGCGTTCATCAGGGTATGACGAAGACCGCCTTCTTCCAGCGTATGCAATCCAGCAATCGCTGTTCCACCGGGACTTGTTACGCGATCTTTCAACACGCCGGGATGCTCTCCCGTTTCCAATAACAATTTGGATGCGCCGTGCACTGTTTGTGCAGCAAGAAGCATCGCTTTGTTGCGTGGAAGGCCCACGTTCACACCCGCATCCGCCAACGCTTCGATAATCAAAAAGACATAGGCGGGACCACTTCCAGAAAGACCTGTGACCGCATCCATCAACGACTCATCCACATCGACCACTTCGCCCACTGCAGAAAAAATTGTGTGGACAAGCTGCAAATGTGCATCGCCACAATGGCTTCCTGGTGAAATAGCCGTTGCCCCCGCACCGACCAATGCGGGCGTATTCGGCATCGTTCTGCACACCGCGATATTGGCCGGAAGATGACGCTCAATCGCTGCAATCGGTACACCTGCCGCGATAGAAATCACCAAGGCATCGGATCGCACCGAAGATGAAATGTCCTGAAGAACACGTTCCAAAATTTGAGGCTTCACCGACAGAACAACAATATCGGCCGACGAGACAGCCTGTGCATTATCGGAACCCACTGCAATCCCATAGGTTTGCTTGAGCTCATCACGACGGTGCATTTCAGGCGTTGTTCCTGTTATATTTTTTGCAGAAACAGCCGATGAATTGATTAAGCCGCGGATCAAGGCTTCCGCCATATTGCCCGCACCTACAAATACGATTTTTTTGTTTTCGAGCGATGACATTAAATACCCCTACAGATACAGCATACCGTAAATCAACACACCCGTCACTGAGACATACAACCAAAGCGGAAACGTCCAACGGGCGAGTTTGCGGTGTTCCATACGACGATCACCAAGACCGTGTCGTACCGTAAACAAAGCCATAGGAAGAATGATCACCGCCAAAATGATATGGCTGAATAAAACCGACCGATAAAACATAGGATACTGGCCCGTATACAATGTCGGTCCAGGGCTTAAAGTATGATAAACCGTGTACAGCAATAAAAACACCACACTGGTCATCAGCGCCGTCAACATCAAATTGCGGTGGATCGTGATCCTTCGATACCGAATGGCTATAAAAGCCGAGACAAGCAAAATTGCCGCAGTCGCGTTCAATAATGCGTTGATTGTTGGGAGCACACTCACGTCAATTTCTGATGCCCACTCTTTAGGTAAGAAATGCAGCGTTCCCACCAGAGCGACCACGATAAACGTCAACGCATAAACCACCCGAGGAGCAAGAAGACGATCGACAAGGGAGCTTGGCTGTTCCATGGAGCGACTTGTAGCCATGGGCCCCAAAAAACAGCAATGGATCCGAAGTCGGTTTGGTGCCAATACAGCATCCAAGACCTACAGAGGGGGAAATATGCGCCGTTTTTCGTTATTCATACCAGCCATAGGCTTGTGCCTATTTACAGCATGCAGCCCAAGCGCCAAACCTGGCACCGCCGCCTATTTTGCGAAACAATTGGACGACCCAAGCACGGCCATCACGGCCATAGGGCATTTGGCAGCGCTGAAGTCGACCGAACATGCTGACGCCATTGCAGCACTCTTACGGAAACCCGGCCCATGGCAACCTGCGGCTGCAGCCGCCTTGGGCGATCTTAAGGCCACCCAACATCGTGGTTTATTGCTTTCATCCATCGATCCTTCGGCAGGGACCGGCAGCGACAAACGCACCATTCTCGCAAACCAACTCAATCGCAATGCAGCCAAGGCACTCGCCGCCTTGGGCGATCAAACCGCTGTGCCGATGATCACAGCATTGTTGCGTTCCCCTGTTGCAACCACACGCGAAGGAGCCATCGAAGCACTCGCGATATTGGGTGGAGAAGGCGTTGCCCAAGCGCTCAGCGATGTTGCGACCAACGACAGTGAGCCGTTTATTCAAAAAACAGCCGTGATCGCTCTGGGCAATTTAGGGGACCCTTTGGGTGTTCCTGCGCTGATTGAAGCCATGTACCGAGAGCGACCGGGCATCAGCTTTTATCGTGAAGCACGCATGGCCTTGGTACAAATCGGATCGCCCGCCATTTTACCTCTACAACAAACGTTCTTGCGCAAAAATACAAAAGTGGAAGAAATGCGCCTTGCCGAAGGCATGCCCATCGCTGAAGGCACCATCGAAGCCAAAGCAGGATTTGTATTAGGTACACTGCGCGACCAATCGTTTGAGCCCAACATGGCCGAAAGTCTTGCACGTATTTATGGACATTACCTACAACGCACCAAACGCCCCGTATTCGCAAGCGTTCCAGCTTCTGTGGTCGAACTTTGCTTTGCCCTTGAAAACCTCAAACAGTCATCAAAAACAATCACGTTGTTGGGACGCATCGCCAATGAAGAGGATATTCGCATTCGTGAAGCTGCAACCCATGCCCTCACCAAAGCGCATGCCCCTGATGCTGCCAAAATTTTAATTCAAGCGGCACAAAACAGCCAAGGAAAAGCCCAAGAAGTAAGCCTTGCCGGTGCAAGCCTTGTCGCAAAAAATGAAAACATTGCACCCCTACAAGCATTGATTGAAAAGAGCACGCTCACACCAGAACGCCGCGCTGAATTCAAAGCGCAGCTTGATCTTTCAATCAAATGCGCCTCCGACATTTCATGCTGGCAAACGGCTGCCAAAGGATCCAGTGCGGCGGTTCGCGAACGCGCCGTTGTGGAGCTTGCGCTTCTCAATCAACAACCGGACATCATGGCGGCCATGCAGGACACTGCCCCAGAAGTACGCACTGCAGCCATTGCGGCCCTTGCCGATCATGTTGATGCGGTGAATATCCAAGAACTCGTCAAAGTTCAGGACAGCTGGAAAGACAAAGTACAATTCTCCGCCAACAGCGAAGAGATCCAATATGTGATCGCGCGCGCGAAAAAATTGCAACCGTAGTAGGGGCGGCCCAAGCCTGTCCTCGCGAAAGCGGGGATGTCCGCCCTTGTTCGTCATCCTCCTCTATTGCAATTGCACACTACAACCCTATCTTCTCGCCGATGTTGTCCAGTATTATAAAATCCCTTGATTTGGTTCTTTTCGATCAACGATGCGCCCACTGCCGTGAACCCGCCTGGGAACCCCTGCAATATGCATTGTGCAAGATCTGCCGTGACGCTATTCCATGCAACGATGGGCCAAAATGCCCCCGATGTGCCCTCCCTGGCGAAAATCGTTTATGCAAAAAATGCGTAAACACACGAGGCGGGTTTGATACATTGGTGAGTTCGATGCTGTACGAAGGTCCAGCAAGCGCTTTGGTTCTGCGCGCAAAATTTAGAAAAGAAGAACGGGCCGCACAGGCCTTGGCCGATCTCACCGTCCAGTATCTTGATCGCGACGCATTGCCCAAACACATCGATGCTCTGGTCCCCATTCCCATCAGCTTCAGACGCACCATGCAACGGGGATTTAATCAAAGCGCTATCATTGCAAACACACTTGGCGCCGCATTGCATGTGCCTGTAAAAAATAGTTTACGCCGTATCATTCATCGCGGACCTCAAAGCGATCTTCCCTTAGAAACACGCCGCATTCACGTGCATGGCGTATTCAAAGCAAAACACACGCTCTCCGGTACAATCTGCCTCGTGGACGATGTTGCAACATCCACAAGCACATTGCTTGAAGCGGCCAACGTTCTTCGCAATGCCGGTGCAACACGTGTTGTCGCAATTACCACCACACGTTGCGCCGATGGCCAGGATGCCAAGGGCTAAAAAATCGCGATAGACAACACAGCCAGGGATCGCTATGGTTGTGACAGAGCCGCATGTTCGGGGGAGCATTCATGGCACGTATCCGCTTATTCAAAGGGATCACGATCGTCGCAGGTCTTGCTATGGGGTTAAGCTCCATGTCGGCTTGTGGACGATCACCAAGCAACAACGAAAATCCCGGAGGTAGTCCCGCCGACACACTGCCTGGCGGTGGAGGAACAACACCTGGAGGTGGAGGAACAACGCCTGGGGGTGGGGGAACGACACCTGGTGGGGGAGGAACAACGACGCCTTGTGACAACGACAGCGTATGCGGCGCACAAGCGTACTGTCACTTCCCAAGCATGTCAGTCTGGATCCCCGGGACACGCGGACAGTGCGAAGCCAAATGCACAGGTGACAACAGCTGCGAATTGGGACAACGTTGTTTGTCTGGAAAATGCTATTCCAATTTAAGCTGCGAACCCGCCCGAGGACACGCAGATTGTGCACCCGGCGAAGTGTGCAATACGCAAACGCATATTTGCGGAGCCCCACCCACGCGATGTTCATTTCAAGATCAATGCCCAACAACTTGGTTGTGTGAAGCCAATGGCCATTGCACACCACCCTCCGATTTAAGTTTTGGTTCATGTCAGCAGGATGCAGATTGCAACGTGGTCACCCAATGCGGCGGTAGTGCATGCTGGTGCCGTAGCAATGCATGCGTTCCAAAGCAGTGCTTGCAGCCCAGCGATTGCGGCATTGGCAACAACTGCGTACGCAACTATTGCCGACCTACCACACCATGCCAAAGCAATTCACAGTGCATTGCACAAAACATGATCTGTGAGCGCAACTACTGCGTACAACCTGATACATGCAGCAATGGGGCTGCGTGTCCTGCGGGATCCACATGCAATACGCGTCTGGTACCTCCCCTGTGCTTGCCTGGCTCAAGCGATCAATGCAATCGCGATGAGCAATGTGGGGTGGGTGAATATTGTGATCTTTTCTCGGGCCGATGCGCCACGGGATGTCGCAACGATGCCAACTGCGCAGGTCAATGCGGAACACGTGCATGCTTCTGCGGAAACAACCGTACATGCACCGGTGACAGTCCTGCGCTGCCAGGCCAATCTTGCGGACAACAAGGTCAGTGCCAAAGTGGAACAGCATGTGCGCCCAACGATCCCATGGATCCACTCTGCGCGATCGATGGCGCCATCGGTGGTTTTCCTCTTCCGGGCCTTAACTTATGTGAGCGTAATTGCCGTCCTGTTTGCGATTTACTCGTAAGCTTGATCGTTAATCCATGCTCAGAGGGCGAGTCATGCCAAGCCCCCAGCGAAGTTCTTATCGGACTGATTATGGATTTGATCAGCGGGGAAAGAAACTTTGATCCTGCCACAAGCACTGTTGGGTTTTGTTATCCGCAATAATTAACCCACCACGCACACCGATTCATCACTCAAAAAACCTTGATAGTCTCTTGCATCGTTTACCGGCGAGGTCACATCGTTGGACATCGTCTGGGGCCACGCATGCTTTGCTAGAGACGGCGCATCACGGGGCCCTGGCAATCTGCGTGTTAACGCCCAATACCCACAACCCACCGCCCATTCACGCAATCGTCGCAATCGTTTTCCCAGGGACTCTTCCACGCTAGACTCAAAAGCACCACAAAGCATCACGTATTCAGATTTAAGCATAGGCCAGCGCGCCAGTGCTTGCTGATCGACCATGTGCAAAACCGCATCCGCAGGATCGCCACGACGCAAACGCGCCGCAGCCAAAAGGACATGGCACCACATGGTGTGATATTCAAAACCAACACGTGTATAAAAAGAAATCGCATGCTCAATGCATGCAATGGCACCTTCTGGATCTTCAAACATCAAAGCCCAACCCAAAAGTTTTTGATGATGGGCGACGTTCGCTTGATGTTCAGAATGCGCAAAACGAGGCGCAAGTTTTTTTAATCGAATCAATGCCTCATCATGGTCACCTAAGAAGAGAAGCGCTTCGGCATATTGCAAAGCGGCCTGCTGCCCGAGAATTGGATCACCCAACACGGCGCTCATCCGCTGAAGTCGGAGCAATTCACGGGTCACACCTTCATGGCGTCCCAAACAAGCCAAGAGTCGTGCACGTCGCAAACTGAGCAATGCAACCGCATAAGGGCGCCGATCCGAAGGCGCATCTTCACAACAACGCTGCACCACACCGTAGGCTTCCCAAACATGCCCGCGACGCAGCAACAACAAACTTTTTACCAGCACAATACTCACATCGCGTTGATCATCGACACATGCAGAAGGATCGATCGAAGCAAGTATATGCTCGGATCCATCAAGCTCACCCGATTCAAGCAAATATTGTGCGTGAGAAATCAATGCATGATCGGCCTCTTGGGGATCACAAGAAGCACGCAAAGCAAGAAGTGATGCCATGGGGACACGCCAAGAACCATCGCCACCTTCTGCGGCACAGGCAATTTGCGATCGCCAATACGCGATATCAAGAGAAGGTTCGACACCCAACGTGTGCCGGGCCAATAGGTCGCGGGCTTGACGAAACTGCCCCGCACGTAAAAATGGCTGTGCACGTGACACTGCCGTTCCGTGACGAATGCGCGCAGGCTGCGCAACATCACCACCAACAGATCCAACGTGCTGTACTGTCGAATGCGTTGATTCCATTTATACCCCTCATGAACGCTATAGGAAACATACAAAATTGGGAAGGACACGTGTTGCCATATCTCTTTTGATGTGGGCAGAATGCTTGCATGAAACGTGTTTGTGTCCTTGGAGGTGGGAGTTTTGGCACCGCCATGGCGGACTTGCTTGCGCGCCGTGGCCAGCATGTCACGATGTGGATGCGCGATGCAGAAATAGCAGACGCCATTCAAACAACACATCACAACCCAAAATATCTTTCGCAATTTCAAATTGATGCAAACGCCACTGCAACCACCGATCTCCACGACGCATGTGCGAATGCCGACTGGATATTAATATGCACACCCAGCGGAACACTTCGGTCTCTATGCACAGACATCGCCCCCATGCTGCATCATCAGCCCATTGTTCTCGGCTGCAAAGGACTTGAAAACGGTTCATTGATGACCTGCGCTGAAGTGGTCGTCGATGTACTGGGGCCCGCTTGGGAAAATAATACTTTGGCGTTGTCTGGACCAAGCTTTGCACAGGAAGTCATGCGGCAATGCCCTACGGCGGTGGTCCTGGCATGCAAAGATGACGAACTTGCCACGCGCATTGCACATATTTTTTCGTGTGAAACTTTTCGTGCATACACAAGCACCGATCTTGTCGGCGTCGAAATGGGCGGCGCACTAAAAAACGTCATGGCCATTGCCGCAGGGGTTGTTTCAGGCCTTGGTCTTGGCGAAAATGCACGCGCTGCATTGATCACACGTGGCATCGCTGAAATGTCGCGCCTTGCAGAGGCCAAAGGCGGAGAGGCTCTAACCCTTGCGGGACTTTCCGGCGTCGGTGACATGCTGCTTACGTGCATGGGACAATTGTCGCGCAATCGTGCCCTTGGACAGGCTTTGGGCGAAGGTAAATCCGTTCAAGAAGCACTTGCGTCTGTAAAGCAAGTCGCCGAGGGCTATGTCACTGCACAATCAGCCTATGCACTTGCAGAACGTGAGCATGTCGATGCGGCGATCACGCAGGCCGTGTATCGTGTCTTATATGAAGGTTTGCCTGTGCGCGATGCGATGCTACAATTGATCAGTCGCGCGCCGGGCAAAGAACGTCGAGATTATTAGACCCACAACCTGCTGCTTGGTTTGTTCAATTGTTCCACTGTTATCAATCACCCATGTTGCACGATCACGCTTTTCATCAAGCGGCATTTGACTGTTGATGCGCGCACGGGCCTCGGTTTCATTAAGACGATCGCGCACCATCAGACGCTGCAATTGCACATCAGGCGAAACCCAAACAACAATCACTTCAGGGATAAGCACATCAATCTTGTTTTCATACAAAAGTGGTACATCGTAAAACACGCGTTCGATGCCTTGGGCTGCGTATCCGGTCAATGCATCGGCCAGTGCTTGCGCCACAGCAGGGTGGGTGATTGCGCCCAAACGGCGACGTGCTTCAGGATCGTGATACACGATGGATCCCAATTTTCCACGATCAATCGAACCGTCAGAGGCAAGAACTCCCGGGAATGCAACGACGATTTTTTGTGCCAATGCCGAAGGCTTCCCAGCCGTGGGTGCTATCAAGGCGTGATAAAGGCTATCCGCACATACAACCACCTCACCTGACGTGCGCAACATCTCTGTCACCGTCGACTTGCCACTCGCTATCCCACCCGTAACCCCTATCACGCGCATCCATGCAAGGTATCCAGCGAGGCACGTCTTGACAAGCGAGCCGCCACACCGTACCCCACCCAGATGGCTGTCAGCCGTGCACAAAAAGTAGGACAAGTTCTTCAGCAAGAGCTTGCGTCCATCATTACGTTTGAACTCCAAAATCCGCGTATTGGATTTATGACTGTAACCGAGGTACGCGTCACCGACGACCTTCGAACAGCGCGCGTTTATATCTCGGTGCTGGGCGACGATTCCCAACGTGATGAAAGCCTTGTTTCTCTTAAAGCCTCGGTGTCGTATCTGCGACGCGAGCTCGGGCGCCGGGTCAAACTTCGCTACGTTCCTGATTTGATTTTCTGTCTCGACGACACCCTCGATCGTGCTGAACGTCTCGACCGCCTTTTGCGTGGTGAAGACGACTAATCTAAATAAGGATGGTTATCCCATGGACGGCATTTTGGTGATCGACAAACCCACGGGCCCCACTTCGCACGATGTGGTCAGCGCAGTACGAAAAATCCTGAAAGAGAAAAAAGTAGGCCATACTGGCACACTTGATCCCATGGCCACGGGCGTATTGCCTTTGGTGCTTGGCAACGCCACCAAATTGGCACGCTATCTTTCGGGCGGCGATAAAACGTACCGCGCAACCATCACCTTGGGCATTCGTACCAATACGCTTGATGCCGTCGGTGATGTCATTGAAACAAAACCCGTCAATGTTGATCCATCAACAATTCCCGGTGTTCTTGCGCAATTTGTGGGCAATATAGAACAACTTCCTCCCATGTACTCTGCCAAAAAAATGGAAGGGAAACGTTTGTATGAGCTTGCCCGCCAAGGCATCGAAATCGAACGCGAAACCAAGCACGTCAAAATCTACACGATTACCATGCTCCGCTGTGAACTGCCTGAAATTGAATTCGATGTTTCATGTTCTGTAGGGACCTATGTGCGTACCCTTGCAGAAGATATTGGTCTTGCACTTGGCTGCGGCGCCCATTTGTCGAAATTGAGCCGCTTGAAGGCAGGGCCATTTTCCTTGGAACAAGCGATTTCATTGGAGCAGCTCAAAGAGCATCCTGAGATGGCCAAAGAGCATCTTCAGCCTCTAGAGTCTGCAATCAGTGCACTTCCTCGCTTGCAGATCCCAGGTTACATGGCGCGCGCATTGGCCACAGGGTATCAGCTCTCCGTCGGCGATCTAAAAAATCTTGATGCCCCACTCTTTGCGACCGATGATGCCATTGCCATCTCAATAGAAAATGGTGCGCTTATCGCGGTTGCGCGTGCGCAAATTGAAAGTGGTGATTTGGATCAACATCGCCGTCAACATCGGGCGCTTACAACCGAGCGTGTAATCAATCGTCAAGCTGCGACTTCGGCGTAATCAAGGTCGGTTCGCGAACCGCCCCTACATGGCCAATGATCAACACCAGCAAACACGCCCATCCGAACCAATCCCCAAAACGCACGTAGGGTGTCACGTCGTCGATCAATGCAAGTGAACGTACAATCGTTGCAGGTTCAAAAATTTCTGTTTGTTCTTCAATTTCTCCTGTGGGCGCAACAAACGCACTGATCCCCGAATTGGTCGAGCGTGCTAAATAACGTCGTTGTTCAACCGACCGAAATACCGCAAGCGCCAAATGGATCACAGGCTCATGGGTTCGACCATACCAAGAATCGTTGGTAATATTCACCAACAAATTGGGTTTGTCTTCCGCAAGCTTGCGTGCAAACCTTGGCAAAATATCTTCGTAACAAATCATGGTGCTGATCCGCGTGTCACCAAGCACCAAGGCACGAGTATGCGAACCGCGGGTAAAATGCGCTGTATAAGGAAACCAATCGTAAAGGACTGGATAGCGTTCTCCAAACGGAAGTGTTTCACCAAAGGCGAGTAAAAACGTTTTGTCGTAGGTGCCCAATACGCGACGATCGGCATCCAATAAAAAAGCTGTATTATAAAGGTGTTCACCCTCTGCATTCCATTCGCGTCGCAAACCACCGAGCAACACAGGACCTGGCACATCGCCCAACACCCCATCACCGGCCTGTTGATCCGCGGTGTCTATCACGCCGTTGAAACCCGATTCGGGCCAAATGACCAATTGAGCACCTCTGCGCTGTGCTTCAACGGTTTGTTCGCGATGACGGCGCAATCCTTCGCTGGGATCATTGCGTTTTTCAAAAATCCCCATGTTGGTTTGCACCATGCCCACCATCAATTGCTTGGCGTCACGTGCTTTATTTTCCCAACGTGGGATCTGAATAAGCCCGTAGGCAAAATTAAACGCGATCACACCGAGCGCCATGGATGCCTGCACTTTTGAAAGCCTCGGTTTTCCCAAACGCGGCGCAACACCAAGACGATAAATAAGCGACGACGATAGTGCGATCACAAACGACACACCGAGGACACCCCAGATATCAGCGCTTTGGATCGCAGGAAGAAATAAATACTGGGTGTTGGCCAAATACGAAGGAAAAATGGCCGGATAAAGCCACTCCACCACCACCAACGTGATCGGTGCGAGCCATAGGAGATCCCACCCTAATCGCTTGCGCAACCACACAAGCAACGCACCCCATGCGCCAAAGATGGAACTTTGGGCCACACAAAGAAGCACGTACACCGCGAAACCGGCTATCCATGGCATGCCACCAAAGCGCATCATGGTCCCAACAATCCATGGATAACACATGAGATGCGCCACGAGGCCGTAGCCCCAAGCCATCAGCCAGGCGCGTTTGGGCGAGGGCTGTTCAACGTCAAGGATCGCAAGAATGGGAACCCAACAGATCCAGCCAAGCGGATAAATGTCGTAACCGCAAAATGCGAGGCCATAGAAAATGCCACCCAAGGCGGCCAATACGTAAGGTCGTTTTTTCTGCACGCACCCATAAAGCGCAGGTCACGATCGTTTCGCAAGGCGTCAAACGATCATGGGTGAATATTTCACCCACAAAAGCAGCAACACGCACACAGCAGGGCCGATACACATACTCATTAAGGGCATCAGCATCGCGCAATAGAGCCCGCACAACACAAGAGAGGTTCACAATGAAGACACATGAAATTGGTGTTGCCAGCAATTTGTTTATGACTCCCCCACAGGCGAATGCCCTCGTCGCTGCAAAAAGCGCTGAACGCAAAGAGATGGACACGTACATTCGTCCAACCAATATGGAATTTGTCGCAAGCTATTCATCTGCAACTGACACACCCCATCACGTCAAAGTGGCCGCTGCTGATACCATTACGCGCGGCATGTCCATCGGTACAGCTGCTGTGTCTTCTGGCCTCGGTGCGGGCGTCGGTGGTGTTTTTGGCGTTGTGGCCGCTGCAGGCATGAGCGTCATTTCGAGCATCATCAATGTGGGTAACTTTTTGATTGGCATGTGCATGCCTGAAGCCTACAAAAAGGCACCTTTGGGCATCCGTGGCAACGAAGCGTTTGATATCGTTGTCAATGCCTCCGTAAAATTTGGTGCAAAACTTACAGGTGTCGTTGTGGGTACCGTCGGCGCAGGCATTACGTTTGTAGTCGGCAATCTCGTGGGCGGTGCACAATTCCTTGTGGGCGGCATGTTGAATACATTCGGCGTCAAAGAAGCCGACAGTTCACCTGGCCATTCGGGTGCCAGCGAAGTGTTTGATGCCAGCTACAAGGCTTCAAACGTTTGGGTACCAGAAGCGAATGTTGGCAAAATGATTGGCCGCGCCATTCTTTCATGCTTTGGCCGTGCACGACGTGAAGCAACTGAGCAAATGACAACAGATGCCAAAGGCACTGTTCATACAACAGATGACGGCATCGCTGTGGTACCTGCCCGTAAACCAGCTGATCGCACAAGTGACATTTCGGCAGCTTCAGGTTCCATCGTTTAATTAGGATACGCATGTATTTAAAGGCCCAGCTCGGCGATGTTTCGTCGGGCTGGGCTTTCAAACAATCCCCCTGCTCACGTCGCCACCAAGGGGGATTTATCTTGAGCTCACTCACCCGCATATCGTTCGCTTCATCATGCATTCCCCCCAATACGCTTGAAAGTTGTACAGGATTTAGAAAAACACGTGCACGCATCAGCAATAGCATACGCGATTGTTTGTATCTTCCACGCAACACAAGGTCGCGATGGTATCCTGTTTTGCAGCCGACAGCGCTGATAGGTGATGAAAGAAAATCAATTGAAACACTTCTCGAACGTTTCAAGCCAACATTCACAAGCATCGATCCGGAGCGCATTCTCTGTCCAGATCTTCGCATAACAGAAATATTAACTGAAGCATGGGCACCGACAACCGAACGCCCAGATACTGTATCGCTCGTTTACTACGTCATGGCTCACAACGAACGCCACCCTAATCCCATACTTCGATATATGTATGATTCGGTTCGGCCCAAATTGTTCGGCAATCTCCACGATATCGAAGCAGTTGTGGTGCGGATCAACACAACGACGCTTGAGCCTGTTGGTTTAGAATACGAATCAACACATCAAAATGCCGCTTACAGCACCAGCAACGGGAACGATCTTCATCAACACGTCGTATGGAATAAAACGGACAGGGGTTGGTTACGCAATGGTCAAATTGCCAATGCCCCGTTCACAGAAAATATCGCGATGAGCATTCGCGCATGGAATTTCAGCATGGAGTCCGTGTCATGGCTCAAAGAACATGGCTTTTCTGCATTTACAGAGGGTTCTGTACAGGCTCTTTATCCCATCAAAACACAACCTACGTTGTCATCTCTTTCAAACGACCGATATCTGGCCGAAGATATGTCACTGCGATGTGGATGGCTCACGTCTGAACGTCAACAACTTCATTTGGGATGGATCCAACAACGTTAGCGTATTTACAGCGATAATATACTTTGCGTCACGCCGCCCCATTTTCGAAGGAAAAAATCCCATGGCCGCTGTCCAACCAACCTCTGGAACACCTATCAAGCCAACCGATCTGGTAACCCTCACAGGATTGCTTAATCACACCACAGAAGGTGATCATTTCATTCAACTCCATGACTCGGTACGATTCGGTGATCGTTCTCTTGAGAGTAAATTTGTTTATCTCCCAAGAAACACGGCCCTCGCACTATTTCCCGAAGGGCGCCAGATCACCCTTCAGGGCAATCTTGGATCACGTCCGGGTGTTACACCACGTGGCGATACAACGCTTTTATTCAGTCGATACAGTACGCCACTTGAATTTCGCGATCCTGCACTCAGCACAACCATGAAAAAAGAAGGCGCGACATGGATGTACCATGGTGAGGGTGTTGATATCCCCGTCACCAACATCACAGGCACAGGTCCATTTCAAAATTGCATTCCGAAGCCGACGATCAAAGCCGCACTCATCCGTGAAAGTCCTGACAGCCCAGAATACCTCAAAGCCGATCTCGCAACACCTTTTGGCGCAGCCGCTGAAAATCCCATCATGACCATTCGCACCCATGCAAAGCTTAGAGAGTTTTGGAAATGCATGGGTAAATTGGTGAGTCTCCAAATAGATAAAGACATCCCCTATTTGCGTGAAGTCGGCCGCAACCCCATCAAGGGCATGGGACGTGCATTTTTGCAGGTTATGGGTATTTTCATGGTCGGCGTTTATGGCGTATTTCGGTCAATCCCTGGCCTTAAGCCTAATGAACAAAAAGCCGATGGCAGCTACAAATTCGATGGCCGTGACATTTTCAATGGGATCTTCACGATTTTCATTGGTGGACCACTCGGCGTTTTCTTTGGTGCTGCTGCTGCCATCGGGGCATTGCTAGGCACTGGCTTTACCGGTGGACACGACGAGAGCTGACATTGGCTTTGGCTGCTGCTACAACACGCAGCATGTCACTCCAAGAAAAACTGATCAACGACATGAAAGAGGCCATGAAGGCCAAGGACGCTCTTAAGCTTGCGTGCATTCGTCAAATGCGCGCCAAACTTCAAGAAGCCTCCAATGCACAACCCGCAGGCTTTGAGCCTGACGACGCCTTCGTCCAAAACGTGATCACGGCCTATGGCAAAGTTATTCAAAAAGGCATCGACGAGTTGGCTTCTGTCGGCACTCAAGGCGCAGAGCTCAAAGCCAAATATGAAGCAGAGCTTTTGTTGATCAAAGCGTATTTGCCCGAACTTCTCTCGCCGGAAAAAACCCGAGAGATCGTCATTCAAGCGGTCGCGACAGCCGGTGCAACAGCCGCCAAAGATTTGGGCAAAGTGATGGGCGAAGTGATGAAGACGCACAAAGGCCTGGTTGATGCAGGCCTCGTGCGTCAAATAGCGCAAGAATTATTGGGTTAATGCTTCACCCATAAGCGCTGTCATGACTTCCGCCATTGCCACAGGATCGACAATTTCACCACCGCCGGCAAGCAGTGCTTGACCATACAATCCACGGGCATAATTGATCACATCGCCTTCAGGACGCGCGCTTAAACGCTGCAAAATGGTATGCCCTGGATTGATTTCCAAAATGCGTTTGATTTTAGGAACTGCCTGACCAGACTGACGCATCAACATTTCCATCTGTGGCGTTAAATCGCCTTTGTCGGTCACCAAACACGCAGGTGACGAAACCAATCGCTGCGAAAGGCGCACATCTTTCACTTCATCTTGCAGTGCAACGCGAAGTTTTGAAAGCAATTCTTTGTACGTCTCGTTGTCTTTGGTTTCATCCTGTTCACTTTTGGCATCCGACTTCGGCGGCGTTTCACTGGCGGCTGATCGGATTTCTTTGCCGTTGAACTCGAGCACTTGTTGAAGCCACACTTCGTCGATACGATCATCCAAAAGAAGTACTTCAATATCCGCTGCTTTAAATCCTTCAAGTGCGGGCGATTTTCCAGCAAGTTCTGCCGTCGGTGCAGCCATAGCATAAATGATCTCTTGGTCGCCTTTCATGCGGCCAATGTATTCTTCAAGTGTGGTTGAGGCTTCTTTGGTGCTTTTGCAGACCAGCAAATCCAAGATTTTGCTGGTATCACCGATACCCGAAAGCAGCGCTTCTTTCATGGCTGGGCCAAATTCGTGCCAAAATTTATTGTATTTCTCACGATCTTTATTGCGAAGCGCTTTTAAGCCATCCAAAATTTTCTTTTCCAAATGCTTGCGAATAGTCCGAAGTTGCCTGTCATCTTGTACAAGTTCACGGGATACATTCAGCGATAAGCCTTCGGCATCCACCACACCGCGCACAAAACGTAAATAATCGGGTAAAAGTTCACGGCAATCTTCTTTGATAAGCACACGTTCAATGTATAAACGAAGTCCGCGTTGCGCGCTTTCACGATGGAACAAATCAAATTGCGCACGCTCAGGAATAAACAAGAGCGCGCGGGCTTCCATCGTGCCCTCCATGCTGGTGGTCAACCAATGGAGAGGATTGCCCCAGTCGTGGGATACATGGCGATAGAATTCTTTATATTCGTCTTCGGTAATTTCGCTTTCAGGACGCAGCCACAACGCTTTTTGTGAATTAAGTATGCACTCTTCATGGGTAATTTCCGGAAGCGCGCCGGGGATCATTTTCCCCTCTTTGTCCAATGCGGGCTCGGATGTTTCCCACATCATTCGGATAGGATAGGCGACAAAATCCGAATGTTTTTTAATCAATGTTTCAAGCACATGCTGATCACAAAAATCGTCGATCCCTGCATCATGATCGGCGGCTTTTAAATGAAGCGTAATGTCGGTACCCGCCTCAGATCGGCTTGCATCTTCGACGGTGTAACCATTCTCTCCGTCCGACATCCATCGCGTTGCAGTGTCTTCACCTGCTTTGCGCGTAAGCACCGTAACGTTATCGGCCACCATGAAGCTGGCATAAAACCCAACACCAAACTGCCCAATCAAACCCAGATCACCAGATCCTCCTTGTGCAGCCAACGCTTTTTGAAATTCTTCGGTCCCCGACTTGGCAATGGTTCCGAGATTATCCACAGCCTCTTGCCGGGTCATACCGATGCCATTATCGGACAAGGTTAAAGTACGCGCTTCTTTGTCTACCTTAAGCCACATGCCGAGTTCATCGGAAGACGAAATGGCGTTGTTGGTCAAAGCCGCAAAGCGCCGTTTGTCCAAGGCATCGGAAGCATTGGAGATAAGTTCACGTAAGAACACATCTCTATGGCTATAAAGTGAATGTATTACGAGCCGGAGGAGCTTTTGTGCCTCAGTTTGGAACGGAAGGGATTCACGCATGATGGTTTTTCCTTTAGAAAGGTGGCACTTTGTACCTGCGTCACAATTTGGGGACAAGAGCTCTCAGGAGCAACCCCAAATGCGCATTATTAGCAAAGACGGTATCCACGTCCTGGAGCACACGAGATGGCAACTGTTCACACACGAGATGGCGAGCCTGTTGAAAAACTATTGCGACGTTTCAAGAAAAAAGTTGAAGCGGCCGGGATTTTGAAAGATCTGCGTAAGCATGAATTTTTCACCAAGCCCACTGAGAAGCGCAAGCTCAAGAGACTTGCAGCCGACAAACGCCGTAAGCGCAGTGAGCGACGGGTTAGCACAAGAACATAATCTTTTGTTTTTTCGATGGGGCGCATCGAAAAATTTTCAGATAGGAATTAAAGATTCAGGACCTGTGTCTTGCTGTATTTTTTCCGCCAACACGACAAATACACCATAAGGTCACATGTGCCTTTGCCTACCATGACTGGGCTTAAAATGCTCCCGCTGTAGCGCCGCTTCTCGCCTTTATGATCTATTTTCTATGCCTTAAACCGGATTTTTTCGAATTTCCCCGGTGGGCTCAGGCAACAGGTCTATACTTTATCTTATGAACTCAGATAACGAGGCGGGGGGAGCTCTATAACCCCCACATTGAGGCCCAGGCGCGTTGGCGTTGCCCGAGCATAAGCAAGGCACGCCAGCAAAAGGAAATACAGACCAGGATGCAGGGAATGGATTTGATCGTTCAGCCTCAACTAAAAATGGATCCAAGCTCCCTAAGACTTATCAACTTTCTCCGCAAGCCGCTGTAGGCAATGGCGCTTCTTACTTTCGTGAATCAAAATCCGAACTCTACAGCCAATTCACTAATCATCTTCAAAGCACTTTACTCGGTTCAGCTCTGCCTAAACATGCGAAGCTTGTTTCCGTCAGCGATACCAATGGTTTGGAAAACATACTCGAAAGGCATTACGGCAATCCCATTGTGCTCACCCATCCTATTACCTATGAGATTGCCAAGCAGATATCTAAAGCCGCCAAGGCACAGCCGGGCAAACCACTTCATATTGTCCTCCCCGACTCAGATCTCAAAGGTGAAGCCCTTGATAAGCAGCTTGGCGACATACTTGCCGATTTGAAATCAAAAGTTCCATCCGATATGTTGTTTCTCTCACGAACAGTGATGGTAGAAGACCAACCCCCATTGGCTTTGTGCAAAGCTTCTATTTTTTGTTCGGAAGTCAATGGACGTAAATCACGGTAGAATGTTGCAATCAAAGCAAAAAGGTTTTGCGTGTTCCCTGCAGACAAGGCTTGATACAATGCATCGTTCTGGTCAGCAGACAAAGCAGGCAAATGTTGCAATAATGAAGTGAGTGCTTCGGCCATAATCTTATCGCGTTGACGACGCTGTGGAATGCAAGGATTTCGCCAGCCTACGTGCATACCCCTCCCAATGCAGGGCTCGCATGACGCCCGTAACAGCTAAGGCCCTTCACAGCATGGGCACCTCCATTTCGTGTGCTGAAAAACCCTTGGCTTACTGAGATCGAGGCATCGAGCGGTTTTATGTGGGCGGACATTCCAGCAAGTATCGATTCTTTGCGTCTTTATGATGCGAGGAAAACAATGTAGGCAAGTGCCCACTCACTGATTTGCCAGCTTTCCGGTTACCTCCCCGTAACTGTACTTGCTATATTGCCCGCGATACGCGTTACATCGCTGCTTACAGCGCACAAAACGCCCCAGGCATAGGACGTGCTTGTTGTAACCAATCGTCCTGCGCCCTTTGCGGCGTCCACAACACCATCAACGAGATGCCCTACACTTTGGGCTGCCTGGATCATGGTGCTTTTAACGACATCGCCCTCTTTTTGAATACCTGTTTTGATTGTACTGGCGACACCCCCTGCGACATCAGAAACCACATTGGCTGTGCCCATGGTGACAGTGCCCAATGCACTCCCCGCCGAACGTGCTGCGCCTCTTACATCGTTGATGACTGGCCTTGTTAAGGCATCCAATGTGCTCAATGCCGTTGGGATCGCGATGGGCAGAGGCAGCGCAGGGCTAGGCACCTCCAGAGACACACCGATGCTCACTGAACTTGCCACGGTTACTGACGCGCCATTTCTTATCGGATCAATCGAAGTCATTGAGAATTTCCCCCTATGTAAAATATCGGGGAGAGAAGTAATGCGTTGCGTTATTTCATCAACGCTTGTCGCAGCAGGCGATCGCCACTAAATTAACGGATATGTCGAACAAAGTGCACAAGGCAGATGCCGAATGGCGCAAGCAGCTTACCCCTGAGCAGTACCGTGTGCTTCGCGAAAAAGGCACAGAAGCCCCGTTTACTGGCGAATATACGTCGAACAAAGCGCAAGGCGACTACGTATGTGCAGGCTGCGGCACTGTCCTGTTTACATCCGAACAAAAATTCGATTCGGGATGTGGCTGGCCGAGTTTTACAAAGCCTGTGGTTGATGCCCATGTTGCCGAACAGACGGATACGTCACACGGCCGGATACGTACCGAAGTGCTTTGTTCTTCCTGTCAGGGACATCTTGGACATGTATTTACCGATGGCCCCCAAGAAGCAGGGGGCCTGCGCTATTGTATTAACTCGGCCGCACTCGGCTTTAAAAAATCGAAATAATTATGAGTAACGAGAACACCTTTTACGATCTCAACGCGCAAGACGTTGATCCCGCACGCATTAAGCGTGAGCGAGAAACCGCCAAGGCTTTGCGCAAAACATCGTGGTGGCATCGGAAAATTCAGATGGGCGTGTGCCATTATTGTGGTGAAACGTTTCCACCTTCGCAATTAACCATGGATCATGTGGTGCCTTTGGCGCGCGGTGGCACATCGGTTAAAGGCAACTGCGTGCCTTCGTGTGACGCATGCAATAAATCCAAAGGACTCGATACCCCGGTGGATAGGCTCTTAAAATGAAGCATCACCCAAGGCTTGTGGTTCTTGTACCGGGGTACCTCGCAGGCAAAGGCAGTCTTTATCTTTTGAAGCGTAGACTGTCGCAGGCAGGTTTTCGTGTCAAAATAGCCAAACTGCCGTTGCTTAATCTTGGCTGCATGGAAGAAGGCAGCAAACTTCTTGCCGAACAAGTTGCGGGATGGATGCAGAAGTACGAATACACCGCGTGTGATCTTGTGGGTACCAGCATTGGCGGTCTCATCGCATTGCACGCTGCGAAGCGTCTTTTGCCACAAGGGAGTATTCACACCGTAGTCGGGGTTGGGACACCTTTTGCCGGCACGTGGGCAAGCATGGCAGGCATCTTAGCCTCTTTGGGTCATTCACTCGCTGCATGGCAAATGCTGCCGGGATCACCATTTTTACGTGAATTGCATGGGGATGGTCCTGCGAAATATATCAAAACATATTCAATCTCAGCATTTGAAGATCCGTTTGCGCCGCCAAAAGCATGCCATCTTGATGGCGCAGAAGAGATTGAATTGGAAGGTTTTCCCCGATTGATCGCGCACCAATTTATGGTCGCATCCCAAGAAATCGCCGATGCGGTCGAAGATGTGTTGGTTCAAGCGGACAAGGCCGTTTGAAAAAACGCATCAACGTCAACATTGCCACCCGAGACAATCAAACCCACGCGCTGGCCTGTGACATCGATCGATGTTTTTAACACCGCCGCCAGAGGCAACGCCGCTGTAGGCTCGACAACAATTTTCATGCGCTCCCAGAGCAAACGCATGGCATTTACAATTTCGTTTTCTTCTATACAGATCACGTCAGAAACACCCTGCGCAATGATCGCAAAGTTACGAACGCCCACCGAGGTACGCACGCCATCTGCAATGGTATTTACCGCATCAAGCGTGATGCGTTTTCCTGCATCCAGTGAACGTTTGGTGTCATCGGCTTGCGCAGGTTCGGCGCCCAAAACATGGGCCCCGTAGAGCGATGCTGCAATGGCACATCCCGCAAGCAAACCACCACCACCCACAGGCGCAATCACCGCATCAAGCAAAGGCACATCTTCTAATAATTCCAATGCAGCCGTCCCTTGCCCGAGGATCACGTCATCGTGATCAAACGGCGGGATCTCAACGTAGTGATGGGCAAGGACGAGATCGCGCACCATACTTTCACGGGCAGCCTGTGTAGGTTCACACAGCACAAGCGTGGCACCATAATCACGCATGGCGTCGCGTTTCACCTTGGGCGCATTGCGTGGAACCACCACCGTGGTTGGAATGTCCAACGTGCGTCCTGCAAGAGCGATGGCTTGGCCATGATTTCCTGAAGAATGGGTCACCACCCCGTGTTTTTTTTCTTCTGCAGAAAGCTTGAGCAATGCATGAAACGCACCGCGGGCTTTGAAAGCCCCCACGCGCTGGAAATTTTCACATTTGAAGAAAAGGGATCGCCCGGAAAGACGATCAAGTGTCGCAGACGTTAAAATAGGCGTGCGATGAATATACGGACGGATCAAGCGATGCGCATCACGCAATTCATCCGCACGGCCGACGAGAGACATCAATTACTCTTTGGCGCTTAGATCGGCTTTGGCATCAAGCTTTGCGAGAAGCTTCGATGTGATGTCCACGCGCTCTGCCACGTAGGCAGTGTCTTGGCTTGGTACCGAGAATACAGCGTCCAAATCCAATTCTTTGGCAAGCTCGGTGATCAAGGCTTGGGCATCGGTCAGCAGCAATGTGCGATAATGCTCTTGGCTTGATTCAAGATCTTGGCGCATACGCTCTTCAAGTTGACGCATTTCGGTTTCAAGAAGTGTTGTTTCGCGCTGCAATTTCATTTTGCGATCTGGCGCGGCATTTTCTTCTTTTTCAGCCATTTGGCGTACTTGCTGTAGCTTACTTTCCACAGCGCGTGTCTGGGCTTGCCATTGTTCTGCTTTTTTACGCAAACGTTGCGCATACACTTTACCGCGTTTGGATTGATCGAGCACTGAAAGTACGTTGATAATTCCGAACTTCACGGGGCACTCCTTCAGAATACGATAACGGGACCTCGAGTTTGGGTCACATGCGTCCATTTTACCTAACAAGCAAGATAAATACATCGCAATAGCGACCATGCCCACATCGCGATGCATAACTAATTTTTTTTGGGATCGTGCAGCTTCATATTGCAAATGAGAACCATTTGCAATATCAGCATTGCATCACAAGCATCCTATTGGGAGCCCCCCTCATGCGATACCCTGTTGTTTTTTTGACCGCCCTTAGCATGACAGCCTGCGGTGATAGCAGTTCTGGGGATAAAAACGTCTCTGGTAATCCCCTCGCCACCCATCAAACCGATGTTCAAAGCTATGAATCCATTGGCATACTGCGTAAATTGGCCAAGACAAGCGAAACACCCGGCCAGGTTTTTGCGGACATTGAAAACGAATATACAAAAAATGGTTTGAATACGCGTATCAAAAATAGAATCGATGCCCATGCAGAGCATCCGGTGGCGGATCTCGGTATTTTTTTGGACAAACAAATCACAGCAGCCATTGCACTTGGCAAAGCAGCTGCATCCCCTGAAGATATCGCGTTGGCAGGACAAGTGATCGATAAGTCGCTGATCATGTACTTTTACACCGCGATGTACGGTGTTTTACATGAAGACAAAACCACATCGGTCGAAGAAGCAACCGCTATTTTTGGTCTCAGTAACGATGGTTTGACAGGCAAAGGATTGGCCAAAACGGCACTTGCCCGTGATGTACGTTTCCGCACAGCCCTAGGCCTTACAGCACTTACCCCTCAGATTATTGCCCACTTGGGACAAATCAAAGCAGAAAAATCCCGTCTTGGTTTGGTGGATGCACTGCTCGCCCATGTACTTCTGTTGTCCGTTCTTTATGAAGTCGAAGATGCGGCGATAGAACTCGAAAAAGATGTACCGGTCCCATCGGCGGTCATTGAAAAACTCGTGGAAGGGCGTGTGTATTGGGAAGCTGTCGCGCCGCATATGCGCCGCAAAGAGATGAACGTCGACGGCTTTTATGCGCTGCTTTATCCAGGCATCACGCTTGATCGCACGGTCCCAGGTTTTTTCCTCATCGGTAAAACAGATCTTGCAAATGCGGACGTGGTGGCCATGAAAACGGCCCTTGAATACATGCTCGAACACGCATTTTAAAAATCATGCAGTATTTAATAATATATCTCGGCGTGCTGATGGCGACAACCGATGCTTCGGCACAAGATGCGCAACCTGTGCTCCTTGTGCCGGAAATTCGTGTCGCTGATACGATAAGCAACGCCCCTGTTCTTGGGACCACAGGGGCTGCCACAGTGGTCAGCAAAAAAGATTTCGAGAAAAAAGCAGCGACAAATATAGAACAAGCGCTTCAGGATGTCGCAGGCCTCAACGTGCGCAATGAAGATGGCATGGGACTTCGCCTCAACATTGGTATGCGCGGTTTGGATCCTGATCGCAGTAAAAAAATACTCGTCATGGAAGATGGCGTACCCATCGCCATGGCGCCTTACGGTGAACCCGAGCTCTACTATTCGCCGATGATCGAGCGCATGGAGCGCATTGAAATTGTAAAAGGCAGTGGATCTATTTTGTATGGTCCGCAAACCATCGGCGGGGTGGTCAATTATGTCACGCCCGATGCGCCCAAAAAACTTACCATCAAAGGCGATACCCGGGCGGGAAGCTATGGGTACAGACTCGGCATGGCATCGGTAGGCGATACCATCGGTAACGTGGGCTATCTTGTCACCGGTATTTTTCAATCCTACGACGGTTATCAAAACCTTAATTTAAAACGCTTTAATATCAACAGCAAAATCAATTGGCAGATCACACCCAATCAATCGCTCACGGTCAAGTTTGATATTTACCGCGAAGCATCAACGGCAACTTATCTCGGACTCACGACACCGCAATTTGATGCCAATCCTTACACCGGTTTTGCCAAAGATGATCGATTTGATATTCAACGCTATGCCGTTCAAGCCACCCACGTGGCGAGCGTTGGCGACAATGTGATTGAAACCAAGGTGTACTTTCATTCGTTGCAACGCGATTGGAAACGTCAAGATTTTCAATATGGAACACAAACCGATGATCTCACCCATGTAACAAAAGTCGTGGATGATCATGGACGGTTTGTGGCACCCACCGCATGGGTGACCCATGCCAATGATGGCTACGTGTATTTTTTAGAGTCCGCCACAGGCCGCAATCGGAAATTTACAGTGTTTGGTGTCGAGCCGCGGCTCACACGTGAATTTCGATTTCTTGGGATCGACAACGAATTGCAAGCGGGTATTCGTTTTCATGGCGAACATGTTTCTGAGCAAAAGGTGCAGTTTCTTGATGCCACCACATCGGACAGCAATGTGCAAAGCGACGATCGTCGGTTGCTTCTCGCAGGTGCTGCGTATGCTCAAAATCGATTCATGTTCTTTGGGCGAAAATTTGAAGTGACACCTGGGTTACGTTTTGAATCCATGTGGCACCGTCGTGCGAATCAGCAAGGTCAGTTTCCAACGATCGATGCCCATCTGTTTGCTTTTATTCCTGGTATTGGGATTGCGTATTCGCCTATCCAAGCTTTAAGCATTTTTACGGGTGTTCATCGTGGATTTTCACCGCCACGTACCAAAGACGCACTCACAAGTCAGGGCACACGCATCGATTTACCCGCCGAATATTCTTGGAATGTAGAACTTGGGATCCGGGGCCGCATGAAGAATTATCTCATGGGTGAAATTACCGGATTTGGTTTGTTCTTTTCAGCGGAAACACTTCAAGTTGCAGCAGCAACCGCCGGCGTGCTCGCTGAAGATGGCGCCGTAAGCACCGCTGTGGCTGGAAAAACAACCCATGCAGGGGTTGAGTCTTCGGTACGCTTCGATGCCGGTAAAATGCTTGCATGGGGCATCGATGTTCCGCTGAGTGCAACATACACGTTCACGCACACCCAATTTGGATCAGGATGGGACCCAGGGATCCGTGGCAACATCTTGCCCTATGCACCACAACATCAAGCAGCCATGGGCATTGGTGTTGCGCACCCTATCGGCCTATCATTCAATACAAGCGGACGTTTTGTCTCTGCGCAGTTTACCGATCAATACAACACGCCCACAGGCGATCTCACCGGCACCAAAGGAAAAATAAACGCTTATTTCACGCTTGATACCATGCTTTCCTACACCCACCGCAATGGATTGTTCTCCGTGTTTCTTTCTGGAAAAAATCTATTAGACAATCAATACATCGTCAGTCGTGCACCCCAAGGGATCCGTTCCGGTGCACCAAGGCAGTTCATGGGCGGCATAAGCATCGCCTTGTGAGGAAAATATGAAAAAATTGCGTTTCATTTCTCTTCTGCTTCTAAGCGCCTGCGGTGCCGGGAATGATTCCGATCTCACCACAACCAAAGCAACGTTTTTTCAAGAATATGGGCGTGATTTTTTGCGTCCCACATTGATCGAATCCAAAGCATCAATCGGTGCACTTCATACCGCTGTAGAAACGTTGTGTGCAGATACGACCAATGGAGATAAACTTACTGCGGCACGTGCTGCATGGCGTGCCACGCGTTCGTCTTCCAAACATCTTGAGCTATTGATGTTTGGCCCAGCGAAACGAACCGATATCAAAGCCAAAGAGAATCTCGATGAATGGCCGGTGCGACCCGACAATATCGATTTGAGTAAAACAACGATCGCCAATATTGATTATAAATTGCACGTCACAGGACTTCCCACCATCGGGTACCTGCTCTTCCAGGAGACGCAAGGCACCGAGCAATGTACATATATGACCGCGCTTGCGCTTCATGCCAAAACCATTGCGGAAAAACTGCATGATGCGTGGCTCATTCGCAAAGATGAAACAAGCCCCACGCTGGCTTATGAGATTGAAAATCCAGGTTCAGGCAATACAACCTACTTTTACCAACAACAGGTTTTGCAAAATATCGTTGGATCTGGGCTTAATTACGCCGCCAATGAAATTTCGATGATGAAACTTGCCAATGCGGTTAAAGTGCCCAAACAGGCATCGGAATCTGAATTTTCAGGCGACTCGACAAACGATCTCAAAGCACTTCTTCATGGCATGTCACTTATTTTCTTTGGGAAAGAAGGAAGTTCTGGAGGGTTGCACACCGTTATTGCAGCACTCAATACGGTCACTGCGACTTCGATCAAATCAAATTTTCAAGCTGTTGATAGTTGCGTCACAGCACTGCAGGGCCCCATCGAAGTTGAAGCAACAACAGATGCAGGAAAAGCCCGCGTTCAGAACTGCTTAAACCTCGCCACAACACTCACCCAAACCATTGAAACCGGCTTGCTCGGTATTTTAGGACTGCAAGAAAGTGGCGTCGAATCTGACAACGATTAATTGCCGACCCATCGATGCGACAAGCCTTGTGTTCATACGCATCGCTGTGGGCATTGCATGTGCATTGATCGGCATTCGCTATCTTGCCTATGGCTGGGCAAACACACTTTACGCAAAACCGACGTTCTTTTTTTCATACGATGGATTCGCATGGGTGAAGCCCTGGCCAGAGCCATGGCTTACGATGCATTTTGTGGCGCTTGCAGCGTTGGGCATTTTCATTGCTTCAGGCATTTTTTATCGCTTTGCTGTAACAGCATATTTTGTTTTGTTCACACTCAGTGAACTCTTCGACAAATCAAATTATATCAACCACTACTATGCACTAAGCCTTATTTTGTTTCTCATGATTTTTATGCCCCTTGGGCAAAAACGTTTTTTTGAGATCCCCCAAGAAATTCCCGCATGGTGTCGCGATGTGCTTCGATTTCAAGCAGGGCTCATCTACTTTTTTGCAGGCATCGCAAAGCTTAATGCCGATTGGCTTATTCATGCACAGCCGTTGACTATTTGGTTCGCCGCGCGATCTGATTGGCCTATCATAGGCACTCTTCTCAATATACCGGGTATCGCCCATGGCATGAGTATTGCCGGTATGTTGTTTGATCTGAGTATTCCGTTTTTACTTCTTAATAAGAAAACACGACCCTATGCTTTTTGCGCAGTTGTAGTTTTTCATGTTCTTACGCGAATTTTATTTAATATCGGGATGTTCCCTGCCATCATGACCGTGCTTGCTACGTCGTTTTTGGAGCCTTCGTGGCCGAGACGATTTTTTTCATTTGTTCTGGGTTCCCTGTCATCCCCGCAAAAGCGGGGACCTATGGCGAATGACGATATAGAGAAAATGTCATCCCCGCAAAAGCGGGGACCTATGGCGAATGACGATATAGAGAAAATGTCATCCCCGCGAAGGCGAGGATCCAGGAGATTAATAAACGCGACATTTTTAATTTTCTTTGTCATTCAAATTGCGCTGCCTTTGCGCCATTTTTTATACCCAGGCAACGTGCTTTGGACCGAAGCCGGATGGCGATTTTCATGGCGTGTGATGCTCGTCGAAAAAGCAGCCTATTTACGATATCGTGTGGTAGATACGATTACCCAACAAACAGATCTGGTGGATCCAAGACGTTATATTACCGCGCAACAATATCGACTGGCATCCGCAAGCCCTGATATGATTCTCCAGCTTGCCAAGCATGTAGGTTCCGATTTTTTAACACGTACAGGGCACCCCGTACGTGTGTATGCTGATGCATTTGTTTCTTTAAATGGCCGACCTGCCGCACGGCTCATTGATAGCCATGTGGATCTCTTGCTAGAAGCAGATCCCAACCACACAATGACTTGGGTGACACCTTCGCCTGAAACTGCGGAGCCGCTATTGTGAAAACGCTTTGGGTGTTTCTATCCATCATGGCCCATACCGCTGCCATGGCGTGGGCAATGCGCATCCATGTGGAACCCGTGCAGCCCAAAGAACAAATAATCGTTCAGGTGGCACTGCTTACCCCGTCAGAGGCCGCCCCTGCACAAACACAAGTACAACAATCGCATGCAACCACCTCACCTCGAAAACATGAAAAGAGTTCAGAGCCAGCACCCGAACCGTCACCGATCGAACAACCTTCAGATGCTGCGGAAGACAACGAAACAACGGATCTTCAAACACAAGAATCAGGTGGTGGTACCGCTCGCACGACAGTCACGTCCGATGCGGATCCCGATCGATTAAGTGCATACACTGCACTGATTAGAACGATGATCGATGATCGCAAACATTATCCACTGGCACTGCGTCGCGCACGTATTGAAGGCAAAGCCGTGTTGGCCATTGTAGTGCGTGATGATGGTCATGTTGCTACAAAGCGGGTGATCCATTCGTCAGGACACGGCGCACTTGACCAATCCGCGCTACAAACCATGGATGGGATCGACAAATTCCCATCGCCTCCCCAAGAACTTCATTGGGGCAGTGAACGTGAATTGCATGTGCCGATCAGTTATAATTTGTATGAGTAGCGGCGCAGCTTGCTGCGCCGCTACGAAAATGCAGTCATGCAATTATCGCCGCGTGGTTTTGATATCAAACGCATACAAAAATCGATCGCCACCTGAAATATAAAACCGATGATCGACCACCACGGGGTCTGAACGAATGGGACCTGCTGTTTTTCGTGTCCATGCAATCGACTGATTATTTTCATCGAAAAGATAGATATTGCCCTCGGCGTCTGCGTCCGCTGCAATAACAAACGTATCAACAATCGCAGGAATAGAAATCACCGGCCCTTTGGTCGCAAATTTCCATCGCGGTGCGCCATCTTTGGTCGCAATGGCGTACACATGTTTATCGTTGCTTCCGATGTACAGCGTATCGTCTTGGATATTGGCCGATGAATTGACCCAATCATGTGTTTCAAGCTTCCAGACGGTTTTCTGATCCCGCAAATCAACCGCATATACAAAGCCATCATTGCTACCGAAATAAAGCGTTTTTTCGTGAATACGGGGTGAGGATGTCACTGCCGCTTGCGTACGATATCGCCACAACATTTTTCCAGATACCGCATCGATGGCATAGATACGATGATCCAAATTCCCGATATACAACACACCATCCATGAGCACCGGTGAGGAATAGGAAAAATCGCCTGTTTCTATATCGCCTGGAGCTTTTGTATTTTCGCCACTGGGTAATTCAGGAAAAGCCCAGACCATTTTTCCATCGTGACGGTTAAGCGCATAGAGGTGTTTATCGTAGCTTCCTATGTATACCAAATCACCATACACGAGCGGATCACTTTTAATGCGATCTCCTGTTGTAAACTTCCAGCCCGGCTTGCATTGAGGTGTGATCGCGTAAAAAACGTAATTGACACTTCCAAAGAAAATCATGCGCCCGTCGGTGGCCGGGGCGCTTACCACCTCACTGTTAATCGGGTACTCACAGCGGGGTCGCCCATTCAATTCAGCGACCGATAACCCCCGCGCTGTGCCGACGGCAATATAATCCTGAGTAACAAGGGGGGTAGACTGACTCCCGGCCCCTAAATCCAAACGCCATGCCAAGACCACAGGTTCATGACAGGCCGTGCAGGAAGCCACAACCAATAGAAAGAGCATGCGCATAGGGTCATTTTACCTCACAACATAGCAACCTGAGATTTTTTCCATCTTTTCATGTCTTCCGGGCTGCATCATGCCCTGGCACCCGGTATAGTAGAGGTCATGGCCCAGTACGCTGAGATCCAAGACACCGCTGCCAAATATCTCGAATTCATGATCCACGGATTCATGAATGGACTGATCACCCTTCAAGAGCTTGAAGGGATCAATGACGAAGAGATGGAAACCATTTATGCCCTCGGCTACAACTTTTTTACCTATGGTAAATACGATGCCGCCAAGGACATTTTTACAGGCCTTACCGCCTATGCGCCCTATACCGCCCATTATTGGCGAGCCTTGGGCGCTGTGAATCAGCAACTCAAAATGTATGCGGATGCTATTTCGTCCTACGATATGGCCGTCGCCAACGACGATGGCGATGTCGTGAGTTACGTTTATCGCGGTGAGTCTTATATCTTATCAGGCAACGTGGAAATGGGATTGCAAGATCTCGATACGGTCAAACGGGTCGGGGCGAACTATCCAGAATATGCCGCATGGGTCAAACGTGCGGACTTGCTTTATCGGATCCATACGGGTGCAATTCCGATGTAAATGGAAAGGGCGATTCGCGAACCGCCCTGGGTTCCCCGCTTTCACGGGAATGACTTATTTAAGCTTTGGTACGACCACGAACGCGGTCGCCGTATTTCTCGTGATCTTTGGTCGTAACGCCCTCTTGTGCTGCTTGCTTCTTTGCAAAGGCCACCGCTGCAGGATTGAGAAGACCACCCATTTCAGACGACGAAGGAAGTGGCACACCATCGAGACGCGTGATCACGGTACCACGCAGTCGCTGTGATGCACGCACGGTCGAAACATCCGATTCCGAGGATGCCTGTGCGGGTGGCTGCGGATTGTATGTGGCACCGAAATCAACGCTTTGTCCCGTAAGCTGTGCCAAACGTTCGCCTATCGCTTGAATGGCTTTTTGCGCTGTCACAAATTGTGCTTGCAATTGCTTTACTGCGCGTTGGTCGCCCGGACTTAAGGGCTCTTCGGTACGGAGCTCTGTTTGACTTGCAATGCGCGTGCTTTGCACCGAGGCGCCTGCAACAACCGTTGGCTTTGCCGAAACCGTTGTGTAGGGTGCTTGTACGCCCACATCATCGCTCGCGGTACGCTCTTTGCGCTGGCAACCCAAACGCGCAGCCGCTGATTTTTGTTTTTTAAGCGCGGCGCCCGCCTCGTCCACGGCATCGATATTGGCATTCAATTGCTGGGCGTAGGCATGCATTTTGGTCCAAGGACCGCCAGCATCACCTTCAACCGCTGCCTCACGTTGGCTTGTACTGCGCAGCTCTTCGGCCTTGGCTCGAATATCAGCGGAGATCGGCTCATATTTAATACCAAGCAAAATAGACCGATCGCGGCCACTGGGAGATCGCTGTGCGTAAGCATCAAGTGTGGCCGATTGTCCTTGTACCGCGCGCATCGCCTTATAGACCACCGCATTGAATTCGGCTTGCACGCGAGGCATTTCAGATAAAACGCCTGTCAGTTGTGTATGGGCTTCTTTGTGTACTTCACCCAGTTTATCGGGAGAAGCCAGTGCGCCCAAACCATCACTGCGAACCACGTTGACTTTGAGCGGTTCATTTTCCTGTGTCGCTTGGGGTTGCGCTACATGGCGTAAGGTACTTGTTGCCAGCGTAGATGCTTGCGATGTGCCCATGGCAACTTGAACTGATTGCACCCCAGCTTTTTTAAGAACATCGGCCGAAGGCAATGTGCCAATATCGACTGTCACTTGCCCATAGGGGTGTGCGGCCTCACCCACCATCTTTTTCACATCGACATTGCCTTCGCGTTCACCTTGGATGCTGGTGCCCAACATCCCCATAAGCCGGTTAAACGACGCTTCACGGCCTTCAGACGATTGATTATCTTCGCGTTCCTGCAACGCTTTCACCGCATTGTGCATGACAGTCACTGCACCACCTATTTGGCCGGGATTGCGCATATTCAGGCTCAGTGTCTGAAGTGCAGCCTGACGCTCACCGGTACGACGCTGCCCATACGCTGGATCGCGGATCATGCCTTCCATCGCTTGACGATTTGCACCCAGCGTTTCGGGTTTTGAGCGTGCCAAAATAGCCGTGGTTAAATTGCGCTCAATGGCGGTTTGCAATTTGTTGAAAGCCTCGCCTTCACCAAATTTTTGCATTTCTTTCGCAAAGGTCTTCGCGCCTTGCGGGCTCTCGCCAGAAGACAAATATTGCATACGCGCAGCAAGCAAGCGCCCTTGTTGTTCCGAAACCCGCGGACCATTTTTTCCATCACGCGGCCCCACAAACGAGGACATCATCTTGCCCGCAGCAGGGATTGTTTCCGCTGGATTTTTTGCGTCGGCCGCCATGGCCAACGCAGCAAGCCGGGTGCCCCTGTTAGCGACCACAGCCATAAAAGGTTGTGCGGCCATCATTTGCATTTTGGGTGCCGCATCGGGTTTGTCTGTCAATGCGAGATTGGCCGCTTGGGCTTGAACTCCATGCAAGGCCTGCTTGGTACCAGGATCTTGCAGAGTAGCAGCAAAAGCGTGGGCATTCTTAACCACGTTGGTTTGTGCATCTGCACCCTTGGTGCCCGCCTGCATCAAATTATGAACAAATGTATTTTGGATGGTGCCTTGTTGGTGCACACCAAGGCCCTGTGTTCCTTGTTGCAAGGCGCCAAAGGCTGCTGCGCCGCCTGGAGGACCGTTGCCTGTGCCGAGCTGCTTTGTGAATTGTTGAATCGATGCTTGAGAAAATACCTCAGATTTTTTCTGGACCTGGGTGGTTTCTTCTTTTTTTATTGCACGCTTCGCAACCTCAGCGGCATTTTGGTCGTCTTTCCCAATGCTCTCTTGGGTCTTCTGCTGGATCTCGGCGATCTTGCCGCCTTCATCGCCCTTGAGCACCGTCATCGACGGCATGCTGGAAGATATATTATTTACATTGCCCATCGGTGTTACCGCCTTGGTACATACGTTGCAAACTGGCTCATTTGACGTGCAACACCGCTGGCACTGAGTTGTGCTTCAGTCACTGCTCGACCGCCACGCGTTACGACAAACTGCATACTCTCGGTGATCGATGCCTCGTCCGTTTTTTTTAAGTCTTGTCCCAAACCCGCGACAGCAATGCCTGTGGCAAGCATCTGCATGCCCCGAGGAAGATCTGCGATGCTAATCCCAAAATATTTTTGAAGCGTACTATGGGTTGCACCCATATCGGGGCCGGGATCCGGCTCACGATCGGCGAGAGCCTGCAATTCACCCATGCTTTGCTCGGTGATCAGATAATTTTCTTTGATCACCGACTCCGCGAGCGATCCACCTTTTTGAACACCTTCACCCGCTTGTTCGAGCTTGCCATTGGCGAGGGTCATGTTTGCCTGGGCATGGGCAAGCTGCTGCACATCCTGTTCGATATGCGCGATGTCATCCTCGGGCAGCGGCGTCGTGCCGCCTGATGTGCTTCCAAGGTTAAGCTTCCCTTTGCGCGCACCCAATCCAAAGCCAGCACCTTGCGCTGCACGTGCGGCGTTTTCTTGGCCCGCTTTTTCGAGACGCTGCTTGGACGCAGCATCGCGTGCAGTCACCTCAGGCTGCGCGCCACGCTCAGCACGCTGAATATCTGGTCTATTTTTAATATCGCCCATCGTGTTTCCTGCCAGGGCGTGTCATCATTTAACCAACACGCACCATTGGGTCTCTTTTTTCGCCTCACTTTGTCGCTCGGCGCTCAATATATAGAACATATCATTTCGGCCTCGCTCCTCGTGAGCCCAAAAAATAGCCTCCAATGGCACTGCTTTGGTAAATGATGGCACACCCTAAGTCATACCCGCTAACGTCGCATGACGGCTACGATTTCGTCCTTAAAGAAAAGCGTCTATGTATTCATTTGCCTTACCTTAAGCAGCGCGTCGGCACGCTTTGTCCACTGGCGGAACTCTTGGTTTGCCCCCCCGAGAAGAACCGCCTGTTTAAGATCCTCAACACCACCTTTTTGATCGCCCGCATAAAGCTTGGATTCACCACGGTAGGTATAACTCACCACATCGTTGATGTTGGTTCCAATGGCCATATCAAAGGCCAAAATAGCTTCGGGATATTGCTTTAATGCCTGATTCGCTGCCCCGGCCGCACGCCAATAACGACTCGTAAACGGCTTATAAAGCGTAAGTACGCTGAAGATACTTAACGAATCTTGGTAACGCCCGTAGCTGTACAAAAAATGCCCCGTTAAGAAAATTGCGTCGATTTCTTTATCGCTTAGGCCAATCAGATCTCCCAATTGAACTTCGCCACGCAGAAATTTTCCCGCAATGTACTGCACCAGCTTGCCTATGGTTTCCGCAACGCTGTCATTTGCCATAGCTCACAGAATATCACAGAGAATCATGGCGGTAAGGGATAACTCACGACACCTATGCTACTTACCTCCACACGCAAACGTGTGGGCATGTCTTTGTGATCGTAGGCAAACTCAAAGATACGCCGCATGGTGGGCGAGACGCTTACCTCGGGCGTATCACCCGAAGGGTCGGGCACCACAAGACACCGTCCTTGATAATCAAAGCGCACCGTGAAAGATGGTGGTGTGCCCGCATCACTGAATGGCTCGGGACTTCCATCTTCTTGAATCGCACGCACCGTGATCTTCGTATTCAATCGCGGTGGGTCATCTGGTTCGGGCAAAAGCGAACGCTCTTTGTCTTGGTCGTAAACACCATTGCCATTGTTATCCTCGAAGATCTCCACGATTTGTCCAATGCCTGTTGTTGATGGTTTGACACGCACATCGACCTGCACCGATCGCATGCGTGCCACCGAACGTGCATAGGTCAATTGCCCACCAAACCATGTGACCTGCTGATGAAAGGTTCGTTGCATGGAATAGGTGGTGCTCACCGACGTTCCGATGGTGACCAAAATACCCGCGACTGCAAGGCCGACCATCAACTCGATTAGCGTGAAGCCTGCGTTTGAACGATAGGTTGCCATAGAGGTAACTCATGCCATCTTTGAATGGTAAATTTGGTTCGTGTGACAGGAACTTGAAACTGCTTATTGATGGAAGTGCCATCCGAGGGGTTTTGAACACCTGGTAAAATAAATCGTCCAGGATAGCGATTGCGATCCAAGACAATCGCCGGGAAAAGTTCAGGTGCCAATTGTGTTTGTCGTCCAAGACCAAACGATGTTCCTGGATACACACACGCGCGATCGGTTTCAATGCCCGTCAATGCATACGATTGCACAAGCAAATTTCCCTCTTCGCATGTCCAAATATCATAGGGTGTTCCGCGATGTGCAAAAAACAAAACAGAATCAGATCCGGCAAGCATGGGGTCGGCATAATATTTAAAACCTTCCACAGGAACGCCCGAACCAGCGTCACGGTACTCTTCATACCACTCAGGGTATGCCCCTAAAATTTCTCCTGGACATGTTGCATCGGTGATATCAGGATCTACAATTCCTCTGCACAAATCGGGGCCTACAAGTGAGAGTGTATTTTGTGCATACGCCGTATCACATAACGTAAATGCGCCTTCTTTTTCCAATGCGACTTGTGTTTCGATACCTATTTCCGACCACGCACTGTCAGAACCATCGGGACATCCAAGAATGTTTCCTGCTGCAAGATCCCACGCGCTGTCGTGTACAGAGAAGAAATGGTACGCCTTATTATTATCGGCTTGTGCAGTGCCGCCTGTTCCAAAATGAACAATGGCTGTTCTTACTGTTTTCCCAAAACGCTGTAGCGGTGCCACCAGCACGACGGGTTGCACACTTATTGGTGATGGTTCATTGGCACCCCCTGGCCAAAGACGCCATTCACGAAAGACAACACACTGGGGCCACGTACGTCTTGTCATGGGTGATGAGGCGATACCCGAATTTTCTTGATAGCGTTCATCGCCCGCAGGAAGCAGATCACGCGTGTTTTGGAAAACGGAGGGTGGCATGGGGGACTCGAGTTCAAATCGCCAAATGCGACCTCCTAAATCGCCGGCATACATACGATCGATAAAGCCATCGTCGTTCATATCAACAATCGCAGGTGCACCTACAGCACCCGGAAAAATACCTGCGGAAGAAATCAGCGCAGGATCACGAAATGGCAGATCCCAACGCATGATCAAGTGCCCTGTGCACGCATCAATGCCATAGACTGCCATGCCAACACGCGCATCACGCGGCAATTGTGAACGACGCATTCCACCCGAAAAGAATACCATCCACAACCCGTCAGGGTGCGAAGAAACCGCCACACGTCCCACCACAGGGGCCGAAGGTTTGTTACCCATACTGTCGAGATCAGCAGGTCCTGTGAATGCATCGCTGTATTCCCAAAGCATGGTGGGTGGTTTGGTGGGATCGGTAATATCCAGAGCTGTATACGTGCTTCGTCCGAGACGGCCTTCTGTGCGACCTGAACTTGCAATGAGAATCGTTCGCCAATCCAATTCATCAATATTCCCAATCGGATTTTCAGGACAACCGATGGTGGCATGCACCAACGGTCCATCCAAGAGGTCTTTGGAGCGGTGTGAAAAACCTTGTTCTGCAGATGCGCTTGTCCCTGCCGCAAATGCTGTTCCCATGCGTGTTCGGGCAGATCCAAGCACCGAAGGTGGCATGAATGCCCAAGGTGATTGCCCCGTCATCGCGTTGAATGCATGAATCATTCCATCGTGGTTGCTTGTGTAAATACGTGGTTCACGAAACATCTGTGTTTGTCTAAATTCAACATAGGAAGATCCCAAATGACGTATCAATTCAGGGGGTGGATCTCCTACGAAAACAGGCGGATACAAGCCAGGATCCATGATCTGATAATTGGGATCGCGGGTGCACGTCCCTGAATCAGGGGGCGCCCAAACACCTTGCAACACCGTTTTATCAAATGCCGAAAACATTTCTTCACGCAGGGTTTGTGCGTCCGATCCAATGCTTTCAGATGACAATGCTGCATAGGCATCGATTCCAAGAAGCGTACTTATTTTTCCTTCATCCGATGTGGGAGCTGCTTTTGCAAAAGCATTGGCCCGATTGTTCAGCTGTACCGTTGTATACTGTGAAAGATAGATGGCTGCGCTATTTTGTTTGCGTGCGGAAGTGTACACCATTCTTTGCACAAAAGGGTCATTTCCTGAAGTGCCAACGCATGTGTTGGTTCCAAGCCAATTCCATCGGTCGAGCACACCCTCTGGCAAGGACTCAAGAGCGCCAAGTCCTGCCACATCGGCCATGCTTTCTGGGAATTGTGTGGTTCGCTGTCGGCCCTTTAAAACAACTGATGTTGGGCTTGTGATCCCATTGCTATCAAATGAAGTACGTGCTTCAAATTCGCCAAAAAAATCAAACAGACAAAGCCCTGTACAATTGTTGCTTTGGCGAAGCGCCTCGCGATCAGTATCGTTTAAAAGAATACGTCCGGTCACACCATGACGTCGAAACTCACGTGCGCGATTAACTTCCCTTGGATTAACAAAACGATATTTCATCGTATCGCCAAGGCTTAAATCGCTTGGGATTGATGAAATACGGCGTGCAGGGGCATCCTCACGAAAACGCAAATCCACACCAAAATTGCGTGCCTGATGCCATACCAACCCACTGGGTTCACGCCGTTCTCCCTCGGGTCGCGGCAATTCTTCCCAATGGGATCCATCATCCGTTGAAAAGCCAAAAAGTGAATCGGGTTTGTCGATTCTGGGATCATAACCCATGCGAACAATAGGCATTGCATTCGATAAAACATCATCGGGTACACAGAATGATACCGATGTTTTCCCATCGACACATGTTGTTTCATTGAGCCTGTCCCATACAACACGAGCATGTTTTGTGCCTTGCATATCGATCATGCCACCCACAGCACGACTGACCCTTTGAGGAAAAATGGCTTGTACGTCAGGGCCATTGTTCAACAAAGACGCTTGTTCATAAACAATGTACAAACCGGGATAGCGTTGGGTGTCATGGGTCTCAGGGCCATCAAAATCCGCCACGACCATTCCCAACACATCACGCCCCGCCGTGGGCGTATAAACAGGGCTGGTAGATAATTCTCGGAGTGAGGCAAATAAATCCGAGGGTTCAGAGGTTGGCGCGGGGAGCCCTTCGTGCGCATTGCGACGCGTGCTTACATTTTCCATGATATAAATCTTTGCACGATCAGAGGCCGACGTAACACACGACACAACAAGTACATCTTGATCGCCATCGGCATCAACATCGGATGCGACGATCACACGGGGTCCTGCATCGAATGCTATTTTCGTGCGAGCCTGCAAATGATCGCCGCCGTCATTTTCGAGAAACCATAGATCTTTCAGACCTGATGCGGCAGCAACGATGTCAATATCACCATCGCTGTCATAATCGGCAGCGGCGATACCCGAAATCATTTTGCGTTGCGCAAAGCCTGTCGGCGTCAAGCAACCACTTGTGATCTCACGTGCATCTTCTGGAAATGTATAAATCATTCGCCGTGTGGCACGTGGCCGCAGGGCATTGATGTCGATGGCACGAAATTCGTAAAGCGCAATCGAACGATTGTCTCCAGAACTGTCGGCCGTTGGCACAAGCGCTTCTTTCACCAAACCGTCGCCATTCCAATCGATGGCTTGTGGTTGCACACTGCGTCCTGGCCATCGAATGAGGTGAGAATGGTCCCGCGCTGATGGGGCAGTGAATGTTGTCTTGGATTCTTGTTGGCCCGCAACGGTATTTTCTGTGGAGGTGCTTCGATTGAGCGTTACTGCAGAAAGAAGATCCGGGATCACATCGCTGTCGATGGCTTTCAAATAGACAGGATGCTGGATGACCGAACTATCACTGTTGCTGTAACGCAACACACCCATGGATGAGACGATAGGATCTCCCGCATTGGGATTATTGACGTTCAAATAAAGCAAATCGCGATGGGGTTTGTCTTTGTTGGGGCCCGACACCCAAGGCTGTGTCCAATCGCCTGGGAGGATCACTGTGGTCATCATATCAGAGACGCTTCCTTCAGCACATCGCCAAAACAAAGGCTCCGATTGACACTCAGCACTGCATATCGAAAGACCATCGCATGAAGAAACAATACCCGTATTTAATTTCACATATGCCGTATCGCGAAATGAAAAACTACCATCGCTCGCAACTGTCGCAAGCAACAGGTCGCATTCCGAAATACCTGCCGTATTTTTTGTTTGACGAGAAATCAGGATGCGAGGCACACGTGCATCGTCATCAAAATACGTCAATGCAATACCATTGGTTCTGTATTGCGATGTTGCGCCATGCGAAAATCGTGTTTGGCATCGTGCGTTGAGCGTGCTTGGCGTAGGTGCGCTGCATGCCGAAATACTTGCATCAAGGGATGCCGCGTGGGCCGATGAACATGCATTGCGCATTTGTGCTTCGTTGCCAAGTGAGGATGATGTCATGGGGTTCCATCCCGTAACATCATCGCTGAGATGAATCACATCGGATGGTTCGCTAGACCACGATGCGCCGGTGTCCACCGCACGATGCTGCGCATTCAAAAAATGGGGGACTGCGATCGCGGATGCATCAGAATCTTCACACAAGGGTATCATTTGTGCATGCATCACATGTGTAACAAGCAAGAGAAGCATCATCGTCGCTTCTCCAGATGGATCACAGCTTCTATGGCCTTCACAGGACCACGCGATGTTGCTGGACTGGGTTCAAGTTCGCTGTTGGGCCATGCAACAACACGGATCTGCACTGTATCAGCTTCATCAGAAGCCGTAGGCTTTCGAATGGCGGCATGAAATCGTCCATCACCCAAGAGCTCACCCGCAGGAGATGTCATACGAAACCAACGCGATTTGGGCGAAGCAACGTGGCCTGTTTTGACATCGATTTCGCGAAACATTTGGCAATCCGCTGACGGACATGCCAAATCACCGCCTGCAATTTCAAAAGCATTCAGGCCAAGCACCGAAATCACTTCATTCATATCCGGGGGTTCGGTGGGGTATGCGGTATGCAATTGGTCGATGGCCCAATTGAGTCCACCTTCCGCGGTCATTAACGTACTTTCAGCCTTGCGCAATCCCAACGCCACTTGAGAATCCAAATGGGATGCTTGCAATGCAAGAATCGCAAACGCAGAAAGCCCCACTGCAATCATCACCACCGTAAGCAATGCAAAACCTGATGAACGATGATTCATAATTTTCTTAACCCCCGATTGTTGAGGGCCACGGTTGTAGAAAATGGATAACGCTGAAATCCGTCACCAAAAAGAAGAATAGAGGTATTTAACGGGGGGATAGGCGTTTCCGTGGGAAGCGGAGTTGAGATCAATGCTGCAACGGATGTTCGTGTTCGCATCACGATAAGAACTTGTACACCAATAATACGATGTGCCCTTTGCCATGCATCTGGCGGTGTCCAATCGGCTTTTATGCACCCATCGGCAACGATACCATCACACCAATAGGACGATAGGCCCTCATCCAAGATGCCATTGGGCGATGTTTTGCTTTGCTCAAACGCATAGGCAATGTGGATATCTTCGATTTGTCGTGCGAGCAATTCAGCTGGTGGCTCAGAACCCGATCGCCAATCCCGCATCATCAGATTGCCCGTCGCGGTGGATCCCGGTAGAGGCGCTTCATAGTAAAAATCGCGGATCACGCCATAACCGATACGAACAGAAGACCCCACTGCCCATGCATCCAAACCACATCCGCCGGCAGATCCATTCAAGACAGGATGCAGCGTAAGCTGGTATTGATAGCCAGAGGGCCCGTTGACTGATCGTGCATCATCAATGATCACCGCACGATTCATGGGAGCGCCTGTTGCGGTACAAAGTCCACTCACAATGGCCAGACGGCCTATTTGCAATGGTATTGGGTTGGTTGAATCAACAACATTGGTTAAAACGACAACCGTCAAAGGCCCCTCAGCAGCAGGTGCTGCAACACGTACGCTTGAAGGCCGCGTCGACTTTGGATCCATGAAGGCGATACGAAACATATCGCCTTTACGTCTTATCGGCGTGACACCGTTGCTGGGCAAACCTGCATCACACGTGAAAAGATCTGGTGCCCCCAAAGGTGTACCCGCGGGGTCGGCACATGATCCTATGGCCAAAACACCACCAGGATCCGCAAGAGTATCATCATATGCAAAACCGTATCCTGCTTGTCGTAGATTATCGGTAATAAAATCCAATGCAGATCGTGCCGACTGCGATAATGCGGTTCGCTCCAAAATGCGTTGAAATGCCAAGGTTTGGTTGTGCATTTCAGAAAATGCAACACTCACCAAAATCATCGTCATCGCCAGAGCAACCATCAATTCTATCAGGGTAAAGCCGGTATTATGTTGTTTCATGGCATCACCTCGGCAACTGGATGGTGGCCGTGATCACATGACCGCGCCACAACTCGTCCGGTGTTTCATAAGCAGATCTGATCCAGGAAATTTCGGTGCGGTATTGCACAAAGCGATTGCCAATGGCTGGATCGCTTAAAGTACTTACGGCCGTAAAAAAAGTGTCGAGTGGCGGATTCTCAGGTGTTGTGGGGATCGGTGTTGGTGTGAGATCGACCCCTAAGATACTAAAAAATCGAACCTGTGTGCTCTGCCCTAAGGGGACTGGTGATATCCGTGCAAGTTCAGAAATACGACGGCCAATGAATGTGGCTTGCATGGCATCGTTGCCCCGATCGGAGGCTTGGATGCTTTGATTGAAATACTGCGTAAGCACCACTTGTACGGTGGCGAGCAAAGCAACGGCCACAAGAACTTCAACAAGGGTAAAGCCTCGTGCCCTTTGTGATAGTTTTTCGCGATAACACACATGGTAAGATTAGCGGAAACAATAGAGATTCTCGAATTACGCGCCCGTGCGCCGCATCATAAGCATTGCAATCACGATGCACGCCAAAGAAAACATCGCGGTGACAAGCAAAGCACACCCAGGTGAAATGGAAGTGATTGCTGAAGTGGCATGGCCCGATGCCAATGCATGACGGATCCCAGCAAGCGGATAACTAAGAGGATTGAAGCGTATTAAAGCTCCCATGACAGGTGCATTGTCTGAAATGGGAAACATGGCACCCGAGATAACCCACAAGGGGACCAAAAGAATCATTTGAATGGCGTGATAGGCTTGTACATTATCAAGGACCCACGCAAGGCCAATTCCAAATGCCGAAAGGCCGAGAGACATCAGCACGCAAACAGTCAAAAGCATGATGATATCGACTTCTGACCATGCAAAATCCGCAGCAGGCAACAAAATAAGCAAAAGAGCCATTTGCAGCAAAGCCACGGTTGCCGAGCCAGCACTTTTACCGAACATCACGGCCACCCGTGTGCTGGGACTTGCAAGCACGGCTTGTAAAAAACCTCGATGGCGATCTTCGATCAAACTCACGCTCGCAAAAATTGAAGCGAATACCAACGTCATGGTGATGACACCTGGAAAAAAATAGCTCGTGTAAGGCACATCTCCTTGAATATGAAAGGTAGGGTTCATCCCCGAACCAATGATCAGCCAAAAAAGAATCGGCTGCCCCAGTGCGCCAACAATGCGCAAAGGCTGCTTAAAAAACTTAAGCACGTCCCGTCGCCACAGTACACAGATGGCGGCCCAATCGTAGCGTGAAATCATGAGAGTTTCTCCAAGCCATGCCCGGTGCGTTCTGAAAATACGTCGGCAAGGGTCCGGCGCCGTACCACAACGACTTCGCGAGGATGATCGCCGAGCAATTCGTCGGGTGTTCCTGAAGCGACGATATTCCCTTGATCCATCAGGACCAAACGATCGCAGCGTTCTGCTTCTTCCGCGCGATGGGTCGAAATAATCACAGTCGTTTGTTCGGCTTGGCGCATGGCATCCAGGCTTGCCCAGAGCTGTTCCAACGCCAAAGGGTCCAAGCCATTGGAAGGCTCATCGAGAAATAAGACCGTAGGCATAGGAAGCAATGCGCGTGCCAAATCGACCCGACGGCGCATGCCGCCCGAAAGCTTGTCGACACGCTGATCTAAGACATCTGAGAGATTAAGATGATCGGCAACTGTTTTGATTCGTTGATCTGTGTTGCGCATTGCATACAGTGCACCCGCAAGTTCCAGATTTGCACGTACAGTCAGCGTAGGATCCAAGCTGGCATCTTGAAACACAACACCAAAAAATCGGCGTGACATCGGTGTTAAAGGCTTGCCTTCAAAAAGAATTTCGCCCGAAGAGATGGGATGCAATCCTGCAAGGCAAAGCATCAATGACGATTTGCCCGCCCCGTTGGGTCCTAAAATACCGAGTCGGTCACCCTGCGCAACGCTAAGATCAATTCCGCGTACCACTTCTTTGTCACCGCGATGACAATACAATTGCCGTGCAATCAATAACATGCAGCCTCTTTTAATGATCGAGCACCAACAGCACCATGAGGATCGTCAAATCAATGACAGAGGTTCTGAAGATGCGAACAGCCCAAGGACGAAGCATGGCGTCCGATTTCGGCGAAAACCATGTGACACCGATGAAATGGAGTGCGAGCAGCGATGCAACAATACCATAGGCATGTCCAGCAATGCCGGTTGTGTAGGGAGCCAACATGGCAAATCCTGTCAGCACAGCGCTGATACGAATGGCGCGGTAGGTGACAGGCAAACCATGGGTTAATGGCAACACCTTAATGCCAGCGCGTGCGTATTCAAATCGTTCACACAATGCGATGGCGAGAAAGTGAGGAATTTGCCACACAAACAACAGAGAAAATAACGCGAGGCCTTGCGCACCCAAAGTACCATTGGAAGCAGTCCAACCCATCAGTGGCGGAATGGCACCTGGAACAGCCCCCACAATCAACGCCCAGGGCGTTTTTTGTTTAAGGGGTGTGTACAGGACGACGTAGGAAAGATACCCCAACGCACCGAGGCATGCGGTGAGTGCATTGGAAAGTACAGCGATCCCAATCACTGCGAAGCAAGCCCCAAGAACCGAAAACAATGCCGCTGGAAACACTGTCATGTGCCCTGCAGGCAATGGGCGAATTTGGGTTCGCAACATAAGTGCATCAACATCGCGTTCGATCACACAATTCATTGCGTTGGCCGTACCCACCAAAAGCGACGTCAACAACACAATGGACAAGCCCGTCAGGAAAGACGGACGATGGGGGCCGACCATCATGCCAGTGCCTGCGGTAAACAACACAAGCGCACTCAAACGCGGCTTGCAAAGGCGTAATAATGAAAGGAGAAACCCAGGCACAGAGGATGGGTTTTGATCTGATGGGGCGCGTGGGCTCAAAATAACTCCCGGGACCGGCCCAGGCTTATCAGAAACATTGCTAAATTCCACCCCCTACATGGGACGCTTGGTGATCTGCACCAGAGGCTCTATGCGCCCCAATATTTTAGGACCAATTCCTTTGATGAGAAGAAGCTGTGAGGGGCGGGTAAAGGGGGCTTTCGTACGTCTTGCCACAATCAGGGCTGCACGTTTTGCTCCAATACCTGGCAATGTTTGCAATTGTTCCATGGTCGCCGTGTTGAGATCCATCCGAGTTGGGCCGTTGGCCTTGGCCAAATCGGCAAAAAACAAGGTCATAAAAACAAGCATCGTACGCATGAGAATTTTCATGCGTAAAATTAAGCAAGAATCGTACCGTCTCTTTTAGGATAAACATGTGTCAAAACGAGTTAGTACGCGGATGTCCACAGGGAAAAACCAATTACCCACAAGCCCATACCAAGTTATCCACAGGCGATAGAATTACCCTGTGGATAACTCACCGTTTTTAGGGTGAACAACCGGATCGTCCTTGCCAGTTTGGCAGATCAGAGACAGACGACAGAAGGATCATTGAGGGCGAATCGTCCGCCGGTGCGCCAGGCGCCGCAATGGCAAATGACCACGTATTTGTGATCCCAGGCATCAGCGGCAAAGCAACAGTGCATTCTGCACCAGGCTCCAATATTTCAGAACCTATTGTAATTGCTAATGTTTCACCTGCACCAAGCACGCAATTGCTTAAAAGCGGAACACATCCATGGGGGGTGCAAAAACGTAAACCATCAAGCTTGAGTGCTGAAGCAAGGGCATTATTCAAGGCTATAGAATCAGGCGCCGTCACTTGCATGTTATTAAATGGACAGGCCGTTGCCTGTGCACAACCGCCAAGCGCTACCGCCGCTGCACCTGGAGTGGGTTGTCCACAGCCTGTGGATAACTCATCGTTATTGATACTCATTGCATCGGGAAATGGAAAAGGCACCGACACAAATCCTTCTTCGAGTCCCAAACCCGCCGCCACCGCTTCCGATGCCAGATCTGCCGCACCTTCGGCTGTACTTTGGGTATGGCTTGGGGGGCCACCCCAGGCAATAAATGCTTTTAATGCACCGCCATCGATCACGGGTGAGCGCAATCCCAATTGTCCTGCATGGGGAGAAGGTGTCAGTGGGCTTAAAGGCACGGTAACGCGTACGCCAGAGGCGACTTCAATATCCGAAAGTGGCACACACGTGTTCGTCGCCCCATCACAAAGTTGCCAGTCTTTAAGTTGCAACGTCGTGGATTGATGATTGTGAATTTCGACATAAGAGGGCGATCCGAAATTAATCTCGGAAAATGTAATGCCCGCAGGCGCAGGCAAACGCACTGACGGTCGACCCACACCCTCACCGGTGTGATTGTTGAGGCATCCAACAAACGCAAATGCCGCAACCAAAACCCAAATAAATCGTCGCATGGGTCGAAGGATTAGCATGGAACATCGGCGGTACAACAGACGGATCCAAAGATCGAAGCAACAAGTTCACTACAAATAAGGACAATAAGATCATGGCATGTATCACGAGCGCCGGATTGATTTTTCTGCCCCAGCCCCGCGGTATTTTCCAACAGCCACGGCCCGAAATATCAAATCCTAGGTTAAGTGGGAAAGAATACAAAAAATATATCGCCAAACAGGGGCAGGATAAAAAATGGGCGTGGTACAACGATCGCGAGAAGGCCCGCAAAGACGAGCATTCGCTGCTTCTTTATCAGGCCATAAGCACAGGCCCAGCGCCGGATGCCCCAAAATACAGCCTCGATCTGGGCTGTGGTACGGGCGCAGTGACACGCGAGTTACGCATGCATGGTTATCATGTAACGGCCATCGATACCTCAACCCGAGGTCTGGTTTTGTTGCGTGCCATGGCGTCCCATGCGCCTCAACAAATCCCAGGCATCCAAACGGACAACTCGCGCTTTGAAGATTTCTCCTGGGCCAGTGTTCAAAATCAAATGTCTTTAATTGCCACCGATCATGCCTTACCGTTCTGTCACCCTGATATCTTTCCCAGGGTTTGGGAAGGGATAACCCAGGCCTTACGTCCGGGTGGCATGTTTGTTGGGAATATTTTTGGCGATCGCCATGAATGGAAAGACTGGAAAGACGAGGAAGGGAAGAGCAACCCACTTACTCTCATCAAACCCATTGATTTACAGAGCATGTTGAACCGATTTTATATTCTCGTTTTAAATGAACAAGAAGGACTTGGCTTAACGAAAAAAGGGACTGAGATAAACTGGCACAGATACCATATTATTGCAGTAAAAAAACCAGACCACTTTCCAAACACGGAGTTCGACAAGTTCCCACTCTTTAAGCCTAAGTAAATCGTCACTCCCTAGGCTTCCTCCACACACTCCTGTATTCTGGGATACGGAGGATTTGGCATGGGCAGCATGGCGCGATGGACAAAGCCTGTCGAACAACTGGGCGATTGGTTCATCGGGTTACTCATGTCACTTGGTGAATTCGCCAAGTTCACAGCGCACGCTGTATGGCTCATGGTTCGTCATCCATGGCGATTTCGTTTATTCATGCGGCAGGCTGAGTTTGTGGGTGCCGGATCGATGTTTATCGTCGTACTTACCGGGATTTTCACTGGTGCTGTCTTCACATTACAAACAGTCAATGCACTCCAACGTGTAGGTATGGAAAGTATGGTTGGTACGACGGTGGTTTTGGCCGTCGCACGTGAACTGGGTCCTGTTTTGACGGCACTGATGGTCACCGGACGCGTGGGCAGTTCCATGGCCACCGAGCTTGGAACCATGCGCGTCACCGAACAAATCGATGCCATGGAGGTCATGGCGGTCGATCCCATACGTTACCTCGTGATCCCACGCCTGATCGCATGTTTGCTCATGGTTCCAGCGCTTACGTTAATTTTTGACGCTGTTGCGGCCATGGGATCCTACGCCGTTGCGATCGGATTGCTTGATATTGATCAGGGTTCCTATTTGTCACGCATTGAGTGGTACGTAGATCCGGCTGATGTTGTCCATGGTGTTTACAAAGCCATTGTCTTTGGGGGCTTTATGGCTCTTGTGGGATGCTATAAAGGCTACCACGCCGAAGGCGGCGCGCGCGGTGTTGGTGTGGCCACCACCCAAGCGGTGGTCATTGGATCTATCGGCGTATTCATGCTCGACTACATGTTGACATCCGTTCTTCTCGCATGGGGGCAAATCGAGTGAAGCCTGCAGAAGAACCTGTCATCGACATGCACCATGTCGACAAATCGTTCAAAGGGCATCAGGTCCTGAAAGGCATCGAGCTGCGGATCATGCCAGGCCGAACGCGCGTGATCTTGGGTCTATCGGGATCAGGAAAAACCGTCCTGATGAAACATATGATCGGGCTCTTTCGGCCCGATGCGGGTCAAATCATGGTGGACGGCGAAGACATCACTGCCATGAATTCCGCCGAACTTCTGAATATCCGTCGAAAATTTGGTATGGTATTTCAACAGGCAGCACTTTTTGACTCCATGACGGTGGTAGAAAACGTGGCGTTCCCTTTACGAGAACATACCAAGCTTTCAGAAGCCGACATCATGGCCCAGGCGCACGAAAAACTTGCCCTCGTCGGCCTGATGGATGCTTTGCAGAAATTTCCTTCGGAACTCTCGGGGGGGATGCGTAAACGCGTTGGCCTTGCGCGCGCCGTCGTACTCAAACCCAAAGTAGTATTGTACGATGAGCCCACAACCGGTCTCGATCCCATCACCACAGAAAATGTAGATCACATGATCCTTGATGCCAAAGAACAACTTGGCGTCACCAGTGTTGTGATTTCCCATGATGTCGGCAGTACATTGCGCATTGCCGATGACATCGCCGTGATCCATGAGGGGGTCATTGTTGAAGATTGCCTGGCAAGCGAAATCAGGCAAAGCGAGCATCCTTTTGTGCAGAAATTTTTAAAGACATGGTTTGAAAAGTAATGGAAACACGATCCTCATTGCTGGTAGGCCTGGTTCTGCTCCTCTCAGCGGGCGCACTGATGAGCTTCGTTCTTTTTACCCAAAAGGACATTTATGGAACCTCAAATACCTACACAGTCTATGGCGATTTTGAGGATGCCAGCGGGATCCGTGGAAAAACGCGTGTACAGATCAATGGAATCGATGTTGGCAAAATTGAATCAATCAAACACTATCGCACGTCACATGGGGGTCTTGTGGCCCGTGTGGAAATCAAGATCCTTAATGAATTTGAGATCTACAGGAACGCCTCACTGAAAAAAGAAGCCGAATCACTTCTGGGCGATTATCGTATCGATCTCAATCCAGGCACACCCAATACCGGTAAATTGGTCGATGGTGACGTGATCTCCGATGTGAAAAGCCGTAGCGATCTTCAAGAGCTTCAGACGGAATTAAAAGCTGTTGCGGTCAATGTTCACAAAATTACCGATAGCTTTGCTTCGGCGCTTGGAGGACCTGAAGGATCAACATCATTGCAAAATATCGTCACGACCCTTGAAAAATCGATGCTTTCCATTCAAAAAACAACGGAAATTCTAGAGCGAACCGTTGAGCACAATGAAGAGATGCTTAATGGAATGATCAGTGACATGCGTTATTTTGCACGCCGACTTGCCGCAACCACAGAACCCGATGGAAAAGTAACCTCGGCCCTTGGCCATGTTGATAAATCCGCCGAAAATATCACTTCAATCACGAAAAAAATTGATGAAGGCAAAGGCACCCTTGGCCAACTGGTCAATGAACGAAGTATTTCTGACAAGCTAGAACAGGCTCTGGAGAATGCAAATACCATTCTAGGCAGTGTTTCACGGATTAAAACAGAACTTGAACTTCGCAGTGAATATGCGGTTCCTTTTCACGGAACCAGTGCAGCCAGTCAAGCTGGTATTAAAAATTACATCGTGCTGCGACTTTACCCCAAACCGGATAAATTCTATCAACTTGAGGCCGTCAGCGATCCCCGTGGCGTTCAACGCCGCACCGTTGAAACCACCACCCCGGATTCCACAGGGGGTGGATATTACCAAGACAAAGTGGTCACCCAGTTTAACGATCTGAAATTTTCACTTCAATTTGGCAAGCGTTACTATTTTGCAGCACTTCGCTTTGGCTTTATTGAAAACACTGGGGGCTTGGGCGTGAATCTCTACGCTCTCAATGACAAACTTGAATTTAGATTTGATGTCTTCGATTTTAATCGACGTGATCTGGGTCGCTCGAGTCAGCCTTTGAGTCCACGTCTGCGTGGATTTGCGATGTTTCAAGTTGTCGATCACGTATTCGTACAAGCAGGCCTCGATGACCCCCTCAATAAAGGCCTATTTTCATGGTTTATTGGCGGAGGTATACGATTTACCGACGATGATTTGCGTGGTCTGTTGATCGTGTCGCCCAAAGTATCAACCCAGTAGTGGCAGGGCTTGCCCTGCCCTGGGCGCCTTTGGATTTAAATTGTTCCACCCATAAACCGAATATAAATCATTGCATCTTCAGAACTGCACACCGTGCAGATCGCGTCCATCAACGCTTTGATTTCTTTCTTGTCCATGGTCGCAATTTTTTCGACATCGTTGGATTCGGTAAGGCCGTCTTGATGCGCAAGGCCCATGTGATCAAGGGCTGCAACCAACATAGGGCGTTGTAAGAGCAACCATGATCGCAGAATTTCTTCAGCTGCCTCGTTGTCATCAAAATCTAAAATCGCGCTGTAAATGTTTTCAGATTTTGCGGCTGTTCGTACGGCGGCAGCAACCAGGCGACCTGGTTTGGGTGGTTTTAAACCAAGTCGCTTGCCCAAGACTTGCTTGGCCTGGCGGGGCAGAACACTGAACATTTCGCCAAATTTTTCGAGGGACACATCTTTTAATATTGCTGTGAAGTCGGTCATGCCGCTGTATACTGATGCTTCACAATATGCGCAACGGTGTCACGGGCACAGTGTAGGCAATATCCAAACTTCGATTCCAGATAGGCCAACATGGCCTTGCAATTGGCAATATCTTTCTCGTCCATCATACCGACGTCATTGGCTGCAAATCTCAAAAAATTTTCGTTGTTTTTGCGCACATCATCACTGTGTTTGTTGTAAAAATCTTCTTTGAGTCGGTTAATGTAGTCCTTGAAAAGAATGTGATACTTCTGCTCTTCATCGGGAGAATCCAAATGCTTTGCAGCGATACTGCTGATAACAGCATTTCGAAATTCGGTTGACGTTTCTTGTTCGCCTAGAAGGACCCGTTCCACCTCTCCCATTAATTTTTCATCGGGATCTCGGGCTTTACCCGTCGCTTGGTCCATGATCCGTTCACGCTTCACCCAGTGCGAGATATGCTGCACATAGCGCGCAAAACGCGCCTGGTGGCTTTCTTCGGTCGCAAGACCCATGGAGGCACGGACTTCATCGGCAGCCCATGTTAAATACAAATCTTGGGTGGTTTTTAAAAAAGCACGATGGTCGTGGAATTTCCCCACCACTTCTTGTTTTAAAAATTCGTAAACACCACGAGAATTAAAAAGTTCTTCGATTTCAGAAAATACAGAAAGAGGATGCAAACACGTATAATTCTCATCATGGGCCGCGTTGAGAAGTGCCGTTCGGATCTCGCGAACACTGGCACCAAAACGACCTTCATAATTTGGATAACGCAATGACTCACGATAGAGATCGCGAATGATCCCCCGGATCTCATTGGCCTGCTGATTACTTAAGCGTGATGGCATGGTCCCATCGTTATACATGTACAGTTTTTCAAGTGGCGTGATGGAGTCAATGACATCACGAATCGATTTATCATAAAGACTTGAATCGTTGCGCCGCATGCGGGTAAGAACAGCCCACAACGAGGCGACATCGGCTGCATGGGGTGCAACATGTTTGCCCACAACACGCGCCGTGACTTGTTTCACATAAATTTCGCGTTCTTCATCATAGCGTAACAAATAAGGAACTTTAATAAGCTCCATACGTCCTTTAAACGATGTAAAATCGGGATGTTCTTTAAATGCATCCAAGTAAATTTCATTGGTCGATGCAATAAAAACCATATCCAGATGCAGTAAAAATGAATCCATCGAAAGCGTCGATGTTTCAACCGTCGCAAGCAAATACTTAAACGCTTCCACGGGGCGTTTAAGAAAATCCGCATACTCAAGCATGCCACGATTGGCATCCACAATGGGGCCTGAGGGCTCAAACAGCGATGTATATTGCAAGGACTTGGGAAGCGCTGCGAGCGACCTGTCTGATGTCAGCTGATGGATCCGTGCATCCACAGAGCTTTGCGGCTCAATGGTTGCAATGCCGCATCGGTAGCGTCTGGAAGGATAAAAACGTTCGATTTGAATATGATTGAAAACTTTTTGAACATCTCCATCGTAGCTTGTCATCAACGCATCAAAAATACGTCTGCATTTGTAACAAAGATCACCGTGCTTCATGGTGTCGCTGATCACTGTATGCGGTTTTCCTGAAAGGGCGACATCCGGCGAAGGTTCAGGCAAAAGACTGCGGATCAAGTGCATACGATCTGGCTGGGGGACCAAAAAAACAGGGTGATCGCGCATGCTGCATGGGATGCGGGCATCGATGGCCTCTGAAGGCAAATAAGCATAGGAATCGCCAACGGCATCGGGATTATGGCGCGCACCAAAACCGATCCTGTCTTGTGCAACACTTTTTTCGGTCGGAAAAATCCAATTGAAACTGTACATCGCGCCTTTGGGCGTTCGACCGTACACATCAAGGCCTTGCATGAGCGCACGTACAATGGAGCTCTTTGCACTTCCATTGGGGCCATGCATCAAAATCAGTTTGTTCACCTTACCTTCGCGTGCAAAGTTTTCAAAAGCCTTTACAATGGCATCCTGAACCATTTCTTGGCCGGACACTTTTCCCTCACTGTCGGCATCCTGGGCATCAAAAACTTTATAGCGTCGTACTTGCCCCATGGGTCTTTGAAGATCTTCGTAACCAAAGTGATCGATCATGTCGACGACGTACTGCGAGGCAGAACGCAGATGCTGCTCTGGTTTTTCACACATCAAAGCAAAGTATTCTTTGAATGATAAAATGGCGCGATCGTCTTGATACGCTTTTCGTACGTCACGCACCACTTGATCGAGGGTCTCGGAAGAACGGGCGACAGGATTCCCCATGATTGCAGCATACAGGGATCTATCGATTAGGACAAAACGAGGTATTATTTTGCGGCAAGATCCTGCAACATCGCCTGCCGTATACCCGTTCGAGGAACCGTTAACGTGGTCAGCTCAAAATGCTGGGCCAAGGCCAACACCACGGCAGTGGCCGTCAGTAAGATATCGGCACGATCGGCACGCACATCGAATTTTTTTTGTCGATCTTCGGCAGATAGACCCATCAACTTTTTGCTCATGGCCGCTAGGGCCTCGATCGAAATCGTCGGGAATTCGCAATCAGGTTCAGGGGCATGCTCCGCCAGGATCAACAGCGTTCCACCAATGCCAAATGCACGTTCGGCGGTAAGCTTTCCACATGCCTTATGCACTGCATCCACTACATGTGTCATGCAATCCCTTAAATCGCTTTTGCTGCAAACCCCAGCCAGGGCGGGAAATAGGGTTAATAAGCGGACATTCCCAAGAGGCAATGATGTACTCACTTTATCGAGACTCACTTCAAGACTTCCACCCCCCAAATCAACAAACAGCGTTTTTGGTGGCATAGTGCCCACAGCAGCAAGCAAAGCACGACGCGCCAAGCTTGATTCTTCCTTGCCTGAAATTACCTCGATTTTGATCCCTGTTTCTTCGCGTACGGCGTCAATCAACGCCTGTCGATTGCGTAATGTGCGCATCGCACTCGTTGCAATGGCACGATATCGGTCAACTTTACGATCCTTCAAATGCCACGCAATATCGCGATAAACATCGAGAATGGCTGCAACGTCGTTTTTGTCTGCATAACCTTTGCTGAATGCCGACGATGCCAGGCGAAGCGGATAGCGTCGACTGAAATCCTCTTCCAGAAGCCCTTGGGCATCGACGTGAACAATCGATATCCGCGTTGCATTTGAACCCATATCGATGGCCGCCAAGCTCCTCGATCGGTTTAAAAATTCATTGATTGTTTTTGGCTGGGTCATTTTGTCCTTATCTTTGTCGCTCAAGCTCGGCATATATCACATATTGCCTCGCCTTCGCTCCGCGATAAGAACTAAAGCACCCGCGCCAACATTCAATCAACGAAATTTTAAACCGGTCTGCTCATCGCGTGCTTGTTCCATACGCATGTAATGGATTTCCGCAGAACAGATCGTACAGTTTCAGGGGTCAAGACGCCCGCCTGGCAAGGCGCGAAGCCGAGATAATGTGCAATATGCTGAGTGCTGAGCAACATAGCCAGGCGGGATGGATTGGGCGATGAAACTGTACGATCTGTTCTGCGGGAATCCCTAAAGGGTCAAGCGGTTTTTTTAGATTTGTAGATAAGCTCAGGCTTATCGGTCTTTTCAATCACACCTTTGGTGATGCGGCATATGGCAAGGCCTTCGATAAAAGGGACCTCATACATCACTTCAAGCATCGCATCTTCCACGATAGCACGCAGTCCACGCGCCGATGAACCGCTCTGAAGAGCCAGTTCTGCAATCGTATCTACGGCGTCGGGTAAAAATTCCAAGGTCACCGATTCCATGGCAAAAAGTTTTTGGTACTGCTTGAGCAATGCATTTTTGGGTTCTACCAAAATCCGCCGAAGCTCTTCCACTGTTTGATCTTCAAGGGTCGCAAGTACGGGCAATCGCCCAATAAATTCTGGGATCAAACCAAATTTCATCAGATCTTCAGGCTGAATCAGTTTGAGCAATTCACCGATCCTAATATCTTTGGCTTTGTCGATTTGTGCGCCAAAGCCAAGGCCTTTTTTACCAACCCTGCGCTTGATTGCCTCTTCAACCCCTGTAAAACTTCCACCGCAAATAACCAAAACATTGGAGGTATCAAAGGGGACCAGTTCCGTCTGCCCGTATTTTTTACTGCCACGCGGCGGCACATTGGCCTTAGTGCCTTCAATAATTTTAAGAAGTGCCTGTTGAACCCCTTCACCCGAGACGTCCCGCATTTGTGATGGAGAATCACCACGCCGTGCTATTTTGTCGATTTCATCGATATAAAC
>SXGS01068551.1_pt1 | contig 59267 bp, 45 predicted proteins | sample 3174681 | NCBI WGS metagenome assembly SXGS01 (sample SAMN11356861, study PRJNA531348) | freshwater metagenome | isolation source: freshwater sample F1-80 | place: China: Fuxian Lake, Yuxi | collected 2017-12-25
CCGTCACCTGGGCCGAGCTAGAACGCGTCGCAAATCTTCTGAATAACCGCCCGCGCCGCTGCCTCGGCTACAGAACCCCCAACGAAGTCTTCCTCAAATAATCTGCAACCTCAAATTGCATTTGAGATGACGCAGCGCCGGCTCGAACCAAGAACTCGCGCTGTGTTAGGCGTGTCGGCATCTGATGACAGAGGGTGGATGCTTTACTGGCAGGAAACTCGCAATTGGGATTTCAGAACTTGCCGAGCTCGCGACTTCAACAGCGAAAGCGTGTTTCCCACGCGGCAGAAGTTGTCGAGTTCTTCTTCCTCACCTACCGCGAGGGCACCAGCTCGATTGCGTTCGGCAAGCTCGTGCATTCGCTGCCGTTCTTCTGCCGAGAACTCCAACTTGCCAATTCGCTTGGCCTCTTCACGAGACATCGAGCCTTGAGGGTGAATGATCCGTTCCCAAATCGCGGCTTCGGTGCGGGGGGCTGGCTTCGACGGTTTCGACACGAGTTGTTCTCCAGTCATCAAAGGGCGACGGACGGGCACCAATCTATCGCTGCCTCGTGGGAACGGGAACTGGATATCGCGGGTTGCGTAACTCCAGCGTCCGTTGACCAAGCTTTTGAAGTTGTGTTTCTTTCAGCCACGGAGTGGCGATGGAATTTAGCCGGGGGCGAAAGCCCCCGGTTTGGTGAGGATTGAGTACCTCAAGCCCCGGAGGGGCGACGTTGGTGTTCCAGTGTCGCCCCTCCGGGGCTTGACGATTCACGGGACACATTTCCGGGGGCTTTCGCCCCCGGCTTTATTCCGTCGCCGCTTCGCGGCGAAGAAATGCACGGGTGGCTCAGGCTGCTTCAGCCTGTGTGCGTAGCATTGGAAACTTGAATTGGACGATCATTTCACCGCTCGATGCTCAATGAGGAGCAACGCGGATTCCAGGTTTCCGATGCCTGCGGCACACAGGTTTTTCAAACCTGTGCCACCCTTGAACTCAGGCGATCGGTGCGGCGATCTTCAGGGACTCGCCGAGGGTTTTGAGGGCGGTGGCGTGGTCGCGGTGGATGGGGATGCCTTCGGTTTTCCAGCGGGCGGCGCGTTCCCATTCGAGTTCGCCGGGGAGGCGGACTTTGTCGAAGCCCTCCGCCGGAGCGAGGGCGCGGATGTCGGACGACGCGCTGCCGAGGCGGGTGTGAAATTTCTCGATGTCGCCGAACTTCGTGGGGTCGATCGCGTAGAAGAAGTGCTCGGAGCCTTCGAGGTACGGGTCTCGTTTTTTGTGGATCGGCATGCGGCTGCCGACCAGTGGGCCGGCCAGCACCGAGCACATGAACGCGAGGCCGAAGCCGCGTGCTCCGGCGGCGGGGAGCAGCGTCTTCGCCACTTTCGGATCGGTCGTCGGTTGGCCCTGCTCGTCGAGCGCCCAGCCGTCGGGCATCGGCAGGCCGTACAGTTTTCGAGACTCGACTTTGCCCCACGAGGCTTCGGCACACGCCATGTCGAGCACGAACGGTGGAGTTTCTTGACTGGGCACGCCCCAGGCCAGGGCGTTGTTCGCGACGGCGGCTTGCTGGCTGCCGTAGGCGGCGACCGTCGGGTACGCCGTGCTCGTCGTGCTGTAGCCGATGCAACCTTCATTGACGGCCAACAGAACATAGACCGACGCAGCTCCGTAATGCTGACTGCGAGAGACGGCGACGGTGCCGGTGCCGACTTCCTTGGCCTTCTTGATCGCCAGCAGCATCGCCTTGGTCGAGACGACGTGCCCCATCCCTTTGTTGCCATCGAGCACCGCCATCGCGGGCGTGTCACAGACGGTCGTGATGCTGGCTCGTGGATCGATGTTGCCGTCGTCCATCGCCTTGATGTACCGAGGCAACGCGCGGCTGCCGTGCGAATGAATGCCACGCAGGTCCGCTTCGACCAGCCGATCGGCACAGGTCTCGGCCTCGACGGCGAACATCCCCTTCTTGACCAGCAGCTTCACGATCCAGGCGCGTAGCTCGGCGGCTTGCACGACGACTTCTTGGCTGGCATCACGCGGAATGTCGGGAGTGGTGGCGGTCATGGTGGCTCCGGAAGTGAGTGGGTGGTGCGGATTATTGAGCGCGCGGAGCGGTTCGTTCAATGACAGGGTGACAAGGTGAAGGAAGAAATGCGGTCCATCACCTTGTCACCGTGTCACCCCCTCACCTTGTCACCCTGTCATCGCTCACTCGACCGCTTCGGCTCGATGCCGAGCACGCCGTACTCGAAGCGCGTCCGCCCGGCGGCTTCAAGCTGCATTCGCTCGATGGCCAGCGGCAGGCCGGTCAGAGCGGCTTCGTAGATCGGGGCGGTGACATCGCCGTAGGTCAGCAGCACCAGCACGAGGTTCTTGGACTCCTTGCGAGTCCGAAAGTTGGCCAGCTTCATCGCGAAGGCGGCGGGGGTCTCGGCGCGGAATTCGGTTTGCTCGCCGGGTGTCTTGAGCGTCGTGAGGCCGGAATCGGCGACGTGCAGCTCCCAGACTTCGCAGCGTTTGCGGATCTCGTTGAACGTCATCAGATGCTTGATGATCTCCTGCCCGCGCCGGCCCTTGAGCCTGCGGAACTCTTCCTGGATCTCGGCAATCTCTTCGGCAGTCGGCGGGGCGTCGTCCGTGAAACGTTGTCGCAGAAGTTTCGCGACGGTCTCGTCGGGAAGGTTGAATAACTCGGAAGCGAGCTGTCCCACCAAGTCACGCTGGTTGAGTGCCTTATCGGCGATCAACTCGGCTTCGCGGCGTTCCTCCGCGAGAGCAGCTCGTGTCTTTTCCACCTCGGAGATGGCCTGCGACGCACGAGCCTCTTCGTGTTGCGACTGATCGCGCATCGCCAAAAACTGCGCGAAGATGACGATGAGCATCAGGTCGAGCATCGGCATGAGATTCAACGTGACTTTGCGGCGAGCGGTCTTCATCGCAGACTCCGATTTGGTCGGGGAGTTTGCCGCGATTGCTCACGTCAGGGCAAGATCAACGTCGCTGCCTCGCTCCCGCGAGGCAGAGCAACACTGAGCGGTACGGCGCTAGCCGCCGGTGATTGTGAAATCGGCCTCGCTGTCACCGGCCGCTAGCGCCGTGCCGCTCATCACCCCACGCTTGCCTGCGTCCATTGTCCGTCGATGCTGCGCCACAGGCCGGGGCGCGGATTTTTGTCTTGCAGATCGGCAGGCAGTCGAGGCTGGCGGACGCCGTCGTAGCATTGCAACATGGCGAAGCGTCGCATCGACGCCGGAATCCCGACCGCTGTGAAGCCGGGATGTCCGGTGGCCGGAAACGGGCCGCCGTGATTCATCGCCGGGCTGACGGCGACGCCGGTCGGCATCTTGTCATTGATCAGCCGGCCGACACGGACTCGCAGAGCCGGTTCGATGCGCGAGTACAGCGCGTCGTCTTCGCCGGCCGTCGAGCTGTAGATCGCTCCGGTCAGATTCCCTTCGAGCGATTCGAGGATCGTCAACAATTGAGCCTCGTCCTTCGCGATGACGAACAGCGAGCTGTTGCCGAAGGCTTCGGTCTGCATCGCGTGCGTGTTTGCCAGGAACTTGTCGCCCGAAACTTTGAGCAGCGTGTTGCGGAACGAGAACCCGTTGCCGCCTCCCGCTTGACCACCAGCGAGCACTTCGGCACCCGCCGCCACGATCGACTGAATCCCCGCCTCGAAGTTGCGCAGCACTCCTTCGCTGAGCATCGTGCCGATCGGAGCGGACTCGAACTTCGCTCGCACCGCGTTCACGAACGCATCAGTTTGCGGACCCGCCAGCAGCAGCACGAGGCCAGGATTCGTGCAGAACTGTCCGGTCCCCATCAGGCAACTGGTGGTGAACTCGGCCGCGAGTTCATCCGAGCGTTCCGTCAGCGCGCCGGGCAGCACGCAGATCGGATTGATGCTGGAGAGTTCCAGATAGATCGGCTTGCCGACGCGGTCCGCCGCCTCCTTCAGCACAAGTCCCGTTGCGCGAGCACCGGTGTAGCCGCAGGCTCCGATCGCCGGATGCGAGACCAACCGGCAACCATCCTCGTGGCTCGTGCGATAGATCAACTGCACGAACGCTGGTGGCAGTCCGGATTCTTTGACGGCCTCGAACGCCTCTTCGGCGAATAACCGCGTCGTACTCGGATGCGACGAGTGCCCCTTGGCAATCACCGGATTTCCGGCAGCGACGGCCGCCGCGAAATCCCCGCCCGCCGCGCTGTTGAACGCGAATGGAAAATTGTTCGGCCCGAAAACGACGACCGGTCCGATCGCCGCCAGCCGACTGCGGATGTTGTTCTTCGTGTCGATCGTCGGCATCGACCAGCCGCCATCGCGAGCTGCCGCCGCCGCTTGTCGAAGCTGATTCGTTGTGCGCGGCAACTCAGCGATTTTCAATCGCGGCTCGACCGGCAGTCCCGTCTCTTGGTTGGCGGTCGCGATGAACTCACCCGACCGAGCATCGATGCGCTCGGCGAAGCGCTCCAAAAACTTCGCGAAGACTTCTCCCGGAACATCGCGAACTTCTCTCGCAGCGCGTGCGGCTGCGAGGATCGCTTGTTCGACCTCAGCCCACGGGCTGACCGGATACTCGCGCGGCAACGGCAATCGCGTCGCCGGATTGACCGACTGGAAAATCTGCGAGCCAGACGACACTCGCCACTTACCGTCGATCAACACTCGTTCGACGCTCATCAAAGACGACTTTTGGGGATTCATTGCAAGCAGACCTCATGGGATGGAGACGACAACTCGGCGGAGTCTAGTGGCGGCTCGTGAATTGAGGGAGCGAGGGCGTTGGGAGTGACAAGGTGAGGGGCTGACACGGTGACAAGGTGAAGAGAAAGCAAATCACCTTGTCACCCCCTCACCTTGTCATCGGCCGCCTCACGGCCAATCCACTCCACCAGGATTCCACGGATGGCAGCGGGCGATGCGACCGATCCCGCGCCACGAGCCACGCACCGCTCCGTATTTGCGGACGGCGAGAATGAAATACTCGCTGCAAGTCGGATGGAAGCGGCACTGGCGGCCGATGATGTGACTCAGTGTGAGCTGATACAGCCGCACGAACACGATCAGCAGCCAGCTTGGAATCAACGTCAGGCGGCGCAGCCAAATCATGACGCACCTCCGACGATCGAATCCCCGCCAGCAGCCGACTCCGGTTGCGGTTCGCGGCTGCGTGCCGCCAACTTCCTCGTGGTACGCTTCGCCAGCGAGATCAACGACTGTCGCAGAACCTCCAGCTTGAGCGGCGTGTCCGCTCGCGGTTGCACGACGAGGTCCAAGCCTGTCGGCAGGTCCGCTCGCGACTGGCGAAAGACTTCGCGCAGCCGACGCTTGAGCCGGTTGCGACGTACCGCATTGCCGCAGCGCTTCGAGACCGCGAGTCCCAACCGCGACGTAGGACGATCATTCGGCAGCACGATCAACGTCAAGCACCCGTCGCTGATCCGCACACCACGTTCGTAGACGGCGGCAAAATCCAGACGGCTGCGGACGCGCACCATCGGGGGAAACTTCAGCGGATGTCGAGACGATGTCATCGGCGTTTCTCGCGGCTCGCCGGGGGAGGCGTGTCGATACCCTCGACCTCGCGACGGTACTTCTCGCGAAGCAATTCGAGTTCGTCGTATTTCGACTTCAGCAGCGGTGATCGAGTCATTCGTCGCATGCGACGTGCCCCGACCACGATCACGGCCAACAGCGCGACGACTCCCAGGACGCACACGACCATCGTAAAGATGGTCAGATTCGTCAGCTTGTCGACTTCCGAAAACTTGTCGGGAGCGATCCTCTTGCCACCCGCTTTGTCATCGGTGATTGCCGTCGGCGACGAATTCTCGGATGTGAGCTGTGTGTCTCGTGGGACTGACGTCCCTCGCTCGCCTTCATCCACGACCTGACCGTTGCTGATCGACAGGCCAAGCAACAACAGGCTCACCAAAATCGCGAAGCAGCGAGTTCGTCGATGTTCGAGCATGGGACAACATCCAACGTAGGTCAGGCTTTCCAGCCGTGATGATTCATAACCCGAAGCGTCAGCGAGGGCGAACGCTTCAAGAGACTCTGCTTTCCAAGTGTTCTGGAGCGCTCGCCCTCGCTGACGCTTCGGGTTACGACCGGTCAGCCTGGAAAGGCTGACCTACGGACTGCTCCCCACAGGCTGGCTCGTGGATTGTACGGTGCGGCGACCGCGATCTGCTCGAACAATCCGCGTGTGGCGTCATCAAGCTTGGGCGGCAGCACCAATTTGATCACGACATAAAGGTCACCGCGAGCACGAGTCTTCTGGTCCGGCACCCCTTTGCCTCGCAACCGCAACTTCGCGCCGCTTGACGTACCTGCCGGGATCGTCACGACCATCGGCCCCTCGGCCAACGTCGGGACTTCGACCTTCGTGCCGAGTGCCGCCTCGCTGACAGTGATTGGCATCTCGATCAGCAAGTCTGATCCCTCGCGACGAAAATAAGAGTGCGGAGCGACCTTGATCGTGACCAACAAATCTCCCGCCGGCCCGCCACCGCGTCCCGCTTCGCCCTGCGCCGCGAGACGGATCACGCTACCTGTCGAGACGCCCGGCGGAATCTTCACACTTAGCCGTTCGTGTTTGCCAGCGCGATCCAATTGCAAATCCTGAGTGCCTCCTTCAGCCGCGACCACGAACGGAATTTCGATCTCCGCCTCAATGTTCGCCCCTTGTGCAGCTCGGCCACGACGTCCCGCTTGCGACCCAAAAGGCGAACCGCCCGCACCGCCACCAAACATGCCGCCAAGCAAGTCGCTCAGATCGACGTTACCACCAAACATCTGTTGGAAGTCAACCGGCCCCGCGCCACCGCGCCCTCGACCTTGTTGGAACTGCGGCCCGTTCGGTCCGAAGGCCGACCCGAACTGATCGTACTGCTGCCGCTTCGTCGCATCGCCGAGCACGTCCCACGCCTCTTGAACCTGTTTGAACTTCTCGGACGCGGCAACATCGTTCGGTTTTCGATCAGGATGATTCTCGCGAGAGAGTTTTTTGTACGCCTTGCGAAGCTCGTCCGCCGAAGCGTTCTTCTTCACTCCCAAAACCGCGTAGTAGTCCAAGGCCATCGCTGCTTGTTCCTTCGTTGCTCTGCACGGATCTGGTGCCGAGACGACATGCAGATGTGTGTCGAGACACGATGTTATCCGACTCGATCACGGGTTTCGACGGACGCCAACCGCCGCTTGACAAGCTCATTCGCCGAGCTAACGTACCCGACACCTGCGGGCGTAACTCAGTGGTAGAGTGACAGCTTCCCAAGCTGTACGTCGCGAGTTCGAATCTCGTCGCCCGCTCTGGAATGATGTTTGAGTCGGAAGGAATCGCGGCTCTCGACGCTCCGGCGTTAGTTGTTGTCGGCGATGACGGCGGTGGCCACTCGCGCGGCAAGGTCGGCATTCAGGTTGTAGATGCGACTCGACGACAACGTCAGCACAACCGACTTGGGCACCGACGTCTTTTTGTCGTTGAGCGGCATCACGACAACATCCACGAACGACTGGCCTGCCTGAATCTTGACCGATGAGCCGGTCAAACGGACGCCGTTCACGAAAAACTGGTAGTTCGAGTTCAAGCTGGCAGTTCCACTGCGATTGAAGTGGACCGTCAAGGAACTCTCCAGGCTTCCGGTTCGGCTGATTCGGAAAGTTGCCGTGTCCGTAAGGACTCCCGTGGTTGGTTCGACCGCCGAGTTGTCGAGCGCGGTGATCGAAACGATCGGCTCATTGTCCGCGAGGTTGATCGTCGCGGAGTTGTTGCCGGGAATCGGGTCCAGGAGATAATTCACGGCCATTCCCAGTGCGAGCGAAATCGTCTCACTTAGTTCGGCAGTGGCGTCAGCCTTCGGGATCACCACGACGTCGAATGACGATTGCCCAGCGGGGATCACGACCGTCCGACTCTTGAACATGTCTCCGTTCACGGTCAGCATGTAATCGCGGTTGATCGTCGCGGTGCCGGTTCGAGTGAGATTGACTGTCAGCGGTTCGGTTGTGGCTCCAGTTCGCGTGATGCGGAAGGTTCCCGTGTTCGCCGGTTGGCCGGACACAGTCTCCGAAGCCAAGTCATCGACGGGGGCAATGGAAACGACGGCGGTGCCACCGATCATGGGATTGGAAATACCCAGGCCTCCGCTAACGGGAGGATCGAAGTTGCCGACCATCGGAACGGAGACGTTGCTCCCGAACTGAGCGTAGAGATCGACTCCCAGCGGCTTCGGCGAGAACTGATGGTTCAGTGCCGCGGCGGTGCCGGGAACGGCAGCGGTCGCGATGGATTGGAAGATGAAGTACTCGGCGGTAGACGTGTTGGGGGCGGCTCCGTTGCGGTTCGGGACCATCAGGCCGATGTCCGTGATCCCGTCGAGATTGAAGTCGCCCGCGAACGGTCGTTCCAAGCGTCCGGGGAACAACAGCGTCTGAGACATCGGGACGTCGCGATTGCTGAAGTTGATCGTGTCGTCTGAATTGCCATCCAGCACTCCGGGGGTGCCGTCGGCTGCGGTGGTGAGATCGAAGTAGAACAAATCCAGTTGCGCGTTGTGGACGGCGAGATCGACGAGGCCGTCTCCATCGAAGTCTCCGGCGATTGGCACGCCACGCATGTTGCCAAGAAACGTGCCGTCGCCGACGTCGATGTTGTTGTTGGCGTTCGTGTCGAGATACCACCTCTTGCCGTCGAACAGACCGATCTCGTCACCGACGTGAGCCGAATTGAAGTTGCCGGAAATTGGCGTGGCATTGATTTGCAGACCGCTGAGCACCGAGTAATCCGGGCGGCCGTCGTTGTTGAAGTCGAGCAACCAACGGTACTGACGATTCAGCAATCCGTAACCGCCGATGCGGTCGAAGCCGTCTTGTGTGACGGCGGCAGCCGGATTGAACTTACCGGCGAAGTAGCGGTCGGTGTTGAGCCCAAACTCGAATGCGAGGTCGCGATTGACGAAGTCGGTGTTGGCCGGATCAAAGTGCATGTTGCCGTTGATATCGACGGTGATGCCTCCTTGACCGACGGCTCCGATTTCCGCACGGCTGTCGATGGTGAACCGGGCGACAAACTCTCCGCCGGGCACGTCGTCGCCGCTGGGGAAGTTCTGGTCATCCTGCGGTTCTTTCGCGTTCGATTCGCCGTCCAGTTTGTTGCCGGCGAGATCGAAGATCGAATCGTTGATCGTCAAAGTGAAACGGTCATCGGGCAGCGGACTGGAGAACGTCAGCTCGGCGGTCGCAAGCCCCGCTTCGCCATTCACAGCAGGTTCGAGGGTGATGGTCACGGACTCGATCGGAATGACGCCGTTGGCATCACCTTTCAGAACGAAGTGCCCCGGTTCGGCGGCACCGGCACCGAGCGCTGTCAGCAGTGCCACATAGCCAGGGAATGCGGCCGTGCTGCGGTTGGGCAAGTCCTGGAATGTGATCGTCAAGCCGTCCGTGCGCGGAGTGGGACCGTCCACAGGCTTCGGATCAAACAGGTCGTAGTCCGACTCACCGGTGATTTCGACGTCGAAGACTTGCGGGCCTTGCGTGTCGATGAAGGTATTCAACGTGATCGGAGTGCTGACATTACCGGCCAAGTCTTCAAACGTGGCCGAGATGACTCGCAGCCCGTCCTTCGTGAAGCCGGCCACCGCACTGTTCAAGTCCACGTTCGACGTGAGCGACCAGTGGCCGAGGTTCGGCGACAAGCCGAACTGGTTCGTGCTGTCGGTCGGCGACACGACGGTCTGTCCGATCTGCACCAGAGTGCTCGACGCATTCGTCGCGTACAGCCGCACGATCGAGTTCGCTTCCGCGTAGCCGGAGAACGTCGGCGTCGTGTCGTTCGTCATCTGGTCGGTGAATGTTGCGGGAAATCCGTGGACTCCCGAATCGCTGGTCGCATCGAGATCCAGATTCAAATGATTGACGGCGGTCTGAACAGTCGGCGGGTCGAGCGTATCGACGACAATCTCCAGCGATTGGCTGAACACCCCGAAGCCGCTTTGAGCCGGAGTGGCCGGGTCGATCATTTGGACCCGCGCCGTGAGGAAGTGACTGCCGTCGGTCAGCGCGGTTCCGAATGTGAAGCTGTAGACGCCAGGTTGTCCGCCAACCGCCTGAGCAAATCCGGCTGCAACAGGCGTGTGTTGGTTGTTTTCGTCGAAGATCGCGACTCGGAAACCGGCCGGCGTGCTGGCTGCGGTCGTCGCCGAGTTAAATACGATCGGGATGACCTGATCCGGCGGCGATCCGGGCGTGGCGTTGCCGGGCAAATCGTTGAGCAGCCCCGCATCGGACAAACGCAGGAAAATCGTCGGGGTGTTGTCGGCCGTGACGTTGTCGAACTGCGAGCGGCCCGTATCGCCATTGGTCAACGACGGCGGAGTCGTCTGCGCATCGTCCAGTTCGATGCCGAATGGCACGGGTGCGGGCGTGTTGATGACGCTCAATTCGTAGGTGTTGATCTCGACGCCGGTCGCTCCGAAGACCTTGAGGAAATAAATCTGCCCCTGCACCGCTGCAATGCGGACACGCTCGTTGTCGTCGGTCGAGAGGCTGGAGCCGATGACGTTGCCGCTGTTGTCCAGCACTTGGATGTCGAGGTTGCCATCTCCCGGAAGGCCGATATTCTCTTCAAAGTAAACTTGGAAATCCATCGTCCCCGTTTCCGAGGCGACGAACTGATAGAAATCGACATCGCCCGCTGGCGTGATCGTGGGATCGAGATTGATCGCCGCTCCGGTACCGAGATGCGTGGCGAAGACACGCGTGTCGTTGTCCAACGCGCCGTTGACCTCGAACGGGTCGGGAGCGAACACGACCAGCCGTGCGGTGCCATCGGCACGAGTCAGCGGCCCATCCAACGGCGTCACTTCTTCGATGCCGTCAAACGTGATGTACGGAGCATTCGCGCCGACTCGGATGAGTCCCGATGTGCCGTCCGTTCCCTTGAAGAACAGCACGGCGTCGTTTGCACCGAGTCCCGCGTCGCTGATGATGAGCCGGTCGTTGCCCACGCCACCGCGGATGTGCAGTTGCTCGACGTCATCCGACGCAATCTGGAAAGCCATGACCGTGCCGTTCACGTCGATCAGCACCTCGTTCGGCGCAGCGGAGTCGATCGTCAGCGTGACGATGTCGTCGCCTTCTGAGCCGACCACGAACAGTTCGTCGAAACCCGCGCCACCAACCAAAATATCCGTCGAGGCAGACGAGGTGTTGACGAGGAACTGATCGCTGCCGTCACCGCCATCCAGCGAGTCGTCGCCCGCGCCGCCCGTGATCGTGTCGTCACCCGCATCGCCGGTGATCGTGTCGTCGCCCGCGCCGCCGATCGCCACGTCAAAGCCGTCCCCCAGACTGATCGTGTCGTCGCCACCGCCACTGAGAATTGTGTCGTCGTCCGTTCCGCCAAGCAGTGTCATCGTGGAGTTGAACGCGCTGACATTGACGCTGTCGTTACGGTCTCCCAAATCGACGCGTATCCCGGACAGAAAATCGGCGAGGGCATAAAGGTCGATGCCACCCTTGTCGAACGTGTCGCTCAAGTCCGAGAGAGTTGAGGAACTCACGCCGGGTGGCCCGCTGTTGTCGTCGGACGCGATGACCGTCGTACCGTCGTTGGCCAAGACCGTCAGTCTGGAGTCCTTGTTCTTCGTGGAGTTGTTCGTGTCCACATAGGAATAGACGACGTCGGTCGTGCTCGCCCCCGTCGTCTTCCAGAAATCGACTTCGCCGGCGGGGTTAATTTTTCCCGTGCCAAATTGGCCGTCCGCAAGTGTCCCCGCGCCCGTCGTGGAGTCGTTGGACGGGACTGGGCTGAGCTTCAGCGACCAACTGTTGAGCGTGCCCGTGTCGTTGGCCGCGTTGTCACTGACCGTCAGCGTCCAGACTCCGTTGGGGTCTTCGCCGTTGAACGCCGAAAGTGCTTCATCCGGGGCAAAAGTGGAACTGAATGGCGCGCTGCCTCCGCTGATCGGATTGAAAAAGAAATCGTCGTCCAGCGTCGTGTTCGTGAAGTTGTCGCCGCCGCCGCCGCGTCGATTGATCAACGTTATTTCAGTTCCAACGGGGCTTTTGAGTTTGACGCTGAGATCGCCGTCGAAGGCGTGCGTGATATCCAGTGTCGCGTTCAAATCGGTCAGCGTGCCGCTGAAAACGCTGACCGTCAACGTCGAGGTGACGACGCCCGGATTGCCTGCTGAAAAATCGGGGATCGCTTGTGGGGCATCGGTCGAAGCAACGATCCCGGACGCTTCGGACACAATGTCGGTAGTCGGATCGACTTCCAAAACGACGTACCGATAGCTGGTGTCAGCGCCGAAGCCAGTGTTCCCGACTTGCACAAAATGCCGCCCGGTCGTTGTGACGTCGATGGCTCCGACCGCGTTGAAGCCGCTGGCACTCAAGTTTCTTTGGAGCGGTGTGCTGAGAAGAAAGCCGCCGAAGTCGGCGATACTCAAGTCCGTGCTGGTCAATTTGCCGTCCCGTTCCGGATCAGCATCCAACATGACCACATAGCGTTTGCCCGCCGTCGCACTGAAGACGAACGAGTCGATTTCATTCTGAGCGACGGTCCCTGTGACCGACATGCCGGGTGTCGCCGAATGGAAGACCGCCGAGTCGATGTCGGTAATGCCGGTTCCCTCAGCGAGCGTCAGTGTCGGATCCGCGACGACTTGGTAAAGCTCGTAGTCATCAATGATGTCGCGTGACGAGCCGGTGACTTTGAAGAAGACGTCGCCCGCTTGTGACACATCCGCCCCGGCCACGACCGAGGAGGCCGCGCTCGACACGGACGAGGCGATGGTTCCGGCAAAGTTCGTCGAGCTAAACCGCGCCAAACGACATTGCGAACCGAAGTACTTCGCTCGGCGGCAATCGCAAATAGAAACCCCGCCGCAGCTCATTGGCTGCGGCGGGGCTTGAATTCTGGAGGATGGGCGCTCTTGCCCGTCTGCATCGGAATTGGGGACGGGCAAGAGTGCCCATCCTACGGCGACTACTTCGCGTCCCACCACCAGCGGCCTTGCGGCAAGTTGTTGGGGGCAGCGTGAGCGGTCATGTCCTTCAACGTCGTGGACGATTTCATTACGTCACGATCGCGGACGACCGACATCAGGTCGCCTCGGACACCGCCGGCCACTTGCACGACGATGTCTTTGCCGCGATAGACGCGATGGTTCGCGACCGATTCGACTTCACTCGGTGCAGCGTAGACCGCTGGCTCGTACATGCCGTGCGAGGCGAACGAACCGAATTCCCAGCCGATGCGATTGGCAACACCCTCGTTCTTCAAGAGTGCGGCAACCAGTGCAAGGTCGAAGACGTTTTGCAGATCGGCGAATGCGATGTCGCGCTGAGCCAACTCGGCGTAATGCTGTGTGAAGTTCGCGGCGAATGTGCGATTAGTCGCGTCGGCCTGGCCGGTCCCAACTCGCTCGCCCTTTTCGGTGAGGTACTGGTTCTCGGAAAGGCACTGCACCGACGGGCCTTGGATTTCAAAGACGTTGTGATCCGGGCTGTGCAGGATCGCGTCGTACTTCATCGTCAGCCACCAACGCAGAGCGTCCAGCTTGCTCGATTTTTGCTCTTCGACGGTCATCAACTCAAAGATACTTGGAACGTGCGCCCCGCCTTCGAGTTTGCCGATGCCAATCATTTTCAATCGGTAATCGGCCTCGGTCACGACGCGAGCGACGCGAGAATCACGCGGCACGCCCCACAACTCGATGTCTTGCGGGCCGAGCTTGCTCTGAAGTTGATTGACCCAGCCCTTCACGGCACCAGCATCCAATGGGCCGCGAGAATTCGACTTCTCGACGAACGTTTGCAGTTGTTGCAGCCCTTCCTGACGCGGATTGAACGAGCAACCAAAGTTCTGCTGACCATCGTTCGAGAAGGTTCGCAGCACGGTGACCAGATCGTCCAGTTGCAACGTCGGCCGGCCGCTCTTCACGCCAACCGGATTGCCGTTGCTGTCGTATTTCCAGGCTTCGGAGGGTCCGCCGATCAACACGTCGCGAGACTTCGGGTCTACGACGACGTACTTGAGTTGCGTGATGCCAGCGAGATTCTTCATCGTTTCGACGATCGGACGGCCCTCGGTCAGACGCTTCGAGGCTTCTCGTTCCAATTGCGTCAGCGACACAAATCGCAGATCGGATCGCTGAGCGACTTCGGCATTGAGGTCGGCATTGCGAGCGACGACTCCCAACGCCTTCAAGCGGCCGGTGTGCTCCTCTTTTTTGAGCATCGCCAGCAAGCCGTTCGGGCTGACCGCGACACCGTTGGGATATTCGGTCTGGGTTCCACCTTCACCACCACTGTCAAGCCACGGGCCGCTGGTCTCCGTTTCGATCAGCCTTTTCAACGTTTCAAAGTCCGCCATTGCACCGCCGCTGAGGGCCTGCTGCCGAGCTTGTTGACCGGCTGCTTGCGGTCGCTGCGATTGATCCATCTGTCGCGTGGTACCGCGCGCGGCCGAAGCATCGCCGGCGTTCAATTGGGCGTTCGCGATCATGCCCAGCAGAGTTGCTCGTTCTTTCGGATCATCAACGGCACCTGCCGCATTGATCGCCGCAGCGAACTCACCGAACGCCACCTGCCGTTCGATCATTCGCTGAACGTCAACGGCTCGCGGAGCATCGGCGGTCGCAAAAAACGTCATGCCAATCGATGCCACAGCCGTCACTGCGACCAAGCCGAGTCGCTTCTGACCTTGCCGACCAAACCAACCGTGAATGTGCCACGCCATGAGGAAACTCCTTGCCGCCACCCGTGCGGCTGGTCTGCGATGCGGCATCCTGCCTCAACTCTCGCCGGCGCTCCGCCGACACGCTTCGACATTAGATCGTCCCTGATCCTGGAAGCGTCAAGAACAATGTGACGGATTCTTGCCGCCGCGCACGTCCGCCGCGAGTCGCTCCAGACAACACAAAAAACCGGCAGATCGTGCCGCCGCACGCTCGGAGAGGTTCGTCGAGTCCCTTCGACCGGCTAATCTTCGCCGACCCAATCGTCCGGCACGAACGGCAAGGTGGACAGACGAAGGACGAACGTGCCAATGATCAAGCAGCGGCAAATTCGCACAAGAATTCGGTTCCGTCCGTATCCCAAGAACCGTTGCCGGCTGAGCCTTCTCGGCTTGTTCGGAATCCGTCATTCTCCACTCCATCATGCCTACACACCTCGCCGGTGTTCTTCCCGTTTTTCAGACGCCGTTTCACGACGACGAATCCATCGACTTCGACACACTTCGCCGGGAGATCGACTGGCTGTTCGATCGCGGAGCCGACGGCATCGTGATGGCGATGGTCTCGGAAACGCTGCGGCTTTCGACCGACGAACGGCAAACACTGGCCGCGCATGCTTGCCGATCCGCAGGCTCTCGCGGCTCGGTCGTCATCAGCGTCGGAGCGGAAAGTTCACACACCGCCGAACGTCTCGCGCAACACGCGGCTGATGCCGGTGCCACCGCGCTCATGGCAATCCCGCCAGTCTCCGTCTCAGTCGGTGAAGACGAACAACTTCGCTACTTCGAACGGCTGTTGCGGGCGGTCTCGATCCCGTTGATCGTGCAAGACGCCAGCGGCTACGTTGGCCGCCCGATGTCGATTGCATTGCAGGCCCGGTTGTGGCGTGAGTTTCACCCGCGAGTCCTGTTTAAACCCGAAGCGGTACCGATCGGCCAACGCCTCTCGGAGCTTCGTGACGCGACCAACGGCCAAGCCGCCGTTTTCGAGGGGAGCGGCGGCATCGCGCTGGTCGATAGTTTCCGCCGAGGCATCGTCGGCACGATGCCCGGTGCCGACTTGATCGACACGCTCGTCGCCTTGTGGCGAGCCTTGCAAGCCGGCGACGACCGCCGAGCCTACGAACTTTCGCTGCCACTCTCCGCACTCGTCGCACTACAAACCGGACTCGATGGATTCCTGGCCGTCGAGAAATATCTGCTGCACAAACAAGGCATCTTCCCGAACACACTCATTCGCGGCCCAGTCGCATTCCGACTCGACGAAGAAACTCGTCGCGAAGTCGATCGGCTGTTCGCTAGACTTTGCGAACTGACCAAGTCATCGCCTTCCGTAACCCATGACCCCTAGAGACCGTTTCAAAACCAGCACGACGCGCGAGCGAGTGGTTATTTTCCGACGTTTTGGCCACTCGCTCGCGCGTCGTGCTAGGTTCTACAACCGCTTCTAGCCCCCAACCCCAGCATCTACCATGACTCAAGCCATTGTCGATCCCGGTGAACTGCGGCTCTTCGCGCAGATGCTCAAGCAGTTCAACCAAGACTTGACCGACCGGACGACGGCGTTGTCCGCTCAATTGCACTCGCTCAGCAGCACCTGGCGCGATCAGGAAAACTTGAAGTTCACCGAACAATTCGAGCAGCACCTGCGCTACCTGCAACGCTTCATCGACGCCAACAACTCGCACATCCCGTATCTGACCCGCAAGGCCGAGCGGATCGAGGAATACTTGCAGCAGAAGTAGGTCAGCCTTTCAAGGCTGACCCGATTGAGTAGGTCAGCCTTTCTAGGCTGACCCGTTTGAGTAGGTCGGCCTTTCTAGGCTGACCCGTTTGAGGGTAGGCGACCATTTCGCCGTTCGGGTCAGGCTAGAAAGCCTGACCTACGTCGCGACCAATCCCAATCCCTGCAGCTTCGCGAGACACTCATCTCGCTCGCGACTGCGAGTCAGATCGCGCCAGGTCGGGTCTTGCGACGCGAGGAAGTCTTCGACCGACAGCGGCGGGACTCGTCCATTCACAGCGGCGTGCTGCATCAGCCGTTGGATGCAACCGATCTCCAGCCGAGACAACCCCGACGCTTGCAGGCGATAGTCCTCGAACGCTTCCCAAACCATCGGCAGCAGCGGCTGCACGATCTTGCGGCCGATCGTCGCCGAATACTCCCGGATTTCGAGCTGTGCATGCGAGTCCATCCGCAGCGCGAGGAAGTGCAGCAAGTTGTGCAGATCAACTTTCCAATACGCTTCCGTGTACGTCGAGAGTGGCAAGTCCTTGCGAGCCTGCTCGCGCGCAACACCGAGATCGAGCCGTTCCTGGTAGACCCGACGAGTGTGCTCTTGCAGTTCTCGTTCGGTCGCGGTCAACCGCTCGCCGATGTCGGCTGGCAGGTACGATTCGCTTCCTTGCCGATTCGTCTGCGATTGACTCCGCCACTGATCGACGGGAGTCGTCTGCGTCGAATCAATGGCGATCGAATACCGCGTGCTGTACTCGTTGACGTTGGCCGTGCGATGCCGAATCCACTGCCGCCAGCAGTCCATCGGCACACGGACGAGAAATTTCAATTCAACCATTTCGAATGGCGTTGTGTGCCGATGCCGCAGCAGATACCGAATCAGAGTACGATCGTCGGAGCCTTTTTTCGTCCCCTCGCCGTAGCTGACTCGCGCCGCCTGCACGATCGAACTGTCGTCTCCCATGATGTCCACCAGACAGACAAATCCGTCGTCGAGCACCGGAAATTTCTTCCAACGCAGCTCATTGAGCAGGGTTTGGCGATCCATCGGCGGGGGGGCGATTTCAGCGGTTTCGAGCATGAGCAGTCGTTCGAGTCAGAGAATCTTTGGAAATCAAACCAATTTCGGGCGGGAATTTAGGGGCTGAGTTAGACAAAATCCACGACCTGACAGATCTACGACAACAGCCACACGCTCGCATCCCAAGCCTTCTCCCTGTGGGAGAAGGTGGCCGAAGGCCGGATGAGGGTTTCGATCGCCAAAAGACGTCGTTCGTAAACCGGCTCCCGCACCCCAGCCCTCTCCCCACGGGAGAGGGAGCGAACCACGTTTCGAGTTCGCCGATGCCCGATCACTCCGAATCGCTGGCGACGCAAGTTTCGCAGTTGTGCGTACAACTGGCCGAAGGGGATGTCGCCGCGCTCGGACAACTGTTCGACCTCACCGCCGCTCGGCTGGTGCGGTACGCCGAGGCAATCTCCGGCCGGCGCGAGGATGCCGAGGACGCTCTGCAAGCCGCCATGATCAAATTGGCTCAGCATCCCGAACGTCTTGCGCAGGCCGAGCTGCCCTGGACGTATTTCGTGAAGATGGTCCGCAACGAAACTTTGAAACTGGCCGAGTCGCGCCGCAGCCGCTCGCGCGTCGTCGAGCTTTTGCGAACGTGGATCTCGCGTCCGCGCTTCTGGTCTCTGCCCGATGATGACTGGCGCGAGCAAATCCAAACCGCCGTCAAACGATTGCCTCCCGAACAAGCCGAAGTCGTCGTCCTGAAAATCTGGGAGGAGTTGACCTTCGCCGAGATCGCCGACATCCTGGGCGAATCGCCGAACACGACTGCCAGCCGATATCGCTATGCCCTCGAAAAACTACAACGCACGTTGCAGCCGCTGGCCGAGGAGGTGCGAAATGGCTGAGTACTTGCCGCCTGTTGGAGTCCCGCCTTTAGGCGGCTCAACGGATGACCGCCTGAAGGCGGAACTCCAACACTTCGCTGACGAAACCGAACTGCTGCGCGGAGCGAACATGCTACCGACGTTGACGAGCCGCTTGCGTGAGCGCGTCTTGGACGCCGCGACCGCCGCTTATCGACAAGCTCGCCGCTGGGCCCAAGCTCGGCAAGCCGCATCGTTCCTGAGCGTCTGCCTGGTGGCGTCATTCGTACTCTCGCCGGTGGCAAACATTTCTTTGCCGAACTTCGCCGCATCGGTCGATCTCGCCTCACAAGAAATCTTTTCGTCCCCACAACAACCGAACTCCGCCTGGAACCTGCGTCACGACCGCGAATTCCTCGGCCTCCCCCAAGATCACGCTCCTCCAAAAATCAAAAATCAAAAATCAGAAATCAACAATCTCTTCGTCGCTCGTTCTGAATCATTACCTCCGCGCGACAAGCTGCTAACCGCACTGCACAGCAGCGACGGCTGGGCCACCGTCCAAGCCTTCCAAGCCGTCCGCTCCCGCAGCCAGTCCAAGCTGCAACGAGCCTTCGCAGCGAATTGAGACCGGAAGGGAGCCGCCGATGGCACCGCGCAAAACGACGTTGGCTCTCATCTTCGCCGCCGTGTGTGTTGCGGTCGCAGCAGCCCAAGAGCGCGAGGTTCGACGCAAGAACTTGATCGGAAAAGCTCCGCGGGAACTGGTCGGCGAGAAGACCGATTGGCTCGGCAAATCGCCGCCACGGGTGCTGGCGGAGCTGAAGGGCCAAGTCCTCTGGTTGCAGTTCAATTTCTGAGAAAACTGCAACTCCTTCCGCCCCCACCTGGTCAGATGGGAACAAGAGTTCGCGGAAAAAGGATTGGTCATCGTAGAAATCTCCGGCGGCGAATTCGCCACCCGCGACGAATCGCAGGCACGCGTGGACGCCCAAGACATTCGGCACTCTGTGATGTGGGATGAAGAGAACCGGAACCACAAGAATTACGGAATTACGAGCTGGCCCGCCGCCTGTCTGATCGGTGCCGATCGCAAAGTCTTCTGGCAAGGCAACCCAGCCCGCATGCAGGCCCGCCCATCAGAGGCCGAAGAATTCAGGAGACTCCTGGAAAGCCATTTGCAAGCGGCGAAGAAGAAATAGTTGCGTTCGATGCACCGGCTCGTTGAAGAGTCCGCTCGGTTCAACGGAATTCCTGTTCGACAGGCACGCCGACGTGCCGTTTCATCCTCCGCCCAGATCGCGTCACCGGCGCTTTGATCTTCGCGGCTCCCGGACTTTCTTCGGCGGTAGTGGCTTCCCGCGCGGCGGGCTGGGGGCGGCCTTCTGTTCTCCGCGAGCACGACGGCCGGGCGAGCGGTCGAGGACCAAACGGAAATCGAGTTCTCGGCGGTCGACGTTCACGAAGGCGACTTGTACGCGGACTTTGTCACCCAACCGTAACTGCTTGCCGGTTCGGCGGCCGACCAGACTGACGCTCGCAGCGTCGAAGTCGAAATAGTCTTTCTCGGCCAGCGTGCTGATGTGGACGAAGCCGTCGACAGGCATTTCCACCCCTTTGCAGAACATGCCGAAGCGTTCGACGCCGGTGATGATCGCGTCGAATTCGTCGCCGACTCGCGTGGACATGAACGCTAGCAGCTTGATCTTCGTCAGTTCGCGTTCCGCCTGAGCCGCTCGGCGTTCGGTGTCCGAACAGTGCGTGCCGAGGATTTCGAGTTCGACGTCGCTCGGCCCGCGCGGTGATTTTCCACTGGCGAACTCGTCGAACAAGCGATGAATTGTCAGATCCGGATAACGGCGGATCGGGCTGGTGAAGTGACAGTACTCGGTGACCGCCAGCGCGTAGTGTCCGATCGGGACGCCGGAGTATTCCGCTTGCCGAAGACTGCGGAGCAAGGCGTAGTTGACGCCGTGCTCGGCCGGCGTTCCGGAGACGTCCTTGAGCAGCTTTTGCAACGCGGCTTTTGACAGGATCACCGGGCTGTCGAACGGCGACGGTCGGGATTTTTGATTTTTGATTTTTGATTTTCGATTGGCGGGACGCGACTGTGGCTGCGGTTCGCCGACGTTGAAGCCAAGCGTCGCGACGAATTTTGCGAACGCTTGCAGCTTGACGGAGTCCGGCTCGGCGTGAACGCGCCGCAGAAAGCCAACATCAAGGTTGTTCAGCTTCGTCGCCACGGCGATGTTCGCAGCCAGCATGAATTCTTCAATGAGCTGATGGCTCTCGTCGTGCTCAACTTCGTGAGCACCGATGACTCGGCCCTCATTGTCGAAGTCGAGCTTCACCTCCGGAAGATTCAGATCGAGCGAGCCTTTTGCAAATCGGCGTCGCCGCAACGTCATCGCCAGCGAATGCAGGTCGTGAAGTAGTTGAACGACGTTCGGCGCGACGGCGTGCGCTGGTCCAGGCGAGCGGGGTGGCGTCAGCCCCCCGGTTTGTGGGTGAACGTCGCGACTCACCGGGGGGCTGACGCCACCCCGCTCACCAGAATGCGCGGCGATCAGCGGCATCACTTCTTCGTAGGCAAATCGCTGGGTGACTTTGATTGCCGATTTCACGAATTCGGTGTGGACCGGGACGCCTTCGGGAGTGAACTCGATGAAAGCCGAGTTCGTGTACCGCACGCGGCCTTGTTGCAGGCTGGCCAGGCCGTTCGAGATCACCTCCGGCAACATCGGCAGCACGCGAGTCGGCAGATAGACGCTGGTGCCACGTTTCCGCGCCTCGCGGTCGAGCACACTTCCGCGCTTCACGAAATGGGAGACGTCGGCAATGTGAACTCCCAGCACCCAATGCCCGGCTTCGTTCCGTTTCAGCGAGATCGCATCGTCGAAGTCGCGAGCATCGAACGGGTCGATGGTCACGATCGTTTCATTCGTCAGATCGAGCCGGCCGCGCAGGTCGGCTTCATCGAAGAGTTCCGCTTGCCGAGCCGCTTCGCGCAGTACTTCGGGCGGGAACTCGTCGGGCAGATTGAACTCGTGAATGATCGACAGCAGATCGACACCCGGCTCCCCTTTCGCGCCAAGCACCCGCGTCAGCACTGCTTCGCCGGAATGTACATGCGACGGGAACCGCAGCATCTCGATGACGACCTTGTCCCCGGGAGCCGCTCCCTTCGCGCCGGGATCGCCGACGGTGATCGGGTCTTCAAAGTTGCGGCCGTCGATCTTCACATAGCCCTGGCCATCGAACTCGTCGTAGGTGCCAACGAAGGAATTGGTCGCTCGCTCGATGACCTCGACGACTCTGCCGTAGGCCCGCTCTCCTTCGCGTGGCCGTCCGACCAATTGCACGACGACGTTGTCGCCGACTTGAGCGTCCTTCAAATCGCGAGTCGTGATCGAGACCTCCAGCGGCTTCATTCCCGCGCGATGCCCCGCCGCGTCGGCCGTCGCGATGAACAGCCCGCCGCGCACGCCGATCTTCTTGATGACGCCCGACAACGAACCCGGTTTCAGTTTTGTCTTCTCCGTTCGATCACTGTCGCGTGATTCCGATTCCCTGCCCGGTTCGCTGGGAGACGGATCCAGTTCGAGGCTCGCCACGCCCCGCTGAAAGATCGCTCGCCATGCAATCAGAAACTCCTCAAAGTCCCGTTTTCGAACCCCCAATCGCTTGGCGACATGCTTCGGGTCCAGCTTCCTGGCATTTGGCCGCGAGTGGACGTATTCGGTGATGAGGGCTTGAAACAAATCAGACATTGCAATTCTCGCGGAGGTTGAAGCCTCGCGATCTTCGGAGCCCTCAGCTCCAAGAGCAATGGACTCGGCTCATGTCCAAGATTGACTCAACTTCGATCCGGGAATGCGCAGATCCCCGTTGCGGACGGTTAGGCCGTTCGCGTCGAAGAACTCGCACAGCGGAACGGAGAACTTACGGCTGACGTTCCAGGCATCGCGAAGCTGAGCCATCGACGCCGGGCCGTTCTTGTCGAGGAATTCGGCGCAGAGTCCTCGTGCGCGTTCGATCGCTTCGGGAGCAAAGTACAAGTCCTCGGCGACCTTCACGAGCAGGCCGTCTTCGCAACTGACGTGCAGCAGCGGCTCGATTTGATCGAGCTTCTGGCCGACGGTGGTGGCGAGCTCTTTCATCGTCGGCGGAGTCAGTCCGGCGGCCGTGATTTCTTCGAGCAGCTTCGCTCGCGCGGCTTGCTGATTCTTCGTGAGCTTCACTTGCGCGTCAGCCGGGCCGATGTGCGGGCCGACTTTGACCAGTTCGCCTTTGACCAACAGATGGTTGAAGACGGCGTCGAGCAGCGCGGCGTGAGTGATCTCGCGACAGCCCGACAGGAACAGCTCTCGCGGCAATGCTCGTCGCGGCTGCTGCTTGGCGAGCACCTCGCGAATCGTCTTCATCACCGACGCCGACAGCGCGATGAGTCGATCTTTGTGGACGAGCAGTCCACGCTCGGCGCTGCCCAGCCGAATCAATTGGCCGGACGTTCGCAGCTCGTCGAGCAGTTGCCGATAGCGTGGCGGAGCGATGCCGGCTCGGCGAGCGGCTTCGAGCGGCGAGTCGTCGATGCTGTCCTTCTGTGCGATCAACGCCGACAGCCGCGCGACGTCGCTGGACGATGACCACTTCGTGCCGAGCGACACAAGATCCTTGATTCGCTTGCCAACGGGCAAGTAGGGATCGAGCACTCGGCCGCCGGCGATCGTGACGCTGGGCGAAATGCGACGCAGGATGAATCGCTGGCCGTGCACAGCGACGATCGGCTCCTTCGTGCGGAGTTCGGCGAAGCCCCGTTCTCCCGGCGGAAGCGGCGTCCCTTTGAGATTGATTCGCGCGAGCACCTCGCGTGTGCCGAGATGCAGGTTGAAAACTTGCCGATCCTTCAGCAACAAGGGCGACGACGAGAGATGTTTCAGTTCGACGAGGATTCGCCGAGTTGGCAGCAGATATCCGGGTGAGGCGAGTTCCATGCCGCGCTCGACTTCGTCCGTCTTCACACCGGCGAGGTTGATCGCCGTCCTCTGCCGAGCACTCGCGTCGTCCGCCTGTGAGCCGTGATGCTGCACGCCGCGAACTCGCACCTCGCGCTGCTCAGGCATCATTTCCAGCGTCTCGCCGGCGCGAGCCGAACCGCTCGCTACCGAACCGGTGACGACCGTACCATGCCCCGCAACGCTGAAGACGCGGTCGATCGGCATTCGGAACAGCGGCAACGCTTCGGGGATGACGACTTCGTTGGCCAGCTTCGCCAGCGCCACTCGCAATTCGTCGAGTCCCTCGCCCGTCTGCGACGAGACTGGCACGATCGGACAGCCTTCGAGAAACGTCCCGCGAGTCAGGTCGGCAATGTCCGCCGCGACCAGTTCGACGAAGTCTCGCTCGACGAGATCAATCTTCGTCAACGCCACCAAGCCAGCCGGGATGCCGAGCAACTCCATGATTTCCAGATGCTCACGCGTCTGCGGCATGACGCTGTCATCCGCCGCGATGACCAGCATCGCGAGATTCACGCCAGTCGCTCCCGCAACCATGTTCTTCACGAAACGCTCATGCCCCGGCACATCAACGACACCAAACTGAATGCCATCCTGCTCAAAGTGCGCGAAGCCGAGCTCAATCGAAATCCCGCGAGCCTGTTCCTCTGGCAGCCGATCGGTGTTGATTCCGGTCAACTTGCCGACGAGCCGCGTCTTGCCGTGGTCAATATGCCCGGCCGTGCCAATGAGAATGTGTCGCGCAACGGAGGGTTCAACGGACATCGAATCTGGTTCCCATTCATGACGACATCAAAACCGGAGGAAAGAGTACGACGAATTGAGGGAGACGACGAATCGGACTGACTGATTCGTCGTCTCCCCCAATTCGTCGTACTCTTCACTCTTCCCTATTCGTACTCCCACTTCGACACCCAAGGGTCTCGGGTTTGCTTCTGCCAGGCTTTGAGTTTGTCTTTGAGTTCGCCGATCAGCTTGGCGTGCTGCGGGGCATCGGCGAGGTTCTTGAGTTCGTCAGGGTCGGCTTCGAGGTCGTACAACTCAAAACGAGGGCGATGAATGTAGGCCGACGTCGATCGCAATCCGTAAACCGGCAGCTTCGCTTTCAACGCCATTTGCCACGTCGGCGAGGCGTACAAGTCGGAGGCGAATGGGTACGGCAGCTCGTGAGCGATGTTGAAGATCAGCTTGTACCGGCCACTGATGACCGAGCGCATCGGGTAGTACATCGTGACCTCGTGAAATGTGTGCGAGCCGAAGATTTCGCCGAAACCGTTCTTCGCGGCGTGCTCGTCGCTCAGTGCTTTCACGAATGAGCGGCCATGAAATGTAACCGGCTGCGCCTTCGCATTCTTGGCGGGGCGAGCTCCTTCAGGGCCGCCACCATTTTCGCGCGGAGCGACGGGCGGAGCGGGCTTTGGCGTGACTCCGCACCAGTCGAGAATCGTCGGCGTGATGTCCGTCCAGGCGACGAGCGCATCGGTGGTGCCACGCCGCGGTTGCGTCGGGTCGCGAACGATCAGCGGCAGACGAGCGCCGGGATCGTACAGCGTTGTCTTCGCTCCGGGAAACGGCGGGCCGTTGTCGGCGAGGAACAGCACCAGCGTGTCGTCCGAGTGGCCTGTCTCTTCCAGTGCCTGCATCAGAGCGCCGATACCTTGATCGAGCCGGTTGATCGCTTCGTAATACTCGGCCCACTCCTGCCGGACTTCGGGCGCGTTCGGCAGCCAGGACGGGACGCACATGTCGTCGGCCTTGAAGCGAGCGGGCATCACGCCCGGATAATAATCGTCTTTCAGTGAGTTCGCGTACCCTTGAGCCGCTCGATGCGGATCGGTGCTGCACCAGTAGAGGAAGAACGGCCGGTCATCCTTTTCGGCGATCCAAGACTTCGCGTTCTCGGCCATACGGACGGAGTTTCGCGAGCCTTGAATGCCGTCGTTGCGGTATGTCTCGAAGTGGTACGTCGCCTCCGGCGCGAGGTGATACTTGCCGATCGAGCAGGTGCGATAACCCGCCTCGGTCATCATGACCGGCAGCGTCCGCACCGAGTCGTACGTCGAGAAATGGCCGTCGCCGTGAGCGTGACCGTAGTGCCCGGTCGCGTGGTTGAACTGACCGGTCATCAGCACCGAGCGACTCGCGCTGCAACTGGCGGTCGTGCAGTACGCTCGCGTGAAGCGGACCCCTTCGGCCGCGAGCTTGTCGATGTTCGGAGTCTTCGCTTGCTTGTCGCCGTAACAGCCGAGCTGCCAGCCAAGGTCGTCGGCGACAATCACGACGACGTTCTTCGCTGGTCGCTTCGGCTTGGTCGCTTCGTCGGCCTCCGCATACGGTGTGATCACCAGCAAGAGCCAACTCATCACAACCCCAATCGACAGCACGTTGCGATTCATGGCAGAAATCCCAAAGACTCAGGACAGAGACCGAATGCCTACGTCCGGTCGATGGTTCGGACGCAGGCGTTCCAACTGTGAGTTCCAAGCTACTCTCCTGCTCTCACTGCTTCCAGGCAGGCGATGAGTCGTGGCAGTTGCGATTGGACGGAATAGTGATCCGCTACAGTCGTTCGCGCCGCAGTAACAACGGAATCGCGGCGGCTTGGATCCGACAAGAGTTTCCGCAAGACGAACAGCCATTCGTCGGGCGTTGTGGCCAGCCAGCCGTTGACTCCGTGATGGATGATCTCGGAATTGATGCCGACGGGCGACGCAACTGCGGGAACTCCAGCGGCCATGTACTGCAGAATCTTGAGTCCGCATTTGTACCGCGTCCAATCCGTATCGGGCATCGGCATCAGGCCAATGTTGAACGCTTGGAGTTCGACGACTTCGGTCGCTTCTGACCAGCGGACGAAACGAGTTTGAATCCCGTCGCGTTCCAAATTCAAACTCCGCAGCGGTCGATCCGACTCGGCAATGATCCGAAGCTCGACAGGAACCTCGCCAGAAAGTTGCTTCAGCGGCTCACGCAGGATTTCAAGATACGGGATGTTCGCCGCCGTTCCAGTCCAGCCGAGGACGAGGGGCGAGGGGTTAGGGGTGAGGGGTGAGTCGGCCTGGCTGAACCCTCGCCCCTCACCCCTCGCCCCTCGCCCCTGCCACTTCTCGACATCCACGCATGTTGGGATGACGGTCACTCGCGAATTGATCGTCCGCACGCGAGTCGCCAGCAGTTCGTTGCCGGCAATGACGTGGTCACTCAGACCGCAAAGCACCTCGAACTTGTGGCGGTTGAGCACGAACAGGCCGTCGTCGATATCGAGTACCAATCGACGGGAGATCTGTCGCAGTGTTTGTTCGACATCGAATGTCGCATCGCTGAAGAGCTCGCGTTCAAGGACGACGACGTCGGGCGACCAGCGTTCCAGTGACTTCAAGTCCGCCTGGCGATTCCAGCGTTTGAAGACTCCGCTCAATCGGAATCCGAGCATCGGCAAAGAGGCGTACTTCTCCGGACAACTCGGCAGCACCAGACATTCGTGTCCAAGCCGTTGCAGGTGTGGCACAAACTGCAACACCCGAAAGCGACTACTGGGAACAAACCGACCCGATGTGAGAAAGGCAACACGCATCTGTGAAATGACTCCCAGAGCCGGATGAAACGATTGTGCGGGATGTAGTACCGGATCAGCGTCAAATCATCGCTTTTGATGGAAGTCAAATACTCTTGATTGAAATCACGTCTGATTTCAGTAGGCTGCTAACCGTTGTATCGGTTACGTCAACCGATTCAGTTGCAACAGATAGGCAAAATAGGAATACAACCATGATTATGCGGGCCTGGCAAAGGTGGTTGAAGGACATCAATCCTGAAGAACGACGCGCACGGCGGCGCACGTTGATTTCTGGTGCGGAATCATTGGAAAAACGGATCGTCCCAGCGATTTCGGGCACTTCGACTTCAAGCACCGCGACAGCGATTTCCCTGTCGCTGACGAATGGCGAAGACGTCAGCATTGGTTTCGATGGAACACGGCTCACCTACGACACTGGCTCAGGGGCGGTGCCTTTCGGTGGCGACTTGGGGGCGTTGAGTTCTCCGAGACTCACGATCAATTGCTCCAACAATTTGGTCAATGACATCCTCATCGATTCGAGTTTGAATAGCTCCTCCGGGCTGACTCGAATCACCATGAATTTGAACGGAGGCGGAGACTCAGCGGATGCCGCCGCAACGGATATTCCCGTTTCGATCAACGGCGGCTCTGGCAACGACAATCTCATTGGCGGCAGCGGCAATGACACAATTGATGGTTCATCAGGCAAAGATGAAATCTCCGGAGAAGATGGCGACGACACATTAAGAGGTTCCGCGGATGACGATGTGCTCACGGGCGGGTTCGGAGAGGACGATTTGGACGGCGGGGCCGGTGCGGACGACCTGTCGGGGAACGAAGACGATGATTACTGCTTAGGTGGCACCGGCAACGATTCGATTTACGGTGGTGACGGAAACGATGTCGTCAATGGCCAAGGGGACGACGACAAAGTCTACGGCGATGCGGGCAACGATTACGTCTACGGTGGCGCGGGCAGAGATTTTGTGGATGGAGGTACCGACTACGACATCGTCAAAGGACAAGGAGGGCAAGACACCATCGCAGGAAGCCTTGATGACGCGATCGCTGAATGGCAAGTCTTCAGAACCTTTGAATCATTGGATGCCTTCAGAAGTGCATCGACTCCTACTGCGGTCAAACGTCCCGATCTCGTGGATGGGGCGCGTGATAAGTTCGACTACGAGAATTGATCCGGATTCGTCCGACTGTTGACGAATTTCCATCGAAGAAACGGAATGGCGGCCGCGCTCTCCCAAGTGCGGCCGCCCTTTTTGTTGCCAACCCACCGGAAACGCCAGCCAATTGCGTGGACTGGTCGGCGTAGAGAGTCGGGGCATCAATGTTTCTCGGTGGAATCGTCGGTGGATCGAGAGAACTCCTCTTGGGGTAATTGCCCCAAACGAAGTATCGTCCCATCCCCTTCACGGACCTTCGTCCGCCATGCTCGGGAGCCACCGCCATGTCTGTCTTCGTCAGTCGCGAGAGCATGCACTTTCTGACGTGTCCTCTCCTCTGGCTGCTGGCTTGTGTCAGCCCAAGTTCCTGGGGATTGGCCGATGAACCTCGCGACGAACCGGCCGTGGTGGAGAAGCACTCGCGTATGTTCAAAATCTCGATTGACGGCACCGAACGTGGCACGTTGACGATGCTGCTGACCAAGCGCAACGACGGTACAGAAACCATGCGAGGGCAAGCCGAGCTCTCATTCAATTTCGTCGTTTACAAGTACCGCTACTCTTCTTCCGGGACCGAAGTTTGGAAGTCCGGACGTTTGCTCCGCTTGGCCAATGAAGCCGACTACAACGGCGACAAGTACGTCGTGCAGGCATCGGCCCAGCAGCAAGAATTGACCATCGAGGTCAACGGCGAATCACAGCGCACCACGGCGGACGTTTGGGTCACTTCGTACTGGCGAGAACCAGAACCGCACAAAGTCGGCCAGAAGCTGGCGTTGTTCGATGCGGACAAGGGCCGCAAGCTTTCTGGAACTTTGCAGCGTGTCGGAAAAGAGCAGCTCACCCTCGAAAAGAAAATGGTGAATGCGACGCGCTATCAAATCCGAGGCGATGTCGAAGTCGATCTGTGGTACGACGAAGATCAGCGGCTGATGCGTCAGCATTCTGTGGAATCCGGACACCGTGCGTTGCTCGAACTGATGCAGATCAATCGACGAGAGATTCCGTGATGCGTGAAGTCTCACAGAACCAGAGCTAGACTCTGTTCGTTTGGCGGCTCGCCCGGCGTGGTGGAACCGTCCGCTCTGTTTTCACGCGCGCCTGATCGCACAGGAACGAGACGAATGGAACTCAAAGCGGTGGCCTGCGGAAACTGTGGAGCGCCATTACAGGTGCCGGACGCGGTGCGGTTTCTCAACTGCAATCACTGCGCCAGTTCGCTGGAGATCAAACACACGGAGAGCGTCACCTATTCGGAGCAGATTGCGCAGATCGACGAACGCACCGAACGCATCGAGCAGAAGCTGGAAGTTCTGGAATTGCAGAGTGAGTTGGCCCGCCTCGACAGCGCGTGGCAGGTCACTCGCGAGAAGTTGATGGTGACCAACAAGCGCGGTCACAAGAGCATTCCGAGTAAAGTCGGTGCGGTGATCGGCGGGGTGATCGCAGTGCTGTTTGGTATTCTCTTCACGTCTGTTGCCAGCCAAAGTCCGGTGGGGCTGGGCGGTCTCGTGTTCATCGCTCTGGGCCTGTTTGGTGCCGCGACCGGTTACTCGAAAGCAAACGCCTACGAGCTTGCTGAGTGGGAGTATCAAGACAATCGCCGGCAAATTCAGGATCGCTTGTCGAGCGCACGCGGCGAGCAACCGGCGTTGCCCTGGACGAACTCGTAACCGCAGAGAATCGGGCTTTCATCCGAATAGTCCAGACACGGGCGAGCCTTCGCAAACTCGGTGAATGCGTCCGGCTTGATCGCGGAGATCGAGATCGGGATCGACTCCGAGCAAATGCAGAATCGTCGCGGCCAGATCGGAGGGAGTGACTGCTCGATCGGCCGGGTATGCTCCCAAACGATCCGACGCACCGTAGATCGCTCCGGCGCGGACGCCGGCTCCGGCCAGGATGAGCGTGGCGACTTGCGGCCAATGGTCTCGGCCGGCGTTCGCGTTGATCTTCGGAGTGCGGCCGAACTCGCCCATCGCGAGGAACAACGTGTCGTCGAGCATCCCGCGCTCGACGAGATCATCCAGCAGTGCCGACATCGCGACGTCCGTCGGAGGTGCGAGTCGGTTCCGCATGTGCGCGAAGTTGTTGGCGTGCGTGTCCCACACCGGCGAGTCGCGTGGCCCTTCGTAATGCCAATAGACCGTGACGAGCGCGACTCCCGCCTCCAAAAGTCGCCGAGCCATCAAGCAGCCTTGCCCGAACAGGTGCGAGCCGTATTGCTGGCGAGTCGCCGCCGATTCACGATCCAAATCAAATGCCGTCTGTACCGCGCTGGACGACATCAGCGAGAAGACTCGCTCACGCTGCGATTCGACAATCGCCGCACGCGATGAGAGTCGCTCGCCTCGCAAACGCTGATCGAATTCCGTCAGCAGCCTTCGTCTCTCGTTGAGCCGCGCAGCGGACACCCCCTCGGCCAGTGCGAGCGGCGGCGCTGCAAATTGATTCGTCTTCGCCGAGCCTTCGATCAACAGCGGCGAGTGCCGCTCGCCCAAGAATCCGCCGGTCAGGCCGGGGAACTCGTTGACCGCGTCGTCGCGAATGATTTCCGGAAGCGACACAAACGTCGGTGGACCTTGCTGCGGACGAACCAGCGACAGGATCGAACCGACATGCGGATGATCCGTCGGCTGCGGTTTGATGTCTTGAGCTGTCTTCGCGTTCGCCTGCGGATGCCGCCGTCCCGTCAGCATCGTGTAGCCCGCCGACGTGTGAACCGTGTCGTCGTGAGTCACCGACCGCAACAACGTCACACGCTCCACTCGCCGAGCAAATTGCGGGAACAGCTCACTGACTTGCACGCCCGGCATGCTGGTCGCGATCGGCGAGAACTCGCCGCGCACGTTCGCCGGAGCGTCCGGCTTCGGATCCCACGAGTCATGCTGCGGAACTCCGCCCGTCAGAAACAGCATCACGCAGCGTTTGGCTCGGCCGAACGAGCCGCGATTCTCACCTTCGACGGACATCGCGCGAGCCGCCAACAAATTCGACAACGACAAGCCGGTCAGCCCCAGCGTTCCCGCTCGCAGCCACCGCCGCCGCGAGCAACTTGACGCTTTCATTTTGTCAGCCGCCAGTCCGAACATCACCAACCTCAGCCGCTTCGAAACGCCCACCGGACTTCCGGGAACAGTTTGCCGCGCAATCAGCTCGCCGACCAGACAAAACGACAACTCGCCTAACGGGACCGACCCTCAGTTCGCAGACGATAACTCGGCCGAGAACGTATTCCGCAGCAACCGCCAAAAACGAGCGGCGAGCGATTGAGTACCGCAAGCGATACGAGCTTTGCCGGGCGAGTACAACGCTGCGTCAGACGTTTGACGGGCGGTTTCCTCCAGCAAGCGGACTCGAACTTCATACGAGACCTCGGCAGGTGCCGACCCCGAACTCGTCTGCCGCACGGGAACGAGTTGAGCGACCGTCAGCTCGCGCGGCACGACTTCGGATCGTGAGGACGCGATCTCTTCGACTTGACCTTCGCGGAGCCTACCGGGAGCGGAGAGAAATCTCAGTTGGACTCGTTGGCCGGGCCGTACGAACTCGACCGCGTTTTGATCGACGAACAGCAGCGCATCTTGTCGTGCCGGGTTGCCGACGTAGCAGTACAACGTCTGCTCACTCAGAGTCGCGCCGAGGTTGTCGGTATCGAGCGGCGTGCCGTGCCAGTCCGGCAAAGAATCATCGGCCGTTCGCGATCGGGCGACATTCGGCGGCGGCAAGACCGTTCCGTCCGAAGGGCTGTTCAACCGCAAGCGTTGCACTTCGCTCGACAATTGATCGAGCCGTCGCCGAGCACCTGCCAGTTCGTCGCGCGTGGCCGGCAGACGCATCGCGGCCGATTCGTTGTTGCCGCGTTGAGCTTCCAAATTCTTCAACCGTGCGTTCAGGCGAGCGACCTCGGCGACTCGCTGCTCGTTCTGTAGCAACAACTCGTGATTGACCAATTCGCCGAGCGACTCGCCGGCGCGAACTCGTGAACCCGCCGGCACCGCCGATTCGATGCGACCGCCAACCGTCACGAACACCGGCTGAGCGTCTCCCGGAAACACGACAAACGGAGCACTCACCGAATACGGCAGCGGCATCACCACCACCACCACGAGCAGTGCTCCGGCAATCGCTAATCCTTTTCGCAGCCGCTGCGGTGACGATGTCGGACTTTGAGATCGCTGACGAATTCGCATGACCAGCTCTCGCACGGGAGTCACGACCGCTCCAAAAACTAGCATCGCGGAAATCGCTGTCGCGAAGATTCCCAATCCCCGACCAAAGAAGTGATGCAGAAACCACACGATGCCAACCGTGACCGACAACCGATAGGCCGCCGACAGCACTCCGTAAATCACCAGCGTCCACCAGCGGCGAGAATCAAGCTCGATGTCGTCGTCGCTGACTCCCGTGAGAACCCGTTCCCACAGCGACATCACCGTTTGCCGAGCCTGGATCGCCAAGTTCGGCAGACGCAGCCAATCGGCCAAGACGTAGTAGCCGTCGTATCGCAGCAGCGGATTGCCGTTGAACAGCAACGTGTTGACCGAGCAGACCAGCATCACGTTCAAGAAGACCGAGTTCAGCAGTCCCGGCACGCTCGACCACCAGAGCAGTGTCGCGACGGAAGCCAGCACCAGCTCGACGAAGATACCCGCCGCCGAGATCGCGATCCTCGGCCAGCGCCGCGAGATCATCCAGGCATCGGTCACGTCGCCGTAAAACAGCGGCACGAACATCAGGACTTGAATCCCCAACTCGTGGCACTCGCCTCCGAAGTGCCGACAGGTCAGCACATGCCCCAGCTCGTGCAACAGCTTGATGCCGATGAAGACGGCCACCAGCGGCACGAGGTTTCCCAATCCGAACAGCGCCGCCGCATCGGGCAGTCGCCGCGCGAGCGTTTCCCATCGCAGAGTCACCAGCAACATCGCCAGCGCGATCAGCGACGTGCAGGCCACAAGCGTGACCGAGCTGAAGAGCCAACGAGTCGAGGGTTCGACGCGTCGCAACATCGGCTCCGGGTCGATGCCACGCCAGCGGAAGGAGAGCAAATTGGAAAACAGTCCAAGCCAGGCACGCTGACTCGAAACTTCTCGCTGCTTCGCGATCGAACGCCCCTGTCCTGGCAGCAGCGAGGTCAATAACCCCGATTGCACGAGCGATCCGACGAACGCCCTTAGATTCTCCAGCGACCAGCCTTCTGCGGGAAACTGCCGACACAACGCTTCGAGAACTTCACCGTACGTCTTCTTACCGTCGAGCCGGCTGAACACCGCGAACTCCGCCTCGCGCAAGTGAAAGTACGCCAGCGACAACGGGTCTTTCAGCGTCCAGCCCGCCTCACCTCCGCCGGCCGACGCGAGTGCGATCACGTCACGCCGCATCCGCCACGGAATGATCGCATTGACGTTCTGAGCGGAAGGAGGCATTCCAGAGATCCCTGCGACGCCGCGAACGTAGCCGCCTCGCTCCCGCGAGGCGGAGCCTACACCCAGTGATCACTCACATTTCACAGAGTCTCGTTCAGATTGAGACCAACTTGACATTAGCTCTGCCTCGCGGGAGCGAGGCAGCTACGTTCAACGCTCCCGGCTCGTCTTGGTCGGCGATGTGGTATTCGTCGCGGCGCGAATCGTCGAGTCGATGACCATCTCGGCCGGCAACCCGGGACGCAGTCGCAGGTCGGGATTCTCGACTTCCGCCCAAACGCGGACCTGAGCATTCACCGGGTCAATTTCCGAACTGATGAAGACGACTCGGCCTTTGACCGTGACTGGCTTCTCATCGTCACTGAGAGAGACCAGCACTCGGACGGCGGCACCGCGGAGCGAACTGGTAATCGCACGGCTGTCCACGAAGCCTTCCACTTTGAGACGATCCAGTCGCACGATGCGCATCACGCGCTGTCCCGGTTCGAGCCACTCGCCGCGATGCCGGAACACTTCAGCCACTTCCCCGTCCAGCGGCGAACGCAACCCGCGCCGCGCCAGTTGGAGTTTCGCCTGATCGAGAGCACGAGCTTTCACGTCGCGAGTCAGCGAATCGACCTCTTTCTGCAACTGAGCCTGCTCGACGCTGAGCTTCAGACGCTCGACGATTTGGTCCTGCTCAACGATCGACGAGTCTTCAATCTTCTGCTGCAACTCGGCGAGGTCTTTCTCGAACTTTGCTTTCTCGATTTCCAAGTCGTTGCGTTCAAACACCAGCTTCAAGCGATCGAGTTCTGTTTGCGAGATGCTCTTCTCGAACGATTTGCGGGCTTGCACCGCTCGGTCGTACTCCGCCTTCGAGGCGTCACGCGACTTCACGGCGTGCCGGACGGCGACGTCGTTCTCCGCTTTCATCGCCGCGATCCGCTGCGACAGCTTCGCCTGTGCCTGATCCTGTTCGGCTTCCTTCAGCAACGCCGCAGCAGTGCGAATCGGCACCGAGTTCTTCGCTTGTCGCTCGGCAATCGACAGATCGAGTTCTGCGCGAGCCACCGCCAGCTTGGCGTCGTCGTCATCCAACCGGCTGAGGACTTGCCCGGCCTTGACGATGTCCCCCTCGCGGACTTCCAGCGTCGCCAGCACGCCGATTTCCCGCGCGGGGATGTCGGCCTCTTCGAGGACTCGCACGAACGCCGATTGGACTTTGATCGGCTCGCCGGGAATCGCCACACGTCCGACAGCGAAGGCTGCTAAAAGAGACACGAACATTCGGAACTTCATGGCATGACTCCGGCACACTAACTCGAAGCGTCAGCGAGGGCGGGCGCTTCAGAAAACGACGATCTGACCGACAAGACTCCGTGAAGCGTTCGCCCTCGCTGACGCTTTTTGAAGTTGCGCTATTTTCAGCCCCGAAGGGGGCGGAACTCGACAGCCCAGGGCGAAGCCCTGGGATTTGAGCAATTCGGATTCAAAAAGCCCTGAAGGGGCGCGACTCTTTGTGTCGCGCCCCTTCGGGGCTGATGGGCTTGAAAACTGCCCGTTTCCCAGGGCTGCGCCCTGGGCTTTCAAGTCTCGCCCCCTTCGGGGCTAAGAACTGCACAACTTCAAAACTGACGCTGCGGGTTACTTGGGTCGCTGCCGATACAGCTCGCGAAAACTCTTCTTCGGCGGCACCGGCAACTCACGCTTTTGCCCCCACGGGTTGAGCGGATTGTAGACGAGGAATCGCGGAGTCCACGACAGCAGTTTTCGGCCGACCGAACCGGCGAACGCAAAGAGCTTCGGACGTCGCATCACAAAACTGGCCGCTCCGAGAGCAAACCGCTTCGACCACGGCACAAGGCCGCGCACGGCGATCTCCTTGCGCCACGTCAGCAGTTGATGATGCAGGTCGATCTTCACCGGGCAGACGTCGGTGCAACTGCCGCACAGGCTGCACGCGTACGGCAGCGAATGAAATTGCTGAGCGTCTCGCGACGGGGCGAGGATCGAACCGATCGGGCCGGGGACCGTCGTTTCGTAGCTGTGCCCGCCGCTGCGGCGATAAACCGGGCAGGTATTCATGCAGGCTCCGCAGCGGATGCAGTTCAGCGAGCGGCGGAAATCGTCGCTCCCCAAGATGTCGCTGCGACCGTTGTCGAGCAGCACGATGTGCAGCTCGCCCCCCGGCTTCGGCCCGTGGAAGTGCGAGCTGTAGGTCGTGATCGGCTGCCCCGTCGCCGATCGCGCGAGCAATCGCAGGAAGACACTGAGATGCTCGGCCTTCGGAATCAGCTTCTCGATCCCCATGCAGGCGATATGAACCGGCGGCAGCGACACGCCGAGGTCGGCATTCCCCTCGTTCGTGCAGACGACGAACCCGCCGGTCTCAGCAATCGCGAAGTTGATGCCAGTGATCCCGGCGTCGGCTCGCATGAACTTGTTGCGCAGTTCGATCCGCGCGGCTTCGACCAGCGGCTTCGGCTCCGCGAGTCCCTCTGGAGTCCCGATCACGCGGTGAAACAACTCGCCGACCTCTTCACGCTTGATGTGAATCGCCGGCAGCACGATGTGGCTGGGAGCCTCGTCACGCAGTTGCACAATCCACTCGCCGAGATCGGTGTCGACCACTTCGAGGCCGTGCCGCTCAAGAAACGGATTGAGATGACACTCTTCGGTGAGCATCGACTTGCTCTTCACAACCCGCTTGACGTTGTGCTTCTGCAAAATGCCGAGCACGATCTCGTTGTGCTCGGCCGGAGTGCTCGCCCAATGCACGGTCGCGCCGAGCTTCGTCGCGTTCGCCTCGAACTGCTCCAGCAGATCGGCCAGTCGCGAGACGGTGTGAGCTTTGATCGCGCCGGCCGTTTCGCGCAGCGTCTCCCATTCCGGCAACGAGTTCGCCATGCGATCCCGCTTGGCTCGCACAAACCACAACGCCTGATCGTGCCAATGCGTGCGAGCGTCATCGCGAGTGAAAACCGTAGCGTTGGCAGCGTGATCCATGTTTCCTTCGCTTGGTGGCAAACAAACCTCTGAGCGGCACGGCGCTAGCCGCCGGTGTCGCGTTTCGGCGTCGAGTAAAACCGGCGGCTAGCGCCGTTCCGCTCACAGTCAATACGGCGTCAGTGTCTTGAGCATCGTGTCGGCCACGAACTGATTGCCGGCCAGATTCAGATGCACTCGGTCGGAGGTCAGGATTCCCTTGTCGGCGTTGTCCTTGTTGTTGGCCTTGAGATGATCGAGGAACGCCTTGCGGAGATCGCACAGCGGCAGCTTGAGTTCCTTCGCCAGTTTGCGGCTCAGATCGGAATACTGATCGAGTTTCGCATCGAGCGAATTCGCACCATCGAGTTTCTCTCCGATAACACTCGGCGTACACAGTACGACAGTCGCTCCGGCGTCGCGGCACTTGCCAATCACTTCTTTCAGGCCGGTCACAAAAGCCTCCGGCATTGTCCCTTTCGCCGGGTCTTTTTCGCCGTGCCAGACGTCGTTGATGCCGATGTAGATGACAACGATGGTCGGCTTTTTGGCGATGACGTCTTTATCGACTCGGCGTTGCAGGTCGGGAACTTTGTTGCCGCTGATCCCCGCTCCGATGACTTCGAGCTTGAGGTCCGCGTGCTTCTTGTCGAGTGCCTGCCGAATCATCGTGACATAACCGTTCGCCCTGGCTCCGGCCTCAGTGATCGAATCACCCAGAAAGACGATGCGGTCACCCGCCTTCAGTTTCACGGCCGGCTCCTCGGCCAAGCTGATGACCGGGACCAAGAGAAGCCAACTCCACAACAGCAAACTCAGACGGTGTGACATCTCAGAAAGTCTCCTTGAGTGAATGATGTGCCCAAACTAACCCGAAGCGCCAGCGAGGGCGAACGCTTCACACGCGCTGACGATCCCGCGTCTTTGAAGCGCCCGCCCTCGCTGGCGCTTCGGGTTAGTCTGACAGAGAGGCAGGCAGTATGATCGCCGCACCTACAAAACGCACGTTCTCCAAAATGCACAGCCACACGATTTCTCTGCCCGGTCAAACGCTGGCCGCCATCTCCGCGAATGAGTCCGCTCCTGGGCCTCCCGTCGTCTTCATTCATGGAATCACCGCGAGCGTGAATCTGTGGCTGCCGTCGATGCCTCCCGAGATTCGGAACGGTCGTCGCTGGATTTCGCTGAGCCTGCCGGGGCATCACCCCGCGAAGCTTGAACGCTCGACGATCGCCTCCTGGGACGCCGTCACTTCCGAAATGTGGGCCGGTTGGTACGAGACCGCTCTGCAACAACTGATCGGCGACGAGCCGGCCGATTTCGTCGGCTGGTCCACGGGAGGCTTCTCCGCGCTGGCGATGGGAGTCCATTTCCCGCAGCGAGTTCGCAGCATTTTGAGCATCTCTGGTTTCGCGATCGGCAAATGGTTGGGCTTCATCGGGCGGTTGCAACGGATGAGCTTGAGCACGTTCACGCGCTGGATGGTGCGATTGGGATTTGGCTCAGTGGGCGGCCAACGACGGCTGTTCGATCTGGTGATCGGATCGGGTGTCGGAGACTTCCCAGCGTTTCACTCATCGCCAGTTTACGACGAATCCATGCGAGATTGGTTCGCCGCGTTCGGTCAGCACGACACGGTCATCATGGCGGAGCTGTTTCGCAAGATCTCACGAGTGGACCTATCGGATTGCATCAGTCGCATCAATTGCCCGACGCTGATTGCTGGCGGACAGTCGGACCCTTACATTCCTGAGTCCCACACGCGCTGGATTGCCGATCAAGTGCGAAGTGCGGAATTAGTGCTGTGGCCCGGAGCCGGTCACATGTTTTTCGCCGAGCGAACTCAGGAGTACCAGGATGTGCTCGTTCGCTGGCTGAAGTAGGTCAGCCTTTCCAGGCTGACCTTTGCCCGGAAATCGAACGCCGGACGGGTCAGGCTGGAAAGCCTGACCTACTTGAGATCGCAGCATGATTGACCACTCATCGTCCAACGGATCGCCGCGCAAAGCGTGCATCATCGGAGCCGGTTCGTCCGGTATCGCCGCCGCCAAAACACTGCGCGAGCGAGGCATTCCCTACGACTGCTTCGAAATGGGGAGCGGCATCGGCGGCATGTGGCGCTACGACAACGACAACGGCCGCAGCTCGGCCTACAAGTCGCTGCACATCAACACGTCGCGCGACACGATGGCCTATTCCGACTTCCCGCTGCCGCGCGACTGGGTACCGTTTCCCGATCACTCGCATGTGCTCAAATACTTCGAGAGCTACGTCGATCACTTCGGATTCCGCGACACGATCACCTTCCGCACGAAGGTCGAGAAAGTCGAACCAGCCGGCAACGGCGAGTGGAACGTCACAGTCGTCGGCCCCGACGGTCAGCCGCGCACGAACCGATACGGAGCGGTGCTCGTCGCGAACGGACACCACTGGAACCCGCGGATGGTGACGTATCCCGGCGAGTTCCACGGCCAGCAGATGCACTCGCACCACTACCGCACGCCGGACCTCGTTGTTGGCAAGCGAGTGCTGGTCGTCGGCTTCGGCAACTCGTCGTGCGACATCGCCTGCGAGTCCTCACGCATCGCCGACGCGACGTTCATGTCGATTCGGCGAGGTGCTCACGTCATCCCGAAATACATGTTCGGCTGGGCGATGGACACGATCCTGCCGAAGTGGCTTTGGAGCTACCTCCCCTGGTGGATGATCCGCCCGATCTTCGCCGCCGGGTTGTGGTGGGCGAGAGGCAAGATGTCCTGGTACGGACTCCCCGAACCCGAGCACCGCGTGCTGCAAGAGCACCCGACGATCTCCGCCGACCTCTTCAACGTGATCGGGCACGGCTATTTGAAGATCAAGCCGAACGTCCAAGAGTTGTGCGGCGACAGCGTCAAGTTCGTCGACGGCAGCGTCGAGAAGATCGACCTGATCGTCTGGTGTACCGGCTACAACATCACGTTTCCGTTCTTCGACAACAGCATCATCGACCCGCTCAACAACGAGGTCCGCCTGTATCACCAGGTCGTGCATCCCGATCAACCGGGCCTGTACTTCATCGGCCTCGTGCAACCGTGGGGCGCGATCATGCCGCTGGCCGAAGCCCAAGCTAAATGGGTCGCCGATCTGCTGGCCGGCACGTCGGGTCTGCCTCCGCGAGAGAAGATGCTGGCCGAGATCCAACAACACCGAGCCGAGATCGAGAGACGCTACACAAAGAGCACGCGGCACACGATCCAAGTCGACTTCTACCCGTACCAAAACCAACTCACGAAGGTCGCCAAGCGCGGCCACAACTGGCCGAAGCAACCGCTGAACCCGTAGGGTGGGTCGAGTCATCGAGACCCACCAGATTGAAGATGACTACGAATCTCGAACCGATTAAGCATCCAAGATCATGCAACGCATCGCGATCACTGGCAGTTCCGGCTACTACGGCCGCAAGCTCGTCGAGCACATCCGCCGCGAGTCTCCTGCAACTCAGTTGCTAGGCATCGACGTCATCCCACCGAAGGACACCGCTCCGCACGAGTTCTTCCAAGCCGACGTTCGCAGCCCCGACGTCCGCACCGCGCTCGCCAACTTTCAGCCGGACACGATCGTGCATCTGGCGTTCGTCGTGAATCCGATCCGCGACACGAAGTTGATGCACGACATCAACGTCAACGGCACGAAGAACGTCTTCGAGGCCGTCCGAGCAATCCGGCCGCAACGATTCCTGATGGCCTCCAGCGCGACCGCCTACGGCGCGTGGCCGGACAATCCGCTCCCCATTCCTGAAGACTGGCCGATCCGCGCCTGTACCGAGTTTCAATACTCCGCCGACAAGGCCGCCCTCGAAGGCGAAATCAAATCGCTGCACGATGAACTGTCCGACGTCGCCGTTGCCTGGACTCGTCCCGTCATCATCGGCGGCAAGGGAGTCAGCAATTATCTGAGCCGGTATGTGTTGAACCTCCCGTTCATGGTGCTCCCCGAAGGACGCGACGTGTCGCTGCACTTCGTGCATGAGGACGATTGCGTCGCGGCGACCTGGGCCATTCTGCGAGGCAACGCGCGCGGCCCGTTCAACGTCGGCCCGCCCGACTGTCTGCCGCTGACAAAACTCGCAAAGCTGACGAATCGCCGAGCCGTCAGCTTGCCCTACTGGTCAATGAAATTGGCCACGACGATTTGGTGGGGACTCCGCCTGCCAATCTTCGACTTCCCACCGAGCCTCCACCACTTCGCCCGCTATCCGTGGGTCGTCTCCCCTGCCCGCTTGCAGAACGAGTTGGGCTTCCAGTTCCAGCACTCCTGCGAAGAAACGCTGCTGGAGATGTGGGCCGAGCACCAGCGGCGGAAGGGGAAGGGAATGTAGAATTGAGAATGACGAATGCTCTTCAAATTCGTAATTCTCAATTCGTAATTCCCAGCGTTTCCCGTACGAGGTGCCCCATGTGCGGGTGCGACGGCTCCAGATCGACGTGCAATCCCGCCTCGCGCATTGCCTCTGAGCAAGTCGGGCCGATCGAGCCGATGCGACAGCGTTGAGTCGCGGTCAAGAATGACTCGCACAAGCCGAGTTGCTCGGCAATCTCCAGCACGTTGCGGATTTGCTGCGCGCTGGTGAAGAGCAGTACGTCGAACTCGCTCGCGACGACCGAGCGGATCGCCGCTTCGAGTGGAGCGGTGTCGGTTGGCAACTCCCAGCGATACACCGGGACCGGGAAGACGCTGGCCCCGCGTTCGATTAGTCCCGCTTGCAGTTCAGTGCTCGGCAGACCGTACTCTTGAATGGCGATCTTCGGGCTACACGTCTTGCGGCCGGTCGGCGGAAACGTCAGCCCGTCGTCGGTGAGGCTCAGCAGCTCTCGCCAAGTGTTCGGCTCAGGAGCACGATGGTCGATGCGCACGCCCCACTCGCGCAGCACGGCGGTCGGCTTCGGTCCTCGGACGATGATGCAGCAGCGTTGCAGAGCCTCGAAGAATTTTTCGCGCGGCAGTTTTGTCTCGACCACGTCCAGTAGAGCCTTCGCTCCGACGCCGGTCATGAAGATTACAACGTCGAATTCGTCGGCGAACAGCCGATCGAGAAACTCGAACACCGCCGTGTTGTTCTCCAGCGGCACTTCGCGGAGCGACGCGGCAATCGTGGCGCGGCCGCCATTGCGCTCGATCAGCGAACGCATCTCGTCCTGCTTGCGGCTTTCAAAGCTGCACACGCGCAGCGGCGAGTCACTTGATTCGAAAGAGGTGGTCATGCCCGCGAAGATAGTCGTCGCGCGCCAAATCCGCGATGAGTCGGTCGGCTGGGGATCGTAGGCGCTCGTCCAGAATCCCTCCGACGCGGAGAAACCCCAGCTACGCCCCCAGCCGACCCACTCATCGCGGATCAGCAGCCATCAAATTCGAACAACCTCACGGCCAAAGCCGATCACTCCCTGCGGGGGCGCTCCGCAAGGAAACACAGCTTCGCCAACAGTCTGTTCAAACTTCGAGACACCTCTTGGCAAACGACGTGCCGCGTTTCCCGTCGGGCCGAAACTCCCGACTTCTCCGCAAGTTGTGTCCTTTCGACATCCAGCCCCACAACGCCCGCTGCCACCTCGCGCAGCAGCGATGTCCAAAGTCGAGGCGGCATTCGTCATCTCGGCCTTCATTCGCCTGTCCCCAATTCGTCTGTCATCTCCAGAAGGCAACGGTTGAAGACAGTCGAATGGGGGACAGGCGAATGAAGACAGGGCGAAAACGGGGAACTCGCTGAACGGGTGCAAAATGCATCGTGCGTTCGACTCTTTGGTTCTCCACCTTCCAGGCTCCCACGAAAATCGCAGGCGATGACAGAGGAACGCGAGCAGCGGAATGTTTACAAGACGCATGCCTGAGAAGGCTGACCCATTGATGCTGGAGGACAGGAGACGAGGCTCATGAGGCGGTTTGCATTGCTGTTGGTGGTGGGTTGGTTGTTGGCGATCGCGGAGACTCATGCACAGGAGGCTGATTCGCAGCGTGATGCGGCCAAACTCCCTCCGATCAAGATTGCGATGATCGGGGATTCGACGATGTCGTCGTATGCGAATCCTCCGAAGGAAAAGCCGACGTTGACGGGGTGGGAGCAGGTGTTTGGGGAGTGCTTCAACGAGCGGGTGACGGTGCTCAATCACGCACAGTCGGGACGCAGCTCGAAGAGTTTTCTTCGCGAGGGACGTTGGGAGCCGGTGCTGCGGGAGAAGCCGGACTTTGTTTTCATTCAGTTTGGGCACAACGATCAGCCGGGCAAAGGGGATCGCGCGACCGATCCGAACGGCGACTTCCAGGACAACTTGCGGAAGTACATCGACGAGTCGCGGGCGGCGGGAGCGACACCGATCCTCGTGACATCGGTGGCTCGGCGCATCTTTGAAAACGGAAAGGCGGCAACGACGCTGACTCCGTATGCCGACGCGATGAAGACCGTCGCAGCCGAGAGGAAAGCTCCGTTGGTCGATCTGCACGCCGCGAGCTTCCAACTCTTCGACGAACTGAGGGACGCTGCGAGTGCCGACTTCAGCGCGTCCGCCAGCACTTCTCGAACAAGTGGGCACGCGCGATTGCGAAGCTCGTGGCCCAGCAGTTGCAAGAACGAGTCCCGGCGTTGCGAAGTTATACTTCGCACGGCACGGAATGCGTCAAATCATCTCCGAGCCGCGCCCATCAGAAAGAGGTTTTTTCAGACCGCTTCCTGACGGGCGCGGCTCGGTCAAACGTCTCACTCAGGACCGCGCGAGGTATAAACCGCTCGCCCTCGCTGACGTTTCGGGTTACATTTCTCACCGATTTCACTCTTGGACTCGGGCGGGAACCTCCACGATGCGAAGTGATCATCGGAGACATCGAAACTGCCGAGGATTCTGGTTGCTCGTCTGCATCGGCTTTTTGTCGGCCGGCTCTGCGAAAGCGTCCGATTCGTCTGTCGAATCGTTGATCGTTGAGCCAATGGAAATCGTGCTGCACGGCACGAGTCCTCAGCAGATCCTCGTCTCCGCCAAAGGTCAAGATGGGAGGCTGACCGACGTGACGCGCGATGCGGAGCTCTCCCTCGTTGACGCAACCGTCGCGAATGCGACGGGGACGAAGCTGAAAGGAACCCGAGACGGTGAGACGATCCTGACGGTGCGGTTCGGCGGCCGTGAGGCTCGTGCGCCGGTGCGTGTCAAAGGAGTTTCCGACGTCTCGCCGGTCCATTTCGTCAATGACATTGTGCCGATCCTGTCTAAGCTCGGCTGCAACAGCGGCGGATGCCACGGCAAAGCGTCGGGACAAAATGGATTCAAGCTCTCGGTCTTCGGCTTCGACCCGGAAGCCGATCATGCGGCGATCCAAAAAGAAGGCCGTGGCCGGCGCGTGCAACCGGCAAGCCCCGAACGGAGTTTGATTCTGCTCAAGCCGACCGCGCAGGTGCCGCACGGCGGGGGACGGCGCATGCCGGTCGATTCGCCCGACCATCAATTGCTGCTGCAATGGGTGAAACAAGGGATGCCGCTAGGGGGTGACGATGCTCCGCGAGTCGTCGCGTTGCGAGCGAGCCCCGTCGAACGTGTGCTGGGGCTGCAATCGTCGCAGCAGATTCTTGCGACCGCCGAGTTCTCCGATGGCAGCTTCCGCGACGTGACCGATGCGGCGGCGTACACGAGCAATTCCGGAATCGCCGCCGAAGTCGATCCGCACGGTCTCGTGCGTACCGGCCGAGTCCCGGGCGAGACGGCGATCACGGTGCAGTACATGGGTCAGGTCGCGGTCGCGCGAGTACTCGTCCCTCGGCCGACGACGACGCTCGCGAAGCCGGCCGAGTGGCCAGCCAACAACGACGTCGATCGGCTCGTCTGGGCGAAGCTTCAGAAGATGCAGATCGAGCCGTCCGGTCTCTCCGATGACGCGACGTTTTTCCGGCGGCTGTTTCTCGACACGATTGGCACGCTGCCCAAGCCGGACGAAGTGCGAGCGTTTCTGTCAGACACTCGCGCCGACAAACGGAGCCGAGCGATCGACGCGGTCCTCGCGCGCGACGAGTACGCCGATTATTGGTCGTTGCAATGGGCCGACGTGTTGCTGCTCAACCGCGACAAGCTGGGAGACCGCGGGGCGTTCGAGTTTCATCGCTGGCTGCGCGAGCAATTCGCTCGCAACCGACCGTACAACGAATGGGTCCGCGAGCTGATCATCGCCTCGGGCCGCTCGGACGAGCATGGGCCGGTCAACTTTTATCGAGCGGTAAGGACCCCTGAACAACTCGCCGAATCGGTCAGCCAGGCGTTTCTCGGCGTTCGCGTGCAGTGTGCTCAGTGCCATCACCACCCGTTCGAGAAATGGTCGCAGTCAGATTTTTATGGCATGGCCGGATTCTTCAACGGCCTCGAACGCAAGCCGGCGCGAACGGCCTCTGAGGCGAAGGTCGAAGTCGTTTTCCATGCTGGCTACCGCGAGACTCGAATGCCGCTGACCGACGTGGTGGTGCCGACACGGCCGCTCGCCGACGACCCTCGTGTGCCACTCGCTGACTGGCTAACCGCTCCAAGCAATCCGTGGTTCGCAAAGCTGGTCGCGAATCGCTTGTGGAAACATTTTCTCGGCCGAGGTCTCGTCGAACCGGAAGATGACCTCCGCTCGACGAACCCCGCGACGAACGAACCGCTGCTGGATTGGCTCGCGCAGCAAGTCGTCGCCAATCGGTACGACCTCAAACAGGTCATGCGGCTGATCCTCAACTCGCGTGTCTATCAACTGACCGCCGATCCGAACGACACGAACCGGGACGACGAGCAGAACTTTTCGCATCACCACGTCCGCCGTATCCCCGCCGAGGTGCTGCTCGACGCGATCAGCGAAGTGACCGACTCCCCCGAACCGTTCCCCGGCCGACCGCGCGGCACGCGAGCAATCGAACTGTGGGACAACCGCCTGCCGTCCTATTTTCTCGACACGTTCGGCCGCTCCGAACGGACTAGCCCCTGCGAATGCGGACGCTCCGGAGAACCGACGATGGCCCAGGCTCTGCACCTGATGAACGCCCCCGAAGTCTCGGCCAAGATCGCGAATTCCACCGGCCGAGTCGCACGATTGCTGCGAACTTCACCGCCCGTCGCGGACGCCGCCCTGATCGAGGAACTGACTCTTGTGACGCTCGGTCGGCTGCCGACAGAAAAGGAACGGAGCGTCGCCCAAGGCTTGTTCGTGAATGTGGCCCGCCGCGACGCGGCCGAAGATTATCTCTGGACTCTGCTGAACTCTTACGATTTCTTGTTCGTGCGATGAATGAAGTCGTTCGGACGCCTACGTCCGAACAATTCGACCGGACGTAGGAGTCCGGTCTACGGAGACAGTTCGATGCCTTCAAACTTTTGTGACGGCCTGAATCGACGCGAGTTCGTGCGAGTCGGCACCGTCGGAGGACTGAGTCTCGCGAGTCTGTTGCGAGCACAAGCGGCAGACTCGAAACCGAAGCGGGATGTGAATTGCATTTTCATCTTCACGCTCGGCGGAATGCCTCAGCATGACATGTGGGATTTCAAGCCGGACGCGCCAGCGGAGATTCGCGGCGACTTCCAGTCGATCCCAACAAACGTACCCGGCTTGCAACTCACCGACTTGCTGCCGCGAACAGCTCAAGTCGCCGACAAGCTGGCGATCCTGCGCGGCATGACGCACGGTGATTCGGATCACGGTCGAGGCTACCACATCATGATGACCGGGATGACTCCGGGGCCGGGGGATTTCAATTCGACGAAAAACAACAACGTGCATCCGTCGATCGGCTCGATGGTCGCCCGTATGACCTCCGGCGGCGGAGCGTTGCCGCCGTACATCTCGGCCCCGTGTTTCCTGAGAAGCGGCGGCCCAGCGTTTCTCGGTGCGAGCTACGCGCCGTTCGTGATCGACGCGGACCCGGCGTCGCCGGAGTTCACGGTGCAGGACATCGTTCTACCGACTGGCATCACCGACGTACGAAGCCTGCGCCGCCAAGAGGCTCTGCGAGCGATCAATCGGTTTGAACGGAAAGTCGAAGACCTCGGCAAGGATGTGCAGTCGCTCGACACGTTTTATCAGAAGGCGTACAGCCTGATGACCTCGGCGAAGGCGAAAGAAGCCTTCGACATCCGCCGCGAAAAAGAATCGCTGCGAAACGAGTACGGCATGACGAGTCTCGGCCAGTGCTGCCTGCTGTCGCGACGACTGGTCGAAGCCGGCTGCCGATTCGTGTCAATCGAGAACGGTCACTGGGACACGCACCGCGAGAACACGAAGAGCCTCCGCGATCTGCTGGTGCCGAGCGTCGATCGTGCAATCCCCGCACTACTCCGCGATCTCGAAGCACGCGGCCTGCTGGATTCGACGCTGGTGGTCATCGCCACCGAGTTCGGCCGGACGCCGCGGATCAACGTCATGGCCGGCCGCGATCACTGGCCGAATGCGTTCTCGATCGTCATGGCCGGCGGAGGGATCAAAGTCGGCGGGGCGATCGGAGCGACTGACAAGATCGGCGCGGCGGTGACTGACCGCCCCGTCACGCCGCCGGACATGGCCGCCACGATTCTGTCGGTGCTCGGTATCGATCCTGAGATTGTGCTGCACACGCCCCTTGGTCGCCCGGTGCCGCTCGCGTTGGGTGGCAAGCCGGTGACGGAGTTGATTTGACGTTGCGAAAAAACGGTATCACGGCTGTCGGCGATCGGCTCACAGCAATCGGCCGGTCGCCGTGAGCCGATCGCCGACAGCCGTTGTACCGTTTTTCCCAACAGGAGCAGAACGATGTCCCTGAGCCGAATTCTTTGGTCCGCCATTGCGACGCTGACCATTTTCGTTTCGGCTCAGCCGCTGTCGGCGCAGGCCGTCCCCTCGAAGGAGCCGTCGAGCACGCACATCTTCCCGGCTGGCGGTCGGCGCGGAACGGTCGTGCCCGTTCGCATCGGGACCGAAGCGATGCCACCCAGTGCGAACCTGCGATTGTGGGGCGACGGAGTTCGTGTGGCGGAGTTGCTCGGTGATCGAATGAAGCCGCGTTACGAACAGTCGGCTCGTCGTCCACCGCGCGACGCGGACGGGGTTGGAGCGAACATGAGCTACCCGACCGAGTGGGCATCGGAGTTCGCGATCGCCGCCGATGCACCGCTCGGCGCGGTCGCGTGGCGAGTCACCTGCGGTTGGGGCGGGACGCGCGTCCGGCCATTTGTAATCGGCGACTTGCCGGAGTTCATCGAAGGCGAATCGAATTCGACGGCCGATCGGGCGGAGCGGGTCACATTGCCGGTGACGATCAACGGACAAATCGCCGGTGAGCGGGACATCGACTGTTTCGTGTTCTCGGCCACTTCGGGACAAGTTGTTGTCGCGGATGTGCTCGCTTCGCGGATTGGCTCGCCGCTTGATCCAGTGGTGGAGTTATCTTCGACCAATGGTCGGCGAGTCCGCTCGGAGATTCGCCGAATCGACAACGACAACGTGCTGTCGTTTCGCGTGCCGGAGGCGGGGGATTACGTCCTGCAAATCGCGAACGTCAGTTTTCGAGGGGGGCCGGAGTTCGTCTATCGAGCGACCCTGTCCGACGTGGAGCACGTTTCCAACGTGCTCGCTGCAGATGGGCACGTTGAAAACGTGCCCCACGACAAGCCGCTCGCGTTGCCGGCGGCGGTTGATGGGCGATTCCTCAAAGCGGACAGCGAAGACTCATTCCGCATCGCCGCCAAGAAGGACGAATTGATCGCCATCGAATGCCGTCCCGCATCGGCCTCATCGATCGCAATGCCGATCATCGTCGTCGCGGATGCCGCCGGCCAAACGCTCGCGAAGGCTTCGAGCGTTGAGTCTTCCGATCGCGAGTGCTCTCTCGAATGGCGTGCTCCCGCCGATGGCGAGTACCGGTTGCGAGTCCGCGACCTCCAACACGGCACACGCGGCGGTCCGGAGTTCGCGTATCGGCTGTCGGCTCGACAGGCTCAACCAGATTTCAAGTTCAGCATCGCGACGGACTACGTCAACGTAACTCAAGGAAGCCGTTCTGATCTCGACCTCACCGTCAAACGCTTCGGCGGTTTCACTGGGCCGATTGATCTTTCGATCGCCGGACTGCCAGAGGGTGTGACGTTCGAGCCGCCGCGCATCGCCGACAATCAAACGAGCCTCAAGTTGGCGCTCAAGTCCATCGACGACACCCGGCCGACCGACGCGACGCTGCGAATCACTGGCAAAGCCATGATCGCGGACAAGCCGGTCGAACGCTTGGCCGAAGTCTTCAGCGTCAGCGACGTCCCCGCTACGATCGCGAACACCGTACAACTCACCGTGCAGCACAAACCGATCTTCAAGCTCACCTGCAATGAGGCGTACCAGTACGGACATCGCGGCACGGTCTATCCCTACGCGATGCAGATCGAACGCCTCGGCGGATTCGACGGCGAGATTCATGTGCAACTCTGCGAGCGGCAGGTGCAGGATCTCGATGGCATCGAAGTGGTCGAGACGCTGATCCCGCCGGGCGTCACCGAGTTCAAGAACCTCGTCTACTTACCGGAGACCATGCACGCGAGCGTGCAACATCACTGCCGGCCGTACTCGCAAGCTTGGGCAACGTTCACCGACAAATGGGGACAGCGGCAAACGATGCTGTCGATCTGCGACAAGCGGAATATGATCCGCACGATGCCAACAGTCGTGAAACTCAAGTCGCTGGACGACCACGTCGCCGCGCGGCCGGGGACGACCGTGCGTTGCCAACTGGAACTGGACCGCACGCCGAACTTCAACGGCTCAATGGAACTCGAATTGATCGAACCAGCCGCTCGTTCCGGATTCACCGCCGAGCGGGTGTGGATCGAAGCGGGACAAACGCGTGCGGAGGTTTCCGTTCGCATCGACGACTCGGCGAGCTGCCCACCCGACTTGCCATTGCGATTCCGCGCGGTCGGGCAACTCCGCGAAGGGGTGACGGTGATCTCCGAGGCGATCGTGCCGGTGCGTGACTAACCCGAAGCGCCAGCGAGGGCGTCGTCGCCGCGCTCGCCCGACCCGTGCAGGAACATCATCACCGGCCACTTGCGGTTGTCCTTGCCGTAGTTCTTTGGCAGGAACAACAGGTAGCCAAAGTTCTGCTCTGGCAACGCGGCGCTGACGAAATGCTGCGTCACTTGCTTGCCCGGCGTCGGCTCGTCGGCGGCGAATAGGACGCTGGTGCAGAAAACACAGGCGACCATCACTGGTGAAAGCAGCCATCTCGGCGAGCAAATCCGTTTCATCGCTCTTGTCCCTTCCAGTGTTTTGAAAGCCGATGTAGGTCAGCCTTTCCAGACTGACTCGATCAGCGATCGAGGTGTTTTGCCAATTCGGGTCAGGCTGGAAAGCCTGACCTACTGCAAGTCGCTGAGCTTCACCCGCTGCTGCAACACGACTCCCCCTTTTTCGTCGCGGACTTGCAGGTGGAGTAGCGGCGAGGGCTGCGACCAGTCGATGTCGATGGCTCCGAAGTTCGTGTCGAAGTACGTCAGGCCAACGCGGTACGAATTGATCTCGTTGGCGAAGCGAATTCCGGCTTTCGTGAAGTTGCCGCTGGGAGCATTGAGACTACTCGACGTGACCTCGTAGATCGGGTAGCCAATGCCAGCCACATCGGGAGCGAGCCGCATCACCTCGGCGAGATGTCGGTCGCCGCTGATGACGACGACACCTTTGGCCTTCATGTCGCGAATCAGGTTCAACAGCCGCTTTCGTTCGAGCGGAAAGTTGCCCCACGCTTCCGAGCCGTGCTCGTCGGGCAGCAGTTGGTAGCTGGAACAGATCACCCGCACTTCTGCCGGCGTCTGGAGTTGTGTTTCCAGCCACTTCCACTGGACATCGCCGAGCACCGTCGCCGACGGATCGGTGTTCGGCGCGTACTTGCCTCGGAAGCCGTCCCCTGGCTCGCCCGGTTGGAAGCCCGACTTCAAGTGGCTGCGAAAGTATCGAGCATCCAGCAGGATGATCTGCACTCGCTTACCAGGCGGGCCGAAGACCTCGGCGTGATAGACACCCTCCTGCTCGCGCCGCGGACTGTCTTTCGGCACGTCGAAGAAGTCTTGGAACAACTGCTGGGATTCACGTTTCTTCGGGTACTCGGTCCCGGCGTCGTTGGCTCCGTAGTCGTGATCGTCCCACGTCGCGAGCACCGGACAGGTCTGTTTGAGCTTCTGGTATCCCGGCTGAGCACCTAGCAAATCCCACTTCTGCTTGAGCAATGCCATGTCCTCGGTGTCGCCGGAGATGTTGTCGCCGATGAATAAGAAGAGCTGCGGCTTGGTTTCGATGACCGCGTCCCAGATCGGCTGTGGCTTGTCTTGCTTCGCGCACGATCCAAACGCGATCCGCTGCAACGGCTCTTGCGCGTCACTCGTCAGCGGGACACCGATCAGTAATCCGATGACCAAACCGAGTCGCAGCATTGTTGGCTCCGTGTCGCATGAGGATTGAGGCGGGTCAATATGACGGCTCATCGGTGGAGAACAACCCAACCGGACCTCATGAGAGGAAGAGCAAGGGTACGACGAATTGAGGGAGGCGACGAATGGGAAGTTCCGATTCGTCGTCTCCCTCAATTCGTCGTACCCTTTCCCTCCCCACGACCGACTCGCCAACTTGCCGGTGTGCGAGATATTCTCCTTCGAGTCAGCCACCTACGGAACAGAGTCCAAACTCAGGAGAAGTCACGATGAGGAGATTGACTCAAACCCTCGTTTCGTTCGTCGTTGCCTTGGCTTTCACTTCGACAGCTCGCACCGAGAACTGGCCGGCCTGGCGCGGCCCTCGCGGCGACGGCACCAGCATCGAGAAAGGACTGCCGACGACCTGGAGCACGTCCGCAAACGTCGCTTGGAAAGTGAAGTTGCCGGAGCGCGGCAACTCGACGCCGGTCGTGTGGGGCAACCGAGTCTTCGTCACGCAGGCGGTCGAGAAGGAGGGCCGTCGAACGCTGATGTGCTTCGACCGCGCCAACGGCACACTCCTTTGGCAAAAAGGAACCGAGTGGACAGAGAAGGAGCCAACTCATGGCACGAATCCGTACTGCGCCTCGTCGCCGGTCACCGACGGTGAGCGAGTCATCGCCTGGTACGGTTCGGCGGGAATGTTCTGCTACGACTTCGACGGCAACGAACTGTGGAAGCGCGACCTCGGCATCCAGAAACACATTTGGGGCTACGGAGCGTCGCCGACGCTGCACGGCGATCTGTGTTATCTCAACTTCGGGCCCGGCGAACGATCGTTTCTGATGGCGGTCCACAAACAAACCGGAGACACCGTTTGGAATCACGATGAGCCGTACAATCCGAAAGGGACCGACGAGGCGAAATCGGGGAATCCCGACTACACCGGCTCGTGGAGTTCGCCGATCTTTCGCGAGATCAACGGCCGCAGCGAACTGCTGATCAGCTTTCCGTTCCGCGTCTGTGGCATGGACCCGGGCACCGGCAAGGAATTCTGGACCTGCACCGGCACCAACGCACTGGCCTACACCTCGCCGATTTTTGCCGATGGCGTTGTGGTCGGCATGGGTGGCTACAACGGCATGTCCATCGCGCTCAAGGCTGGCGGCAGCGGTGATGTGACAAAGGAGCAACGACTTTGGCGACACCCGAAGACCAAGCAACGGATCGGTTCCGGCGTGATCCACAACGGGCACATCTACATTCACAACGACCCCGGGATTGCCGAGTGCTTTGATTTGAAGACGGGCGAAACGGTCTGGGAGCAGCGTCTGGACGGCGGCACCAACTGGTCGTCGGTGATGCTCGCCGATGGCTTGTGCTACACGATCACACAAAAAGGAGACTGCTTCGTCTTCAATGCGGACCCCAAGTTTGAGCTCGTGGCCACCAACTCACTCGGCGAGCAATCCAACTCGTCAATCGTCCCCAGCGAAGGCCAGCTCTTCATTCGCACCTACCAGAACCTGTGGTGCATCGGCCCGCGAAAGTGAATGACACGGCTGCCCAGTGTTTTGAAACGACTGCGCACTTTCACGCCATCGGGCTTGCCCCGGTGGTTTAACGGCTTTTGCGCTTCTCGCATCGCAACGGATTAGCGCACAGGCCATAACTGATCCTCAGATTGATCTTCGCGCCGGCGAGCCGGGCGGCGTTAGCCCCCCGGCTCATGAAAACGTGAACAGCCTCGGAACAACCGGGGGGCTTACGCCACCCCACTCACCTGAACCACGCGCGAATATCAATCTGAGGATCAATCAACCACCGGGGCAGGCCCGGTGGCGGAGAAAAAGGGCGATGAAAGTGCGCTGTAGGATTAGTTTGTCGGCTTGAAGGGGACATGAGATGGCCACGATCCCGACGACGCGCAGACAAATATTGGGCGGTCTGAGTCTCGGTATGTTGGGACTGGGGTTGCCCGATCTGCTGCGGCTCCGGGGCCAAGCCGCGCCGCAACGCTCAGCGCGGGCGAAATCCACCATCCTGATTTTTCTGAATGGCGGCGCTAGTCACGTCGATATGTGGGACATGAAGCCGGACGCGCCGATTGAGGTGCGCGGCGAGTTCCAACCGATCGACACGTCGGTGCCGGGAATCCAAATCACGGAGCATCTGCCGCTCACGGCGCAGCTCATGCATCATTTCGCGCTGGTGCGGTCGGTCCAAATGCCGGGTGTCGAGAACAGTCACCCGTGGGGCTATTACTACATGCTCACGGGCCATCCCCCGGATCCGTCACGCTACCCGGGCGGGCAACTCGAACCGCGGTCGAGCGACTGGCCGTTTCTGGGCTCCGTGGTCGCGGCCAAGCTGCGACGCGAATCCAATCGCTCGGCGGAAGCGTCCGGCGACAAGACCGATGTCGCTCGCCTACTGCCGGCGGCCGTGCAATTGCCGTGGATCTGGGACCAGATGGCCAAGACCGACTACTTGGGTGGCTTCGCCGGTCGGCTGGGCCGCGTGTTCGATCCGTTTCTGATTCCGTTCGATCCCAAGTTGCGATCGTTCGCCTCATCCAGCGAACCGTTGCTCGAAGCGCCGCCGACCAGCGTGCGTTGGGACTCGCTGGCCGTGACCGATCTGATGCTCCCGGCCGAGATGAATGCCGCGCGGTTTCAGAATCGCAGTTCACTGCTGGAACGAGTCGATGACTTCCAGCGATCGCAAGAACGTCGCGCGAACATCGCGGGCTACGACCGGTATCAGCAGCAAGCCATGACGCTGCTGACTTCACCCGCAGCGAAGCGGGCCTTGGCCATCGAAGAGGAACCCGATGCCGTGCGCGATCGCTACGGCCGGTCGATCAATGGGCAGTCTGCGTTGATGTGTCGCCGTCTGGTCGAAGCGGGCGTGCCGTTCGTCAACCTGCAATGGATGGCTCCGCGCGGCTACTACTACAACTGGGACTGCCATGTCGAAAACTTCCGCGCGTTGAAAAACCTGCTGCTGCCGGACTTGGATCAGGCGCTCTCGGCTTTGATGACCGATCTGGTCGATCGCCGACTGCTGGACGAGACGCTGGTCGTGATTGCCTCCGACATGGGCCGCACGCCGCGCGTCGGGGACGCGCTCAGCCCCAGCGGCCGTAACCATTGGAACTTCTGCCAGACGGTGCTCTTCGCGGGTGGAGGCGTGCGCGGCGGCCGGCATTATGGCTCGTCCGACAAGATCGCCGCGTATCCCACCGACAACCCCGTGCGTCCCGAACACATCGCCGCCACCATGTACGAGGCCCTCGGCATCTCCGAAAACCTCTGGGCCACCGATGCCCTCGGCAGACCGTACCATCTGCTCGAAGACGGGCACTCGTTGCCATTGTTCGGATAGACCACACAGCGACCGGACAGTGCTTCCGGCTTATTGCGACGCCGATTGTTGCTCGTCCTGCGGCTCCAGTTCACCACGCTTCTCCAAGACTTTGTAAAGATACAACGAGTAGCCGACAGGGAAGAGAGCGGCCAACATGATGCCGCTAAACATGACGACGAATGACGGCAGTTGGGGCAGGCCGCTCACGGTCACGAGTAAACCCAACACGCCAGCTCCCACAAAAAGCTTCGCCGACAAGCGATGCGTCGCGTTCCAGACTCGATCGCTGGCGATCGTCCACGGGGTCCGCACGCCAACCCAGAAATTACGACGAACTTTCCCCAAAACATTGCCGAGCGTGACGAATAGCAAACACACGCCGCCGACGATCACACGACTCGCATCAAATTGACCTTTGATCGCCGCCCACAGCGTCACACCCTGCATGTAGGCGCAAAACACCAAAAAGATCAGGACAATGAAGTCGAACGTCGATCGAAACGAATCCAGTGTAAATTGTTTCGGTGACAACCACGGCAACGCTCGGAACATCAGAAATAATCCAATCATCAGCAACGGCACGAACGAGGCTCCCCACGGCTTGGACGCCCACCCGTCGATCTCGCCTTTGATGTTCCAGTGCATCGGAATTCTCTCAGGCAGCGACCCATACATGGCCGCCGTCACCGCGATCACGGCGACGATCAATCCGATCGAAATCCACTGTGTACGGTTCATGATTTCTTTCTCCTCTTGCGATCGGAGTTGAAGAAGTCCATCAGCCAAGCCAGCATGTCTTGCACGACCGTCGTGTTCAGCGAGTAGATGATTTGCTGTCCTTCGCGGCGACTGGCAATCAGGTCGGCATCTTTCAGCACCGAAAAATGATGCGACATCGACGGCTTTGTCATGTCAAACTTCTCGGCGAGATTTCCCGCCGACATCTCGCCGCGTCCCAAAAGCGACAGGATCTCGCGGCGAGTCGGATCGGACAGAGCTTTGAAGATCTCGTTGCTCGGCATGGTTTCACTTCTTGGCCGAATACTTGGCGACCCAATTGCCGATCGCGGTCAATACTTCGGGGCTGATCGTCTCTTCGATGGTTCCATATTCGCTGAGCGATCCGGTCTGGCACGTTTGAAACAGATGATTGAGCGACGGAAACTCGCGCACCTCATGATGCTGATGGCCACTGGCCTTCAAGGCCACTTCAAGCGGTGGGCGATTTTGGCTGGGCGCGACTTGCAAGTCGCGCTCGCCAAACAAGACCAGCATCGGACAGCGCACCTTTTCAAGGTCCGCCCGTGGATCGTGTCGCAGGAATCGGCGAAACCAAGGGGAGAGGACTCGCTTTGCTTCGGCTTTCAATGCGGCATCGCTGACCGCAGCCGAGAGAGCCGCATCGGCGGGCAGCTTTTTTTTCCAATCGGCAAGGAACTGTCCAGTCTTCGCTTCGGCCGCGGCACGGTCCGAATTTTCTTTGGCGGCGGCAAACAACCCCGCCTGCAACTCACGATTGAGCTGAATGGCCGCATCCGTCGCGCCTGCCGCGCGAGAAATCAATTCCGCCTGTTTGAACAGCAATTCGTCACCCGGCACTGCCGTCGTGGCCATCAACACGATGAATGCCACGCGATCGGATTTCGCAGCAACCTCGACCGCAATGTTGGCTCCTTCGCTGTGCCCCAACAAACCGATCCGCGTGCGGTCGATCTCGGTGCGCGTTCGAAGGAACTCCACTCCCGCCAACGCGTCTCCCACAAAGTCGTCGGTCGTTGCATCGGCAACCTCCCCCGCAGAGCCGCCAACGCCGCGATCATCCACTCGCAACACGGCGATTCCACGGCGAGTCAGATAATCCGCCAACAACAAGAACGGCTTGTGGCCAAAGAGTTCTTCATCTCGGTTCTGCGATCCAGAGCCTGAGATCAGCAACATGGCAGGATGCGGCCCGACCGTGCGTGGCAACGTCAGTGTGCCCACAAATTTCGCGCGGCCCGCCAAGTTCTCATAGCTGACCTCGACCTCGTCATACGGAAATGGCCTCTTGGGTTCCTGCGGTCGTTTTGGTGGTGCTGATTTGGTGCCAGGCTTCAAGATCAATCGAAAAGACTGACCGCCTTGTTTCCATTGGCCAGCAATCTCTTTGCCGTCGTCGCTGAACTTTCCCTCGAAAATCCCCCCCAGTCGTTTCAACTCGAGCACGACCGAATTTTTCTCCGTCGTGACTCTGTCAATCTTCAATCCCAGGGCGTTCTGATCGGGACTGTCCATTGTCGCCGCCCAGGTCGCGTCTGGGTTCTTCTTCAGATCAAACACCAGCCGCAACTTGATCGCGCCGACATCCAACGTCCCGGCCCACGTTCCCTCTAGCGTCGGTTCTTTCGATGGCTCAGCACCAACGGCGCTCAGACACAGCAACGCCAACCACATTGCGCCGAGAATTTGCCGAGCACCAACATGAAAACTCGCAGACATGAAATTGACTCCAATGCGAATCAGGATTGTTAGCCATCTCTCTAAATATCTGGTTCGTCACAAACAGTCATTTCTTGCCACAGTCTTCTCAGAATTATCTGGCTCGGTCACGGCCTACAGCCGGCGCAGACGCTTCGCGTCGTTCAACTCGCGGTAGCAATCCGGGAGATCAAATCGCGACAGGACTCCCGGCACAAATGAGGAGAGCGGCCATTTGTAGTCTTCGTCTCCCGCGATGGAGGCATACGAGTCGGGCGACTCTTTGAGCGTGACTTGTGTGACCGTCTTCGCGAGCACGGCGGCGAAGAGTGCCGGCAACGTTCCCCAACCTTTGGCGGCGAGATGGACTTCCCGTTGACCGAACGACGACAGCCAGTCGAGAACTCGCAGCACGTCGATCGTCTTCTGGCCGACGTACGGGCGGTCGAGCATGATCGAATGTGCCGAATAGAAAAAGTCGCTGCCGTACGGCCGAGCAAATTGGTCGGACCCGCAGGTGTCGGGACGGGACTCGCCGATGCCGCGCACGTCGAGGGCATAGAACGCGGCTCCCGGTTCGGCGGCGAGCAACTCGCGGATCAGCGGTTCGTCGGTCAGTTCGGCGTCGGCCGAGTGATGAGCGACGTACAACACGGCTCGGCCGACTTTGTTTGGCGGCCGCGAATAATGTGGCTTGTCGCTCAGCATTGTGGCGACTGCAAGCATGTTCGGTTCGGTCTCGATGGCGTAGTGCGTGGCGTGCGGTTTGGGGTAGTTCCGTTTGATCGCCCGCAAGATGCGGTATTCGGGTGGTTGATCGCTGTCTACCGGGCCTCTCCGATTTGGACTGCGACGACCTGAGTCGTCGCTTTTTACATCGCGCTGATCGGGCGAGTCTGCTGGTTTTTCGCGGTCTCGGACGTTTTGAAAAGCTGTGACTTGGGTCACCGCAGTCCAAGGGAGCCGCAGTTCGTCACGAATCGCGGTCTTCAACTCGTCGCCGACCAGCGGATCTCGACCCTTGGCCAACTCGCACGATTTTTGATGTGTGAATGAGAAGACGGAGCGCGACTTCAATTCGGCAACTTGCCCATTCGGAGTACATCGCAGCGTTTCGTCTTTCTCGATGACCGGCTCCGGTTCGGATTCGATCGGGGGCAGACCAACCGCGCGGTTGAAGAACCGGTACATCGCCTCGCGGTTTTCGACCGAATAACCATGCTCGGTTGGTCCGACCTGCAACTGCACGTTGTCCGGTTGGCCGAGCAACGTGTAAATCCGCTTGAGCCGCAGGTACGCCTCGGTCGCGCCGCGCACGTCGAAGTAGTCACGCTCTTTCGCCAGAATGATGACCGGCTTCGGGGCCATCGCGGCGAGAAAATCGCTGTGATCGAGTCCTTCGGCGAGGGCTCGCGGCGGGCATTGCTCCGTGTCGGCGGGGAGTTCGTTTTCGAGATTGCGGCGGAACGTCGTGACGAAGCAGCCGGGTGCTCCCATCGTCCAGCGGCGTTCGAGGCCACAAAGCCACGTCGTCATCGTGCCGCCGCCGGAGTTGCCCGTGATGCCCACATGCCTGGGATCAACGTCGTCGCGCGACAGCAAATAATCGAGTGCCCGAATGCCATCCCACGCCCGCCAAGCTCCGAAGAACTCGCCGACCAGGAATTGCTGATTCCCCGCGTGCAGATGTTCGGCAACACCGATCCCACGCTTCGGCTTCCATTGCTCATCGACATACTGCAATCGTTCGCCCTGCCCAATCGGATCGAAGATCACGCAGACGTAGCCGAGCTTCGCCAAAGTCTGTGCGAATGGCTGATACGCATCTCCCGCCTTACCGTTTGCCGAATGCCCGCACGAGCCGACCACGCCGGGAAACGGACCTTTGCGATTCTTCGGAACGTACACGTTCGCTGTAACGAGGAACCCCGGCCGGCTCTCGAAAATCACGTTCTCGATGCGGTACTGCTCCCGTTCGACGACCTTCGTCACGCGCGGGTTCAGCGGAGTTCGCTCTGGCTCAGGCCCGAAGCAGCGGCGGATTTTTTCCTGAACCTTTCGGACATAGGACTCCGCATCCGCTCTCGTCTTGAGCGCGGCTTGTTCGGCGAGGATTCGCTCTTCAATCGTTCGGACTTGATCGACGAACCAGTCTTGAACGACTCGCGAAAAGCGATTGAGCGGCGGCGAGTTGGCAGGCTTCGGGTCTTGTGCAATGCCCAGTGATGGCCAAGTGAATGACATTACTCCGGCGGTCCAGGCACCGTGGCCAATCGCTTGGAGACACTCGCGACGAGAAAAGTCATGGGACATTTCGTGGTTCCTTGGCGAGCACTGTGAAGCGGAAAAGTAACCAGTATCACGGCTGTCGGTCATCGGCTGACGTCGTTGGCAGTGTCCTGATCGCGATGTTGCCTCGCAACCGCGACCACTCCGAGCCTGTGAAACAATTGACGCGCAGGCGAGCGGGGGGGCGTCAGCCCCCCTGTTTTTTGCTGAGATCGTGGCCACCGGGGGGCTGACGCCACCCC
>SXGS01317142.1_pt1 | contig 59101 bp, 49 predicted proteins | sample 3174681 | NCBI WGS metagenome assembly SXGS01 (sample SAMN11356861, study PRJNA531348) | freshwater metagenome | isolation source: freshwater sample F1-80 | place: China: Fuxian Lake, Yuxi | collected 2017-12-25
ACGGCTCCTACGGCATCCCCGAGGGCCTCATCTTCTCCTTCCCCTGCCGGATCACCGCCCCCTGGCAGTACGAGATCGTCCAGGGCATCGAGCTGAACGACTACGCCCAGGCCGCCCTCAAGAAGACCGCCGACGAGCTCATCAGCGAGCGCGCCGACGTCGCCGACCTCCTCGGCTGATCCTCCTCAAGCACCCATAAAGACTCAACAATCCAAGGTTGAGTCCGAAGCAGCGAGGGCGCGCGGTGATCACCGCGCGCCCTCGCCGCTTCGAAGCCCCTATCATTATATAGTCGCTCGCAGGCGCCCCGATCGCCGTCCTTGAACTCCGTCCACGTTGAGACTCAAAAAGACGAAGGATTGACGCGACATACGATCGTGCATACAGTGGTGTGATCCAAGGAAGGAGGTCCGGGCCATGGACACAGGCTTTGTCTGGGACATCGAGAAATACGAACTCGTCCAAGAGAAGCACGGCGTTGTCTTCCACGAAGTCGTCTCAGCTTTTGATGACCCCAAGGGATTGGAGGAGCCCGATCCTCAGGGCCATTCCGAGCGATACCTGTTGCTGGCCAGGAGCCACAACGACAGGATCTTGCAGATCGTCTACACGGACGACTTCACCGAAGAAGGCTCGATGATCTATCGCATCATCACCGCCTTCGATGCTGGGCAGGAGTGGGTCGATGAATACCAAAGACAGTAGCTTTGATTACCAGGAGTACTGCAGCAACACCAAGCCCGACCCTTCCAAGCTGACCAACAGCGTTGAAGCTCGACGACAGCGACTTCAGGCTGCCAAACAGCGCATCACCATCAGGCTTGACCAGGAAGTCGTCGAGCAGTTCAAGACCCTGGCCAACGATGACGGATACCAGACCCTCATCAACCGAGCTCTGCGTGAATGGCTCGCCGCTCAGTCCATCAAGGAACTGATCCGAAACGAGCTGCCCGAGATGGTCAAGTCCGCCGTCAAAGACGCCACCGCGGCCTGAGCGCCGGGGCCACTTCACGCCTCGTTGCTGCGGACTCGCCTCGACGTACCAGATCGGCGGATGTAAAGTCACTCAAATTACTAAAGCTAGTCTGTTATGGGCGATTAACCGCTTAACTCACACCATTGACGTGTGGTAATCGCCGCAGGCGCACTCCGATCGCCCGCCGACGCCCCTCGCTCACCCCCCCGATCGCCGCCTCGCCTTCTTCCTCGGCGGCGCCGTCGGCCACCCCGGCTCCATCGCCCCCGCCTTCGCCAGCGCCGCGCCCACGTCCTCGGGCCTGCGCGACGTGTCCAGCACACCCAGGCCAAGCAGCCCCACGAAGGCCTCCGCGATCGCCTCGGGATCGCGCCCGCCCAGCGGCGAACTCCACCGCGTCACCCAGGCCGCCGCGCCGAAGATGAAAAGCCGCGCGAGCCGCAAGTCCAGCCCCGGCACCAGCGCCCCGCTTCCAGCCGCCTCGAACATCAGCCCGTCCCACAGGGCCTCGTATCGCTCAAGCAAGCCCGCAGCCCTCGCCCGCACCCCCGCATCGATCCGATCCCCGTCAAAAAGCAGCACGAAGGCCGCGTCCTCCGACAACAGCACCTCGATGTGCGCCCTGAGCGCCAGCCGAAGCCGCTCCATCGGATCGCGCTGCCCCGCGATCGCCAGCCTCACCCCCCGCGCGGCCACCTGCGCTCCGCGCTCCATCACCGCCACCACCAGCGACTCCCGCGTCGCGTACCGGTAGGTCACGCTGCCCGGCAACATCCCCGCCTCGGCCGCGATCATCCTGATCGACGCGCCCGCCACGCCATGCACCCGAAAGAGCCGCGCTGCCGCGATCAAGAGACGATCATCTTGCGTCTCTTCCTTGGACGTCATCATTGAACCACCCCCTCAAGGCCCATCACACCGCAATCTTCAATTTGTACGACCGTCCAAATCTAGCGCACATCTCAGACACCTGCAAGCGCCGCTCAGGCGCCCGTAAACGCCGCGCGCTCGCCGCCATCCTCCAGTCTGGCCGCCCGCGAGTCTGGCTCGCGGCACGAAAACCACCCTCTTGACGGCAGGTTTTCGAGCGCGCATCAGGGAGGGGCACGCAGAACACAGGCTGAGGCCGACAACGGAGGGTACGAGCTTGGGACACGGACATGCGTTTTTGATCATCGCGGCCGCAGGGCTCGCGTCGGCGACGGCCTGCGACAAGAAGCCGGCGCCGTCTCCTTCCCCCGAGGTTGTCACCGAGGGCGACCCCGCCCCCACGGCTCCGGAGGCCACGAAGGTCGAAGAGGAGCAGAAGGGGGGAGAGGTTGAGAAGACCGAGGTGGCCTCGGAGCCTGAGCCCTCTCCGGTGATAGAGATGCCCCCCTCCGAGGTCCCGGACAAGGTCCAGGGGGCCAACTTCCAGATCGGCACCTCGACCGTGGACGGCCTGACCCTCAAGGACCTCAGCTGCAAGCTCGAAGGCGGCTTCCTGGCCGGCGCCGCGATCATGGGCGCGTTGTCCAAGCAGCGGACATCATTGGAGTCCTGCGTCGAATCTCCGGCGCAGATCCGGGTCGGCTGGAGCGGCAAGGGCGGGGCGGCGCAGGAGGTGAACGTCAAGGGCGCCCCCAGCCCGAAAAGTGCCGCCTGCGTCGCCGACGTCCTGGCGAAGTCTGAAGGCATCCCCAACGGCGCCTGCGCCGCGACGCTCGTCCTCGGCGAGCCCGCCAAGGAGTAAGGCCAGCTCCGACGTCGGCTCCGATGACGGACTCGCCGATCCCGACGTGTCCGCCAACGAAGTCAAATCGACGATCTCGTCTTGCCCGCCAACGAAGTCGGCCAGACAGCGGCGATCCCGCCTGCTACAATTGCCCTTCGGCGTGACCTGATCGCGCCAGGAGGAAGACCATGTCCACCCGCGCCCCCAACCTCGCCGCCGCCCTGCTCTCGTCGGTGATGGTCCTCTCGATCTCCGCGTGCACGAACGACAACCCGCTCTTCGGCGAGGTTCGCTTGGGCGACCCGGACGCGGGCGAGCCGGGTGAGCCGGACACGCCAGCGCCCTTCGAGGGCTGCCGCCCGGATCAGTGCGCCATCGACAAGGGCTGCTTCGACAACGGCGCGGCAAACCCCGACAACCCCTGCGAGGCTTGCCTCTTTGTCGTCGATCCTGCCGCCTGGTCCGCGAACGACGCGGCGACCTGCGACGACGGCGACGCCTGCACCGGGGGCGACGCCTGCGTGGCCGGCCAGTGCGCGGGCGCGGCGCTCGACTGCAATGACAACGACCCCTGCACCGCCGACGCCTGCGACGGCGCCACCGGCCAGTGCGCCTCCTCGCCGCTCGACGGCGTCGCCTGCGACGACGGCGACTCATGCACCCTCGGCGACGTCTGCCAGCAGGGTCAGTGCCAGGGCGCCCCCGCGATGGACTGCGACGACGACAACCCCTGCACCAGCGACACCTGCGATCTGGGGGTCGGCTGCAACCACGCCCCGCTCGACGGCGCCGCCTGCGACGACGGCGACGCCTGCACCCTCGGCGACGTCTGCGATCAGGGCGCCTGTCAGGCCGGCGCGGCCCCGCTGGGCTGCGACGACGGCAATGTCTGCACCGTCGACGGCTGCGATCCCGAGCGCGGCTGCGTCAACCAGCCCATCGACCACCTCTGCCAGGACGACAACCCCTGCACCGACGAGCGCTGCGACGCCGAGCGCGGCTGCCTCTACCCCTTCAACGACGATCCTTGCGACGACCTCGATGCCTGCACGCTGAGCGATCAGTGCCGCGGCGGCGCCTGTCTCGGGGAGGCCGTCGCGCTCGACGACGGCAACCCGTGCACCGATCTGAGCTGCGATCCCGTCGCCGGGGTCCAGGTGGGCTTCAACGACGATTCTTGCGACGACCGCAATGCCTGCACCGTCGGCGATCTGTGCGTCGAGGGCGGCTGCGAGGCCGGCACCGACCCGCTCAACTGCGACGACGGCAACACCTGCACCGACGACGCCTGCGACCCCGATCTGGGCTGCGCCTCGGTCAACAACACCCGCGGCTGCGACGACAACAACGCCTGCACGATCCAGGACACCTGCGGCGACGGCCGCTGCGCCGGGGTGGTCCGAAGCTGCGACGACAACAACGCCTGCACCGACGACGCCTGCGATCCTGCCCTCGGGTGTCGAAATACACCTGTTGTTTCAAATACTTGCCGCCCATCCATCGATGTCGAGTTCCCGCCGCGCGCGGCGACGATCCAGGGCGACAGCCCGATCGTCACGGTGCGCGGCCGAGCCTCCAGCGGCGCCGGGGCCATCACCGCGCTGACCATCAACGGCGCCCCGGCCCCCGTCCGGGCCGGCGCCTTCTCGCTGGCCGTGCCGGTCGAGGTCGGCGGCAACACCCTCGTCATCGAGGCCACCGACGCGATCGGGGCCGTCCGCCGCAAGGTGCAGTCCTTCCTCTGGTCGCCGATCTTCCGGCAGCCCGGCCCCGAGATCATCGCCGCCGGGGCCGTGGAGGAGGGGCTTGGGATGTTCCTGGATCGCGAGGTGCTCGACGACGGCGACCGGACCTTGCCCGCGAACGACTTCGCCACGATCTTCGACATCATCTTGGACACCTTCGACATCGGCAGCTTCATCCCCGATCCGGCCGGGACCTTCGCGGGCCTGACCATCCGGGTGACCTCCTTTGACCACGGCGACCCCCAGGTGTCTTTGATCCCCGAAGAGGGGGTGCTCCACCTGCGGATCTTCATCCCGGATATCCGCGCGGGGATGCGGGCCGGCTCCTTCAACGGATCTCTGGAGGCCGACAGCCTCGTCATCGACGCGGACGTCGCGCTCGACGTCCAGGACCGCCAGCTCGTCGTGCTCATCGAGGACGAGGGCGTTCAGGTGGCCATCAACAACGCCCGCTTCCGCTTCACCAGCTTCATCCTCCAGCTCCTGATCGGCTGGCTGGTCGACGCCTTCCTGCCGAGCCTGATCAACGACCTTGAGGCGCAGTTCCGCGGCGCCCTGGCCGACTCCATCAAGCCGCTGCTGGAGGACGCGCTCGGCGGGCTGGCGCTGGACACCACCCTCGACTTCCCCTCCCTCTCCGATCCGGGCCAGTCCATCCCGGTGCGCCTGCGGACGGCCTACGCGGCCATCGGGATCGACCCCGACGGCATGGCGCTGGCCTTCGAAGCCGGCGCCTTCGCCGCGCGGGCCGTCCCCTACGACAACCTCGGCGCTCTGGGCAGGGCGGGGTGCCTCGACGGCGCCCAGAGCCTGCTGATCCCAGGCGAGGGCGGCTTTGAGATGATCCTGTCCGACGACCTGCTCGGGCAGCTCCTGCACGGGGCCTGGAGAGGAGGGTTGCTGGAGTTCGATCTGCCGCCTGAGCTGCTCGGCGGGCTCGACCTGGGGCAGTTCGGGGTCAGCGACCTGACCATGACCCTCAGCGGGATGCTCCAGCCCACGGCCAGCGACTGCAACCCGCAGGGGCGCCTGCTGCTGCACATCGGCGATCTTCGCATCGACGCCAGCATGCAGGTCTTCGGCGCGCCGCTGGACGTGGTCGTCTTCGCCAGCTTCACCGCGGGCCTCGATCTGCGCGCCCAGGAGGGCGGGATCGGGCTGGCCGTCGAGAGCATCGAGTCGGCCGATCTTGAGATCAACGTCGTCCAGGACGACCTGATCAGCTTCGAGGCCGTCCTCGGCGAGCTGATCGAGGCCAGCCTCATCCCCGCGCTCCTGGAGCTGCTCGGCGGCGACGGCCTCGGCAGCTTCCCGCTCCCCTCCATCGACCTCTCGGAAGCCATCGACGGCCTCAACGAGCCTCTGATCATCACCATCGTGCCCCGCACCCTCCAGCGCCAGGGGGGCAACACCATCGTCCGTGGAGAGCTGCAATGACCCGGCGCCACCCTTCAATCCCCGGCCCGCTGTTCGCGCTGGCGCTCTGGCTGGCCGTCGTGACCCTGGTCGGCTGCACCCGCGAGCTCGACCTGCCGCCCATCCCCGAGCCTGTCGACGCGGGCTCAGACGCCGATCCCGGCCAGCCCGACGCCGACGACCTCCCTGGCCCTCCGCGCTCCTGCCAGATCGACGCCGACTGCGACGACGCGCTGGCCTGCACCACCGACCGCTGCCTCGACGCTGGTCACTGCGCCTGGGAGATCGCCCCCGACCGCTGCCTCATCGACGGCGTCTGCCGCGACGCCTTCTCCCCCTCACCTCGATCCCGATGCGAGCTCTGCGACCCCGGCGTGTCGCCCTTTGAATGGACCATCCGCCTCGAAAACGACCCCTGCGACGACGGCGACGCCTGCACTTTCGGCGAGAGGTGCCTCGCCGGCGTCTGTCGCGGCGGCGACGTCGTGTCGTGCGAGGGCGACAACCCCTGCGCCGCCCCTCGCTGCGATCCAGCCCGCGGCTGCGTCTTCGACCCCGTCAACGAGGGCGTCGCCTGCGACGACGGCGACGCCTGCACCCAGCGTGACGCCTGTCGCGTCGGGGCTTGCGCCGGGGATCCGCTCGACTGCGACGACGGAAACCCCTGCACCGACGACACCTGCAGCGGCGGCGCTTGCGACAACACCCCCAACGACAATCCTTGCTCGGACGGCGACGAATGCACGACAGGCGACACATGCGACAAGGGCGCGTGTGTCGCGGATCAAGCGGCCAACTGCGACGACGGCAACATCTGCACCATCGACGGCTGCGACGCGCTGGCCGGGTGCTTCAACCTCCCCACCGAGAACCCCTGCTGCGTCGGCCTGAACTCCATCTGCGACGACGGCGACCCCTGCACCTCGGACCTGTGCGACCCCGAAGGCGGCGACTGCGTCTACCAGCTCAACGCCGCCCGCTGCGACGACCAGAGCGCATGCACGACAGGCGACACCTGCCAGCAAGGCCGCTGCCAGGGCGCCCCCGTGATCTGCGACGACGACAACGTCTGCACCGACGATCGATGCAATGACACCCTCGGCTGCGTCGCCTCCCCCCTGAGCGAAGGGGCCTGCGACGACGGCGTCCAGTGCACCCTCGGCGACGCGTGCGTCCAGGGCGTCTGTCGCGGGGACGCCTCGGGCTGCGTCTGCGAGCCCGACTTCGGGCAGACCGCCGTCAAGTTCATCCAGGCTCGGATCGCCGACGCCGGCGCGGGCCTGGATCTGACCGGGGATGGTCGACCGGACAACCAGCTCGGGGTCCTCGGCGCGCTGGTCAACGGACCCATTCAGGACGGCGTCGATCAGGGCAGCCTCATCCTGCTGATGGACTTCCTCGACTTCCAGCAGAACCCCTTCGAGCTGGCGGCCTACGACGGCGCTCTAAGCCCCGATGACCTCGCCTGCGACCTTCAGGGCGAGGTCTGCGACTACCTCGTCGGCGCGAGCCTGCTGGACCCCGACACCTGCGCGCCGCGCGTGGTCCTGTCGGCGACGCTCAGCGGCCAGACGCTCTCCGCCGGCGGACCCGGCACCACCTTCCCCTTCCTGATCCCCTTCGGCGACGGGATCTTGCGGCTGACCCTCTACGAAGTGCGCCTGGAGGCCACCGTCGTCATCCAGAACGGCCAGGTGACCTCGATCGACGGCACCCTGGCGGGGGCCGTGCGCCGCGCCGAGCTGCTGGCCGCCTTGAGGCAGCTCCCCGAGGGCGCCTTGCCCTTCCCCGTCGACGCCATCGCGCCGATCCTCGACAGGCTCGCGCAGGACGACGTGGACACGACCGACGACGGCGTCGACAGGCCGGACGCGGCCTCCATCGCCTTGTCCCTGGCCGGGATCGGCGCGCGCCTCGTCGGCGTCCAGAGGTAGCCCGCGGGCCGCGCGAGGATCGCTCGCTTGCCCCGCGATCCTCGCGCAAGAATCGGATTGAGGGGCCTGGGCCGCGCCTCTAACTTGTCCCTCGAAGCGCGAGGCCCTGGCGCCCAGGCCGTCTGTCGAAGAGGCGACAGCGCGGCCACCAGGCGCCGGAGCGCAGCAAGAGGAGCCCGAAGATGACCGTCGCCGATTACCGTCGCGTCGAAAAAGCTATTGAGTACCTGGGGTTGCACTTCAAGGGCCAGCCCTCCCTTGGGGACGTGGCCGCGCACGTCGGCTTGAGCGAGCACCACCTCCAGCGCCTCTTCAAGCGCTGGGCCGGCGTGAGCCCCAAGCGCTTCGTGCAATTCTTGACCGCCAGCTACGCCGAGTCCTTGATGGCCGAGTCGTCGAGCTTGCTGGAGGTGTCCTGGGAGGCGGGCCTCTCGGGGCCTGGGAGGCTGCACGATCTCTTCGTGGGCGTCCACGGGGTCACGCCGGGGCAATGGCGCAGCGAGGGGCAGGGGGTCACGATCCGCTACGGGGTCCACGAGACGCCCTTCGGGCGCTGCTGGCTGGCCATGACCGATCTGGGGGTGTGCGAGCTCCAGTTCCTCAAGGATGACGAGGGCTTCGACATCGAGGGCTTGAGGTCGCGCTGGAGCGGGGCTCACCTGGTCGAGGATGGTCCGGCCACGGGGGCGACGGTGGACCGGATCTTCGCAGGCGGGCGCGGGGAGGGGCCTTTGTGGATGCACTTGAAGGGAACGAACTTCCAGCTCAAGGTGTGGGAGGCGCTCTTGAGGGTGCCTTCGGGCGGCGTGGTGTCCTACGCGGACGTGGCCGAGGCCATCGGCCAGCCCTCGGCCTCGCGGGCGGTGGGCGCGGCGGTGGGCAGCAACCCGGTCGCGGTGCTTGTGCCTTGCCATCGGGTGCTGCGCCGCTCGGGGGCGATCAGCGGCTACCGGTGGGGTGCTGCGCGCAAGCGGGCGCTGCTGGGCTGGGAGGCGGCTCAGCGCGAGCTGCGCGAGGGCGGCTCGACAGCGAGCGCCCCTTCAGCATCGAGGGTTTGATCGGCTCATGAAGATCCTGATCGTCTCGTACTTCTACCCGCCCTTCAACACGATCGCCTCGCATCGACCTTACTCCTGGGCTCGGGCGTGGGCGGAGCAGGGCCACGAGGTGACGGTGATGACGAGCCAGGAGTGCCTGGGTCGCCCGAAGGCCTTGAACCTGCCGCCGCTGGACGTGGAGGTGATCTACCAGCCTCACCCCAACCCGCTGCGGCGGTGGATGTCCTCGGAGGCCCGGCCCGCGAAGGCCAGCGCGGACCCCACGCTCAAGGAGTCGCTCCGGGCGAGGATCGAGGTTTATCGCAACAGGACGGGCGTGTTGACCACCATCCGCCTGCCCAACTACACGGACCCCTGGATACTGCCGGCGCTCAGGACGCTGCTGAGGCGCTCTGGCGGCGCGCCCTGGGATCTGGCGGTGACGACCTTCAGCCCCTGCGCGTGTCACGTCATCGGGGCGGCGCTCAAGCGCCTTGGGCGGGCGAGGGTGTGGATGGCGGACTTTCGAGATCCCTTCGTGGACAGCCCGATGTTTACAGGGGTTCCGCTCCTTCACCCTCTGGAGCGCGCGCTGGAGCGGCACTTCGTGACGCGGGCCGACGTGATCACGACGGTGAGCGGCCCGCTGGCCGACGCGCTGTCGAGCCGCCACGGGCGGCCCGTGGAGGTCATCGAGAATGGCTTTGACGCTGACGCCCGCGACGCGCTCCCGGCCGCCCGGATCTTCCCGGACGACGGGCTCCTGCGGCTGATCTACACCGGGACCCTCTACCAGAACATCGAAGATACGGGACCGCTGCTCAAGGCCCTGCGGCTGCTCAAGGAGCGCGGCGACCGGGCCACGCTGGATCGGCTTGAGCTCTGCTTCGTCGGCATCGCGCCGCACCTGCCCGAAGCTCTCAAGCGGGAGGGGGTGGGGCAGTGGGCGCGCTTCGATGGGGCGGTCAGCCGGGAGGACGCCTTGAGGATGCAGCGCGACGCAGACGGGCTGCTCTTCTTCAACTGCCCGCCGGGCATCATGTCTGGCAAGGTCTACGAGTACCTCGACGCCGAAGCGCCCATCCTCGTGATCGGCCGCCTGGAGCCGGGCTCTCCGGGGGTCTTGATCGAGGCGTGCGGGGCAGGCCTTCATTGCGGCGACGATCCGGAGCGGATCGCGGACACCCTCAGGGCCTTCGCCCAGGGAGAGATCCGGGTCTCGCGCGACTCTGCGGCGATAGGCCGCTTTGAGCGCCGGACGCTCGCGGCGAGGATGCTGGCGCTGGGCGAGCAGGCGCTGGGGCGGTGAGCCTGCAGAGGCCTCGCCTGATGAGGCCTCGCCTGCTCAGGCCTCGCGCGCAAGCCGGGAGATGCCGAGGGGGAGCGCCAGGGTGAGATAGCCGAGGGCCATCAAGGCCCGGATCGCGGTGGCGAAGTGGCCGTGATCATTGATGAAAAATGTATCGACGGCGACGATGGCCCAGGCCGTCAGCACGCACGCGGCGACGCCCCCGAAGCGGTAGGGGATCGGGTAGAGGCGCTGCCCTTGCCAGAAGAGCCACGCCGCGGCGGCCAGCGAGGAGCACATGTTGGACAGCGCCGCTGCGTCTCGCCCGAGCGAGGGGATGAGCGCGAAGTTCATCCCAAGGCTGACCGCGGCGGCGATGAAGATGCTCGTGGCCACCGGCCCGGACTTCTTGACGATCCCTGGCCCTATCGAGGCGATCCCGACCATCCCGTAGAACAGGTGCGAGAAGCACAGCATGGGGACGCCGCTGGCGGCGCTGGCGTAGGCCTCGGTGGCCAGCAGCGCGATGATCAGATCGTCGAAGAGCGACACGACGACGCAGAGCCACGCGCCGCCGAAGGCGAAGAGCGTCAGCACGCGGGCGTAGAGGTCGCGCGCGTGGGGCTGCTGGTGGATGGAGTAGGCGAAGGGGCCGTAGGCCATGTCGAAGGCCGAGGTGCACAAGCCCACGACGGCGGCCAGCTGGAAGGCCAGCGCGAAGAGGCCGACCTCGGCCTCGGACCAGGAGCTCTGGAGGATGAGGCGATCGGAGGACAGCCGCACCCAGGAGGCGATCCCGGCCGGCACCAGCGGCAGGCCAAAGGAGAGCATCTGCCGCAGCCGCTCGCGCGAGGCGTGTCGCGGGGCGATCCAGGGCCGAAGCAGCAAGGCGCCGACGACGGCGACGAGGCACAGGGCCGCGATCTGTCCGGCGTAGACCCCGATCATCCCCAGATCCAGCCCGACGACCATGAGGATGACCAGCCCCACGGTGCTCAAGGCGCTGACCACCGAGAAGGTGGCCGCCTTCCACGCCGCGCGCTGGTAGCGCAGCGTGTTGCCCGTGACCTTCAAGAAGGTGCCCAGCGGCACCAGCAGGATCACGAGCGACATCAGCCGCACGTCCCCGCCTTCGCCCAGCAGCAGCGGGGCGATCAGCGGCGCCGCCAGCAGCAGCCCGGCGGCCGTCAACAGGCCAACGGCGAGCTGGCACCAGAACCACGAGGCGATCGTGATCCGCCTGTCCTCGACCTCCTCGGTGTCGTAGAACCAGCGCGCCGCCGAGTTGTCCAGCCCCAGCACGATGAAGATGTCGAAGAGGACCGAGAAGGCCGACAGCAGCGCCAGGACGCCATACTCCTCGGGGGTGAAGCAGCGCGTGTAGATGGGGATCAGGAAGAGCCCGATGGACTTCTGGATCGCCCCGGCCATCCCGTAGACCGCCGACTCCCCAAGGAGCCGCTTGAGCAGATCACGCGCGCCCATGGTGCCAGGTGCGCGCGAGCTCCTCGTACAGCTCGATGAGCTGCCGCCCGACCACGAGGGCGTCGTGCCGCGCCTGCGCGTAGGCCCTCGCCTGCCTCCCCAGCGCGTGCCGGCGCGGGCCATCGGTCAGCAAGCCCTCCAGCACCTCGACGAGATCCTCCTGGCGCGCGTTGACGATCGGGTTCTCCGGCGGGTAGCTCTTGACCATCGCCTCCTTGAGGTAGACCACGGTCGGCTTGCCCAGGCTCATCGCCTCCAGCGCGGCAAGGCCGTAGGCTCCGGAGACCACCTCGTCGATGAAGACGTCGCACCCGGCCAGCAGCGCCATCGCCTCGGCGTGCGGGACGCCGTGGATCAGGACGAAGTCAAAGTCCAGGCGCCGCTGAAGCACCTCGACCGCCGCCACGATCGACGCCGTGCCCTTGAGCGCCTTCTTCGAGGGCATGTGCGCCACCACCGGCCGCCGGCACCCCGGGTCCGGGTAGCGCGGCTCGAAGCGCGCCGTCGAGATCCGCGCCCGCGTCATCCTCACGTCCCGAAAGAGATCCCCGTGGATGTAGGACCTCATGTCGGCGTCCGGCGCCAGACACACGAAGCCCCTTCGACCAAAGGCCATCTGGGTGCGCAGCGAGCGCTCGGCCGCCCCCTCGTAGAGCTCGGGCCAGCCGCGGTACACCTCGGCGAAGTAGGGGTTGTCGCGCGTGGCCACCTCGGGGATGCGCACGTCGCTGCCCCAGAACTCCACCACCCGCGGCTTGTCCAGCCGCTCCAGCATCCTCAGGTCTAGCTCCATCGGCAGCGTCTGGAGGCCGAAGTGCCAGTGGACCACGTCCGCCCACCTGATCGCCTCGCCGTAAGCCTTGAGCCAGCCCATGCGCTGCCCGACGAAGCGCGCTGGCTGTCGCCGGGTCGCCGTCAGCGGGAAGTCCTCGATCGCCTCGGTCGACTGGATGGTGGCGTTGTTGCGCACCAGCCCGCGCGCCTCGACCCCCAGGTCGCGCAGCGCCTGCACCGTGACGCTGATCTGGGAGGCGATGTTGATCGGCAGGTGCAGGACCTTCACTTGCCGTCCTCGTAGGTGCGCGTGTACTTGAGGTAGAAGCTCAAGGGCACCATGTCGAACTTGACCATCAACCAGAACAAGGGCTTGAGGCGCTCGAAGGTCTTCTTGTAGGTCTCGTAATCGCGGTAGCTCTTCGGCGGCAAGGCCATCACGCGGTCAAACTCCTCGTCGGAGAACCCCAGCCGCTTCTTGACCTCCGTCAGCAGCGCCTCGTCAAAGGGCTTGGGCGCCTTGATCGCCTCCAGCGCCTCGTCGCGGGCCATCTGGCCGGAGCGCACCAGCGCCGAGAACTCGCAATAGCGCAGGTCGATGCCGAACTTGCGCGGCAGGTAGTAGTTGTTGGTGAACCAGGCCGTCCGGTTCTCCATATGGTGGCCGCCGTACCACTTCCACCCGTACTGCTCGGTCAACATCGCCTTCGTCGCCGCCTTGTCGTAGTCCAGCCAGTAGAGCGGGCGGATCTTGCGGATCCTGTCGACCGCCGACCACTTGAGCCACTTGTGCAGCCAGAGGTTCGGCAGCGTCTTCATCTTCATCGACCCGAAGCGGTCGTGGACGGACTTGATGTAGCGCGCGTCCATGTAGAACCAGCCGTGCGGCGAGATGCCCTCGGTCCGGAAGGAGTGCCCCTCGAAGATGGTCTTGATGCCGAACTTGCGCGCCGCCAGGTAGTGCGTCGTGGCCAGCCCCAGGTCCGAGGCCGAGTCGATGTCCGGCACCGAGGCCAGCATGAAGGACCTGAAGATGTCCGAATATTCAATGTTATCAACAACATGGGTGAACAGGTCCACGCCCAGGGCGCCCGTCACCTTCTGGATGTTCTCCACCGCCGTGGTCGAGTTCCAGGTGTTGTCGTAGTGGGCGGCCAGCGGCCGCAGGCCCAGCTCCTTGCACAGGTGGAGCATGTACGAGGAGTCGCAGCCGCCGCTGACCCCGACGACGACGTCGTACTTCTTGCCCTTGCCCTCGGCTTTGATCCGCTCGGCCAGGTCCTCCAGGATGAGGCGGCCCTTGTCGCCGGTGGGGTAGTCGAGGTTGAGCTGATCGGAGGTGTGGCAGTAGTTGCAGACCCCCGCGTCGTCGAAGGTGATGTAGGGGATGGTCTCGTTGTAGATGCACCGGGAGCAGATCTTCATGAAGCGGCGTCCGTGGTCGAGGGCCGTGGTCGAGGGCAGCGGGCTCAGAGCTCGCGGCCGCGTCGGGGTCAGTCGAAGAGCTCTTTGAGCGCGGCGCGCGCCGGGAAGTTGATCAGCACTCCAAGATCCTTGCCTTGGTAGACGGCCATGCTGCCCAGGGCGACGGCCGAGGCGCCGCCGACCTTGACGGCCTGCCGCAGGTGTTCGAGCCCTCCAGCGCCGCCGAGGGCGACGACCGGCACGTCGACCGCCGCCGTGACGCTCTTGAGCAGCTCCAGATCGTAGCCCTGCCACGTCCCCTCGCGCTCGATGGAGCACACCAGCAGCTCCCCGGCCCCCAGCTCCACCGCGCGCCGCGCGTAGGCCACCGGGTCGACCTTGGTGCAATGCTGGCCGCCCCGCGTGTACACCTGGGGCCGCCGCCTCCAGAACGAGCTGTTGACGTCCATGGACACGACCGCGCTCTGGCTGCCGCAGAAGCGGGCGACCTCCGTGACGAAGGCCGGGCGCTCGGCCACGACGCTGTTGAGGATGACCTTCTCCACGCCCAGGCCCAGCACCGCGCGCACCTGCTCCAGGGTCCGCAGGCCGCCCCCGTAGGCCAGCGGCATGAAGCACTCGTCCGTCAACTTGGCCAGCGTCTCCAGATCCGGCGCGCGCCCTTGCGGCGTGGCCCCGATGTCCAGCACCACCAGCTCGTCGACCTCCTTCTCGTTGTAGATCTTGACGGCGTTGACCGGATCGCCGACGTAGGCCGGCGACTTGAAGCGCACGGTCTTGACCAGACGGCCCCGATCCAGCAGCAAGGCCGGCATGACGCGGGTTCCAAGCATCCTCAGGCGCGCTCAACGAAGTTCTGAAGCAGCATCTTGCCGAACTTGTGGCTCTTCTCGGGGTGGAACTGGACGCCGAGGATGTTGTCGCGCCCCACCACCGAGACGAAGTCGTGGCCGTGGTGGGTCGTGCCCAGCACGTCGCCGGGGTCCTCGCACACGACGTGGTACGAGTGCACGAAGTAGAAGCGCATCTCCTCCTGGGGCAGCCCCCACAGCGCGCACCCTCGTTGGGCCGTGACCTGGTTCCAGCCCATGTGCGGGATCTTCAGGCCGCTCTCGCGGGTCGGCGGCGCAAAGCGCATCGTGCGCGCGTCGATCCAGCCCAGCCCGGCCAGCTCTCCCTCCTGGCTGGATCGGGACAGCAGCTGCATCCCCAGGCAGATCCCCAGCACGGGCGCGCCGCGCTCGACGACCGCCTCGCGCAGCACGTCGATCAGGCCCAGCCGCTCCAGGTTGGACATGCCCGCGTCGAAGGCCCCGACGCCGGCCAGGATCAGGCGCTCTGCCGCGACGATCTCCTCCGGCCGCGCCGAGATCGTCGAGCCGTGGCCGATGGCCTTGAGCATGTTCTTGATCGACCCGAGGTTGCCCATCTCATAGTCGACGATCACTGTCCCTGACATGTGTCCCTCGGATGGAAGGGGGTCGCGCGGCCAGATTATCCCCTTGGGTCGCTCAGGATCAAGTCGCCGCGCTCCTGCTCGCCGCCGCACCGCTCGCCCGCCGCGCGCTCCACGCGCTCGCCGGCCTCAAACCCCGGATCGCCTCGGCTCAGCGCACGACCCACGCGCTCGCAGGCCGCGGCCCGCTCAGATCGACCTCGAAGAAGCCGCCCGCGCGGGCCTCCCACGGCGTGTGGCTGGCCGGGATGACCTCCTTCCACTCGTGGCCGGGCGCGCCGTTGACCACGTGCGCCGCCACCCTCAGCCGCGTGGCCGCGCCGAGGACCTCCAGCGGGACGCGCAGCGACAGGACGTGGTGATCGCCCTGGACCCACCACTGCCGCTGCGGCTCAAGCCTGATCTGTCGGCGCCACTGGCCCTCCTGAGCCCGAAAAACGCCGTTCCACGGGCCTTCGGGCGAGCCGTCGTCGCTCAAACGCCGCGCCGTGATCAGGTGCGTCGCCTCGAAGGGCAGCGCCGGCGTCTGCCCGCCGTAGGCCACCCCGACGCTCTGGACCGCCGGCCCAAGGCTCGCGCGCGCCTCGATGTAGATGTTCAGCGGCTTGTAGGGGTCCTCAAAGGCCTCCGAAGCCACCGCCACATAAAGCGCCTGCGCGTCCCAGGTCATCGCGAAGGCCGACCAGGGCTGGAGCCTGACCCCCGGCTCCACGCGCTGCTCCGCCGGGAAGTCGTCAAAGTCGCCCACGCCGTCCAGCGCCACCGAAGGCGCCTCCGGCCCTCGGCGCTCGACCCCCTCCACGAGCAAGAGGCGCAGCGCGGCGATGTTGGCGCGGTTGTAAGGCGCCGGCCCCCCTCCGATACCGCCCGTATAAGGCACGAAGTGCTCGAAGAAGGTCATGTTGACCCCCTCCGTGATCCGCACCCGATAGAGCCGATCTGCGTCCAGCTGCGCCTCTACCCGCGAAGACTCCCCCCAGCGCTCCCAGCTCCCAAGCTGCGGCATCGAGAAGGCCCCCGAGCCGACCTGCTCCCCCGTCTCGACGTCCTCGATCACGACCCGCTTGACCGCCCCGGCGATCCCCGTCGAGATCGGCCCTGCGCCATTGCCATAGATCAACTGGAGGTAGCTCCGGCCCGTCCACCTCGGCCTGAAGCTGACCACCTCCAGCCCGTGACCTCCATCGCCCCAGTCGACCCGGTGCGCCACCCCCAGCGTCTGACCCCAGCTCCCCCCTGTCTGATCAAAACCCCACGCGTTGATCTCATGCACCCGCCTCCCCTCAGCACCCCACCAGCACCCCGGCCTGGAGTGGTGCGAGCGATGCCCGCTCTCCCGAAAAATCGCCTCCACCGCGTAGCAATGGGATCTCGTCTCCGCTTCATCAGAATCGGGATCGACCCAGGTCGGCCCGCTCACCCCCGAAGCCACCTGCGCGCCGTCCCGAAAGATGTTGAACAGGACCCCCGGCCCACCTCCACCGCTGAACCTGAGCTCGATCCCCCCTTCGCCCTGCACCACCGACTCCAAGGTCGGCTCATGCGGGGCAAAAACATCCCCATCGCCGTCGACCACCCTCGCCGCGCCGCCGTCGTCCCCGGCCTCGCCCAGCACGATCCTCAGCGCGTTGATCTCGCCCGTCCGCAATGCCCCGTCGAGGCCCTCCTCTCCGACCGGCGACCCGTTGAGCGACGCGCCCACGATCTCCAGCGGCCCGCCCCCCTGACCTCGCGCCGTCGGCAAGATGATCTCGACATCGATCCTCCGGCCTCGCCAGCCAAACCCGCGCAATTCAACCGTATTTTCAACACCCGGCCAGGCGTCGAGCAGCGCGGGGGTGACAAAAGGCCGAACTCGCAGCCCATCCTCATCGACCTCAACCCCGAAGACGCCCTTGATCCACGCCGCGATCAGGCCCGCCACGGACCAGAGCTGGCGCCGGGAGTTGACCACCGGCCCGGAGAGGTCGCCGTCGTCGAACCACGCCGCCTGGGTCGAGAACTCGAAGTTCTCCATGTTGGACAGGTTCAGCGCCGCGCCCCGCAGCAGCGACTCCAGATCGCGGTCAAAGACCGCCGCATTGCCCGTGCGGCGCGCCGACAGCAGCCCATAGGCCGTCACGAAGGGCCAGATCCCCCGGTTGTGGTAGATCGGCGCGCCCGGCTGCTGCGGCCAGATCACCGGCGGACCCACCGACGAGCGCGGGTAGGCCGCGACCGTCCTCGTGGCCTGCTCCCCGCGCGCGATGTCGTGCAACACGGCCAGCGACTGACCCAGCAGGTCGAACTTGTGGAGCGTGGCCGGGTCGAGGTCGCCTGAGCGCAGCGACGCGAACATCCCCGCCTCTTCCAGCCAGAAGGCCTCCCGCATCGACGCCGCCAGCGCCTCGGCCTGCGCCCGCCACGACGCCGCCTCCTCGGGCCGGCCCAGCTCCCCGGCCAGCTGCGCCGCGACGAGGAGCGCGATGGCGTGCGCCGCGTTGGTCGACAGGGCCTTGGAGGCGCCGATGTGGACCGTATCCGAGGCGGTCCACGAGGGGTAGGACTGCTCGCGCCAGTCCAGGAAGGACGCTTCGCCCCGATAGAGCCCGTCGCGGGGGTCAAAGACGATCTCGCGGTCAAGCGCCAACGTGTGGGTCAGCGCCTCATAGGCTCTGGCCCGAAAGGCGTCGCGCTCGGGGCCGTCGAGGAAGCGGAGCACCTCTCTGGCGCCCAGCGCCCACACCACGCGATCCGTGCTCACGGGCCACGATCCCCCCGAGCCCGTGTCCTGCACGATCTGGGGGTCCTCGCCGGAGCCCTTGAGCCCCGAGAGCTTGAACTCCAGTGAGCGCCTCGCGCGGGAGGGGTCGATCATGGCGAGGGCGAGATCGACGGCATAGGCGGTGTCGCGGGTCCAGACGTAATTCCACTTCGCGCCGGTTTCGAAGCAGGCGCAGTCGACGCCCTGGCCGTGGTTGAAGGCGGCGTCCGAGATCGCCTCGACGCTGTTCTGCCTCGCCTCCTCAATGGCCAGCGCGAAGAGCGCGTCGAGGACGTCGTTGCCGGATCGCAGGATCATCTGGCCCGGCTCCTCGACGAACTCCACGCGGCCGCCGATGGGCTCGCCATCGCGCAGCGGCGCCGTCGAGGTCATGACATAGCGCCTCAGATCGCCTTCGAGCGCCTCGGTCGTCACCGTGACCCGGTGTCCGTTGGCTTCGAAGACGCCCGTCGGGCCGGGGATCGCACCGTCATCGGCGTCACGGTCGAGCGCGTCGGGGGTCGCGTCCGGTTCGAGGGTTCCGGCGTCGGCCATGGGCTCACCATCTGGAGAGGGCGCGGTTGAGGGGGCGCAGGCGCTCAACAAGGCAGCGCCGATCAGGATCGCGCGTCTCAAGTTCTCCTCCGAAGCCAGAGCCACGCGGGCAGGGTCGCGCAGAGGGCGGCGCCGATCCAGGCCACGGCGACGCCTGCGACGAGCCCGAGGGTCGGAATGCTCCAGGAGGCCAGGACGCTGAAGAGGGCCACGCTCGTGGACCCGAGCATCATCGGGCCGACGGCGCCGACCTGGACGGCCTCGCCTTGAGAGAGCCAGAGCGACACCATGGTGGTCAGGAAGATGGCGGGGAAGACGGCAGCGACCCCCGCCGCGACGGGGCCGCCGACGGCCGCAAGCCAGACCGCGGCGGCGATGGCGGAGGCGGCGAGGAGCCCTCTGGACATCACCGTCAGCGGCCCGATGCGGCGGCGCCCGGCGGGCGCGGGCGGGGCGTTGAGGCAGGCCCAGACGCCGACGAGCGCCATGGTGGCCGTCGCGCCCCAGCCGATCGCGATCAGCGAGGCCCCTGAGGTCTTGAGGGCGTTGAGGGCGAGGACGACGCCGAGGGCGAGCGCGAGCCAGATGGTCAGGGAGCAGGCCGACATGAGGGCCAGGCGGGCGGTCAGGGTCAGCGGGGGCAGGCGAGGGGGGATGACGCGCCAGAGTGCCAGGAAGATGGCGTTGATGAACATGCCCAGGGGGGCGGCGACCATGGCGGCTTCGAAGGCGCCGGGCTCCTCGCTCTGGAGGTAGATCCCGATCGAGGCGGGGACGATCGTGGTGGGGAGGGTGCCGATGAGGCCGCCGACGCGGCCGCCCCAGCGCTCGACGCTCAGGGTGACGCCGACGGCGACGAGGCCCGCGAAGGCCGCCGGCAGCAGGATCTCCATCGCACCTGGGCTTTGCATGGGGGGCGCTTCTCCCAGACGAGAAATTCTCGCCATCGGGTTACTGTGCTTCATAATCGCCTCGGAACTCAAACTCTGGGGGAGACATGGGCGTCTCAAACGACACTCTCGCGATGGGTGATCGAGGGTCGATCCTTGGGCGCGGGCGGCCTTCAAGCGCCGCGCGCGCCGTCGTGGTCGATCTCGACGTCTGGTCTTCGCTCGACGCTCTGGAGGGCATGCCGGAGCTGGAGGCGGTCGCGATCAGGGGTCGAGGGCAGGTCAGCCTCAAGCCGCTGGCGAGGCTGCCGAAGCTCCGCGAGCTGGATCTGGAGGGCTGGCAGGCGCGCGGCGACCTGTCGGGGCTGGTCGGGTGCGCGCGGCTCTCGTCCTTGAGCCTGCCGGATCATCGCCTCGACCTGTCGCCGCTGGAGGGGCTTGAGGCGCTGCGAGGGCTTTCGCTTGGCGAGGGTTTTGAGCAGCTCGCGCGGCTGAGGTTGGGGCTTGAGTCGTTGAGCGTCGGCTCGGTGGACGTGGCCGAGCTGTCGTTCCTGTCGGGCGTCGGGCCATTGAAGACCTTGAGGATCACAAAGGGTGCCCGGCTGGACGATCTGGGGGCGCTGTCGGAGGTGGGCGCGCTGGAGGAGCTTGAGGTGCCTGAGGCCAGTGTGAGGGATCTGGCTCCGCTGGCGATCCTTGGGCGGCTCAGGGCGCTGGATTTGCGGGGGAACGCGGGGCTTTGTCGCCTGTCCGGCTTGTCCGGCTTGAGCCTTCTTGAGAGGCTCGATGTCGACAGGACGGGGGTGGAGGACTTGTCGGCGCTCTCGGGGTGTGTCGCGCTTTCGGAGCTTGGGTTGAGAGAGACGAGGGTTCGGGGGTTGGGCGAGCTGTCGGGGTGCGGGGGGCTCAAGCGCTTGTATCTGGAGCGCTCGGCGCTGTCGTCCTTGGAGGGAGTCGGGGCGCTCGGCGCTCTGGAGGCGTTGTGGTTGTGGGGGACGGTGGTGCGGGATCTGTCTCCGCTGGCCGGGATGTCGGGGTTGCGGGAGCTCAACATCGCGGGGTTGGGGCGCGTCACTGGAGCGGAGGCGTTGTCGACGCTCTCGGGTCTGGAGGCGCTGGATGTGCGCGGCACGGAGCTGGGCGGGTTGAAGCTGGCGAGGTTGCCGAGGCGCAGGCGCGCGTTCGGGGATGATACGGAACCACGCTCAAGCCACTTACATTTTAGGCCACCAGGAAGCCCAGGATGAAAGTGGTTCAAACGTGGTTCCGTATGAGCGGTGGCTTGAGGCCGTGGGGTAGGGGCGCGGGTCCGGCTTCGCGTCAAGCTCGCCGTGGTGTTCGAGGGTGAGGCGGTCTCGGGCGCCCGTCCGAGGAGGGGGGACCGAGCCAGGCGAGCCCGATGGTGTCGGGAGCCTCTCCGGGTGGGCGCTCAGTCGTTCGGGCTGCTGAGGGAGCGGGTCGTGGCCATGACGAGGATGGCGAGCTTCTTTCGGATGGGGAAGGAGAGGAAGGAGTTCGCGATCTGCTCAAGGCCCGTCTGGAGGCTGGCCAGCGCGTCGAAGAGGGCGCGGTGGTCGCGCCTGGCGGCGTCGCGTTCGGCCTTGAGGGTGCCGAGCTTCTCGTAGAGGTCTTCGAGCTGTGACTCCAGCTCGTCGCGCTCCTCGCGGGCCTCTTCGAGGTCCTCTTCGGCGCGTTGGAGTTTGTCCTTGAGGGCGTCGCGCTCCTCTTCGATCCCTTGAACCTCCTCCGAGAGAGAGCCCATCTGACTGGACAGCCGGATGCCGATGGAGACGGCGTTGTCGCGCTTCTCTTCGATGAGCGCGAGCTGGGTGCGGGCGTCGACGAGGTCACCGGTCAGCGCCTCGATGACCTCGGACAGCGCTCCTGGGGTTGCCGAGCGCAGGTGGTCGGGGACCTTGAAGCGCCCCGTCTGGCGCAACGAGGTGTCTCGCAGGGGGGAGGCCGAGTTGGGCTGCGTCGCCTTTGCTGGTGGCGCTGGTTTTTCGGGGGTGGGTGAGGTGAGGATCAAGTAGCTCGCCTCTCTCCCGATCTGTCTGCGCTCGATCTCCCCTTTGTTGACGCGTCGTTGGAGGGTCCTCGGGTTGATCATCAGGAGTTCACAAGCCTCCTCCCGGCTGAACCACTTCTTGGGTTGAGGTTCCTGGCGGGTGGTGCTTCCAGCCTTGTCGTTCATGGCGTCTCTCCCTGCGCTCTTGTCCGAGTCATGATGTCGCCTGTCATGTCGTGGGTCAAGAATATGGTTATGGAAGTGTCCGCTGTTGGACGCAGGGAACAGGCGACAAGGGCGACATGATGAAGGAGTCGCCCATGTCGCCTGTTTGTGAAGGAGAGAGTAGAGTTCGCCGTTGAGGACGAGGTCGACTCTGATGGGCGTGTCGCGCGATACGTCGCGCGACGCGGGTCAGGTCGGAGAGTTGTGAGGGAGGGTGTCGCTGGGTCGGAGATCGGGGGGGGGAGCGGCTTCAGGGCGGGGATGGATTACTTGATCCGGGCGAGCTGGCTGAGGAGTTCGAAGTAGGGGACGAAGAAGACGAGGAAGGTCAGCAGGACGATGCTGCCGAGGAAGACGAGCATGAAGGGTTGGAGCAGGACCATGATGCGGTCGGTGGTGCGCATCAGCTCAAGGCGCATGGAGCGGGCGAGGTAGGTGAGCATCTCGGGGAGCTTGCCGGACTCTTCGCCGACGGAGATCATGTCGCGGACGATGGAGGGGAAGTTGCTGTAGTTGCCGAGGGGTTCGGCCATGCTCTTGCCCTGCTGGACGCTGGCGTGCATGTCGAAGATGGCCCTTCGGAGGTAGGCATTGCCGAGGGCGCCCTTGGCCAGATCGAGCCCCTGGAGGACCTTGACGTCGTTGACGAGCAGCATGTGCATCATGTTGACGAAGCGGGTCAGGCTGGCGAGCATCATGATGCGTCCGAAGATGGGGATGCGGCCGAGGAAGGTGTCAAAGCCGATCTCGTCGCGTCGGCGCCACTGGTAGACGACGACGACGGGGAGGATCAGGAGGATGATGGTCAGGGGGATGCCGACGGGCGAGGAGACGAAGGAGCTCAGGCCGAAGACGAAGCTGCTGATGCCTTCGATCTTGCCGCCGGCCTCTTCGAGGTACTTGCCGAAGTCGGGGATGACGAAGATGAGCAGCGCCAGGACGACGGAGAGGGAGATGACGGCCAGGACGGCGGGGTAGGCCATGGCGGAGGAGACCTTGTCGCGGATCTCCTGGTCGTACTCGTACTGGTCGGCGAGGTAGTCGAGGCCCTCGGCGAGGCGCCCGCTGGCCTCGGCGGCGCGGACGATGTTGATGGTGACGAGGTCGAAATACCAGGGGTGCCGCGACATGGCCTGGGAGAGCGAGGTGCCGGTGGTCACCAGGCCCGAGAGCTGGGAGACGGTCGAGGCCATGTTGCGGTTGCTGGTGTTCTCGGACAGGAGCTTGAGGGCGCGGACGACGGGGTATTCGGCGCCGATGAGGATGCCGAACTCGCGCATGAATGAGGCGACCTCAAGCTTGCTGGCGCGGGTGAAGAGGTTGGGGGCGCCGGAGGAGGCCTCCTGCTTGTCTTCGGCGCCGGCGGCCTTGCTGCCCTTGAGTTGCTGCCTTATCTGCTCTTTGACGTCGTCTTGTGACATGGTGGCTCTCCTTTCGGTCTCGCCAGGGGGCGAAGGTGATGGGTGGTGTTAGAAGCGCAAGACGCGGTGGAACTCTTCGAGGGAGGTGATGCCTTCGGAGATCTTCTGGAGGCCGTCGTCCTGGAGTGAGCGCATGCCCTGGCTCAGCGCGTAGGTGCGGATCTCGCGCTCGCTGGACTCCTCCTGGATCATGTCGCGGACGGTCTCGTTGACGGGGAAGATCTCAAAGACGCCGATACGCCCGATGTATCCCGATCCCATGCATTGCTCGCAGCCGGTGCCCCTCCAGGCCTTGAAGTTCTTGGGGAACTCCTTGATGCCGATGGCGGTGGCCTCGGCGGCGCCGACCTTGTGAGGGGTCTTGCAGGAGGGGCAGATGCGGCGCAGGAGGCGCTGGGCGACGACGCCCTTGAGGGAGTTGGCGATGAGGAAGGAGGGGATGTGGAAGTTGCGCAGCGTGGTGACGGCGCCGGTGGACTCGTTGGCGTGCAGGGTGCTGAAGACCATCAGGCCGGTCATGCTGGCGCGCACGGCGATCCGGGCGGTCTCCTCGTCGCGGATCTCGCCGACGAGGACGGTGTCGGGGTCTTGTCGCAGCAGCGCGCGCAGGCCTCGGACGAAGTCGAAGCCCAGGGCGTAGTTGACCTCGACCTGGTTGGCGCCTTCGAGGTTGAACTCGACGGGGTCCTCGATGCTCATGACGTGGCGCTGGGTGCGGTCGATCTCGTTGAGGCAGGAGTACAGGGTGGTGGTCTTGCCGCTGCCGACGGGGCCGGTGGCCAGGACCATGCCGAAGGGCTTGGTGGCCACCTCGCGCAGGGTCACCAGGGCGTCGGCCTCCAGGCCAAGCAGGTCGAGGTTCATCGTCACGCTGCCGCTGTTGACCAGCCGCAGGGTGACCTTCTCGCCGCCCTTGGCCGGCACGGTGGCCACGCGCATGTCGTGGCTGGCGCCCTGGATGTGTCCATCCTGGGGGCGGCGGCGCTCGGTGATGTCCATGTCGGCCAGCACCTTGATGCGGGCGATGACCTCGTTGTAGAGGCCGGCGTTGAGCCCCAGGATGGAGTGGCAGATGCCGTCGATCCGGTAGCGCACCCGCGCGCCGCCGTCGATCACCGGCTCGATGTGGATGTCGGTGGCTCTGGCCGAGGCGGCCGAGGCGAAGAGGCCGCTGACGAGCTCGACCGCGGAGCTCGTGTTGATGCCCGGGATCCTGAGCCGAGTCTGCGTCTGGATGCCTGGGAAGATCGAGGAGGAGGGGGGCGTCGAGAGGGGGGAGGTGTTGGCCGCCGGTGAGGGGGGCGGCGTGCCGACCTGGGCCTCGTAGGCCTCCAGGTGGGTCTCGACGGCCTCCTTGATCTTGTCCGCGGGCGCCATGTGGAGCTGGACCTCGCCGCCGACCGCCTCGGAGAGCGCCTCAAGCAGCGCGACCGAGGGCAGGTAGGAGGCGGCCACGGCGGTGACGCCCTTGGCCTTGCGCAGCGGCACGATCTGGAAGTCCCGGACCCACCCGATGGGGAAGTCGGACAGCAGCGCCTTGGCGATCTTCTTGCCGGGGAACTTTGCGGCCGTGGCGCCGGCGAAGTCCTGGATGGCGTTCAAGAGCGCCTCTTCGCTGATCAGGCCGCTCTCGATGGCGACCTGAAGGAAGGGCAGGCCCTTCTTCTTGGCGGTGCGCGCCGCCGTGGTCACATCGCGGTAGCGGATCAGGTCGTTCTCGAGGATGTACTCGCGGAAGTATTCGGAGCCACGGGTGGGGGGGAAGAAGGGCTCGGCGCTCAAGGCCGCGGCCAGCTCCCCGGGCGGGACGCCTGCGCGCAAGAGCGCCTTGCCGAGGCCGTCCTCGTCGAGCAGGGCGGTCGCCTTGTGGACCTTGAGGCGGTTGGAGGCGTTGAGGCAGACGAGCCGGTCGAGGATGCCGCCTTCGGAGTCGAGCTTGGAGAGGAAGAGCTCGACCTCGTGCGGCTCGATGGGGTCGAGCAATTCCAGGATCTCCTCCCCCAGCCCGGCGACGTCGACATCTTCCTCTTCTTTTTCGGGGGTCTTCGCGCGGATCGGGGTGAGGCTCGACTTCGGGGAGAGGCTCGACTTCGGGGCGCTGGTCGGCTTCGGGTCGCTGCGCTCGGGGCGCCGTGCCGGCCCCCCCTGGAGGGCGGAGAGGTCAAAGCCAAGCTCATCGAGGACGTCCTCGATGGGCTTGTTGCGGCGCCTGGCCTCCTGGGAGGCGAACTCAAGGATCTGATCGACCTGGCTGTCCAGCGGCGCCGATCTCGGGCCGCCCGTGGCGCCATCCCCCGTGACGAGCGCCTTGATGTTGTCGATGTTGACCTCGCTGTTGAGGCGCTCCCACAAACTCCGCTTGCTCATCCCTTGACCTCGGAAGCAACAGGTGAATCGCCTTTGACCTCCCCCCGATGAGGAGGTGGTCCTTGCTCCATCGGGGATTCTGGAGTTGCGATGGTGGTGATAGTCAAGGTCGGTTGTCGCGTAAAACGGAGGGCCTGTCAAGACAGGACCAAGGCCCTCTCGGCTAAAGAAGGCGCGAGGGCGGTTCCTAAGGACGCAATGGGCGACAGCGGACAGGTCCGCTGTCGCCCATTGCGGTGGTTTCGATGTTGTGGACTGTCTCTCGTTCGGTCATGCTGCGCCCGGATGTTCACGGGTCGGCGCCTCGGGGCGCTGGCTCGAACCGTCGGGGTGTCATGGCCAGCAGCGATCGCTTCGTGAAGTTTGCCGGTTTCAACCTCGCCTGGCTCATCGGGGTGATCCTCTTTGGCGCCTGGGTGCGGATCACGGGCTCGGGTGCGGGCTGCGGCAGCCACTGGCCGACCTGCAATGGCGAGATCATCCCGCGGATCGAGCGCGTCGAGACGATCATCGAGTTCACCCACAGGCTGACCAGCGGGGCGTGCGGCATCCTGGGGTTGATCCTGATCGGGTGGGCCTGGGCGCGCTTCGGGGCGCGTCACATGGCCACGCGGGCGGCCATCGTGACGCTCTTCTTCGTCATCTTCGAGGGGCTCATCGGCGCCGGGATCGTCCTCAAGTCGCTCGTGGAGGACGACTCGTCGGTGGCGCGCGCGGTCGTCGTGGCGCTTCACCTCGTCAACACGCTGGTGCTGACCGGGGCGGCCTCGGGGGTGGTCTGGTGGGGCGCAGGGCGCCCGTCGCTGCGCTTCTCTGGCGCGCGGGGGGCGCTCAAGTGGTGGCTCCTGGCGGCGCTGCTCGGCATCATCGCGGTGAGCATGACCGGCGCGATCACGGCGCTGGGCGACACCCTCTTCCCCTCCGCGCTGCGCCTGGGGCCGCAGCTGTGGACGGACGTTCGCGCGGACATGGGCGCCGATCAGCACTTCCTCGTCCGCCTGCGCGCGGTGCACCCGGTCGTGGCGATGCTCGCGGCCCTGCTCCTGATCCTCGTCGGCGATCGCGCCCGCTTCGACGGCGCGTCGCCTTCGCTGCGCCGCGGCGCCGGGGCGATGATGGTGATCGTCATCGCCCAGGTCCTGCTGGGGATCGTCAACATTGCGCTCTCGGCGCCGGGGTGGATGCAGCTCATCCACCTGCTCGTCGCCAAGATCCTGTGGCTGGTGACCTTGGTGACCTTCGCGCTCTCGCTCACCGAGGGCCAAGACCCAGCAGAGCCGGCAGGCGAGCCTTGAGGGCCTCCTGGGCATCGTCGGGCGTCTCGCCCAGCGCGATGACGTCGAGCTTGCCCTTGTTGGCCAGCGGCCCGACGTTGTAGAAGACGAAGCGCCCGCGCCCCGTGCGGGCGTCGTAAGCCTCGTCGCCCACCCGCGCCAGGATCTCGCCCAGAGTCACTCCGACCAGCCTCGGGTCCATGATGTCCTGAGCGACGTAGTGCGGGCGCGGGGCGCCCCGGAGCCTGTCGACCAGGTGCATGGGGGTGCTAGTGCCCCCCCAGCGGCCATTGCACTCGGTGAACAGGATCCGCGGCCGGTCATGGACGTCGCCGACGACGATGAAGTCAAAGGAGCAGCGCCCGACGTAGCCCATGGCCTGGAAGGCCTCGGCGACAGCCTGGGAGGCCTCGGCCAGCGCGCCGTTGATGGCCTCGGGCAAGGTCGACGGGCGGCTGCCCAGGAAGACCTTCTCGGGGCCTTCGAGCAGCTGCTCATAGATCCCCTCGACGACCGGAGGCCCCTGGGCCGGGATCCAGAGCTGGGTCGATGGCGACAGGTCCGTCTCCTCCCAGGCCACCGCCAGCACGTCCTCGCCCTCGGGCCAGCGCGTCCGGTCCAGGAAGGCCCAGACGAGGCCCAGCGCTCCCGCCCTGACCTGCCCGGCGTCAAAGACCGCATTGCCCATGGCCGAGGCGCAGCGGGTGCGCTTGAGGCCGACGCGCGGGTGCCTCGTCGCCAGCCACGCGAGCCTGTCGGCCATCGCCTCGGGCGTGCGCGCCTCGCAGGTCTCGACCAGCCATGTGTCTCCGAGGATGGCGGCGACGGTCTCCGAGAGCAGGTTCTTGTCGTTGGCCAGCCAGAGCACGGGCGGAGGCGGGCCGATGACGCGCACAGGGGCGCGCGCGGCCTCCTCAAGCCGCCTCGCCAGCGTCCAGACCCCCTCGATGGCCATGTAGGGGTGGATGATCAGCCCGCCGGCCTCGGCGGCCCGCTCGACGAGGCGCCCGAAGACCTCCGGCTGGAGGCAGGCCGAGGCCACGGCGAGCAGGTCATCGGGATCTGGCCTGGCGACGATCCCCTCGGGCCGGCCCAGGCCAAGGAGCCCCTGACAATAGGCCTCGTAGCCCGGCGCCGCAGGAGTGACGGCCACGAAGAGGTCGCCGTCGCCAGCCCTGACGCGGGCGCGGTGCTGGTAGGCCTCGATCCCGGGCACGTCCTGCACGAAGGGGATCTCGGAGATGTCCTCCAAGTTCAGCGTCGGCAAGCCGGGCGGCTCATCGCCGTCCGCGCGCAGCGGCAGGTAGGGGGCGGTGCGCGCGGCCATGCCCAGCCGCGCGCTCAAGGGCGCGATGGCCGCGCGCGCGCCGGCGCGGCGGGCCGGATCCAGCGGGGGGAAGGCGACTCTGACCAAGGCTGCTGCTCCGAGAAGGCGCCGATCGTCGGCGAGGCCCGATCGTCGGACACTTGGGCCGCCGATGCAAGCGCGCAGGGCGCCCCGCAGGGACGCCCCGCCTGCTTCAGCTCCGCGTCCCCTCGACGAAGAGCACCGCCTGCTCGATCTTGAAGTCGTCAGGCAGGAGGCTCTGAAGCCTCGGGACGTCCGCGTTGAAGCTGAAGACCTTCTGGGTGTTCCTGCAGCGGAAGTAGAGGTTGCGGGGGCGATCGGCGCGCTCGAAGCGGTTGGGATCGCCCGGCAGCTCGACGATCTTGAGGAGCCCCTCGGCGGTCATGCTCTTGATGTTGCGGTAGACCGTGGCGATCCCCAGCCCAGGCGCAAGATCCTGAGCCGCCTGGAGCACCTCCGGTGCGCTCAGCGGCCGCTCGATCTCGTCAAAGACCTGCCGGATGGCGCTTCGCTGCTGCGTTTTTCTTGTCATGGGATCGGCTCTCTCTCGCGATCGAGCGGCGCAAGTATCACGGAGGACCGACGCTCCCCCCCGATGACTCTGCGCCTGTCGATTTTTACAACTCGGCCGGAACTCAAGCCGACCAAATTAAGGCACTGATGACGCGAGTTTACGAGCCTCGCCCGAGATGTGCAAGAACCGGCGGGGTGTCGCCCACAAGATCTGAGCCTCGCCGTGATGCTCGTTGCAATAGAGTTGCAAGATGAGTATGTTGGCACGGCTTCGGGGGGCGGTATGGAGGGTGCCTCCCGACGGCAAGCGGGCGTGTCCTGGCGAGAGGCCGACGCGCAGCGTCCAGGTGGGGTCGATGAGGTCTCTGGCTCACAAGATCACCGCGACGACAGATCGCCGCGCCTTGCTGGCGTGGGCGCTGGCGGTGATCTTTGTCGGCTCGTTCGCCTCGGACCTCTTCCACTATGCGTTGACCCCCCACGCCGTCTGTTTCGAGCACGGCGACATCGTTCATGAGGGCGCCCGTCCGCTCTCGTTGCAGGTCGGGGGCGCTGTCCGCTCGATCGAAGCGCCCCCCGCTGACCCCTCCGAACACCTCCACGATCGCTGCCTCATCCTCTCCCCGTCCGTCGGCGCGAGCCTCTCCTTGCCGCTCTGCGTCGCGCCTCGGGGTCTTCAGCTTGCGTCGTCCGGGTTGTCCCTGGCCGATGAGCTCCGGAGAGCGCGCCTCGATCTCTACCTCCTGGCCCCCAAGAACTCCCCGCCTGCCCGAGCCTGATCCGGGATCACCGCATGGAGGCTCCGGCGCTCATTGAAGCGCCGCCGGGCTTTCCATCCATGCCGCTCGCTCTGCGTCGGGGTGCGCTTCAACGAGCCCAACGCGCAGGCATGCGGTCCCCACGACCCGAGGCGCGGCGATCCGTGCCTTGCGGGTCGTTGATCGGGGAGGTGCACGGGATGCACTGCCGTTGGACATTCATCCTCGTCCTGGGGCTCGCCTTGCTCCCCAGGGATCTTGGCGCTCAAGAGGCGCCCGATCCCGCCGGGGGCGACGCTCAGGAGGCGCCCGAGCCCCCTGAGGGCGAGGTTCAGGCGGAGGAGCCGGGCCAGGGAGAGGCCCAAGGAGAGGAGCCGGGGCAGGGCGGGGTCGAAGCGGAGGATCTTGACGAGGGCGCGCGCCTGGAGGCGGAGCGCAGGGCGCTCGAAGAGGCGCTCAAGCTCGATCTGGGGCAAGGCCAGGGCGCCGCGGTCGGCGATCCTGGGGCGGTGACGGGCGAGGTTGGGGCCAGCGCGCTCCAGAGCATGAACCCGGAGATATCGCTCATCCTCAACGTGGCTGCGGCGGCCTTCTCGACCGATGAGCCGCTCCAGGTCGGCGCGCACGATCCGAACAAGACCGGCTTCGTGCTCCAGCAGTTGGAGCTTTTTGCCAGCTCGGCTGTCGATCCCTTCTTCATGATGCAGACCAACATCGTGTTTTCGCAGTTCGGCGTCGAGGTCGAGGAGGCCTTCGCCACGACCCACGCCCTGCCTGGGAGCCTGCAAGTCCGGGCGGGCCAGTTCTTGACGCGCTTCGGGCGCCAGAACCCCACCCACCTCCACGCGTGGGGGTTCCTTGACCAGCCGCTGGTCCTTGGCAAGTTCTTCGGGGCCGAAGGCAGCCGCGGGCTGGGCGCGGAGCTGTCGTGGCTGCTGCCGCTGCCCTGGTTTGTCGAGGTGATCGGCTCGGCGACCGATTCGGCGGGGGAGTGCTGCGCCCGGAGCTTTTACGGCGGGCGCGATCTTGGCGTCAGCTCGCCGCTCGATCTGCTGGCGACCGGGGCGGTCAAGCAGTTCTTCGAACTGAGCGGCGACTGGTCGCTGATGCTGGGCCTGTCGACCCAGTCGGGGCCCAACCCCACCGGCCAGGGCAACCGAAGCGGGATCTACGGGGTCGATCTCCTGGTGCGCTATCGGCCGCTGGACGATCCCGATCGCAGCAGCCTCTCGCTCCAGATCGAGGCCCTGGTCCGAACCCGGCAGGTGCCCGGCGACGTCCTCGTCGACGAGGGCGGCTACGCCCAGCTGCTGGCCGATCTGGACCCCAGCTGGCAGCTCGGGGGGCGGGTCGAGCTGGTCACGGGCCTGCGAGGCGATCCGCTCGATCCCGAACAGACCGAGGCGCGCCAGCGCGTCTCGGCCCAGATAACCTACAGGCCCTCACATTTTTCAAAACTCAGGCTTCAGGGATCCTTGGACGCGCCGGGCTGGCTGCCCGAGCCGACCCTGGCCGTGCTCCTGGGCTTCGAGGTCCTGATCGGGGCCCACGGCGCCCACAGCTATTGAGACACGCAGGAGACAGACATGAACAGTATAATCATCGCAAGGCGCGGCCCCCTCGGGCCGCTGATCGGGATCGCGGTGGCGCTCGGGTGCCTGATGAGCGCCTCCTCGGCTCTGGCGGGGCTCAAGATCGTCGCCACGCTGCCCGATCTGGCGGCGATCGCGCGCCAGATCGGGGGCGACGAGGTCGAGGTGTCGGCCCTGGCCTCGCCCTTTGAGGATCCCCACTACGTCGATCCGAAGCCGAGCCACATCGTGGCGCTCAACCAGGCCGACATGTTGATCCTCAACGGGCTGGAGTTGGAGGCGGGCTGGCTGCCGCCTTTGCAGTCCCAGGCGCGCAATGCCGCCGTCAGCGTCGGGGGCGCGGGGGTGGTCGATGTATCGAAGCTGGTCCGGCTCCTGGAGAAGCCCGCAGGGCAAGTCTCCAGAGCCCAGGGCGACATCCACAGCGGCGGCAACCCCCATTACACCTTCGATCCGAGGGCCATGGCCCAGGCCGGGGTGGCGATTGGCAACAAGATGGCCGAGCTGGATCCCGCGCACGCCGACGTTTACCGCCGGAGGGCCGTGGCGCTGGCCGACAGCCTGCTGGTCTTCGCCAGGGAGCAGCGCGCCCGCTTCGACAAGCTGCCGCGCGACAAGCGGCGGATCGTCGCCTACCACGGCTCGCTGATCTACCTCAACGACTGGCTGGGGCTCGACGAGGTGGCCACGATCGAACCCAAGCCGGGCGTGTCGCCCAACCCGAGCCACGTCTCCCAGGTCCTCGAGGTCGTCCGCACCCAGCGCGTCGGCGTCATCCTTCAAGAGCGCCACTACCCCCAGAAGACCAGCCAGACCCTGTCGCGCCTGGCCCAGGTGCGCCTGGTCGTGATCGACGGGGCCACCCGCTTTGAGGAGGGCGAGGGCTACCTCGATCACCTCAAGCGCATCGCCGAGGAGGTCCACCATGCGCTGGATCATTGACCCGAGGCTCAGATCCCCCCATCTCCCCTGGGGCGTGGTCCGGCCAGGATGCGCGAGGCGCCGGATCGGTGACCAGGGGCCGCGTGCAAGGGCGCGCGTTCGGGGCCGGGCGCCGTGGGGCGCGCGATGGGCTATCGCGGCCCTGGCGCTGACCCTCGGCGCGTGCGCCTTCGATCCCGGGCAGCCCTGGGGCGAGGTGGACTTCGAGGTCCAGGCCGCCTTCGCGCCGGAGGATCGCGCGACGCCGGATGGGCGGGTGGAGACCTCCCGAAGCACGCTCGTCCAGATCGATCGCCTTGAGCTGACCCTCGACAGCGTCAGCCTGTCGCTGGCCGCCTCCGAGGCTGCCGTCGGCTTTGACCCGGCCTCGCCGCCGCCCGGCTTCAGCCTGTGCCACAACGGCCATTGCCACAGCGCCGACGGGCGGCTGGTGCCTTTCGAAGACGTGGCGGCCGAGGCGGCCGTCGCCGCCGGGGTTGCCGCCGAGGTCGTCCAGGCCATCGAGGCCGCGCTGCCCTTGTCCACCACCCCGGTCGCGGCTCCGCTGGGGGACTGCTCGGGGGCCTGCCAGCTGGAGGAGCCCGGCGCGCTCAACGCCGTCAAGCTGCGCCTGGGGCGCGTCCTCTTCGAAGGGCGGGTCTTTGACGCGCTCGAAGGAGGCGCGCGGCGGCTGCCCGAGGAGGGCGTCGCGGTGCGCTTCAGCGTGCCGGTGGACCTCGATCTGCGGGCGTCGGTCTCGGGCGAGGTGGGCAAGGACGACCCGATCGGGATCGAGGTGGCCGTGGACCTCAAGGTGCGCAGCCGCTTCTTCGATGCCGTGGATTTCGTGGCGCTGGTGCAGGGGGTCGAGCCCGACGCCCAGGGCGTCGTTGATCTCTCCGCAGCAGGCCGCTCGGCGGTGTCAACGGGTATAGGACAACAATCGCAGGTCACCGTGACGGTGAAGAGAAGGACGCGATGAGGACTTCTGGCATGGGCAGGTGGCGGATCGTGAACGAAGGGGACGTAAAGAGGACTTCCAGTGGGAACTGGCGGTGGATCGTGACTTTGGTGATGGTGCTGAGCGCGCAGGCGTGTGGTGACGAGGAGGCGCCGGCCGAGGGCGTCGAGGAGGGGCTCGACGCCGAGAGCTGCGAGCACATGGAGGAGGGGCCGGCGGTGCCCATCACCGCGGCGGCTGATCCCGCTGCGGCCCCTGACGCGACGGCGGAGCACGCTCGGGTGGACATCGCCCTGGCGCCCGACGGCACCGGGATCGTGACCTACGCCGCCGGGGCCCCTGGGGATTACACCTTCTACTTCGACAAGCCCGTCGACCTGACGATCACCGCGCCGGACGGCTCGACCCTCGCTCTGGAGTCCTCCGCGCCCGTCGATCTCTGCGAGGCCGTGGCCGTCAAGCAGGTCTTCGAACTGGCTCTCGGGCTCCACACCATTGCGATCGACGCCAGCGGGCAGGCCGAGGTGCGCATGGTGGTCGAGGCCACAGATGAGCACGAGGACGAATGAGCGCCTGGCCGATCAAGTCGGGGTCGGGTGCGCTCCAGGCGACGCCGACCTGCGGGCCGTCGGGGCAAGAGATCATGAGTGTGCTTGGATGCGAAGCGCAGGAGAAGTCGATGTTCGCCGAGGGTAGGGGAGGCGGAGAGCCGGTGTTGCTCGCCCTGGAGGGGCTGCGCGTCGGTTACAGGGGGCAGGCGCTCTTGCCGGCGATCGATCTGGAGATCCGGGCCGGGGAGGTCTGGGCGTTGATCGGGGCCAACGGGAGCGGCAAGACGACCTTGATGAAGACGATCCTGGGCCTGATGCCGGCTGTCGGCGGGCGAGCCCGGTGGGGTGGGTCGGGGGTCAAGGTCGGTTACGTGCCCCAGCGATCGAGCTTTGCCTCGAACGTGCCGGCGCGGGTCGTGGACGTGGTTCGGGGAGGGGCCTGCCGGGGCTGGTCCTTCTTGAACCCGCTGCCCGATCGCGCGCGCGCCGAGGCCGTCGAGCGCGCGATGCGCGACGCGGGCGTCGAGGAGCTGGCCGGCCAGCAGTTCGGTCGCTTGAGCGAGGGCCAGAAGCAGCGGGCGCTGATGGCCCGCGCGCTGGCCTCGAACCCGGCGATCATGGCGCTGGATGAGCCCACCAGCGCCATGGACATGGCCTCGGAGCGCGCCGTCTTCGAACTGATCGACGCCCTGCGGCGTCGGCGTGCGCTCGGGGTGCTGCTCGTCAGCCACCACCTGTCGGTCACGGTGGCCTTTGCCACCCACGGGCTGCTGCTGGACCAGGAGGTCGGGCTGGTGATGGCCGGCGACATCCAGAGCGTCGCGGCCTCGGAGGCCTGTCAGGCGCGCTACGGGCGCCTGTTGCTGGAGTCGATCGCGGCTCGGGGAGGTCGCGGTGGGTGATCCGACGCTGTCACAGTTCATCGAGGGCTGGCCGCTCTTTCGGGAGCCTGTGCTGGCCGCCGCGTGCGCCGGGGGGCTGCTCGGTGCGCTGGGCGTCTACGTCGTGCTGGGCCGGATGGTCTTCTTGAGCGCGGCGCTGTCGCAGTCCGCTGGCCTGGGCGTGGCCCTTGCCTTCTTCGCTCAGCTCCACCTGGCCGTGTCGCCCTCGATGGCTTCTCCCGCGCTCGGGGCCGCCCTGGTGACCTTCCTGGCGCTGGGGTTGATCATGCGCGATCGCAGCGTCGAGGGCCACCGCCGCGATGGCCTGCTCGGGCTGGTCTTCCTCGTCGGCTCAGGCGGGACGCTGATCGTGGGCACCCGGATCGTCCAGGAGGTCCAGGACATCCAGACCCTGCTCTTTGGCACCGCCGTGGCCGTCCTGCCTGAGGATCTGCGCGCGCTGGCGGTGCTGACGGCGCTCGTCGGCGCCGTGCACCTGATCGGCGCCCGTGGCTTCGTCGAGGTGGTCTTTGATCCGGACGGAGCCCGGGTGCGTGGGTTGCCCGTGGGCGGGCTCAGGGCTGCCCTGCTGGTGACCATGGCCGCCTCGGTCTCCCTGGTCACCCAGGTGCTCGGTGCGCTGCCCGCCTTCGCCTTCAGCGTCCTGCCCGCGCTGGCCGTGGTGCCGCTGGCCTCCAACGTCCCCAGGGCCATGCTGATGGCGGCGGTCGCGGGCGCCTCGATGGGCGCGCTGGGCTACCTGATGGCCTTCTTCTACGATCTGCCCGTGGGTGCCTCGCAGGCCCTCGTCGGGGTCGCCATGGTCGGGCTCGGAGGTGGCCTCGGGCGAGCGATCGGTTGGGCCTTTGGCGTTGTCAGGTCGCGCCGGTGATCGCCGGCTGATCCGGCGCGCCTGTCGACGCTGTGGGCCCGTGGGGACGCCAGCCATCCAGACGGCCATCGTCGGCCTCAACAGCCAGGATGCCCATCAGGCGCAAGTGTGCGCGCGCTCGGGATCGTCGTCCTGATTCTGATCGTCGTGCTCCTGCACCTGACCGGCCTCGGGGGTCATGCCGTCCACGGTTGACGCGGTCGCGGCCGTGGCTGGGTGGTCTTCAGGAGCCCCAGGCGGTCTCGCTGATCGGGTGGAGCGGGTGGTGTGGGCGAACCGGATCGGGGGGAGCAGGCTGGAGAGCCTCAGTGGGTGGGGATGATGCGCTCAAGGGCCTTGGGGCTGCCGTCGAAGTCTTCGAGGACGACCCAGTACATGCCGCTGGGGGCGTCCTGGCGCCAGACTCGGACGGGGATCATGGCCTTGCCGGTGATGGGGCAGAGCTTCTGGGCCTTCTTGGTGCCCTTCTTCGAGATCTTTGCAGGTCGTTTGGTAGCCATTTTGTCACTCCATCACAGAAGAATAGGTTCAAGGGGCTGTCGCCCACAGGCCATCTATTGCGCGCTTCGGTCGTGTCCAGCACAGAGATCACGAACCGGGGCGGATCTGATAGCAGACAAGAGGCCGTGGAGGCAAGTCCGACGCGAATAATTGATCGTTGGGAGGGGGAGGGCGGGAGTGACAGGGGCCTCAGAGGGTCCATGCGGCGACGCCGGCGCCGACCAGGGCGATGACGCCGACGGAGCCCAGGACGCGGACGCCGAGTGCGCGCCCGCCGAGGGAGAGGGCGAGGAGGCCCTTGGAGACGGTGTTGGCGATGGAGGCGATGGTGATGGTGATGACGGCGGTGCGGGGGTCCAGGGGGTCGATCTCGCTGCGGGAGAGCTGTGCGACGGAGAGGGTGATGGCGTCGACGTCGGTCAAGCCGGTCAGCAGGCCCGAGAGGTAGAGGCCGCGGTCGCCGAAGAGGGTCTGGGCGAGGTGGGCGATGAGCTGGACGAGGGCGAAGAGCGCGCCGAACTTGAAGGCCTGGCTCAGTTCGAAGGGGTTGGAGAGCTTGACCTCCTGGTCGGTGTGGCTGGCGTCGCGGCGCCGCTGTGACCACGCGAGGAGCCCGCAGATCAGCAGGCCGCAGATCCCCATGGCGCCGATGGGCGCGGCGACCGCGGTGAGCAGCGCGGGTGCGACGGTGGCGACCTCGATGATGACTCTGAAGAACATGGTGGTGGAGGCCACGAGGATGGCGATGGTGCAGGTGTCCACGAGCGCGGGGGTCTCTCTGGCGCGGCCGGCGAAGCTCAGGGTGACGGCGGTCGAGGAGGCGAGGCCGCCGAGGAAGGCGGTCAGGCCGAGGCCTTTGCGGGCTGAGAGGAGCTTGCTGGCGAGGTAGCCGGTGAAGGAGATGCCGGCGATGAGGACGACCATCCACCCGACGCGCGAGGGGTTGATCAGGGCGATGTTCCATTGATCGAGGTTCGTCCAGCGGGGGATGAGGTCCGGAGGGATGGAGATCGTCCAGGTGGTCGTGGGCAGCAGGGGAAGGACGACGAAGGCGATGAGGAGGAACTTGAGGGTGGCGGCGACGTCCTCGGGGTTGATGTTGCGGATCGCCTTGTGGAGCGCGTTCTTGAGGGCGAGGATGACGGTGACGGCGATGGCCAGCGCGAAGGAGAGGCCGAGGTGGCCGGTGGCGGCCAGGACGCCGAGCAGGAAGGTCACCAGGGCGGCGCTCTCGCCGGTGAGGCCGAGGTCGCCCTTGGAGGACCGCTGGAAATAGTAGATGGCGAGCCAGATGACGAGGCCGATGAAGGCGAAGCCGACGATCCACGGCCCGAGGTGTGGGGACAGGGTCCAGCTCAGCGCGCCGATCAGGGCGATCAGGGGGAAGGTGCGCACGCCGCCGAAGTCGCCCTCGTCGCCGACGCGCTCGCGCTCAAGCCCGATGAGCACTCCGCAGGCGAGCGCCACCCCGAATCCCGCAGCTTGTGTCAGATCGTTCATCGACGCCCTCCCGAGATCAAGCGCTCGGGCCATCATGGCTCAGCGGGTCGGGGTCATCAAGGGTGTGCGTTCTTGCCGCACCTTGGGGAGCCTGTTACACCCGATCGGTGATGGACATGATCGAAGTCTACAAGTTCGGCGGGACGAGCGTGGGGTCCTCCGATCGGATGCTGGCGGTAGCCAGGCTGATCCAGGAGCAGGGGCCTTCGGGGGGGCGCCTGGTGGTCGTGGCCTCGGCGATGTCCGGGGTCACCGACGCGCTGGTGCGGGCCTGCGCGCTGGTGGTCGAGGGCCAATGGCGAGGCGCGCGGGAGGAGCTGGAGGCGATCGGGGCGCGCCATGAGGAGGCGCTGGTCGCGCTGGCGACGGCCGAGGACCCGGAGCCTGTCCGGGGCGCGCTGGCGGAGCAGCTCCGTGAGGTCGCCGAGGTGCTGCGGGCCAGCGCCAGCTTGCGGGAGTTGAGCCCGAGGGCGCGGGACAAGGTGCTGGCGCTGGGCGAGAAGCTCTCGGCGCGGCTGGTGGCGGTGGCGTGCCGCAGGGCGGGGCTGGACGCCGTGGCGATGGACGCGGACGTCTTTCTGGAGACCGACGACGGGCACGGGGAGGCCAACCCGCTGCCGGACGTGGCGGATCGGACGATCCGGGCGGCGCTGCTGCCCGCGCTGGAGCGCGGTGCGCTGCCGATCGTGACGGGGTTCTGCGGGATCGCGCCGGACGGCTCGACGACGACGCTGGGGCGCGGCGGCTCGGACCTGTCGGCGACGGTGGTGGCGGCGGCGCTCGGCGCGGTCAAGGTGACGCTCTGGTCCGACGTCGATGGGGTCTTCAGCGCCAACCCGAAGGTGGTCCCCGGGGCGCGGGTGATCCGGCAGCTCAACTTCCGCGAGGCGGCCGAGATGTCCTTCTACGGCGCCAAGGTGCTGCACCAGCGCACGATGATCCCGGTGACGGGGCTGGGGATCCCGGTGTGGTCGCGCAACTCCATGCGCCCGGAGGCGCCGGGGACGGTGATCGACGGTCGCTTTACGCCGGGCTCGCACCCGGTCAAGGCGATCAGCGCCGTCGGGGGTCATTGCCTGCTGTCGATCGAGGGCAAGGGGATGTCGGGGGTGCCTGGGGTGGCGGCGCGGGTCTTCGGGGCGCTGGCGGCGCGCCAGATCAGCGTGACGATGATCAGCCAGTCGAGCTCGGAGGCGTCGATCTGCCTGGCGATCCCGGAGGGGGACGCCGAGAGGGCCGAGGTGGCGCTCAAGCGCGAGTTCAGGGCGGATCTGAGCCGGGGGCAGGTCGAGGAGATCGCGTCGCGGCCGGGGGTGGGGCTGGTGGCGGCGGTCGGGCTCGGGATGGCCAACACGCCGGGGGTGGCCGCGCGGCTGATGTCGGCGCTGGGCGAGGCCGGGATCAGCATCCTGGCCATCGCGCAGGGCTCCTCGGAGTTGAACATCTCGGTGGCCGTCGATCAGCGCCAGGCCGACGCGGCCGTGCGGGCGATCCACGAGGCCTTCGGGCTGAGCCGGATGGACACGGGGGAGGACGGCGCGGGTGCGCTGGATCTGCTCTTGATCGGGTGCGGCAGCGTCGCCGAGGCGCTGGTGGGGTTGCTCGACGAGCGTCGGTCCTTCGAGCGCTTCGGGCTGTCTGCGCGGGTGGTGGCGGTGTGCGATCGCTCGGGCTTCGTGCTGTCGCCGCGGGGGATGGAGCGCGAGGCGCTGTCGGGGATCCTGGCGGGCAAGAGGTCGGGGCGCCCGGTGTCGTCCTGGGCGGGGGCGTCCGAGGGCGGGCCGCTGGAGATGGTCGAGGCCGCGCTCGGCTGGCGCCTGTCCAGGCCGGTGCTGGTGGACGTGTCGGACGCCGACGGGGTGGAGGCGGCCTTCGAGGCGGCGCTGCGGGGCGGCTGCGACGTGGTGACGGCGAACAAGAAGCCGCTGGCCGGGCGGCTGTCGAGCTTCGAGGCCTTGCTGGGGGCCGCGGAGGCCTCGGGCCGCTTGATCAAGGCGGAGGCGACGGTCGGCGCGGGGCTGCCGATCGTGGACACGCTGGAGATGTTGCTGGCGACCGGGGATCGCCTGCGCCGGGCGGAGGGGTGTTTTTCGGGGACGCTGGGCTTCGTGATGGCGGGCCTGGAGGCCGGCGAGCGCTTCTCGGCGGTGGTGGCCGAGGCGGCGCGGCGGGGTTATACGGAGCCTGACCCGGTCGCGGATCTGTCGGGCGTGGACGTGGGGCGCAAGGCGGTCATCCTGGGTCGGCTCAGCGGGCTGGTGCGCTCGGACGCCCCGATAGAGCTCGTGGGGCTGGTGCCGCTTCAGTGGGCCGGCCTGGGGCTCGCGGCGCTGATCGAGCGCCTGGAGGGGCTCGACGACGACATGGCGGCCCGCGTCGAGGCGGCCAGGTCGCGCGGCGAGGTGCTGCGCTACGTGGCGCGGGTCGAGCCGGGGCGGATCGAGGTCGGGCCACGCAGCGTGGCGGCGGGCTCTCCGGCGGGGATGCTCCAGGGGACGGACAACATGGTCGTTTTTGGCTCGGAGCGCTACGCGGCGCGGCCCTTGGTGATCACGGGGCCGGGGGCCGGCGTGGAGGTGACCGCGATGGGGGTGCTGGGCGACATCCTGCGGGTGGCCGCGGAGCGGCGGCTGTGAGGGGCGATGGGGCGCAGGTGTCGGTCTTCGCGCCGGCGACGGTGGCCAACCTCGGGCCGGGCTTTGACGTGCTCGGGCTGGCGCTGGGAGGCCTCGGCGACGTCGTCACGGCGCGGATCGGCGGCGCAGTCGGGGTTCGGATCGCGGGCGTCGAGGGCGACGGCGGCGCCCTGCCGCGCGAGGCGCACCTGAACACGGCGGGGATCGCGGCGATCGAGACGCTCAAGAGGGCGGGGGTGGAGGCGCGGATCGAGCTGACGATCGCCAAGGGGATGCCGATGGGGTCGGGGCTGGGCAGCTCGGCGGCCTCGGCGGCGGCGGCGGCGATGGCCGTCAACCTGCTCGTCGGGTCGCCCCTGCGCAAGGTCGATCTGGTGGCGGCCTGCGTCGAGGCCGAGGCCGCGGTCTCGGGTCGCCACGCCGACAACGTCGCGCCGGCCATTCTCGGCGGGCTGGTGCTCGTGCGCCAGCTCGACCCCCTGGATCTGATCCGCCTGCCTGTGCCCGAGGGGCTTCAGGTCGTGGTCGTCACCCCGGACTTCGAATTGCCCACCCGGCTCGCCCGCGCGGCGCTGCCCCGGGAGGTGCCGCTCGGGGCGATGGTCCGCAGCGTCGCCAACACGGCCGCGCTCGTCTCGGCCTGCCACTCCAACGACCTCTCCCTGCTGGGCCGCTGCGTCGTCGACGAGGTCGCCACGCCCGTGCGCGCGGCGCTGATCCCCGGGGCCGCCGCGGTCATGGAGGCGGCGCAGGCCGCCGGCGCGCTGGGCAGCTCGATCAGCGGGTCGGGGCCGTCGATCTTCGCGCTGTGCCGCTCGCCGCGCAGCGCCGGCGAGGTGGCCGAGGCGATGCGGAGGGCCTTCGAGGCCGCGGGGCTCGGCAGCCGCGTCCACGCGTGCGCGGCCGACTGCCCCGGGGCGCGCCAGATCTGAGCTTCACGGCGATGGCGCACCCTCGCATGTGTGTGCAACGTGTTGATTTTAATGTTTTATTTTGTTGGGTGGCGTCGATCGGGCGCGCGGCGCGTCGAGGTGGAGGGTGCTTGAAGGTCAGCGGCCTCTCGGGGGGCCTGGAGGGCGCGGATGAGCGATCCGGTGTTGTGGGAGCTGGTCTGCGTGCGGTGCGCCGCGCGCTACCCCGGTCTGGAGGTGCGCACGCTGTGCGGCTGCGGCGGGACGCTGGACGTCGTGCACGCGCTGGAGCGGCTCAAGGGCGTGGTCACGGCGCAGACCTTCGACGATCGGCTCGGGGCGCGGCAGGGGGTGTACCGGTCGGGGGTGTGGCGCTTCCGGGAGCTGATCCTGCCCCTGGATGACGCCTCGATCGTGACGAAGCCGGAGGGCAACACGAACCTCTACGAGGCGCCCAGGGTGGCCAGCTACGTCGGGCTGGACGCCTTGTGGCTCAAGCACGAGGGGGAGAACCCGACGGGGTCCTTCAAGGATCGGGGGATGACGTGCGGGATCAGCATGGCGCGGCGGCTTGGGATGGAGAGGGTGGCGGTGGCCTCGACGGGCAACACGTCGGCCTCGGCGGCCTCCTACGCGGCGCAGGCGGGGATGGAGGCGATCGTCTTCGTGCCCGAGGGCAAGATCGCCTACGGGAAGTTGAGCCAGGCGCTGGCCTACGGCGCCAGGACCTTGCAGATCGACGGGGACTTCGACGCCGCGATGGCGCTGGTGCAGCAGATCTGCGCGGCCGAGGGGATCTACCTGCTCAACTCGATCAACCCCTTCCGGATCGAGGGTCAGAAGGCGATAGGCTTCGAGGTTTTGCAGGACATGGGCTGGCAGGTGCCGGACTGGATCGTGTTGCCGGGTGGGAACCTGGGCAACAACGCGGCCCTTTCGAAGGGGATGGGGGAGCTGCTGGAGCTGGGGATCATCGACCGGCTGCCGCGCATCGCGGTGGTGCAGGCCGCGGGGGCCAACCCGCTCTATCGGGCGTGGGTGTCGGGCGAGCCGATGTCGCCGGTCAAGGCCGAGACGCTGGCGACGGCGATCAAGATCGGGGATCCGGTGTCCTTCGACAAGAGCATGAGGGGGTTGAGGGCGTGCGGGGGGGTGGTGTGCGAGGTCAGCGATCAGGCGATCATGGACGCCAAGGCGCAAGTGGACGCGTCGGGGATCGGAGCTGAGCCGGCCTCGTGCGCGACGGTGGCGGGGATCCGCCAGCTGGTTCAGGCCGGCGTGATCCCGGCGGAGGCGCGGGTGTGCGGCGTGTTGACGGGGCACCTGCTCAAGGATCCAGACACGGTGGTGTCGTACCACCGCGGGTCGCTGGATGGGATCGCCTCGACGTGGGCCAACGCGCCCATCTCGGTGGGATCGGGGATCGAGTCGGCGCTCTTGGGGATGAGGAGGGGGTAGTAGGGTGCTACTTGGAGCGGTAGGTGATCCGACCGCGGCTCAGATCGTAGGGGGACAGCTCGACCGTGACGCGGTCGCCGGGCAGGATGCGGATGTAGAACTTGCGCATCTTGCCGGAGATATGAGCCAGCACCACGTGGCCGTTCTCAAGTTCGACGCGAAACATCGCGCCCTTGAGCGACTCCAGCACGGTGCCGTCTACAGTAATTCCTTCTTCTTTGGCCACGAATCCTCCGGTTGCAGCTTGAAGGGCGAGAGGCGGGCCTGTGCCTTGGTTCAGGCGGGGCTGCCGATCTTGCCGATCGGGGTAGTGCGGTACTCCTAAACACCGTTGATGTCAAGGCGCATGGCTTGACAAGCGGGGTGTCCTGGGCAAAAGAGCGCAGGTCGCGGATCGGCACCAGGGGGGCGATCGGCGGTTGGACTTTGAGGTCACCAGGGGGGCAGTGGCGTGTCGATCGAGTTTTACAGGGTGTTGCACTTCTTCGGGATCATGCTGGTCTTCATGGCGCTCGGCGGCGTGTGTCTGCACGTGATCAACGGCGGGGTCAAGGCCAGCACGGCCTTCCGCAAGGCGGCGGCGGCGACGCACGGCCTGGGGCTGGTGCTGGTGCTGGTGGCGGGCTTCGGGCTGCTGGCCAGGACGGGCCTGTCGCTCTCGGCCAGCGCCTGGCTGTGGCCCAAGCTCTTGATCTGGTTGATTCTTGGCGGCATCACGGTGTTGATGTGGCGCAAGCCCATGGCGGGTCGGGCGCTGTGGTTCGTCGTGCCGCTGCTGGGCCTCGTGGCCGCGTGGCTGGCCGTGACCAAGCCCTTCTGAGGCGTCGAGTTTGCGCCCTCGCCGTGAATGAGGCGCGGGATCGTCGTTGTTGTGTAGAGTCGTTGTTGTGTGGACGCCGCCTGCGGTGTTGCGGGCGGCAGAGCGTGAGGAAGAGCGTGAGGAAGGTCATGTCGAGGCTCTGGGTGAAGGTGGCGGTGATCGCGGCGCTGGCGGCGCTGTCGATGGCGTGTCAGGAGGCGACGGTGCCGGTGCCGGCGGGCGCGGTGGATCCGTCGGGGGCCGCGGCCCAGCTGCCGGCGGAGGCGGCCGTCCAGGAGCCCATCGATCAGCTGCCGGCCTCGGGGCTGCCGGGCGTGGTCATCGAGGCGCACCACGCCGGCGGATACACCTACGTCAAGGTGCGCACGGGCAGCGGCGATCTGTGGGCGGCCACGGCGCTGGCCAAGGTCAAGGCCGGCGACAACGTCGTCGTGCCGCGCGGCAACAAGATGGTGAACTTCCAGAGCAAGGCGCTCGGGCGCACCTTCGAGCAGATCTTCTTCGTGGATCACCTCAAGGGCGCTGAGGCCGTCAACGGCGCGCCCTCGTCGGCGCCCTCGTCGGCGCCAGCCTCGGCGCCGGCCTCGGCGACCGGGGAGGAGGCGGCGGGGGTCAACCCGCACGACGAGAAGGCCGTCAGCCCTGGCGCGGGCGTGCCGAACCCCCAGGTCGAGGTCGATGGCCTGAGCAAGCCCGAAGGCGGCCAGACGATCGAGGAGATCTTCGCGGGGCGCGCGGCGCTCTCGGGCAAGGTGGTCAAGCTGCGCGGTCGGGTCGTCAAGGTCAACAACCAGATCATGGGTCGCAACTGGATCCACATCCAGGACGGCACGGGCCAGTCGCAGAGCGGCACCCACGATCTGACCGTGACGACGGCGGCCGAGGTCAGCGTGGGCTCAACCGCGCTGGTCGAGGGCACGCTGGTGCTCAACAAGGACTTCGGCGCCGGCTACAAGTTCGCGCTCATCATCGAGGACGCCAAGGTGACCCCTGAGCCATAGCGGTCACTCTCCAGACCCAACCGGCGGCGCGCAGCGTATAGAGGAGATGGGCGGGCGACGTTGTTGCCAGCACGCCGAGTCCGTGAGACGGTGTTCGTCGAGATGTTGTTGAGGGACGACGCGAGGTTGCTGGAGCGGTTTCGCCTTGGGGACGCCGAGGTGCTCGCCGCGATCTACCGTCATTACCGCGCCCAGATCGAGCGGCTCCTCAGCGGCGGCTTCGCCTTTCAATCCCAGGGGTCGCTGAGGCAGTTTCGGGGCTTTGACTCGCGCGCCGATCTCGACGACGCCGTGGCCGAGACCTTCAGAAAGGCCCTGGGGCCGACCGCCCGCAAGAACTACGATCCCCGCGCCGCCTCCTTCGAGCGCTACCTGACGACGATCGCCCGCAACCAGGCCATCGGCCATCTGCGCCGCAGCCAGCGCGAGAAGACCTGGAGCCAGACCCTGATCCAGAGCAGCTGCGTCACCCAGCTCTCCGGCGTCACCCCGGCCCCCCTCATGAGCCCCGAGGACGAAGCGCACCTCGCCCAGGTGCGCCAGAGCCTCGCGCTCGCGCTCGACGCGCTCGCCCCCGAAGATCGGCGCCACGTCGAGCTGCTGCTGGAGGGCCGCTCCCAGCGCGAGATAGCCTCCCTGCTCGGCGTCGGCCGGGGAGAGGTGCGCCAGGACATCTACCGGCTGCGCCGTCAGGTCGAGCGCGCGCTGGAGGTCGCCGGGGTGCCGCCGACCGAGGTGCTGCGCTGGCTGGACGCGCGCGGCGGCCAGAGCCGCGCGTCGGGCTTCTCGATGGACTGGCGCTCGGGCTCATGGGTGACGGAGGGCGGCCGCGGCTCCAGGCCGCTGGAGCTGCCGGCGCGCTTTGGCTCCTACCTCCTGATCGAGAAGATCGGCGAGGGGGGCATGGCGGAGGTCTTCAAGGCCAAGAAGATCGGCGTGGAGGGCTTCGAGCGCTTCGTCGCGGTCAAGCTCATGAAGCCGGAGGTGGCCCGCCGTCAGGCCTTCGTGTCGATGTTCATCGACGAGGCCAAGCTCGCCGCCCGGATCACCCACCGCAGCATCGGCCAGATCTTCGAACTGGGCCGCCACGAGGGGGTGTACTTCATGGCCATGGAGTACATCGAGGGGCAGGATCTCCAGGCCCTCTGGACGGCGCTGCGCCGACTCCGACGGCCCCCCAACCTCTTCATGGCCTGCTACATCGCCGCGGAGATCGCCGAGGCCCTCGACTACGCCCACAGCCGCTTCGATGTCGCAGGCCGCCCCCTGTCGGTCGTCCACCAGGACGTCTCGCCGCGCAATGTCCTCATCGGCGCCAAGGGGGAGGTCAAGGTGATCGACTTCGGGCTGGCCAAGGCGGCGATCCAGTCGTCGAGCAGCCCGCAAGCGGGCCTCCGGCGCGGGACGCTGCGGACCATGTCGCCCGAGCAGCTGCGCGGCCAGGACGTCGACGGGCGCAGCGACATCTTCAGCCTCGGGGTGCTGCTCTACGAGCTCTTGACCCTGGAGCGCCTCTTCACCGGCCAGGGAGACACCGAGTCGCTGCTGGCCGAGCGCGCCGAGGTGCTCCCGCCGAGCGTGACGCACCCTGAGATCTCGCCCGAGATCGACGCGATCGTCCTGCGCGCCCTCGCCCCCGATCCCGCCGATCGCTACCAGGAGGCCGGCGCGCTGGCCGACGCCCTGCGACAGCTCGCCCGCGCCCACGAGGTCCACTTCGGCGCCAAGGAGCTCGCCGCTGAAGTCCTCAACCTCTCGACCTCCTCTTTCTAGCAGCCCCCCCTGTCTCCTCTCCTTCGAGCGCGGCTTCGATCGGGCGAGCTGCGCCGCGCGAAGCCCTGCGCGGGCCGAAGCCGAGCGCCAGCGGGAGGCTCGCTCAAGGCGAGCAGGGCGGGAGGGCGTGGGTGTAGTGGTAGGTGATCTGGGCGTCGGTGTAGCGGCTGTCGCGGCCGACGGGGCAGGCGTCGCGGACGGCGAGCCAGAGGGGCCAGTGGGCAGGGACGTCGGGGGTGTCGGCGGCGCGCAGGGCGCGGTCGAAGGGTTCGAGGCAGGGGGCGTGGCAGGCGGCGCAGGGCGATGGGGCGGGGGCGGTGGGCGGCGGCGGGGCGTCGAGGTCGGGGAGGATGAGGAGGGCGCGCAGGGCGATCCAGGGGCCGTGCTGGGGGTGGATGTTGAGGTGGCACGGGGAGAGGGCGGCGAAGCCGGCGGCGTCGGCGAGGCGCTGGAAGGGGAAGGCGGGGTCGGTGCGGTGGGCGAAGCGGATCAGGGCGGGGGTGTCGAGGGCGGCGGCGGCGTCCCGGACGGCCCGCTCGACGTAGCGGTCGAGGGGGTGGGGGTCGTCGCGCGGGGCCTGGGAGAAGGGGGCCCAGAGGCGGCGGGTGTTGCCGACGAGGAGGGCGAGCGCGCCGGGGCGCTCGGGGGCGATCAGGCGACGGGCGGCTTCGAAGCGATCGGCGTCGAAGGGGTGGATGAGGTCGAGGCCGGCGGGCGAGAGCGCGCGGATCAGGCGATCTGCGGCGGCCTGCCAGGGGGCCGGGGCGGGGATCTCGGCGGCGCCGGGGCGGGTGATTTTTTGATCAGGGCTGAATGGATTTCTACTGGTCATCTGGGTGGGGTCGTGGTAGAGGTGGAGGTGTAGCCCGAGAGCACCATAAGGCTTTGATAACGTTTGGGAAAGGAGGCCGTCATGGGGAGAGGAAGGTTTGTCTGGTTTGATCTGATGAGCACGGACGTGGAGGCGTCGAAGAGGTTCTACGCGTCGCTCTTCGGGTGGGAGATCAAGGGGGTGGACATGGGCGAGTTCACCTACAACATGGTGGAGGCCGGGGGCGCGGGCCTGGGGGGGATCATGCCGCTGGACGCCGCCCACGGGATGCCCTCGCACTGGATGGGGTACCTGGAGTGTGGGGACGTGGACGAGACCTCGCGGCGCGTCGAGGCGCTCGGCGGCAAGGTCTGCACGCCGGCGATGGACATCCCGAACGTGGGGCGCTTCTCGATCGTCAGCGATCCGCAGGGGGCCTTCTTCTCGCCTTTCGCTTCGAAGACCCCCGAGCAGTACGACGCGGCCCCTGAGCCTGGGCTGGGTCACGTGGGCTGGAGCGAGCTGATGACCAGCGACGACGAGGGGGCCAAGGCCTTCTACGGAGAGCTGCTGGGCTGGTCGGCCGAGGGGATGGACATCGGCGACATGGGGGTCTACCACCTCGTGTCGCAGGGCGGGTCGGCGCAGTTCGCCGGGATCATGAAGACGCCCGCGGGGGCCAACATGCCGACGGCGTGGCTCTACTACATCAACGTCGTGGACGCCGACGCGACGGCGGCGAGGGTCGCGGATCTGGGCGGCGCGCTCATCGTGGAGCCGATGACGATCCCTGGCGGCGGCAGGATCGCCGTCTTCACGGACTCGACCGGCGCGGCCATGGGCGTGCTGTCGCCCCCCGTCCAGATCTGATGACCTGATCCGTCTGGCGTCTCCTCGTCGATGGGGATAGGGTGTGTCCCTGTTCTCTGGGTCGAGGGGGCGCCATGATGGACGTGGGCACGGATCGACACTTCACCTGGCTCAAGGGCGTGGTGGCCACCATCTTCGTCCTCAACGTCCTGGACGGGGTCTTGACCGTCTTCTGGGTGTCCTCGGGGCTCGCCGAGGAGGCCAACCCGCTGATGGACGAGCTGCTCCACATGAGCCCCGCCCTCTTCATGATCGGCAAGCTCTCGCTCGTCGCGCTGGGCAGCGTCCTCTTGTGGCTCAACCGCAACCAGCCTGCCGCCGTCGTCGCCATCTTCTGCCTCTTCCTCGTCTATTATTGCCTGCTGCTCTACCACCTCGAGGCCTTCAACTTCCGAGTCCTGGACAGGCTCGTCGCGCTGCTCGCCTGACTGGCCCTGGAGGGCCCGCCGCATGTTCGACCGCCTGCTGGGCCTGGAGACCGAGTACGCCATCCGCTTCTCGCCCCGCGAGGGCGCCAGACACCCCGGCAACCGCGTCGTCTACGACGCCCTGGCCCAGGCCATCCGGCGCCAGGTGGCCTCCAGCCCCGGCGAGCGCGGCGACCTCACCCAGCAGTTCTTCACCGAGAACGGCGGCGCCTTCTGCTACGAGTCGCTCCCGCAGGCCCCCGATGGCGGCCTCATCGAAGGCGCCACCCCCGAGTGCCGAGGTCCCCGGCAGCTGCTCCTGTACCAGAAGGCCAACGACGCGATCCTGGAGCGCGCCATCCCCGAGGCCGAGCTTGAGATGGCCGCCAAGGGCCACCCCGGCTCCATTGGCGTCCTGAAGAATTGCCGCGACGCCGAGGGCAATGTCTACGGCGCCCAGGAGAACTACGAGGTCGAGATCGCCCGCGGCCTCGGGCTGTGGGTCTACCGCGCGGGCCTCATCGCGCTGCTGCCCCTCGTCGCGATCTGCGCCCTGACGATGTGGGCCTCGATGGCCGCGACGCTCGTCTTCTTGATCTGGATCTTCATCGGCGCGCTCATCGCCGAGAAGGCCAACCGCAAGGGCCAGGAGGCGCGCTTCCCCGACGGCTGGATGCCCGAGGCCCTGATCGGCCAGGCCAGCTACTGGCTCTCGCTCATCATCTGGTGGCCGGTGGTCGCGCCGATGGCCCTGCTGCTGCGCGCGGTGGCCTTCAGGCGCAGTCGCCGCTGCGCCGAGGCCTTCCTGATCTCGCGCCCCGTCATCACCGGCGCCGGGACGCTCGACGCGGGCGGCCACTTCGGGCTCTCCGAGAAGGGCCCCGCGATCTGCAACCGGATGCGGATGGGGGTGGCGCCGTCGGATCGCTCGATCTTCGACACCGGCAACCTGATGAAGCCCATGATGATGCTCTTCAGGCTGGACCTCGCCGGCTTCAAGGCGCTCTTGCGGCCTCGACAGCGCATGCAGATTGGCCTGTCGGACTCCAACGTCGCCCAGATCGCCGAGTACCTCAAGATCGGCGCCACCACCCTCGTCGTCGACATGGCCGAGGCCGGCTTCATCGACGACGCCCCCAGGCCTCGCCGCCCCATCGAGGCCCTCCACGCGCTGGCCGCCGATCCCACCCTGCGCGCCCGCGTCGAGATCCGCGGCGCGTCGCCCATGACCGCCCTCGAGATCCAGCAATGGTACTGCGCCGCCGCCCGCCGCTGGGTCGCGCAGGCCGGCGCCCTGTCGATGGAGGGCCTGGAGCTCGTCCAGCTCTGGCAGGAGGCGCTCGACGCCCTGGCCGACGACCCCGGCCAGATGGTCGGGCGCCTGGACTGGATCACCAAGCGCTACCTCATCGAGGCCTGCGCCGAGGAGGAGCCCGTGGCCGTCCAGCGCAAGATCGCGCTGCGCTACCACGAGCTCGGCCAGGGCTACCTCGCCCGGCTGGAGGCCGCCGGGACCGCTCCGATCCTGATCGAGGCCGAGGCCATCGAGGAGGCCACCCGCCAACCCCCGGACGACACCCCCGCGCGCTGGAGGGGCCGCGTGATCCGCGATCACGCCCGAAGCGACGAGCCCATCGTCGTCTCGTGGGGCTCGGTGCGCGTCGGCGGGGTCGTGTCCGGCAAGGTCATCCAGCTCTCGGACTACAAGCCCGGCGGCTCCAAACCCTGACAACACCCTGATCGTGCTGAACACGGTCGACGGCGGCGTACAACAAAACTGTTGTACAACAGTTTTGTTGTACGCCGCCGCGAAGCGCGTCAGGCCAGCAGCCGGAGAGGCGATTTGGCTGTCATTACGGGCACATCGAGGACGACAACGAGGTCAATGAGGCTTCGCGTGGGGCGGCGCGTCGGCGATCAGTCCCAGTCGAGGACGACCTTGCCGGAGTTGCCCGAGCGCATCAGGTCGAAGGCGGTCTGGAAGTCGTCGACGGGGAAGTGGTGGGTCAACAGCGGGGTCATGTTCAGGCCGCTCTGGAGCATCGAGGCCATCTTGTACCAGGTCTCGAACATCTCCCGGCCGTAAATCCCCTTGAGGATCAAGCCCTTGAAGATGATCTGGTTCCAGTCCACCTCCGAGGGCTTCGGCGGGATGCCCAGCAAGGCGATCCGCCCGCCGTGGTTCATCGTCCTCATCATGTCCTGGATGGCCACCGGGCTTCCGGACATCTCCAGCCCCACGTCGAAGCCCTCCTTCATGCCCAGATCGGCCATGACCGACTCCAGGGAGGTGTCCTTGACGTTGACGGCCACCGTCGCGCCCATCTGGCGGGCCAGCTCCAGCCTGTACTCGTTCATGTCGGTGACCACGACGAAGCGCGCCCCGACGAAGCGCGCGATCGCCGCCGCCATGCACCCGATCGGCCCCGCCCCCGTGATCAGCACGTCCTCGCCGACCAGATCAAAGGACAGCGCCGTGTGAACGGCGTTGCCCAGCGGGTCGAGGATCGAGGCCCAGCTGTCCGGGATGTTGTCGGGCAGCGGGAAGGTGTTCGAAGCCGGGATGCTGAGGTACTCGGCGAAGCACCCGGCCCGGTTGACGCCGACGCCGACGGTGTTGCGGCACAAGTGCCGCCGCCCCGCCCGGCAGTTGCGGCAGTACCCGCACGTCAAATGCCCCTCGCCCGAGATCCGCTGCCCGACGCTCAGGCCGCGCACCGCGCTGCCCATCTCGGCCACCTCGCCGACGAACTCGTGGCCGATGGTCATCGGCACCGGGATCGTCTTCTGCGACCACGCGTCCCAGTTGTAGAGGTGGACGTCCGTGCCGCAGATCGAGGTCTTGCGGATCTTGACCAGCACGTCGTTGGGGCCGATCTCCGGCACCGGCTGATCCTCCATCCAGAGCCCGACCTCGGCCTTCTTCTTGACCAGCGCTTTCATCGTCTCTCCCCCGTGATGACGCCAAGCTCCCGGCCCACCTCGCCGAAGGCCGCGATGGCGCGATCGATGTGAATGTCGTCGTGTGCGGCCGACACCTGCACCCTGATCCGCGCCTGCCCCTTGGGCACGACCGGAAAAGAGAAGCCGATGACGTAGATGCCGTGCTCCAGCAGCTTGTCGGCCATCGTCGAGGCCAGCCGCGCGTCCCCCAGCATCACCGGGACGATCGGGTGCTCGCCCGGCACCAGGTCAAAGCCCAGCGCCTCCATCCCGGCCCGGAAGCGCGCGCTGTTGCGCCGCAGCTTCTGCCGCAAGCCATCGTCGCCCTCCAGAAGCTCAAGCACCTTGAGCGAGGTCGCCGCGATGACCGGCGCCAGCGTGTTGCTGAAGAGGTAGGGCCGCGATCGCTGGCGCAGCCACGCCACGATGGGCGCGCGCCCCGCCGTGTAACCCCCCGAGGCGCCGCCGAGCGCCTTGCCCAGCGTGCCCGTGATGATGTCCACCCGTCCCATCACGCCGCAGCGCTCGGGCGTCCCGCGGCCCCGCTCGCCGATGAAGCCCACCGCGTGCGAGTCGTCGACCATGACCATCGCCCCGTAGCGGTCGGCCAGATCGCAGATCCCGGACAGGTTCGCGATCGTCCCGTCCATCGAGAAGACGCCGTCGGTGGCGATGAGCTTGAAGCGGCAGTCCGCCGCCTCGATCAGCCTCGCCTCCAGGTCCGCCATGTCGTTGTTGAGGTAGCGCAGCCGGCGCGCCTTGCAGAGCCGGACGCCGTCGATGATGCTGGCGTGGTTGAGCTGATCGGAGATGATCGCGTCCTGTTCGTCCAGCAGGGTCTCGAAGAGGCCCGTGATGGCGTCGAAGCAGGACGAGTACAGGATCGTGTCCTCGACCCCCAGAAAGCGGCTCAGGCTCGCCTCCAGCGCCTTGTGGGCCGTCTGGGTGCCGCAGATGAAGCGCACCGAGGACATCCCATAGCCGAACTCGTCCAGCGCCTCGTGGGCCGCCGCGACGACGTCCGGGTGGCTGGCCAGCCCCAGGTCGTTGTTGGCGCAGAAGTTGATGACCTCCTGGCCCCCGACCACGCCGATGGCGGCCCGCTGGGGGGTGGAGATGATGCGCTCGTTCTTGGTGAGGCCGGCTTCGCGGACCTCTGCGAGCTGCGCGTCCATGTGATTGAGGAAGGTCTGATCCACAGGGGGCCTCACTGTCTGAAGGGTCCGCCGCGCGTCGCCTCGCGACCGCGACCGTGATAACACAGCCCCTCGATTCGAAGGTAGGATCTTCCGAGGGTGCCGATGGCCTGAGATCGGCGGGCGATCTGCTCTGCGCGTTGAGGTCAGCGCAGCTCGATGAAGTGGGCCTTGACGCGGCAGGCGAGGCCGGCGCTCTCGAACCACGCCCAGAAGGAAGACGCCAGGGGCGGCGCGGGCCAAGGCGGGCTGGCAGGGCGCGGCGGGCTGCTCGCCGGTGGCGACGAGGGCAGGGGGAGGGGAGGCGTCCGGCCCGTCAGGCTCGATCTCCAAGGGCGTCGATGTCGGCGTCGACGTCTGCGTCGGCGTCGAGGGTGGCCGACGAGGGCGGGACATCGCAGCCGAGCAGGAGCAGGTGGGCGGCGCTCAGGATGGCGCTCGTTCGGTGCACGGTCGGCTCCTTGGCGGCGCAGTCTTCTTGACGCTTTGATCAGGTCGTCGATATGTTGGGAGGCGGGTTCGAGTCAAGTTCGATCAGGGCCGATCCCGTCGCGCTTCGTGCCCGCGTGTCTTCGGCGCGGCGCGCTTGCCGGGCGCGTCGATCTGGGAGCCTCCATCGATGTCCGTCACTCGAATGATGCCCGAGCTCCAGCCCCACCGCGGGGAGCCGCTCGAAGACGCCTGCCGGCGACTCGCCGAAGAGTGCCGTCGCCTGGGCTTGAGCGTCCACGAGCCGGAGTTGGCCAACGCGCAGTCCGAGATGCGGGATCTGGTGCGCTACTTCCACGTCGCCGGGCCGTCGTTTGATCCGGGGGGCTATTGCATGGTGTTCGTGTCCACGTCGCCGTGGGGGCACGAAGACGCGGTGCGATTCCTGAATACCTACCTGGGTTTGCTGCTGGACACGTCGCTGCGCGCGCAGATCGGTCGGCCCGTGTTCGACTTCCGCAGCCCCTACCCGCTGCACCCGATGCTGGGCTACGTCTTCCGGGACTGGCCGGCGGGGAGGCTGGAGGCGGCGGCTCTGGCGCAGATGAGCGAGGAGCCGCTGGACGAGGACAGCGCCAGCGCGCTGGCGCTGGAGGGTCGAGAGCTGGTCGAGCGCCACCTGGGGGTCCGGCTGGAGCTGGACTCGCTCGAGACGATCGGGGTGCTCAACGATCTGATCCTGGGTGAGCTGCGTACCTGTGCGGACCCGGCGCTGGCGCTGCAGGTGGAGGATTATCGCCCTCAGGGGATCCTGTCGATGCTCGGGGCGGTGCTCGGGGAGCTGATCCGGCGCGCGCACCCGGAGAGGGTGCGCTGGGTCTCGCCGCCGGAGTCGCTGGGGGGCAACCACCCGGTGCTGGAGATGACCTTGTCGCGGGGCGATCAGGACGAGGTCTGCTACATCTTCCCGGTCGACAGGCTCTACCATTGCTATCAGGAGGGTCAGGACAGGGATCTGCGGACCTATTACGACGTCGTGATCGCCCAGACGCTGCTCAACGAGCAGGAGGGGCCGGAGCTGACGGGCCAGTTCGAGGACGTGGCCGAGCAGGTCTTCCCCGTGCTCAAGCCGATGGACTGGAACGCCCGGATGGACATCGAGAGCGTGGAGCTGGTGCCGGACGGCCCTTACGGGACGCCGCTGGCGGTCGTGGCGGTCGATCACCCGCAGCGGATCGCCTTTCTGGTGCGCGAGCGCCTGAAGACCTGGGGGGTGGGCTACGAGTCGCTGATGGGGCGCGCGTGCGCCAACCTGGCCCGCCGCTCGATGAACATGGCCGCGCACCTGGAGGAGCTGGAGGTCAACGTCGAGCTGCAGGTCTTCCGGCTCTCGTTCGACGATTACTTCAACGCCTCGCGGGCGCTGCTGACCGACGCGCTCTACCGGGCCGCGCGGCAGGTGATGCCGCAGGCCGAGGTCTACTTGCTGGCGGTGCCCAACCGGGATCACCTGCTGCTGTCTGCGGTGCAGGGCCGCGAGCAGTTCGATCAGTTCCAGGGGATCGTGCGCTGGTTCCACGAGCGCCAGCCTGCGCCCTTGTCGTCCGTGTGTTTCCTGCTCAACGAGGAAGGCGTCGAGGGGGTCGAGGCGTTTGAAGGATAGCGGTGTCGCTCACGAGCGCCTGAAGGTGGGCGCGGGGCTTGTCGTGTGGAGAGCGCATGTCTGAGAGTTTCTGTCCCCGGTGCGGCCGGAAGATGACCTTCGGCAATGTCTGCGCGACGTGCGCGGGCGCGGCTCTGGGCAACGACGAAGACATGATCGGGCAGCGCATCGGCAACGTGCGCATCGAGTCCAAGATCGCCACCGGCGGCATGGCCGTGGTCTACCTGGGCCGCCAGGAGCTGACCGGGCGCAAGGTGGCCGTCAAGGTGCTGCGGCCCGAGCGGCAGGTGTCCTATCGGGATCGCGAGTACTTCGTGCGCGAGGCCCAGGCCCTCGGCGAGCTGCGCCACCCCCACCTCGTCGAGCTCTACTCGGCGGGCATGACCGCAGACGGCCGCCATTTCATGATCCTTGAGTTTGTCCCTGGCCGGACGCTGCGCCAGATGGTCGAGGAGGACGGGGCGCTGGATCCGCTGCGCTGCGTGCGCCTCTTCAGGCAGCTGATGCTGGCGCTGGAGGCGGTCCACGCCACCGGCATCATCCACCGCGATCTCAAGCCCGACAACCTCCTGATCGAGCCGCTTGAGAGCGGCAAGGAGCGGCTGCGGCTGGCCGATCTGGGGCTGGTCAAGTTCACCGAGCGGCGCATGAGGCCCCTGACCGGCCACGGGATGACCGTCGGGACGCCCTGCTACATGGCCCCCGAGCAGGTCCGGGGCGAGAAGCTCGACGCCCGCAGCGACCTCTACACCGCGGGCGTGTTGATGTTCGAGGCGCTGACGAGCTACCTGCCCTACCCCGAGGAGAAGAGCGTCGACGGCCTGCTCGATCACATCCTGGAGACGCAGCCGGCCAAGCTGACCCGCGCCAACCCTCGCTTCTCGCGCACCCCCAGCATCCAGCGCCTGCTCGATCGGCTGATGGCCAAGGATCGCGGGGACCGCCCCGAGAGCGCCCGCGAGGTCATCGACGAGATCGATGAGATCCTCAAGACCGACCTCAAGGGTGAGGTCGCCGCCGCGTGGCAGGCGCACGAGGCCCAGGACGATGAGGAGGCCGCGGAGGCCCCCTCGACCCCCGAGGGGTCCATCGAGGGGATCCTGCTCGTCTTTCGGACCCTGGAGGCCGGCTCCCAGCGGGAGGTGCCGCCGCCGCCGAAGCTCCTCAAGCACCTGCGCAACTTCCTGGACCGGGGCGGGATCTGCTGCGCACACCGCGAGGGCGCCACGGCCACCTTCGGCCTGATCTTGAGCCAGGAGGCCCTGGCGGTCACCGCCGGGCTGCCGAAGATCGTCGAGGCCGCCAGCGCCACCTTCGACGCCTACGAGATCGGCGCCGGGGTGGCCTTCGGGGCCTTCAACATCGACGAGAACGGCCACCCCGTCTCTGGCCCGGCCTTGCGTCAGGCCAGGCGCCTGGCCGCCAACGCGCGCGCCGGGCAGGTGCTCATCCCCAGAGACAAGGCCGGCGCCCTCGGGATCGTCGATCCTGCCGCTGAATCTCCCCCCGAAGAGTGAGGTAGAGCCGTGCGCATCAAGATGCCCCCCTCACCGGGCGCCCAGGTGGCGCTCTGGATCGCGCTGCTGGCCTCTGTGGCCTGGAGCGGCGCCGCTCAAGCGGCCGGGATCGCGTGGCGCGTCGACGCGCCCCTTGAGCAGGCCCTCAAGGAGGCCAGGGCCCGCGACGCCGTCGTCATGGTCGACGTCTACGCCGACTGGTGCGGCCCCTGCCAGCGCTACGACAAGGAGGTCTTCGCCCTGGACGACGTCAACAAGGCCGTCGCCGGCGCCATCCCCGTCAAGATCAACGCCGAGAAGGGCGAAGGGCCCTCGATCGTCGAGCGCTACCACGTCGTCGGCTACCCCACCATCCTCTTCCTCAACGCGCGCGGCCAGGAGATCGACCGCATCTTCGGCTATCTGGAGCCGGAGGACTTCAAGAAGAAGGCCGGCGACTTCATCGCCGGTCGGCAGACCATCACCGATCTCCAGAAGAAGCTGGCCGCCGCGCCCGGCGACCACGCGCTGCGCTTCGAGGTCGGCGAGCGCCTCGTCATCCGGGGCGACCTCAAGGCCGCGCTGCCGCTGCTGGCCCCCATCTTCGACCACGACAAGGTCAACGCCCACGGCTTCGCGCCGAAGATCCACCACTTGCTGGGTAAGTACGCCTACTTACGAGGCAAGAAGGACTACGCCCTTGCCACCCTCCACCTGAGCGCGATCATCGATCGCTACCCCGACAGCCCCGAGGCCAAGGGCGCCCCCTACGATCTGGCCACGGCCTGGCACGGGGCCGGCGAGGCCGCCAAGGCCATGGAGACCTTCGAGCGCTGGATCGCCGCCGAGGCCGGCTCGGCGGGGCGCTACAACGCCGTGGCCTGGTTCTGCTTCCAGAAGGACTTCGAACTCGACCAGGGGATCGCGATCGCGAAGCGGGGCCTGGCCGTCGACCCGAAGGCCTCCTTTCTGTGGGACACGCTGGCCGAGCTGCACCACAAGCGCGGCCAGAAGGCCGAGGCCGTCTCGGCGATCAAGGAGGCCATCAAGCTCGATCCCGGCGACAAGTACTACAAAGAACAGCTCGACAAGTTCAGCCGGTAGACCCCCATGGCGCCAACAGTGACCGACGACATGGTCTGGGTGCCGGAGCTGGAGATGGCCCTGGAGTTCCAGGGCACCTGGGCCACCCAGGTGCTCCCGCCGCCGCCCTTCACGCTGATGCGCGCCCAGTGCCGCGACGCGCCGATCGAGATGGAGGTCTACGCGCTGGACCCGGAGGAGTTCCGGCACGTGGACTCGGTCGGCCGCGATCTGGTCCACAGCCGCCTCGCCGAGGTCTCGGCCGAGCGCTACACCTCGACGCCCCGCGGCGTCGACGTCAACGCCGCGGGCGTCGAGCAGGGCAGGGCGGTCGAGATCGCGGCCTTCGTGACCCGCGACAACGACGTCTATTACGTCATGGCCTTCAGCGCGCCGCCCGGCGTCCTCGAAGAGCAGCTCTGGCGCGTCGAGGGCATGGCCGCCTCGGCGACCTACGGCCACCACGCCAGCTTCGGCACCGGGCTCAAGGGGCTGGTCAACCTCGTCGGCGCCCAGCTCGCCGAGCCCCGCGTCGTCATGGGGCAGTCCAGAGCGCAGCTCGGGCCGCGCAAGGGGCCACCGCCCCTGCCGCCGCCCATTCCGCCGACCCCCATCCCGCCGCTCCCCAAGGTCGTCGTCGACCCCGCGCTGCTCGAACCCCAACCTCCTGCGCGCCGCCCAAACGCCACCCCGCTGGGCTCCGAAGACCTCCTGAGCGACTTCGACGCGCAGCTCCAGGCCTCCGCTCCTGATCCGGGCTGGCCCGCCTCGGGTGATCCTCGACCGGGCGACCCCTCGCCGGGCGCCATCAAGCCGGGCCAGCCCGGCTTCGCCGCGCTCAAGTTCGCCCCGCGCGCCGAAGCGGGCGTCGAGCCGCCCGCCAGAGATCCGTCGCGGGTGCGCTCGGTGGCCGACCGGGACGAGCTGGCGGAGTTCGAAGCGCGCCTCCAGGAGAGCCTGGGCAAGCCCGCGCCGCTCCCTGTCGAGGGCCCCAGATGGCCGGCGCCCTGGGAGGCGCTGCCCTCGGTCCGCCCCCAGCACGGGCTCGCCCCGCGCACGAGGGCGCCGCTGGCGCTGACCGCCGTGGCCCAGCGCGAGCGCCGCGTTCAGGAGATCGTCGACTTCGCCGAGTCGCTGCCTGCGCAGGTGGGCTTTCACGCCGAGAAGATCTTCGGGGTCGGCGAGCACCTCTCCCACCGGGAGGATGAGCCCTTCGGCGTGATGGGGCTCGATCGCCTCCCCATCGCCCTTGAGGCGGTGCTCCAGGCCCGCCAGGGCGACCTGAACTTTCAAGAGCACCTCGATGTGGACGCGCCCCGGCGGGCCTGGAGCCGCCTCGGCCGGCAGGCGCCCGAGGGCAGCGCGGTGCTGCTCGACGAGGTCCTGGTGGCGATGTCCCGCGACGACGATGACACGGCGGCCGACATGATGGGCTGGCGGCTCGGCTGGCGCCAGGTCCAGTCGCGCCTGCCCGCCTTCGGCCTTCACCGCCACTCGATCTTGATCCCGAGCAGGGCCAGGATGCTCGCCATGACCGATCTGGAGGGGCCGCTGGAGGGCATGGACCTCCAGGCGCGCGTCGACCTGTGGCGCCAGCTCTCCGAGGACGAGCGCCGTCAGGTCATCGGGCAGCTCCACGTCCAGCACCTCGAGACGCCGCTGGACCGGATCGCGGAGGCCTTCCTGGGCGCGGCGCAGGACCGATCGATCCCGTGGGCGCTCAAGGCCCAGTGGGCGCTGGCGCTGGGGCCGAGGGGCTGCGCCCGCGAATACGCCGGGCTGATGGCGGCCCTGATGCGCGGCGAGGTGCTCGGCCCCCCCCACCAGGACAAGGCGCTGGGGCTCTTCAAGCCCTGCGTCGGGGATCACCTCTCGGGGCTGGTCCCTGGCGTCGATCTGGGGGTGGGCAAGCTCGGGCAGACCTTCGGGGCGCTGTGCGGCGCCGGCGTGCTGCTCAAGATGCGAGGCTCCGAGGTGGCCATCTGCGTGCTGGCCAAGCAGATCCAGACCGAGGATCACGCGGCCCTGGCCGAAGAGCTGCGCGTGCTCAGCGCTCGCCTCTACATGGTCATCTCCGACTGAGGGCCAGCCTCAACAAGGCCACCCCTGAGGCGAGGCCGCTCGACAAAAATCCCCCCGCGAGCGCGGCCACCTCGAAGGCGAGGCCGCCGCGCTGGCGATGTTCTGTTGTATCTGTTTGATTTTAAAGTATTTTCGGCGTGATTGAGCCCTGGGTCGCGTTGCCCGTAGGGTCACTCGCCGCCCATCATCATGCCGTCGGGGAAGATCTCGCCCTGGGCGCCGGCTGCGCCATTGAGGGCGCCGCCGAAGCCGCCCGTGCCGCCCTCGCCTGGGGTGATCTCGCAGCGCTCGGGGGGCGTTTCGAAGGGCGTGTTGGCGTAGATGCCGAAGCTGAGGCCGCCGCCGCCGCCGCCGCCGGTGCCGCCGGCGCC
>SXGS01552428.1_pt1 | contig 59088 bp, 43 predicted proteins | sample 3174681 | NCBI WGS metagenome assembly SXGS01 (sample SAMN11356861, study PRJNA531348) | freshwater metagenome | isolation source: freshwater sample F1-80 | place: China: Fuxian Lake, Yuxi | collected 2017-12-25
ACCCGCTCGGCTGCACCGGCGCCAAGCTCACCGCGTCGATCCTGCGCGAAATGCGGCGGCGCGGATCGCGCTACGGCATGGTGACCATGTGCATCGGCGGCGGACAGGGCGCGGCGGGCGTGCTCGAATCGATGTGATCACGCCAACGCCGCGGTTTCTGTGGACGCTCGCCGGCGCGGTGGGCGCGGTGCTCGCTTGGTCCGGCGTCGGCCCGTACGACCGGTTCACGTGGGTGCTCGAGGTGATGCCCGCGCTGATCGCCTTTCCGATTCTGGTGTTCACCTGGCGCCGGTTTCCATTGACCCGAACGGTCTACGTGCTGATCGCGATCCACGCCGCGATCCTGATGGTAGGCGGCAAGTACACGTACGCCAAGGTGCCGCTGTTCGATTGGATTCGCGACCTCACCGGCGGCGCCCGCAACAGCTACGACGGAGTCGGCCACTTCGCCCAGGGGTTCGTGCCCGCGATGGTGGCGCGCGAAATTCTGCTGCGAACCACGCCGCTGCGGCGAGGGAAGATGCTGACGTTCCTGGTCTTCAGCGTGTGCGTGGGTCTGAGCGCGGTGTACGAGTTCGTGGAGTGGGGGGCCGCCTACCTGACCGGCGAGGCGGCGAACGACTTTCTCGGCACGCAAGGCGATCCGTGGGACACGCAGAAGGACATGGCGCTCTGTTCGATCGGCGCGGTGGTTGCGTTGGCGCTGCTAAGCCGGCGTCACGACCGGGAACTCGGCGGCTGACCTCAGTCCTCGGGTTCGCGGCTGGCCAGTTCGGCTTCGATGTCCTCGATGGCAGGCAGGCTGCCTTGGAACTCGGCGGGTAGCCTTTCCAGATGGCGAAACTCGGCGATCCCCATCGGCGCCGACGTACCGCGCAGGGCGTACTCCACCACGAGCCGCTTCTTCGTTTTGCACAGGATCAGACCGATACTGGGCTGATCGGATGGATGCCGGAGGAGATCGTCGACCGCGGCGAGGTAGAAGTTCATCTTGCCGGCGTGCTCGGGGACGAAGGGTCCACCCTTCAAATCCAGGACGACGAAACAGCGGAGCTTCAAGTGGTAGAACAGCAGGTCGAGCCGGTACTCCTCGCCCGCCACTTCGATCGGGTACTGGCTTCCTACGAACGCGAATCCAACGCCGAGCTCCAGAAGGAACTTGCGGATGTGGTCGACGAGTCCAGTTTCCAGTTCGCGCTCGCGGGCGTCGTGGGACAGGGTGAGGAAGTCGAAGTTGTAGGGATCCTTCAGGAGTTGCCGCGCCAGATCGGACTGAGGTTCGGGGAGGGTGCGGTCGAAGTTGGTGATCGCCTTCCCCTGACGGCGATGGAGTCCGGCCTCGATCTGGATCGCGAGAGTGTTCCGGCTCCAGCCATTGTCGATAGCGGCTCGCGCGTACCAGAGGCGTTCTCCGGGTTCCTTGATTCTGTCGAGCATAACGCAGTTGTGGAACCACGGTAATTTTGCAGCAAGCTGCTGCAAAATCGATTTGTCGGGCCACGCCTCGGCAAACGCCTTCATGTAGCCGAGGTTTCTGGCCGACAAACCCTTCATCTCAGGGAATTGGGCCGCCAAGTCGCGAGCGAGGCGGGGAATGACGCCCCTGCCCCACCCTTCCTCCCGCTGCCGCGCGAGAATCTCCCTGCCGATGCCCCAATAGAGCAGCACCAGTTCCTGGTTGACCGCCGCCGCGGCGCAGGTCTGCGCCGAGCGAATCCGCTCCTTGATCGACGCAAGGAGCGAGGCGTATGTTTGCGCGCTCGCTTCTCGAATTTCCATGGCGGAACATCCGCGCCTGGCGGGACTCCGTCAGAGTCGAACTGACCGGCGCCCGAAAACGAACGCCCAGCGGTTTTGAAGACCGTGCCCACCACCGGATGAAATGGAGTCCCACTGGCGATGTTACCATCGCCCGCCGCGATCAGATCGCGCCGATCGAGATGGTCCGCTCGACAGGGCCGGCGCGAATATGGAACACGTTCGAGCCGGGCGACGGACCCATCCGGACGGTCACCTGCCACATGCCCGGGTAGATCCGGTTGACGCTTGCCGCCGAGACCACGCTGCCGCCTCCCGATTCCACCGATGCTTCCGGCGCCAGATCCAGCACCGCCGACGCGCTCGAGTCGCCTAACCGGACATAGAGCGAATACGTCCGGCCCACTCGCGGCGTGTCACTGAAGCCCTCGAGGATGGTCATCGAAACCGGCTTGCCGTCCTTGACTCCATGCCAGTAGGGAACCCGGACATCGATGCCGCTGAACGTCCCCCGCACCGTCACGAAGCCCGAGTATTCGCCCGGCGCGAGTCCAGCCGCGATCCATCGCAACTCGACCCTTTTCGTCTCGCCGGGGTTGAGTGCGATCGTGGATTCCGAGAACGACGGAGCGGAGTTGCCGGACACCGGATCGAGAATGAGCGCGAACGAATCCGCTTCACCGCCGACGTTGGTCAGCGACAGCAAATGGCCGGCGTCGACCGAACCAGTCCCCGCGCCGAAGTGCAGCGACACAGGCGACGCCGCCACGGTGGCTCTCACCGCCGCGTCGAAGTTCAGCAATCCCGCGCCGCCGTCGCGCAACCCGGCGGGATACGCGGCCGCGGTGTTGATCACCAGCGAACGGATCTGGGCCGCGGTCAGCTTCGGTCTTGCCGATTTCACGGCGGCGGCGGCCCCGGCGACCAAGGGCGCCGAAAAGCTGGTGCCGCTCGTTACGCGATATCCGTTCTTGCTGAATAACTCGCCCTGAGCGGCCAACGATTGCGCCGCGGTGTAAAAGCTGGTTCCGGGCGCGACCAGATCCGGCTTGATCAGATCGGCGACACTCGGACCGCGGGCGGAGAATCCCGCCATCCGCGTGGGGTCGGAAGGAAACGTGAGCCCGGAGAACCGGATCTCGATGCTCGCGCCCGGTTGGTCCGCCAGAATCCGTTTCAGCCGCAGCCCGTCTTCATTGGAGATCATCATGCCCGGCAGCGAAGCCGCCCCGGTGTCCATTCCCCCGGCCGGCCGGTCGTCCGTGTAAACGACGACAGCCGTGGCGCCCGCCCGCCGCGCGTTCTCGAACTTGTCCTCGAAGAAGCACGTTCCGCGCAGGATCAGGGCGACCCTGCCGGCGATCGAACCGGCCGGCAGCGCCGAGCATGCCAAACCGTCGTTGCCCAACGACGTCACGTCCAACAGCGCGCCGCTCAATGGCGCCTCGGGAACCACCGTCCCGGGCTGTCCGCGATAACTCTCTCCGTTGACCGAAATACCGCCGCCGAGCGTTCGAGCGTTGTTCGAAGAGCCCACCACGATCGCCGCCGGGGAGCCACTGGCCAGCGTTGAGAGGCTCCCGGGGGCCGGTCCGTCGTTGCCCGCGGCTACCACCACCACCACGCCGGCGTCGGCGGCCCGTTGCACGGCGCGAACCATGGCATCGCTGGCGGGATCGCCCGCGGGCACCGATCCAAGGCTGAGGTTGATCACGTCCATGCCATCCGTCACGGCGTCCTCAATCGCGCGTAGGATCGTCGAAATCGGGGCTCCGGAGTTCGGCGTATCCGGGAAAACCTTGTAGTTCCCGAGAAACGCCCGCGGCGCGACGCCGGAAATCTGGCCGAACGGCGCCGCGTGCGGTTTGCCGGCCGCCGCCATCGCGACCGCCGTGCCGTGTCCGCCGTAGTCGGCCGGAGTCTGCGCGGAATAGGATCGCGCCACGATCACCTTGGAACTCGTGCCCGCCAAATCCGAATCGCGCGTGCCACGCGGAAATCCCTGGGGAGCGGCCAGCGTGTCGTCGCGCAGACCGGGATGATCCTGATCGATTCCGCTATCGACGATCGCGATCTTCATCCCGGCTCCGGCGTTGGCGAATCCGCCCAATGCGGTCCAAGCTTCCGGCGCATGAATCAGCGGGATCGCCGCGTCCAGCGCCCGGCGCACCATGTAGACCGGATAGACGCGCCGCACGCCAGGCAGCGATTCGAGCGCCGCGCGCCCGCCGGGACTGCGGACCGCGTACGCGTTGAGCAGCACGTCGTAGGTGTCGAGCACCGCCGCGCCACGATCCTCCATCGAGCGCCGCAGGGCGAGCTTGCCCGGCGAGGGCGCCCGCTTAGAGAGGCTCCGGGAGACGGCCGCCGGAGTCTCGTCCATCTCGACGATAAACTCGTCCTCGACGATCTGCGCCGAAAGCGCGGCGGACAAAAGAAACGCCGCGAAAAACCGGTCAGCGAACCGGAATATTGGAGGTCTTGGAGACGATGCCATTGGTTGTAATCACCACCGGCTGGACGCCCACGGGGGAATCGGCCGGAATCCGCACGTTGATCTGATAGAGTCCGACATTGCCTGGAGCAAGGCCGCTGAACAAGACTTCGGCGGGACGCGAGCCGATCGTCACTTCTGGTAACACGCGGGTGGGCCGCAATGTATCGGTGGGAGTGGGCTCGCCGGTCGCGGGCGCATTGTCGACCGGTCCTAGACCGTTCACGTAAAGCTGTACCAATCCGCCCCGCTGCGCCGCGTTGTCCGGAGAGACCAGCAGGAAGCCGCTATCGAGCGCCCCCGCCAGCAGGCGGCCGCTGGACGGATCGGTGTATTCGAACGCGGCGGGCGAATAGTCGTTGAGCGGGACCGTGTAGAGGTCGCTCTGCACGTTACCGATGCTCACCTTCACGATCGCCGAGTTGAGCCCCTGCAATTCCCAGGGAACCTGCACGTTGATCTGGCCATCGCTCACGAAGTAGATCTTGCCGGACGCGCTGATGCGGCGCTCCGGAACGTCGAAGCTGACGCTCACGCCCGCCAGACCGGTGGGCAGCCATGCCGTGGACGCAACGCGCAGCGAATCGGCCAGATCGCGCCCGAAGATCGACGCGAAGGAGCCGGGAGCGACGCCCCGGCCCACCTGACCGCTGGCCGCGTTCGTCACGCCGTCGGTGCGAATCGTGGGCTGCAAGCGGCCGAAGCCGGAGAAAAACAGGTCCGTGTTGCCAATGGAAGCGGCGAACTCCTGCGGCCCGAGTCTCGGGCCCGCGATCACGGTGGCATCCGAGATGCCCAGATTGTCGGTGCGCGGAAACGCGGTATCGATGCGGCCGTCGCCGAGCGTGGCGCGATAGCGGACCGTCGCGTTGGAGACCGGGGCGCCATACTTGTCCACCGCCTTGAACGCGATGCGGAACCTCGAGTTCACCTGCGCGACGAAATCGAAGCCGCGCAGCGGAATCAGGTTGTCCACCACGTTGTCGCCCACGATGTAGAGGTACGGAATGCGGATCGGAACCGCGCCGCCCGAGATCACCACGTCGCCCTCGTACACGCCCGCGGAGGGACGTCCTCCGCTCAGCGAAAACGAAAGCTGCCGCGACCCGCGCCCGGGTACGGTGAAGCCAGACTGATCCACCGCCACTCGAGCCGTTTCCGTGAACCGGGGCTGGACCTCGACGCGCAGGTTCAATTGCGCCGCGCCGTGGTTGTTGATCCGCACCCCGGCCGACGGCAGCGCGCGCGCGGGATCGATGTAGCCGAACGAGAGAGTGGCGGGTTCGGCGGTGACATCCACTCGCGTCACATTCGCGGCGTCGATCTTTCCAGCTCCCACGGCGCGGACGCTCGCGCGCACCAACTTGTCGTTATTGTCGAAGTCGTCGATCGCGGCCACCGCGGTGTTCACCACCGCCGACTTCACCTGCGCCGCCGTCGCGGCGCGGAAACGCTGCTTGAACAGGGCCGCCGCGCCCGCCGCTATCGGGGCCGCGAAACTGGTGCCCTGCGCCGCGACGAAGCCATCCGCCGAGTACATGTCGCCGTTGGGATCGAAGCTCTGTGTGGCCATGTAAATCGCTTGACCGGGCGCGACCACTTCGGGCTTGATATTGCCGCCGCCGATCCCCGGTCCGTACGAACTGAAGAAGGCGACGATGTCCGGATCGAACGGGGCCGCGACGGTGGACGGATCCATCGCCGCGACCGCGCCGGCGTTGCTCTCGAGGTAGTCGCGGAGCGCCTTGCCGTTCGCGCCGCCGATCATCGCCGCGGGGATGCCGGTCTCCTTGAGGCCTGTCATCGGGAACAGCGCGTTGGCATTCTCCGGCCGCTGCACGATCACGCCGGCCGCGCCCGCCTTCTGCGCGTTGTTGACCTTGGTGGAAAACGCGCAGCCGCCCTGCTCGACGATCGCGATGGTTCCGGAGAGCGAGCCGTTCGACAACGGCGAGCACGCGCGCGCGTCCTCGCCTTGCGCCGCGCGCACATCGCGCAAAGGCGCGGTCAGCGGAACGGCGGGACGCGGACCGTCGCCGAACAACGCGAAGATCTGGGACAACGGCGGCGCGGCGCCCGTCACACGGATCGCGGAGAAGTAACGCTGCGAGTTGGTGGAAGCGCCCACCGTCAGCGCGCTCTCCACCGTGCCGGGCGTGTGGACGGAGTTGTAGGAAGGCGCGAACAGCCCGATGTCGCCATCGTTGCCGGCCGCGACCACGACGGTCATGCCCGCGCGGGTGGCCTGCTCCACCGCGTCCGCCCACGGATCGCAGGGGCGGTTGTTGGGCAGGTCGCACACCGTGCCACGATCGGCGGGGGACCAGACGGCGGGCCTGCCCAGCGAAAGCACCGCGATGTCCATGCCATCGCGGACCGCGTCGTCCAAGGCGCGAATCACGACATCGTCGAAGGTCGTGTCGTTGACGCCCGGCGAACCGAAGATCTTGTAGTTGCCCAGGAACGCCTTGGGCGCGACGCCGGACAGGGAGCCGAGCGGGCTGTCGTGCCGCGCGCCGGCCGCCATCATCGCGACGGCGGTGCCGTGCCCCACGCGGTCGCGCGCCGACAGATCGTCCGGCCGCGAGTCGAGAGGATTGTCGCCAAGCACCAGCATCTGCACGTAGCTGCGCGCGGCGATCACTTTGGTGGTGGTGAAGGAGCAGTCGGAGCCCGCGCATCGTGGAAACCCGGACGGCGCGGTGAGGGAAGGATCGCGAAAAGCGGGGTGCAAGTGGTCGATCCCACTGTCGAGTACGGCGATCCGCACGCCCGATCCGGCGTTGGCTTCTCCGTTAAGATTGCGCCAGGCTTCCTGGGCCCGCACCAGTTCGAGAGCCTTGACGGCTTGCCGCTTGATCGGCAGCATCTCGACAACCCGGGCCACTCCGGGCAGCGATGCAAGTTCAGCGGCGCGCGCCGGATCGGCGGCCACGAAGATGGCGTTGAGCACAATCTGGGCCGATCCCGTGATCTCCACCCGGCGGTCCGCCAGCGCGAGACGGAGCGTGGACTGCGCCGCCGCCAGCCGCGATTCGGAGCCGGCAGCCTTGGCTCCGGGCGCCGCCGATTCGGCCAATGGCGCGTCCCGAAGCAGCAAGGCGTAACGGGTTCGCCTCCCTTCGGCCGGCGAAATCGACGGCAGCGCCGCCAGAACGGCGAGGATCGTGTAAAATGTGTTCACGGCTTTCTGTAGGGACGCGTCGCGGTACGCCCCGGTTCCGAAACCTCGATTCTACGCCGGAACGTCCGGGAGAGCACGAAATTTCGACGAGAGCGGCTTGGATCGCGTTTCGCGCCTGTGGTACCCTTGATACGCTTCCCATGAGCCGCTTTCCGAACGTTTCCTTTCACGCCAGAACCGGATCGAAGCAACCCCTCGCCCCACGGAGCTAAGCGCCACCCGAATGAGTTTTACCGTCTTCCTTGGCAACCTTCCCACTTGGGTAACCGCCGACGACATCAAGTCCTGGCTGACCGCCGAAAATCTAGTGGCGGATCAGATCAAGGTGATCCGCAACCCCGAAACCCAGGAATCGAAAGGTTTCGCCTTCATCGAAGCTCCGAACAACGACGAAATGCAGTCGATCATTCGCCGCTTCGATCGCGCGCCTCTGGAAGACCGGCTTCTGCGAGCGAACCCCGCGCAGCCCCCCAAGGGCAAGCGCGCGCCGGGCGCTCCCATGGGCGCTCCGGCTCCGTCCGAACAGCGCACCGGCGGCTATCGCGAAGGCGCTCCGGCAAGCGCGCCCCCGCGCCGCACCGGACCTCCGCCAACAGGCGGAAGTCCGGCCGCCAGCGCGACGGCTCCTCCATCCGCCGCCGTGGCGCAACGGCGCGACCGCAAGCGAGGCGGACGCTCCGGCGGCCCGCAAAGCGCCTTCGCCGAGGAACTGGCCAAAGCGCTCTAACTTCGCGAAGCTCCCTCCCATCGCGCGATCGCGGTGGGAGCCACGCAGTGCCCCAGCACGTTCACTCCGGTGCGGACCATGTCGATCGCGGCGTCCACGCCCAGCAGCATCGCCAAGCCTTCCATCGGCAGTTGGAACGATCCGAACAGCGCGCCCAGAATCACGAAGTTCGCGCGTGGAATCCCCGCCACGCCTTTGCTGGTCAGCTTGAGCGTGAGCAAAATCGCTGCTTGCTCCCAGGACGGTAGCGAGCGTCCGGCGGCCTGGGCCACGAAGAACGCCGCCATCGCCAGGTGGATGGTGCTGCCCGCGGCGTTGAAACTCAGCCCCAGTGGCACGACCAGCCCTAGCACCCTTTCTGGCACGCCGAACTCGCGCATCGACGCCAGAGTCGCGGGCAACGCGGCCGCGCTCGACGTGGTTCCAGCCCCCACCAACACCGGTTCGCGAGCGGCGCGCGCGAACGCTCGCAATGGCACGCGAGCCCACAACAGCACCGGCAGCAACACCGCCGCCGCATAGAAGAGTTGCGCCGCCCAGGCCACGGCGGTGAACCGGCCGAGTCCGGCCAGCACACCCAGGCCGCCCTCGCCCAGCGCCGCCGCCATGGCCGCGAACACTCCGGCGGGCGCCGCGTACATGACGATCGACGTGTAGCGGAACGACACTTGCGTCAACGCTTCGCAGAAGGCGCGCACCGGCTCGCCGCGCCCGCCCACCGCGTTCACGGCGAGCCCGAACAGCAGGCAGAACACCACGATTTGCAGCACGTCGCCGCGCGCCATCGCTTCGAACAGGCTTGCGGGGAACGACCGCTCCACGGCGTCGGCGAACGTCATCGCGGACGCCCGAGGAGCGTCCGCGGCCTTCAACACCACGCCATCGCCGGGGCGGAACAGCGCTACCGCGCCCCATCCGATCAGAAGGGCGAGCGTCGTCACCGCCTCGAAATAGATCAGCGTTCGCAGGCCCAAGCGGCCCAGTCCACGCAACGATCCGGCGCCCGCCATCGCCGACACCAGCACGCCGAACAGCAGGGGAGCGACGATCGAGCGGATCAGCCGGAGGAACACCGAACTGACGGGCGCCAGCCCGCGAGCCCAGTCCGGCGCAAGAAGCCCGAACGCGGCGCCGCCGGCCATGGCCAGCGGAATCGCCGCGCCGGCGGGAATCCTCACCAGGGCATCGCGCGCTTGGTGTGCTTGCGGCCCTTCTCCGCCGCTTCCTGGCCGCCCGACCCGACCATCACCCCTTCCTTGATCATCTCTTCCACGTCATTCGGGCGGACCGTGTTCAGGAACGCGATCTTCGACCTCTTGCAGGCGGCGAGCACCTTGGCGCGAGCGGCGCGCATCTCCGGGTGCAGCGACTCATTGGCTCCGTGGCCGTCCGGCAGCTTGAGCGAGATGCCCATGTCTCCGGGGCCCCATTCGGCGAAACCGATCCCGGGCACGGCCGCGACCTTCTCCGCGTTCGCCAGCGCGTACTTATCTTCGATCTTGAGTCCGAGCAGGAATTCGCCCTCCGGATTGAGCGGCCACGGATCGGCCTTCTTCATGTACTCGGCCGCCGTGATGCCCCAGATGCGGGACGCGAAGCCCTGGCTGCCGTTGCCAAGCATCCCTTCGCCGAGCCCCGGGACCGGCTTCGCGTTCGGATAACGCACCGATTCGACGAACACACGCACCGCCTCTGGACTGCGCGCGTGACACAGCAGCACCCCGTGGATGCCGCAAGCGACCGCCTGCTGCACCACCCAGAAGTTCGCCTTCATGTGCGCCTCGTCGACGCCCAGCACGGGCAGCGTCACGATCACGGCGGGCGTGCGATGGCCGCTCTTGGTGGGTCCGGCGTCGGCCAAGCCTCGCATGAAGTCGCGCAACGCGGTGAAGTCGAGCGCGCCGTGCTCCATCTCGTAGTTGATGTAGTCGGCCCAGGTCTGGGCCATCTTCTTGCCTTCCTCGTAGCCGCCGTGGCCGCCGGTGTAATAGATGGGCTGGCCGGCCTCCAGCAGTTCGATCGCCTTGTTGATGCGTTTCGGCTTATAGGCCGCGGGCGGCTCCGCGCCCAGGTAGAAAAAGGCGGCGCTCGCCGCGAACAGAGCGGCGCCGGCCGTCGTGGATTTCCTCATGGCAACCTCCAGTCGAGTGTGACTGACTGGACAGTATATCAGCGCAACAAGCCCTTCCACGAAGGGTCCGGCGGCGGCGCGTTTTTCAATCCCAGCAGCCGCGCGAACATCGCGTACAGCGTCGTGTTGAGAACGGGTCCGCAATAGGCGCCGGGCCGGAACGCGGGGCCGGCGGCGTAGAGGATGCCGTCCATCTCGCGGAACCGCTTCGGGTCGTAGCCGTGCATGCCGCGCAGCGGCGGGATCTCGTACTTGATGGCGATCATATAGGGGCCGTTCGGCAGGATCACCAGATCGCCGATTCGCGGATTGTCCGAGAACTGGAGGTGCGCGGGGATCTCCGCGCGGCGATAGACCGTCCACATCGGACTCTTGCCTCGCAGCGCCGCGTATGTCTTGTCGATGAGCGCGATGTCGCTCGAGTAGAGTTGCACGAGACCGAGCCCGTTGGAGATCCGAAAGCCGCTGAAATCGGCGAGCGGCGTCAGGTCGATACTCTGCTGCACGGCGGACATTCCGTGATCGGAGACGAACACCACGTTGGCGGCGATCTTCCGCTTGGCGAGTCCATCGAGGATGTCGCCGGCGGAGCGGTCCACCGCGGCGACCGCCTCCTTCGTCTGGGGGGCCAGCGGCCCGTGTGCGTGACCGGCGGCGTCGACATCGGAGAAGTACAGCATCACGAGGCCGGGACGTTCCTTCGGTGGAAGGTCCAGCCAGGCGAGCGTTTGCCGCACCTTGTCGTCCCGAGTAACCTTGGGATCGTAAACGAAAGACCAGGATGGCTTACGGCCCCGGATCGCGACGGACGAGCCCGGCCAGAAGTAAGTAGCCGCCTTGATACCGGCGCGTTCGGCCGCGAGCCAGATCGGCGTGCCTCCGTACCAGGCGGGATCGGCGACGGCGGCGGCGTCGCGGTAGTAGAAGCGCTTACCGGAGGGATCGTGGAAGTCCATCTCGACGATGCCATGGCGAGCCGGCGGCAGCCCGGTAGCGATGGTGTAGAAGTTGGGGAAAGTAGTGGAGGGAAAGCTCGGGACAAGGCTGGCCGCGGAGGCGCCTTGCTTGACGAATCCGGCGATGCGCGGCGCGGAGTGGCGGATCGCGTAGTCGGAGCGGAAGCCATCGAGTCCGATGACGATCAGCGGCGTCTGCGCGTGGGCGGACATCGCCGCGAGGAGGAAAAGGAGGCGCACGGACCTATTAGACCAAACCGCCGGCTTGGATTCGGCTCCCTCGGTCGAGATCGCCACCGCTTTTTCCGCGGGGCCGTAGGTGAAAAGGCGGCGAAAAGGTCTTAGTATTTCCCGGGCGCCGGGTGTACAATCGAACCGAGGAAAAAATGCTCCGAAACAACATGTTGCTTCCGCTGCTTTGCGCTGTGTCCTCCGCGGCCTTCGCCGCGGCGCCGCTGATCGTGGGTGATAGCTTTCACTTCGAGCCCAACATGGGGCAGACCGATGCATCGGTCCGGTATGTGGCGAAAGCCCGCGGCATCGGGATCTATGTCACATCGTCGGAAACGGTTTTCGCGCTGCCGGGCGGGGACTCGGTCCGCATGAAGATCTCCGGCGCCCGCAATGGACGGCTCGAGCCCGAGGAGAAGCTGCCCGGCGAGGTGAACTACCTCATCGGCAACGATCCGCGCAAGTGGCGGACCCGGATTCCCCGTTACGCCAAGCTGCGGCGCCGGAACGCCGCCCAGGGAGTGGACTTCGTCTACTATGGCAATGGCCGGAACCTCGAGTACGACTTCGTGGTGTCGCCCGGGGCCGATCCGGACAAGCTCGAACTGGTGTACGAAGGCGCCTCATCCGTCAGGACCGACGGGGCGGATGTCGTGATCCGTTGCGCGAGCGGCGAGATCCGGCAGCACAAGCCGTTGGTTTACCAGGAGGTCGCCGGCAAGCGGGTGGAGATCGCGGCAACCTATCGGATTCGCGGAGAGCGCGTCGGATTCGAGTTGGCACGCTACGACAGGTCGAAGCCGCTGGTGATCGATCCGGTGGTCACGTTCTCGACGCGGCTGGGCGGATCTTCGGAAGACTCGGTGGCCAGAATGGCGCTCGACCCAGCCGGCAATGCCTATGTTACCGGGCTCACGCGGTCAGCCAATTTCCCGGTGAAGAACGCGCTCGTGCCTTTCGGAGCCTCCGGATCGGACGCTTTCGTGGCGAAGTTCACCAACCAGGGGAGCCTCGTCTATTCCACCTACCTCGGCGGCATCTCGGAGGACTCCGGCCAGGCAATCGCGGCGGACGCGAGCGGATCTGCCTATGTGACCGGAAGCACGTTTTCGGCGAACTTCCCGGTCGCGAACGCATTCCGGAACACCCACTCCAACACCGCATCCGGCGACGCGTTCGTGGCGAAGATTTCACCCAACGGAGACCAATTGACCTTCTCGACGTTTTTCGGGGGGACGGGCGCGGACTCGGGCTCGGCCATCGCCGTCGACGGAGTGGGCGCAATTTACGTGGCCGGATCGACGACATCGACGGACTACCCAACGGTCAACGCGTTCCAAAACCGCCTGGCCTCGACATCCACCGACGCGTTCCTGGCCAAGTTCAATGCTGCCGGCGCGGCGCTGACCTACTCCACGTACCTGGGTGGACTGTCCACGGAAGCCGTCCGGGGACTCGCGGTCGACGCGGCGGGCGCCGCCTACGTGCTGGGCGACACGAATTCCACGAACTTTCCCGTGGCGAACGCCCTTCAAGCCAACTTCAATCTCGGCCTGAACACCTTCTCCACGGACCTGTTCGTGACGAAATTCGCCCCGTACCTCAGCGGAAACGTCACATTGGCCTACTCGACGTTTCTCGGCGGGTCGTCCAGTGACAACGCCGGTGGTTTGTTCGTGGACGCGACGGGCGCCGCGTATGTCGCCGCCAACGCGCAATCGGCGGATTACCCGGTGGTCAACCCCTACAAGGCGCGCCCACCGCAGTCGTTTCTCAATGGCGTCGTTACCAAACTCGCGCCGGCCGGCAATGCGCTCGTCTTCTCCACGTTCCTGGCGGACATCGGCAACGTCGCCGCGAACGCCGTCGCCGCGGACTCGAATGGAAACGTGTTCGTCGCGGGTTCGTTCAACGGACTGCTTCCCATCATCGATCCTCCCGCGGGCGTTCCACCCTATCCGGCGGGAGGCCTTGATGCCATCGTCGTGCAGCTTAACCCCGCGGGTAACGCCGCCGTCATGTCGGCCATGATCGGCGGCACATCGACGGATTCCGCTACGACGGTAGCGGTGGACGCGTCCGGAGCCATCTGGCTCGCGGGGTCGACGTCTTCCCTCGACTTCCCCTCCGCCTTCGGCCTTCCCGCGCCGCAGCAGTCTACTTTCTTCAACGACGGATTCATCATGAAAATCGTCCCAGGAACGTCGCCTTCCATGGTGAACATTACCGGTCCGGGAGCCGATCAGATAATCCCGGTCTCGGGGGTGACGATTTCCTGGCAGCCCGTGCCTGGATCCACCGGCTACGGTCTTCGGGTCTATCGCGATCCCGGTAGTTTCACTAGCACTCTAGGCGCGTTCACCGGAAGCTTGGCCGGAGGAGACTCGACATCAACTCTCGTGACCCTGCCCGATGGAGACTACGTCGCGGCAGTGCGAAGTTGCATCGGCGGCGGATTCACCGATACCGACTGCGGCCCCTATTCGTTCCGGAGGTTCAAGGTCCGGCAACCGGTTCCGTTCACGCTTCCCGTAATCACGGCGCCTCTGTTCAACGCCGTACTGCCGTCGTCCACGCAAACGCTATCTTGGCTGGCGGCTCCGGGTGCAACCTCGTATGAGGTGCGAGTCCTGAGCGGAGGTGCTCTCGAACTCCAGTTGCGGGTTCCGGCCTCGGAACTCTCGACGATCTACTCGTTCCGGAGCGGCTCCTATCAAATGAACGTTCGCGCATGCTCCGCCGCTTGTGGAGGCTTCTCGGCCGCCGTGAACTTCACCATCAACCTACCGGCCGTCGCGGATACGCCGCCGGTCGTCTCTTCCGCCGTCGTGGGCGCGGATGGCAGGCTGACGGCCTCGTGGAACGCGGTGACCGGCGCCGACCTGTACCTGCTTCAAGTGGTCCAACCCGCGCCCGCCGGACCGGGCGGCGGCGCTCTCACCGTGGCGTCGGCGCGTGTTTCCACCACCACCGCCACCGTGCCCGTCCCGCCGGGCGAAGCCTCCGTGTTCGTCGCCGCGTGCAACGGCAGCGGCTGCAGGGGCAATAGCGGAGGCGTCACGATCAGGCCAACGTCGGCCCTGGGCACGGCGCCCACCGTGGCGCAACCGGCCAACGGTTCGCAGGTAGACGGCCCGGTGGTACTGATCGCCTGGAATCGCGTCGCCGGGGACAACGGTTCCAACACCACCTACCGGCTGTTCGTGCAGGATCTGGGACGCCAGGCCACGGCCCTGGATGTGCTCACAACCAGCAACTTCCACGGCGCCTACTTCAGCCCCGGCAGCCGCTACGACGTTCAAGTGATCGCGAATCCGGGACCGGCCGAAGTCAAGAGTGCGGCAAGCGGATTCTCGGTGCGTGGCTCTTCTCCGAGTTTCGCCACGCTTGTCGGTCCGGCGGGCGGATCGCGCGTCCGGGAGGGCAACATTGGCATCGGCTGGACACCGGTCCTGAATTCGGCGCTCTACCAGTACTTCGTCACCACGCCGGGCCGCGCGGACCCGGTGTTTAGCGGAGTCACGTCGGGAACCGAGGTCCGCGTGCCGGTCAAGACCGTGAGCGGCGCCGATACGCTCTACAACGCGATCGTCCGCGCATGCAGCCCTAACTCCTCATCGTGCGATGCCGCTTCGAATGGTGGTTGGCTGGGGTGGTCCAACGTGGCTGGCGGATCCGGCGTGGCCGTGTTCACCGTGACGCCATAGACGACGCGGCGCCCGCGCCCTTGCGACACTGAGAGTGATGCGCAAACTCGCGATCGCCGCCGCCGGATTCGCCATCCTCGCCGCCGCGCTCGTGTTCGGCCTGCCCGCGCTGCTGAACACGCCCGCTTTCCGCGCCCAGGTTCAGTCCGAGATCGAAAAGAAGCTCGGCCGCAAGGTCACCTTCGACTCGCTCGACCTCCGCATCCTGCCACCATCCATCGCGCTCGCCAACACCGCGATCGCCGACGCCCCCGGCTTCCCGGCCGCGCCCTTCGCCCGCGCGGAGCGGTTCGCGCTCCGCGTCGGCTTGGCCGCCCTCTTGCAAGGCAAGGCCGACGTGCGCTCCATCTCCGTCTCCAATCCCGCCATCGAACTTATCCGCAACGCGGACGGGGTGTGGAACTACACCAACCTCGGAGCGTCGTCCGGCTCGAGCGACGGCAGCGAGCCGCTGAAGATCGCGCTCCTCGAGATCGAGGATGGCAGTGTCGGCATCACCGACCGCTCCAAAGACGGCAAGCGCGCCCAGTACGACCATATCGACATCGCCCTGCGCGACTATGGCTCGACCACGCCGTTCAAGCTCGACGCCGCGCTTCGCCTTCCCGGACAGGGCAAGCAGCAAGTGGAATTGCGCGGATCCGGCATCGCCGGCGGAGGCGGATTCAATGGCTCGCTGAAGCTCGGCGAAGCGTCTCTCGGCGCGCTCGGCAAGTTCCTCCAGATCGACGCCGCGGACGGAATCGAGGGCTCGGCGACCGGTGAGACCGCCATCGCCACTCGCGACGGTACGGCATCCGCCAAGGGCAAGCTCGACATCGCGGACCTGCGCATCCGCGGCCAGGCGCTCGGCGCCCCGCTGGGCTTGATCTACGACATCGTCAACGAGCCCGAACGCACGGTGGTCAACGGATTTCAAGCCAAGGTGGGCAGCCTCGCGCTCATGGCCAAAGGCGCGGCGGCCGAGAAGAACGGCGTCCGTCACCTCGACCTCGACACCGAAATCGGACGCGCCTCCATCACCGAGTTGGCGCGGCTGGCCGCCCTGGCGGGCGTGGCGTTCGGCAAGGATGTCGATGTGAAGGGGCAGGTCGCGGCGAAGCTGAGGATCACCGGCCCGGCCTCGGAACCCGCGATCGACGGGGCCGTCGACGCATACGGGCTCGACATCTCCAGCAAGGCTTGGAAACAGGCGGTACGCGTCCCCGAGATACGGATCGCGCTCACGCCAGAGGCGATCCGCGCGAAGGACTTCACGGTCGAAGCCGGCGCCACGCACCTCGGCGCGAGCTTCACTCTCTCCGGCTACGCGTCGAAAACCGGGGGCGTGCTGGACGCCTCGCTCACCGCGCGCGAGGCTCGTCTCGAGGAACTCCTGCGGATCGCCAAAGCGTTCGGAGTGGGCGCGGCGGAGGACATCGAGGGAACGGGAGCGGTGACGCTCGATGTCCGCGCGCGGGGACCCGTGAAGAAGGCGCTGACCCTGTCGGGAACCGGAGCCATCGCCGATGCCTCGCTGCGAGTGCCCGCCCTACCCAAGCCGCTCGCGGTGCGGAAATCCACGATCGCCTTCGCCGGCGACATGGTGCGGCTCGAGGATGTCACCGGGTCCATCGGCGGCTCCAACTTCCGCGGCAACCTCGCCGTACGCGACTTCCAGGCGCCGAAGCTCGAACTCGCGCTCTCGGTCGACCAGATCGACGTATCCGATCTGAGTGGCCCCGCGCCGGCCCAGACGAAAGCGCCCGCGCGAAAGGGAAAACGGCCGATCGATATCATGACGGGCTCGGGCCGCGTCGAAATCGGCAGGTTGATCAACGGAACGCTGCTGCTCGAAAAGGTGAACGCGCGCTGCGTCCTCGACAAGGGCTCGATCCGGCTCGAACCGCTCACGGCCGAGGTCTACGGCGGAAAGCAGACCGGCGCCATCTCCATCGACATGCGGCCGGACAAGCCCCGCTACGACGTGCGCGTGAAGTTCGACAATGTGGACGCCAACCGGCTGATGTCGTCCACCAGCGCGCTGCGGAACATCGTGCAAGGCTCGCTCGGCGCCGCGGTGGAGGTCGGCTTCTCACTCGGCGAGGGCGAACAGATCGCCAATACGATGAACGGCAAAGTGGCGTTTCGCATGGGCACGGGCAAGATCCTCGGCGTGAATCTGCTGAACGAGTTGGCCAAGCTCGGCCAGTTCATCGGCTTTCCGGCCGGCGCGGAGGCGTTCACCGATCTCGCGTCGCTGTCGGCGAGCCTGAACCTCCGCGAAGGCCTCGGCAGCACGGACGACCTCTCGCTGCAGTTGCTCAACGGCGGACTACTCACCGCCACCGGAACGCTAAACCTCACCGATCAGACAGTGAAGATGCGCACCCTCACCGTCTTCGGCAAGGACTTCGCCGAACTCGCCGGCGGGACGAAGATCGGTGGATACCTCACCGCCGCGCTGGTCAACGAAAAGGGCGAGATGATGATGCCCACCCTCATCACCGGACCCGTGAGCAAGATGCGGATCGTACCGGACGGCGAGCGCCTGGCGCAGTTGAAGGTCCGCGCCATCACCAGTCCCGAGGGGCTCCGCGGCGTCACCGAAGGCGTGGTGGACGCGATCCGCAACAAGCGCCCCGATGGTCTGCTCGATATCCTGCGCGGCAAGAAGAAGGACGCTCCCAAACCGTAATCCGCGCCTCCGCCCCTGGCGGGACTGTTATATGATGGGAACGAATTCCCGGCGGAGGTTCGAATGAGCGATTGGCGTGTATCCCGGCGCGCGGTTCTGCGCGGAGCCGGTGTGTCGATGGGGCTGCCCCTTCTCGAGGTCATGGCGTCCGCCGCGGCCAAGAGCGATCCCGCCGCCGCGCCCAAACGGCTGCTCTGCCTCTTCCATCCGAACGGCGTTTATCCACCGGCCTGGGACTGCAAAGGCTCGGGCCGCGACTTCGAACTTTCGCCCATCCTCTCTCCGCTGCAACACCTGAAGAGCGAGATCTCCGTGATCTCGAACCTCGGCACCAGCGCCAAGGGACACGTCGCGGCTACCACGGCGCTGCTCACCGGGACTCCGCTGCAAGTGACCGCCGACGAAGCGTCGCTCGTGCCGCGCATGGGCGTCTCGCTCGATCAGATGGTGGCCAAGGCCGCCGGCGGAGAGACCAAGCTGCGATCGATGGAACTCGGCACCGAGCCTCCTCGCGCGGGCGGCGAAAACGCGCTGCCGATCTCGTTCGCTAGCACCGTCTCGTGGTCGGGCCCCAACACCAAGGTGGATCCGGAAATTAGCCCCGCGGCCGCGTTCGACCGTATGTTCGGCGATCCCGCCGCCGCCCGCAAGAACGCGCTCCGCGACAAGAGCCTGCTCGATCTGGTCCGCGACGATTCCCAGCGCCTGATGCGCCGCGCCTCCACCGCCGACAAGCGCAAGCTCGACGAGTACCTCGGCTCGGTGCGCGACGTCGAAAAGCGGATCGAGGAGACGCTCTCGCCTCGCCAGACCGCCTGGGCGCCGAAGGTCCAACCCGCGCTCGTGCGGCCCGACGACGGCGTCCCCGCGCGCCGGGACATCCACCTGAAGCTGATGATGGACCTGATGGTGTTGGCTCTGCAAACCGACACCACGCGCGTCGTGACGCTGATGATGGCGCACGGATTCAGCCGCCAGAATTTCACCTTCCTCGACGGCGTGAAGGGCGATCACCACTCGATCTCCCATCACAAGGAAGATCCCGAACTCACCGTTCCCTACACGATCGTCAGCAAGTGGTACATCTCGCGGCTGGCGTATCTGTTGGACCGCATGAAGGCGGTGGACGAAGGAACCGGAAACCTGCTCGACCATTCGATCGTCTTTTACGGCTGCGAACTCCGCGACGGCAACGGCCACACGACACGCAATCTGCCCGTGGTGGTGGCCGGTCGCGGCCATGGCTCGTTGAACCCCGGCCAGCACATCGCGATGCCGGCCAATACTCACCTGGCGAACCTGCACCTCACGCTCGCGCAAAAGATGGGCGTCCGGACCGATAGCTTCAACGGCGTCAGCACCGGAACGATTTCGGCGCTTTAGCCGGACCGGATAAACGATTTCCCGTCCTCGCTCGTTTCATCCATAGAGGATGTGGCGGGCATTGCCAATCACGGGAATCACTATAGAGGACGCTCCGGACTTCGACTCCGTCGTACGCGAGCGCGAAGCCCAGGTGTTGCGCACCGCCTACCGCATCCTCGGCAACTGGGCGGACGCCGAGGACGCGGCACAGGAGGTCTTCACACGCCTCCATCGCCGTGGAACCGGGTTCGCGAACGACGCGGCGATGGGAGCGTGGATCTACCGCGTCACGGTGAACCTGTGCCTGGACCGGGTTCGCGCGCCGGCTCGATCCGGGCCCTTGCCTCTGGATCTCGCGTCGAGCGGAGCGTCGGCGGAAGCAGAGGCGATGCGCGGGCAAGACAAGCGGCGGCTGGATGCGGCGCTGTCGGAGTTGCCCGCCCGCGAACGCGCCGCAATCGTGCTGCGCGAGATCGAGGGGCTGAGCACCGCGGAAACAGCAGCGGCGCTGGGCACGGCGGAATCGACCGTGCGCGTGCAGATCGCCAACGCGATGGCCCGGCTGCGAGAGATCCTGACGAGGAGCGAACGATGACCGATGAACGAATGCGGGAACTGTTCCGCGAGATGCGCGACGAGCCCGTTCCGGCGGACTCGAGGGCGCGGGTGCGGATCGCCGTCGCCGAACGCACCCGCCGCCGGCGTTGGATCTGGCCGGTATTGGCGGCCAGCGCCGCGGCGGCCATGCTCGGGGTGATCGCCATTCCACGCCGGGCGCCAGAGACGCCTCCGCGGGTGGTGGCGGTCCAACGACCTCAACCAACGGCCATTCCCCAGCCACCCCCCGATCCTCGGCCCGCTCCCCGGGCCGCTCCCGTTCGCCGCGTGCGTCCACCCGCCCCGCGAACGGAAGACGTGACCATTCGAATCGAAACCGCCGACCCCGACGTAGTGATTCTGCTCGTCGGGTCGGGCGGCTAAGGAGACCATCATGAGACCCGCCGTACTGCTTCTGTCCGCGGCGCTGCTTTGCGGCGCCGATGGAAAACCCGAGGCCACCATCATCCCCGTGAAGCACCTGACCGGTGACGCTTTCGAACGTCTGGTAAAGCTACTATCCGTATTTGGCGCCCGGTTCAGCAGCGACGAGACGCTTCGCTCGATCGTGGTCTATTCGACGCCAGAGACCAATGCCGAGATGAAGCGCGTGGTCGAGGCGCTGGACCGTCCCGATAGCCGCGCCGCCATCGGCCGCAACATCGCCTTGATGCTGACGTTCCTCAAGTGCGATCCATCGGGCGCCGCCAAACCGGTCCCACCCGGAATGGAAAGCGTGTTCAAGCAACTGCGCGCGGCCAACCTCTGCCGAAGCGTGGAGGTGTGGGACACGCTGCCGATCCGGCTGCAGGAAGGCAGACAAGGCGAGGCGAACTCCCGGCTGGCTTCCAGCGGGCCGGATGTCCCGCCGGCAAACGTGCAAATCAAGGTTCGCGCCGACTCGATCGTCGCCAAGGATACCGGCCGCTACGCGCGGTTCGGCATGTTCAACGTCGGTTTCCGCGTGCCGTACGCGACATCGGTGGGTCCCAACTCGACCCAATACCAATTCGTGGATGTGGGCATCAACACGTCCGGCGACTTCAAGGAAGGCCAGAAATCAGTGCTCGGTAAGATCACCGGAAGCGGGGATGGCGGCGCGGTGTTCGTCGTCGTCGAGCTACAGGTGCTCGATTGACCGGCGCTCGAACCACGGCCGCAGCCGCGCCGTGACGGCCTCCGGCGCGCGGAGCTGGCACTCCCAGACGATCAGCACTCGCATGCCCATCCGGCGAAGATCCCGGCACTTTCGCGCGTCGCGGCTCCGGTTGCCCGCGATCTTCGCCGACCAGAACCGCCGGTTCCGCGCCGGAACGCGCGGAGCGATCCCGGACTTGGTCTTGGCGCAGTTCTTGTGCCCATGCCAGAAACAGCCGTTCACGAAGATCGCCCAGCCGCGGGACCGGTTCGACAGGTCGGGCGTTCCGGGCAGGTTCCCGTTGTTGGTCCGGAACCGGTGGCCCATCCCGCGCAGCAACGCGGCCACCCGCGTCTCGAGTGGCGTCAGCCGCTGTCCGACGCGCCGCATCATCTCGGACCGCTTGCGCTTGGAGACGATATCCTTCGGACGCGACGCCACGCGGCGATTCTACCAGCGTCAAGCCTGCAGCCGCGCCCACAGCCACTCGCGCAGTTCGCCTCCCGGCGATTCCGGCGCCACGCGAAACCGGGGCAGCGGCGGCGACTGGTCCCGCAGGCGCGGATGCTCCGGCCCGGTTGAGGACGCGCGTCCGGAGATCACCAGAGCATGCGCGCGTTCCACGCAGCCGTCGGACGATCCCTTCCAGTCCGCCACGTCCGGAGCGACAACGAACAGCACGGCGTCGGCCCGGCAACACGCCGCCAGCCGGTTCGACTCCACGATCACGTTTTCGCCCGCCGCGATCAGCCGCCGCACTTCCGCGGCGGTCTCCGCGATGGCTTCGTCCGCCGCCCGCACCAACAGGGCTCTCACCGCGCCGGCAAGCAGGTAGCGCGAGGCTTGGGCTTCGGCGCCGGTATCGCCGCGTCCGGCGCGAGGTCTGTGCGAGTGGCTCGACACCTTGATCGCGGTCCAAGGGGCCGGCCGTAGCGCGTCCAGGATCCGCGCCACCAGCGTGGTCTTGCCTACATGGCGGCTGTGGCCGCCGACAATGATGAGTTTGCCGCGCATGAATGAATCCGGGCTTCCGTTCTAGCCCGCCACGCCGCACTCGAACGCGTCGCCGCCAACGGCGCCCGCCAGGTTCCCGAGTACGGGAAGCACGGGGCTGGGCCCCACTCTCGCCAGCAGCGCCTGTCCGGCCTTCGCCAGATAGCCTACGCCCGATTCGGAGAGCGAACGCGCCAACGGCTCCGCCACGTAGACCAGGTGCTGCGAACGGAAATCCTTCGCCGCTTCCTCCGCCAACGCCGCCGCTTCGGTGTTTCCTTCGGCGAGCGCGAACGCCTGCTTCACCCGAAGGTATCCCGCGAAACCGGCCTCCACCGATACATGGTCGATCGCTTCGATGGTGCGCGGCCGGAACGCGAACGCCTCGTGGAAGGCGTTCAACTCCGACATCAGATAGCCGAGTTGCACCGTGTCGTGGTAGCTCACCTCGCGAGCCGGCGCCGGACCTCCGGGGCCGAGGATCGAATGGTGGATTCCTTCGCTCGCTTCGGCGAGCGCTTCTTCGGCGGCGGTGCGCAAAGCGGGATCGCGCACCTCGGCGCCGAGCGCGCGTACCTTCTCGCGCCATTCCGGCCCGGGACACTCGAACAGCAGGCTCAGCAGCCGCCACTCGGCAGCCTCGCGCAGCAACGCTTCCACTCGCGGATTCATCGCGCCGCCCTCACCGCCAGCGGGATCCACCCGGTGCGCATCTTGCGCGCCCCGGTTTCTTTCGATGAGCCCTCCCAAACGGCGAACGCGATTTGCGTCCGCTTGTTCGGGCCGAGCCCTTCCGGCAGCTTGCGCGCGATCACCACGGCCCATCCGTCATTGGTTCGCGCACCCTTCCCGCGAGACTGGCGGGCGCCGGCGGGCGACAATGTTCCCGGACCTTCCGCCACCAGATCCTCCACCGGCGAATCGCGCGGTCCCGCCCGATGGTTGCCAACCGCCCGCGCCGGCGCGTAGCGGGTCTCCATCTGCTTTTGCGCGTCCGTTCCCTCGAGCGACTTCGCCTGGAACGGATAGTGATCCACCGCGGCGTTCGGATAGATCGCTTGAATCGTGTCCTTTCGCCCGTTCACCGCAGCCTGCCAATCGGCGCGCCAGAACGCGATCTCCACCGGACGGCCGCCTTGTCCCATCCGCGGATCGGGCGGGTTCGGCTCGATGCCGCGCGGGATCTGCACCGCGCATCCATCCAGGAACCGGGCCGGGCCGGGCATGTCGTCGTTCGTCCGGTCGATCCACTCGAGGCGGAACGCGATTTCACCGCCGTTGTGGACCGACCGGACGCGCACCTCCGCCGTGGTCGGTTTGAGAATACGCGGATCCACGAGATCTTGCGGGAGGAGATTGGCAAGATGCTCGGGCGCGGCGTCCCAAATCGAGCTGGAGGCATCCGTGGAAATCTCCCGTGACGCGGTGCTCACTACTTCGTTCGTGCGTGTCGGAGCGCGGTGGCAGCCGGCGAGCAGCGCGGCGGCGGCCAACAAAACCAGGCGTCTCATGCCATCCTCCTTACGGGCAGTTGGTGCGCGTGATCTGGTACAGCTTGTCGTACGCGGGCCGTATGAACACGGGTTCGTTGCGTGGCACGCGGACCAGCGTCGCGCCCTTCTCGTCGAGTCCATAGACGTCGTCGCCGATCCGCTTCCAGCGAGGCATCAGTTTCTCGCTCGAACCGAACAGGCAGAGCAGCGCCGCCAGATCGGCGTCGTTCTTCGCGTTCCTGTACGCCTGCACCGCGGCGGCCGCGCCCGGTCCGAACAACTGGCGCGAGAACGACAGCGGCACGTGAATGGGCGGAATGTAGTAGACGTTGGGTTCCAGGCCGTACTGCGGAAACAGCGGCAACGCGATCTTTTTGATGTGCACCAGAGAGTCGATCGGGTTGTCCGGCTTGGCGTCCTCCGGCTTCGAGATCCACCCCGCCATCCGGATCTTGCCGATGCAGTTGACGAAGCACTGCGGCTGAATCCCCTGCTCGATTTTCGGATAGCACGCGATGCACTTCTCCGATGTGTTGGTCATCGGGTTGAAGAAGACCTTCTTGTACGGACATCCGCGCACGCATTCCTGATAGCCGCGGCAACGCCCTTGGTCCACGAGCACGATGCCGTCCTCGGGCCGCTTGTAGATCGATCCGCGCGGACACGACGCCAGACACGCCGGATAGGTGCAGTGGTTGCAGATCCGCGCCAGGTAAAAGAACCAGCTCATGTGCGGCAGCGACATCATGCCCGCGCCGCCGTCCACCTGTCCGGCGCAATCGTCCTCGCCGCAGTTGGGATAGGCGTAGTCCTGTTGCTCGGGACGCCAGCCCATCACGCGCTCGCCCGCCGGCGCCGATTCGAAGATCGTGCGGCCTTCGTACTTGTTCCCGCTCCACGACCCTGAATCCAACATGTCGAGCAGCTTGACGTCGTAGGCGAGCGGATAGCTTCCATACGGCTTGGTCTCGACGTTGTTCCAGAGCATGTACTCCTGGCCCTTGCCCGACGTCCAGGTCGTCTTGCAGGCGAGAGTGCAGGTCTGGCAGGCGATGCATTTGTTCGTATCGAACACCGCCGCGAACTGCCGTTTCGGCCTGCTTTCCGGATACCAGTAGGACATCTCGCGGCCGAGTTGCCAGTTATAGACGCGCGCCATTATGCATTCTCCTTGTCCGGCGTGAAGAAGCCACCCGACAGGTACTTCTTCATCGCTTCGGATTCCTTCTTGGGCCGGATTCCCAACGTCACGGGCCGCCACGCGCCCTTGCCGTCGATGCCGCCGGGCTCGGCCTTGGTGATCTTCACGATCGACTCGCGCGGCGCGCCGGTGGGACAATGCACATCGGGCAGGAAGCCCTTGCCGAGGCTCTGTCCGAACAGATCCTTGCGCGCCAGCGAGTCCGTCATCAAAGTCGGCTTCAGCCATCCGCGCGTGGCCGACTGATGCGACCCGGAGCGGAACATCGCCTGATAATTCGTCCTCGGATTCTTCGCCAAGCCGTCCGCCCGCGCCTTCCGCCCTTCCACCGATCCGGGCGTCGCGCCGTACATGTTGAACCACATGCGCGTCACGCCTTTCGGAGTTCCGGGGTAATAGCGCGCCCGGCAAAGCAACCGCGCGAACTCGTAATCCCGCGTGTTGTTCTGCCAGCCGCGGAAGGGCCGGTCCTCCGGATCGGAGTCGATCCAAACGTAGTCGCCATCACCCACTCCGAGCGCGATGGCGTCGTCGGGATTGATGTCGACATAGCCTTCGGCCACGAACGGACTGCGCTTGTCCTGCCGGTACAGATCGCCGAACGGACCGAACAGCACCGCGATCATGTCGGTGTCGATCGGCATGGTGTGCGCGCCGTGCCGGTACTTCGGCGTGTGGAAGATGAACTTGTAGCCGTCCTTGGCCAGCGGATGCGACGTCTTCTTGGCCTCTTCCCACGTCAACACCACGTTTCGTCCGCAGCGGGTTTCGCACGAAAGGTCGTCGCGTTTGACTCCGTACGCTTCCGGACCCGCCGGCCGCAGCGCCTCGTGCTTGGGCGCGACGATGATGTTGGGTTCGTAGAACGTCGAATCCACGGGCTCGCGATGAACGGGAAGATTCTCGCCGGCCTCGATGAATTCCGGCTCCTCGCGATAAAACTCTAGCCGCCCCGTCTTGGTGTACCAGGGATTGGAGTCCACCACCTGTTCCCATCCGACCACCTTCGGCGACGTGCGGCTCTGCAGGATCGCCGGAATCCCCTGCTTCGCCTTGGCCTCGAGCTCGTCGATCTTGAAACCCCTGGTGTTGGACGACGCGTTCAGGATGCGCTGCAAGTAGACATCCGTGCGGCCCTCCCGCACGAACTTCCAGCAATCGTCGAACCGCTTGTCGCCCGTGATCTCCGCCATCTTCGATCCCACGAGCGCCAGCACGTCGATATCGCCGATCGTCTGGAAGATCCGCTTCATCGGAGTTCGCGGAAACACCGTCAGGAACGGATTGGTGACCGATGCCGTCATGTCCGGCTGCTTCAACTCGGCCCACGAGTCGACGCCGAACACGATGTCGGCCCACTCGCACGAGGTGGACCACCACCATTCGTTCACCGCGATCATCTCGATCTTCGGCAGCATGTTGACCACGGTGTTGTAGTGCCACTTGACGTTGCCGAGAATCGAGTTCGCGTTGGCGAACCAGAGCGACTTGGTCGGACACGGCATGTGCGTCTTCCCGGTCAGCAGCTTCTTGCCGACCCGCAACGGATGGTCCTCGTGGTTGTAGTAGTGCGCCGATTCCGGCTTCCAGTACTGCTTGGGACGCGCCGGCTTGGCGGGATCCAGTTCGAGGTCGAACGGATTCTCGTTGATGTACTGGGGAGCGCCGTTGAACAGCGACACGCGGTAGTTGCCCGCGTACGATCCCACGTTGCCGCCGATCTTGCCGATATTGCCGGTGAGCGCCGCCAGTAGAAACAGGTCCCGGTCCTTGTTGTCGTTGTTGAAGAACTGGTTCGGCCCCATGCCGATGGCGAAAAGCGTGGTCCCCGGCTCCTTCGCCAGATGCCGCGCCAGCGACTCGACGGCGGCGGCCGGCGCCCACGTCATCTCCTCGGTGGTCTTGGGCGTGAAGTGGTCCGCGTATTCGCGAACCAGATCGAAGATGGGCCGGCACCGGACCTTCTTGCCGTCGTGGAGCGTGACCTCCACCGAACCGTCGAGCAGCGGATCTCCGATCGGGGAGTTCTTGCCGACCATGTCTCGCGTGACGGCCTTCGGCGCGTTGCTCGCGCGATCCCACCACACGCCGTCGCCCCATTCGCCGCGGAGCTTTTCCGGCAGCACTTGCACGGTGTGGGTCCCCGGCGGCGGCATCTTGTCGTTGACGCCGAGCGGTTGCGATTTCTTCAACTCCGCCTGCTCGCCGCCGAACACGTCCTTGGCGCGGAGATTGGTGAGCGTATCCATGCGGACCAGCAACGGCAGGTCCGTCCACTGCTTCATGTACTCGGCGTCGTAGAGTTTCTCCTTCAGGATCACGTGCGCCAAGCCCAACGCCAGCGCGGGCGTCGTCCCCGGCCTCACCACCAGCACTTCGTCGCCCTTGGTCGCCGTAGCCGAGTACTCGCACGCGATCACCACCACCTTGGTCCCCTTCAACCGCGCTTCGGTCAGCCAGTGCGAATCCGGCATCTTGGTGGTGATCCAGTTCATGCCCCACACGACGACGGTCTTCGAATACTCCACCGCCGACAGATCGAACTCCACTGTCTGCTGGCCGGTGACCATCGGATGGCCCGGCGGCAGATCGGTGTGCCACGAGTAGTTGTCGAATCCCTTGCCGCCCATGGCCTCGCCGGGGCCCACGTTACGGATCTTGGCGTCGAGCAGCGCCATTGAATTCGCCATGCGGTACATACCGAACACCCGCGTCATGCCGAGCAACGGCATGCCGCCGCGGAACTTCATCACCTGAGTGCCCACGCCTTGGGTCGCCTCGATCACCGCTTCGTCGTAGTGCTGTGCCTTCAACCGGCGCTTGCCTTCCTCGCCGGTGTAAGTCTCGGCGATGTTCTTCAGCCCTTTCGCCACTATCAGGGCGGCCACGTCGTGCGGCACACGGACCCATTCGTCGCGGGCGCGCTGGAAGTACTTCTCCGGCGGCTTGCCGTCGCTGCCGCGCGGAAAACCCTCGTCCACCCACTTCTTGAAGCCGGCTCTCACCATGCACTGATTCACCCGGCGGTCGCCATAGAAGCGGCGGGTGAGCGCGAGCCCCTTCTGGCAGATGCGCGGATCCCACCGGCTGGTGGTGCGGTTGCCGCTCAGATCGGACGCCTCGCCGTACTTCATCGTGGGACCGAGGCGCGTGATCACGCCCTGCCGCACGTACGCCTCGAGCAGGCAATTGTGCGTGTCGTTGGGCGCGCAGGTGAAGGTGAACGTGGAGTCGTACTTCCACAGGTCGCGATAGGCGCGCTCCCATCCGCGATCCGGGTAGGCGGCAAGCGGATTCGACACCGCCTCCAGTCCCCAGGCGTCCTTCACCGACGCCAGGAAGCCGCCCATTCCCGCCGCGGAGATCGCGGCCAGAAAATCGCGTCTCGAGTCCTTCGAGTTCATCGTTACCTCCCCTGCCATGCGCGCACGTACGCCACCACGGCTTCCATTTCGTCTTTCGCAAGGGCGCGGCGCGTAGGCGACCCTTCCTCGAATCCGGCCATCGCGGTGCCGCGCCGGCCGCGCCGGACCGTCTCGAACAGATACTTGTCGGAGACCAGATCCAGAAACGCTCGATTGGCGAGCGCCGGACCCTTGCCGCCTTGGCCCTTGGGTCCGTGGCAACCGGAGCAGTTGGCGTCGTAGATCTCCACCCCCTCGAGCGGATCGATCGCGACGCTCCACGAATCCTCCGCGGCGGGTTCGGTTCCGCTCAGCGAACGGAGATGCTCCACCACTCGCGCGATCTCCTCGGGACGCAGGCCGCCCTCCTTCGCCCAGCCCGGCATGCGGCGTCCCGGCCGTCCTTGGCGAACGGTCTCGGTGAGGAACTTGTCGCTCACGATGGACTGGAAGTCCGGATTGGCGATCGCCGGAAACGCGGCGCCGCCGGGTGCTTGCCGTCCCTGGCCCTCGGGCCCATGGCATCCCGAACAGAACGCGCCGAACAGCGTAGCGCCGTCGGTCGCGAACTCGCGCTGCCCGAATCGCGCCGCTTTCATGCGGTCCACCGGAGTGTAGACGCCAGGAAGATCGCCGCGCCGCAACGAAAGGACGAACATCGTCAGACGGTCGATGTCCTTCTCGGACGCCGCGACCGGCGGCATCTGCGATCCGGCGGTCACCGCGGCCGGCGAGCGGAAGTGCTCGGCGATCCATCCGTCCAGCCGGTGTCCCTCGGGCACGTGAGTGAAGTCGGCTTGGCCGGGATCCTTCTCGCCGGCCCGCGTCAGATCGGGTCCTTCGTCGCCGCCCACGCCGCCCACGCGGTGGCAGCCGAGACATCCGAAGCTCAGGAACGTCGACTTCGCTTCCACCAGCGCGGGAGCCGCGGTCCTGGTGGCGAGATAGGCGCGCAGCAGTTCCAGGTCTCCGGCGCCGGTCTGGGCGAAAGATGTCTTCCACGGACCGGCGGCTGCCTTCTCGCTCTTCGCCGAATGCTTGGCGTACCAATCGGCGTCGTAGCCCGCGATTCCCACCCGCGACAGATCGGGCCCTTCCATGCCGCCGCCGTCCGGGCGAATCGTCCCGCCGCTTCCATCCACGCGATGGCAGGCGCGGCAATCCAACCGGTCGAACGTGGCCCGCGCCCGGTCGAACGCAACGCGTCCGGGCGTTCCCAACGCCACGTGGCATGAGCCGCAGCCGGCTTGCGCATGGCGGAGCGGAATCATCGGCGCGGGCCAGAAATGAACGGTCCCGTGGGCGTCGTCCTTCTCCGTCGCCGATCCCTGTCCCGAATGGCATGTCGTGCAGCCATACTCCGCGGGATCGTGGACCACCGGTTTATGGGGCGCGAACATCAATGAGCCCTTCACCGCCTGCTCGCCCGGCGCCATGGCGACATGGCAGGAAACACAGCGGTCGCCGATCCCCAACTTGGCGTTGGTGATCTGCCGGAGTTGGACGTCGATCGCCGACTGGTCGATCCGCCCCGCCGCCTGCACTTGACGCCACGGCTTCAGCCAGTTTTCCTGAACCGCCGCGACGATGAGCAGCAGCAGCACTCCCAGGCTCGACGCGAGTAACAGCAGCTTGTTTTTTCGCATGGCGTCAATGCCTCGGCCAATCGGAAGGCGACCAGTAGAACACCCAGTTCGGGCCGCGGAAATAGGTGCCGATCGCCGTCAGCACCAGAAATCCGCAGAGGAAGCAGGTGAACAGTCCCAGCGCCCCGGCGCGCGCCGAGCGATGCCGCTTCACCAGCCACACCGAGTAGATTCCATACGCGGCCGCCAGCAGCGTGCCTGGATTCAGAATCGTGATCAGCAACTGTGGCGCGGCGAGATACCATTCGCGAATCCACCCGAAGCGAATGGCGAACGTTTCGATCGCGAGCGCCGCGCCGAAGCCCACCACCAATGCCTGCTTGACGACGCCCGGTCCACCGGATCCGCCGAACCACTCGCCCGTGCCGCTGTCTTCACGGTCGAGATAGGGAATCAGTCCCAAGCCCGCGAGCACGATCATCGGGATGCCGATCCCGCCTACGAATGCGGAGAACGAGACCAGTTCCTGCAGTCCAAGGAAGTACCACGGCGCCTTGGCCGGATTCTCCGGCACGTTCGGATTGGCGAGTTCCTTCAAGGGAGCGTCGGAAACCAGCGCCAGCGCCAGGCACACGAGCGTGGTCAGCATGAACACGCCGAGCTCGGCGTAGAACAGGTGCGGCATCGATGGGACGGTGTTCTCCGGCCCTTGGCCCACCGCTGCCGTACGCCCCTTGACGATCGCGGCGAGCGAGTACGTCTTGGCCGGCGCCTGCGTGAACACCGGATACATCGCCCCGGCCGGATCGGGCAGCCGCTCGTCCGCGCCGGCCGGACGCGCCAATCCGCCATCCTTGCGAATCCGCCAGAAGTGGACCGACATCAGCGCCACCAGCGCCAGCGGCAGGATCATCACGTGCAGCAGGTAGAAGCGAATGAGCGCCTCCGGACCCAACGTGTCGGAGCCGAGCAGCAGGAACCGTTGCGCGCCGCCGGGATCGAACCAATCGGTGATTCCGATCGCGTCGGTGACCTCGCGCGGCGACTGCGCGATGTTGGCGCCGATCGTGATCGCCCAATAAGCGAGTTGATCCCACGGCAACAGATATCCGGTGAACGACAGCCCGAGCGTGGTGGCGAGAAGCCCCATGCCGATCAGCCAGTTGAACTCGCGCGGCTTCCGGTACGAGGCGGTGTAGAAGGCGCGCGCCATGTGCAGAATCACCGCCACCACCATGACGTTCGCGGCCCAACGATGGATGTTCCGCATGAACCGGCCCGTGGGCACCACGAAGTGGATGTCCTTGATCGACTGATAAGCGGCGTCCGGGTACGGCTTGTAGTAGAACATCAGCAGCACGCCGGTGATCAGCGTGATGAGAAACGCCGCCGTGGTAGCCAGCCCCAGACCGAGCGTGGTGCTCCAACGAAGCGTCCAACGATGCACGCGCGTGGAGTGCAGATGGAGAAATACGTTGCCGAAGATGAACGTGGACCGCGTGCGGTCGGTGGACGGCTTCCCGCTCCGGAACGCGGTGTCGAGGATCCGTTTCGGCGCCGCGCGCAGATTGGACTTCAACTCCTCGAGAGCCGGCGTGCTCATACTGTCACCTTGGTGCCGGGCGGCACGGTCTTTCCTTCATCGACATGGAAGATCCCATCGCCTGGGGTCACCTTCAGCCACGCGAGCGGCCGCGGCGCGGGTCCGCGCGACACCGCTCCATCGGGTTTGAACCGCGATCCGTGGCACGGGCACTCGAAACCCTCGGCGCCGGGCTTCACCACGCAGCCGAGATGCGTGCAGATCGTCGAGATCGCATAGACGCCCTCGGCGTCGCGGAACACCGCCACCGCGCGATTCGGCGGCACGAACGCCTCGCCGATTCGCAGCGATTCCGGCAGCGCGACATCGAAGCCTTTCGACTGCGCCGCCACGATCGCGGCCTTCGGCAGCCGCATCGATCCGAGCAACGCGAACAGCATCGCCGATCCGGCCGACCACAGCGACGCCAGGCCCAGCCAGTCGCGGCGCGGCAGAGGCTCGGGATCGAGCCTCGATCGGGGACTTCCGGGTACCACGGTCATGGGTTCCTCCAGGACGTACTGACTTCCACTCTCTCCATCGCGATCGCCTCCACCGGACAGCGCATCGCGCACAGCGCGCATCGAATGCAGCGGTCCTCGTCTTTCACGATCGCCGAGTACTCGTCCTCGTCCGCCTCCTCCGGCAGCAGCGGCTCGCCGGCGTCGACCGCGCGCAAGGAGAGAATCTTCAGACACTGCGTGGGGCAGACATCCACGCAGCCGCCGCACAGCACGCAGCGGTTCCCGTCGAACACCGGAGTCACGCCGCAGTCGAGGCATCGCGACGCCTCGCGCATCGCATGCGCGGCGTCGTAGCCGAGTTCGACCACCGTCTCCGGATGCGCCAGGCGGTCGCCGGGATGGCGCACGGGAATCTCCTGGCGGCGGATCGATTCGTAGCCGCGCTCCCGCCGGTAGCCGTCGAGCAACCGGTAAGACGTGACCGCCTCCGCTCGCAACCGGTGTCCGGTGAGATAGCCGTGGATGGAACGCGCGGCGGCCTTGCCGGACGCAACCGCGTCGATCAGCAGCCGCGTGCCGTGCGCCAGATCGCCGGCCACGAACACGCCGGGCGCGGTGGTGGCCAGCGTTTCGGGATCGGTCTTCGGCCAACCCGGACGCCCCTGCTCGATGTCCGCGCCGCCGTCTTCGAGAAAGCCGAGCGATGGGGATTGCCCCACCGCGAGCAGCACCGTGTCGCACGGAATCTCGCGAACGTCGCCATCGTCATAGACGGGCGCGAACTTCCGGTTCGCGTCGTAGACGCGCAGGCAGCGGCGGAACCGGATCGAGACCGGATTGCCGCCGGCGTCGCGGCGGATCTCGAGCGGACCCCAACCGTTCAGCCGCTCGATGCCCTCTTCGTCGCCTTCCACGATTTCGATCGTGTCCGCCGGCATCTCCTCGAGCCCTTCGAGCGACACCAGGCGCACCGCCGACGTTCCCGGCAATCGCGCGGCGGTTCGCGCCGTGTCGTAAGCGATCTGCCGCAACACCGTGCGCGCGACATCGTAAGCGACGTTGCCGCCGCCGACCACGACCACCTCGCGGCCTGCGTCGATCTTCGATCCCACCGCCACCGCGCGCAGCAGGTCCACGCCGCCGAACACCCGCGGTCCGCGCTCGCCGGGCAATCCGAGACCACGTGACGATTTCGCGCCCACCGCGATCAACACCGCCGCGAAATCGCGCCGGAGTTCGGAGAACGGGACGTCTTTGCCGACGGTCACGCCACACCGGATCTCGACGCCCAGCGCCTCGATCACCGCCACTTCCTTGGCGATGACATCGCGCGGCAGGCGATAAGCCGGAACGCCCACGGCGAGCATGCCGGCGGCGACGGATTCCGATTCGAACACGACGGGCCGAAAGCCGAGCAGCGCCAGATCGTGCGCGGCGGAAAGCCCCGCCGGACCTGCGCCGATGATCGCGATCCGTTCGCCACGCCCCTTGGGTATGGACGGATCCATGCCCGCGCGCAGCAGCGCCGCCATCTCTTCGGGCTGAGCCGAACGCGGCGGCTCGGCGGACCGCAAGCCGCGAAGCACCTCGACTGCCGGACGGGCCTCGGGTCCCGCGAAGTCGCACACGAACCGCTTCAGCGCGCGGATGGCGATGGGCCGGTCGGGCCCGACGAAGTGTCCATCGTCGTCGACGCGCGGTACGCGGCCGCGCCGGCAGGCAACCTCGCACGGCGCGCCGCAGATGCGCCCGCAGATCGACGCGAACGGATTCGGTCCGCGCGCGATCAGGTACGCCTCTTCGAACCGCCCTTCGGCGATCGCTCGAACGTAGCCGCGTGCGTCGGTCCGGACGGGACACGCCGTCTGGCAGGAGATCAGGCCCGCGTGGTAGCCTTCCGCCGGAACGTGAACCCGAAGCGGCGTCATGACTTGCCGCCCGCGGCCAGAAGTCCGAACAGCGACGGCTCGGCGCCGTTCAGGATCACGCAGGAGATTCCACCTGGCTTCGCGGCGGATGCCGGCCTGCGCAGCAACTGGGCCAGAGTCCACCGGGAAAGCACGCCGCTGATCGCATCGTGGAGCTCGGCCGCCGCCTTGTGATACGAACACACCAGATTCAGGTCGCACCCCGGCTGGCAATAGTCGCCGACCAACGAGCCCTGGCACGCCTCGACGATGGCGAGCAGCGTGATCGACTCGGCCGGGCGGTTCAGCCACACGCCACCCTTCACTCCGCGGTCCGCGCGAAGCAGACCCGCCTTCACCAAGTGGCGCGTGACCTTGGCCATATACGTGGGCGACTCACCGAGCCTCTCAGCGATCCGTCGGGGCGGAATCGGCTCTGAAGATCCCTCTCGCGCCATGAGCATCAGCGCCCGGATCGCCGACAGTGAAGTCTTGTTCACCATGCCTAATGTGGATAATATACATCCTCTTTGTCTGAATTGCAAGAACTTCCTCGGGGGACCCTCTTCGGGGTACTATCGAATTTCGAACATGCGATACGAACTGGCCGGCCGGGTGGCCTTGGTGACGGGAGCCTCGCGCGGATTGGGAGCCGCGATCGCCGTGAGTTTGGGACAACGCGGCGCGCGCGTCGGCGTGAACTACCATGCAAGCGCCGCCAAGGCGGAGGCAGTGTGCGAGGCCGTCCGCAAGGCAGGTGGCGAGGCGATGGCCGTTCACGCCGACGTCCGCGACGAGGAGCAAGTGCGGGCGATGGTGGACGCGGTGGGGACCCAGTGGGGTCCTGTCGATATCCTGGTGGTCAACGCCACCGGACCGCAGCCCTTCCTCGCGATCGAACAGCAGACGTGGCAGGCATATCTCGATCAACTCGAGTTCTTCGTCAAGTCGCCGTTGCTGCTGTTGCAAGCCGTCCTGCCCGAAATGAAGGAGCGCCGCTACGGGCGGGTGATCCAGATCGGAAGCGAAGTCTTCGAGATCGGCAATCCGCGATTCGCCAACTACGTCGCCGCCAAGGGAGCGCAGTACGGGCAGACGCGGTCCTGGGCGCGCGAACTGGCGCCCTGGAACATCACCGTGAACCTGATCGCGCCCGGGTGGATTCCCACCGAGCGGCACGACGGGACCAGCCCCGAGGACTTGGCGATCTACGCGGCCGGCGTTCCGATGAAGCGCCAAGGCCTGCCCGCCGATGTCGGCGAGGCCGCCGCCTACCTCGCCTCCGATTCGGCGAGGTTCGTCACAGGGCAGAAGATCGCGGTGAACGGCGGCAACACGCTCGAGTAGTAGAATAGCGGGCGATGACCCGACGCGATCTTCTCAAGGCCTCCGCCGCCGCCGCACTGCCGGCAAACGCCGCCAACGATCTGGTTCGCCGCGAGAATTCCAAGACAGGCGCGCTCGACTGGCAGTTGACGCGCGTGCGCCTGGACCAGGGAACCAAAGGCTATCGATCGTCGCTGATCGAAGGCTACTGCTCCCATCAAAGCGTCGAGGCCGGTGAAACGATGCGCGTGTTCGTCTCGGCGAATCCGGCGCGCCAGTTCACCCTCGAGATCTTCCGCATGGGCTGGTACGGCGGCCGCGGCGCCCGCCTGATGACCACCATCGGACCGCGGCCCGCCAAGCCGCAGCCAGATCCGCCGGTGGAGGAACGCCGCCTCCGCCAATGCCGCTGGGAACCCTCCACCGAAATCAAGATCCCCGCCGATTGGCCGAGTGGCGTCTACCTGGGACGCCTCACGAGCGTTCCGGGAGCCAAGTTCGAGCACGCCTGGCAGAGCTTCGTCGTCTTCGTGGTGCGCGACCGCCGCAAGGCGGACGTGATGTTCCAAGTGAGCGACAACACGTGGAACTCTTACAATCGCTGGCCCGACAACTACTCGATGTACACCGATCCGCGCCACTCCTGGGCGCCGTCGGTCGCCGGCAGCTTCGACCGCCCGTACGGCAAGTACGCGCAGATCTACGATCACCCGTTGTCGATCGGCTCCGGCGAGTTCCTGCTGTGGGAGTTCCCGCTCTGCTTCTGGCTCGAGTCGATGGGCTACGACGTTACCTACACGTCGAACGTGGACATGATCGATCCGGCCCAGTTCACGCGTGCCAAGACCTTCCTCAGCATCGGCCACGACGAGTATTGGGACGTCCGCCAGTACGACGGCGCCTTGGCGTCGGTGAAGGCGGGGGTGACGCATCTCTATCTATCGGGCAACGCCGTGATGGGAGTGACGCCGTTCCAGCCCGCGTTCGACGGACGCCCGAACCGCGTGATCAGCCGCGAAGGCGTGTTCGGCGGCATGTACGGCAACTTCGATCAGTTCATGAAGCTCCCGTTCCCCACCGAGGGTCCAAAGGCGAATCTGCTGATCGGCGCCCACTCGGTGTATCCGTTCAACGGCGGCGACGATTGGCGCGTCACCAAGCCGAAGCACTGGATGTTCGAGGGCACGGGGATGAAGGAAGGCGACGCGATTCCCGGCTTGGTGGGCTGGGAGTTCCACGGCGATCCGGCCCCGATCCCGGGACTGGAAATCGTGGCCGAGGGCGACGCTCTCAGCGGCGGCACGCGGCCTTCGCACTGGACCGCCACCATCTACCCCGGGCCGAAGAAGAACTTCGTGTTCAACGCGTCGACCATCTGGTGGTCCCAGGGATTGTCATCGCCGCCGGGCCACATCCTGCCCTGGTCGCACTGGGTGCGGCCTCACGGGCCGGACGCGCGCGTGCAGCGGATCACCGCCAATCTGTTGAAGCGGGCGCTCGGATAAAAGAAACCGGCCGCCGGGCGAAGGGATCGCGCGGCGGCCGGTGAACCGAACGGACTGCCTAGAAGATGATGCGTCCGCTGAACTGAATCTGGCGGCCGAAAACACCGCCCCTTTGGGAGATGATCTTCCCGAAGGTGGCGGACGTCACGCCCTGATCCGGGTCGTTCGCCGGGAAGCGATTCGTCAGGTTGTAGGCTTCGGCGCGCAGCTCGAACTTGAACCGCTCGGTCACGGCGTACTCCTTGGCCAACGTCGAATCGATGTTCCAGAAGCGCGGCCCGGTCAGGCCCGCGTACTGAAGCGGATTCGAGCGCCGCGTGAAACCGGGAAGCTGCTTGATCTTCGACGTGTCGAACCATTGCGACTGGGTCGGGTTGTCGATCTTGGGATTCCCCGAGATATCCAAGCCGCCCCACCGCAGGAACAGCCCGGTGGTGTAGGTGAACAAGCCGCTGACCGCCCAGCCGCCGAGGATGGCGTCGGCGGCCTTGGGAAGCGAGTTCATGTGTTTGCGGCCCTTGCCGAACGGCAGTTCATAGATCGCCGCGCCGGTGAATCGCTGCTTGGCGTTGGCGGCGGGCTGCCAGGTGACCGTCTGCGTGAAGTTGTCCTGGTTGTCGTAGAACTGCTGATTCGACTCGTTGTTGTAGTTGTAGCCGAACACGAAGTTCCAGCCATTGCTGAACGGCCGCTGGAACTGCATTTGCGCCGAACGGTAACGGTTGCCGAAGCCGCCGCGCAGATTTTCGTTCAGTCCCTGATATTGCGGATACGGCCGCGTCAGGTCGGTGACTCCGATGGTCCGCTGGGTGCGGAGCTGGCCGGGCATCTTGTCGGCGGCCAGCAGATTGAAGAACGGGTTGTCCACCGTCTGCGTGCTGGCGACGCCCAGCCGGAATCCGATGCGCGGATCCACTTGGTTGACGTCGTAGTTGTACGGCGCGCTGCGGCCGGCATTCATGAAGAACGTGATGTCGGCCAGGATCTTGCCGGGCAACTGCTTCTGCAGGCTGATGTTGAACCGGTCGTTGACGCCCGGCGTGAAGTCTTGCTGATACCACTGGCCGGCTCCGCCCAGGTTGGTGTAGCGCCCCAGTGTCTTTCCCGTGACCGGAATCAAGCCGCCGGGGAACGGATTCGAAAGCCTCTGTTGTGGAACTCCCTGCAGTTCGCCGATCGTGGTGGTGCGAGCGTCGAAGCCCGGCAGCGGCACCGATCCGAGAATCCCCAAGCCGTCGGTAAGCGTCGCCGGAACGATATAGCGCGCCCAGCCGATTCGGAGCGCGGTCCCATCGTCGACGCGCCAAGCCAGACCCGCGCGGGGCATGAACAGGTTCTTCGGCGCGTTCCACGAATTGCGGTTGTTGCCGTCCGCGAACAGCCACGCGCCGTTGTAAACCGGCGCCGCGGAACGTAACGCGGTGGCCGCCGCCGGGAGCCGGGGAGCGTTGGCGCCCTGGAACTCGGAGATCGGGCTCGTCAGGTCCAGGAAGCGGGTCAGCCGGTCCGTGGTGTCGCGCATGGCGGTGAAGTACTCGTAGCGGAGGCCGAGGTTGAGCGTGATGCGCTGCGTCAGCTTGTAGTCGTCCTGGAAGAAGAAGCCCAGGAAGCCGACGCGGGGGCGCTGGATCGGAATCGACGCGATGGCGGAACTGCCGTCGAGCGCGCCCAGCAGCATCGTCGCGTAGCCGTCGCCGCTCAACCCGGTATTCGGCGCGACGTAGGTATTCGCCGTCAGCGCGGGTCCAAAGTTGAACGTGAACGACTGCGGACGAGCCGCGTTCACCCGTTCCTTGCGGTACTCGCCGCCCACCTTGAAGTAGTGCTTGCCATGGTTGCGCGAGATCTTCGATTCGACGTTGTATGAGTCCGGCTCCTGGAACCAGTAGCCTGTCCGTCCCAGCGACAGACCCGAGCCGCTGCGGCTGATGTTGACGCCGGGGTAGTAGAGATCCGGCAGACCCTGCAGGTAGCCCTTGTACCAGGGGTTGCCCGGCCAGAACTTCTCGAGGTCGGACTCCTTCAGCAGCGCGGCAGGCACGCCGAACGAGTCGACGATGGAATTGTACGCCGAGCGGATGTTCCACACCGTGTTCGCGTTCAGCGTGTAAACCAGGTCGCCGGAGAAGCTGCGCGAGTGCCGCTTGGAGCCGTCCACCGGCTGCGCCACCGAGCCGGTGTAGTCGTCCTGCGCGGTGAAGGTGCGGAACTGATTGAAGCGGCCGAACACCTTGATCCGCTCGTTGACGTTCCAGTCTATGCGCTCGGAAGCGTTCCAGTAGCGGAAGCGGTTGGCGAAGCCCTTGCGGAAATTGTTCACCAGCGCCGAGCCCGAGCCGGCTTCGTTCGGCTTCCAGATATCGGCCATGATCGCCCTGCCGGCCGGGTCGATCCGCGACGCCGGAATGATGTTGCCTGCGAAGGGCTGCCGCGTGATGGTGGAGCCCACCGTCTGCGTCGTGAACGGATCGTGGATCGCGCGCAACCCACCGGTGTTGTTGATCGACCGCGAAAAGTCGCCATTGCGCTCGAGATCGGTGGGCAGCGTGTTCAGAGCGCTGCGTGGCTCGATGGTCCGCCAGGCTTCATACGAGAAGAAGCTGAACAGCTTGTTCTTTTTGATGGGATTTCCCAGCGTGCCGCCCCAGACGTGCTGCCGCGTCAGGTTGGATGCGCGCGTCACCCGGTTGGCCAAGCCGTTCAACGCGGGGTTGCGGCCGAGGTAGTAGCCAGTGCCATGCCAATCGTTGGTGCCCGACTTCATCGCCACCGAAAGCACGCCGCCCGCGGAGTGGCCGAACTCGGCGTCCACCGCGTTCTGCTGCAGGTTGACTTCGCTCACCGCGTCCATCGGAGGCGTGTAGCTCGACTTCTGCGCGGTCATCGACGGCGAGCCGTCGAGAATGATGTCGTTCTTCGTACTCGTGTTGCCGCCCACGTCGAACTGAGACGCGGCCCAGTGATGGAACGGGCTTTGCTCGGTGGACGACCGGATCACCGTGGCGGGATTCAGCGACACCAGCAGGAACGGATTCCGGTGGATGATCGGCAGCGAGTTCGCCATCTTGGTGTCGAGCGTCAGCGCCATGGTCGACGTGTTGAACTGCACCGCGACCGGTGGAGCGTCGACCGTGATCGATTGCTGCGTGTCGCCGGGCTGCATGGTCGCGTTGACGGTCACGTCGCCGCGCGCCTGCACCAGCACGTTGCGCTGCTGGAACTTCTTGAACCCGGCGAATTCGACCGTGACCGAGTAGTTGCCGGGAGTCACGAAGTCGAACAGATACTGTCCGGTCTGATTGGTCTGAGCCGTGGTCTGGATGCCGGTGCCCTCGTTGTTGAGGACCACTTGGGCGCCGCCGATTACGGCTTGGGACGCGTCGACCACAAGGCCTTGGACGCGACCGCGTGAATCCTGGGCGAGAGTGGCGGCCGCCGACAAGGCGAACACCGAAACGGTGGATGCAAGTCTACGCATCGAACCTCCCTGAGCTGAGTACTCAGGAGATGGTAGCACAACGCAACTAGAGGGCTGGACAAGGCGTCATACTGAGAATGGAGATGCGGCTCGTCTGGATTGCGGTGCTGTCGGCGCTTCCCGCGATTGCGGCGGCCGCCGTTCCCTGTCCAGCCGGAGTTCCTCTCGGCGATGTCGACCTCGCGGTGGCGCGGTCCGGCATCCCTCGCGCGATCCCCCTTCGTTCGGTGAACCGGCTCGTGCCCGGCGACCGGATCGTCTACACGCCGCTTCGCGACGGCGGCGACAAGCGCAAAGGGCAGGTGGCGCTGTTGCTCGCACCCTCGGAACCCGACGGCGACGGCGATCTCGAGTTGTTACCCCCCAAGCCCGCCAGCGACCGGGCCGAGTGGCCCGTCAACGGGCAAACCAGGACAGCGGCCTTTGTCTACGGACCGGCCGGACTCAACGCCGCCAAGGTCAAGCGATTTCTGGCGCGCGACCCCGCGCTGATCGGCCAGCTCGCCGACTATGCCCAAAATACCGCGCGGACCGAGGAGGTGCTTCGGGCGCTCGCCAGCGACGGAACGGCCGGAACCGGCGACAATCTCGGCGCCGCCATCCAGGGCTTCGCGACGCAGTACGGCTTGAACAACCGCATCAACCGCGACGCACCGCCGGAACAGCAAACGCTGGCCTTGTTCCGGGCCATCAATCCAGCCCTGGCCAGCTACGATCCGATCTCGCCGCAAGGACCCCAGCGCGTCAGCCAAACGGCGAGCCTGGCGGCCGTGGTGGCGGGGATGTTCCTCGGCAATCCGGTGGGACTCGCGGCCGGCGGCGCCGCGATCGGCATGAACTTCCGCTCCATCCTGTTCCCGAACACCGAGTTCCGGTCCGCCTTCGCGCAGCCGGGCGGCGGAGCCATGACGCTCTGCGGCAAGCGGGAGCCCGCGCGAGGCCGCGCCAAGCTGGCCTATTTTTGGGCCGTGCGCGTGCCCGGGTCCGAACCGCCCAAGCTGGCCATCGACGGCCGGCGTCACGCGATGATCGGGGCCAGGAGTCCGATCGGCCTGAAGGCCACCGGACCCGCGCCGCTGGACCGTGTCCGCAACTGGCAACTCGCCGGACCGGGCCGCGTATTCGATATCGGCGCGCGGACGGCGGACGGCAAGCTCGAGATCGATTTGACCGGCATCGCGGCGGAACCGGGCGAGTACCGCCTGCGCGGACACTGGGACGAAGCTCCGTTCGAAGCCGCGGGAACGTTGGTGCTGCACGCGCGGCCCGATCTCTCCTCCGCCCGGATCGGCGCTTCGATGCACGACCGGCTGGTGGAGGACACCGGCAAGCAGGCGGTGGCGCTCGAAGGGCCCGATTTCCAGTTCGTCGAGAAGATGTCTCTGGTCCGCATCGACGACCGTTTCGCCTCGCCCGCGCCGATTCCGTGGCGGCTGCCGGAAGGACCGGGGCTGGGCGCCCAGCGGCGCGTCGAGATCGAAATCGACACAGCGGGCCTGAAGCGCGGAGCTTACCGGATCGCGATCGCGCAAGCCGGATCGGAAGAATCGGCGCCGCTGGAGATCCTGGCCCCGCAACCGCGCCTCGACGCGATGCCGTTGCGAGTGCACTCGGGCGAAGCCAACCAGCAATTGACCCTCGAGGGCGACGGCGTCGAGCGTCTGGTGGAACTGCGCGCGCAGGGTGTGGCGCTCCGTCTGGGTCCGGCGATCGCCGGCCAACGCCGCCGGCCGGTGGAAGCGGCGCCGGAAGCGGACTTGCGGCCCGGCCAGTCGCTGGATCTGCACGCTCGCGCCGAAGGCTGGCTCCAGCCCGCCCGCATCGCGGGTGGCGTTCGAGTGCTGCCGCCTCGCCCCGCGATCGTGATATCCAAGGTGCTCGCGCCGGCCGGCGTCGACATCGCGCTGCGGGAAGGAGAACTGGTGGCGGGCGTCGCGGCGGGCGCGGTGCTCGACGTGAAGAACGCGGGACCGCGCATTCAAGTGGAGCTCGGCTGCCCGGGATCGAGCCGGAAGCTGCGCGCCGCGGTGGGCGAGCAGCGCGACGGCTTGAAGGTGCAGTCGCTCGCGGCCAACCGGCTCTATCTGTCGTTCGACCCGGCGGCGTGGCCCTCCGGCTGCGAAGTGGAAGCGACGCTCGAAGCCGCCGAGCGAAGCGTGTCGGCGCCGAAGCGAGTCGGCCGCGTCGTAAGGCTCCCGAAGGTGGAGCGGTTCCAATGGACGGAAGACCGCGCGGACGACGGAGCCTTCTTCGGAACGATGACCGGCCGCGATCTCGAATCGGTGGAGAAAACCGGATGGAACGGCGCCGACGGCCTGAGCGTCTCCGAACTGCCAGTATCGGGCAGCGGACCCGCGCAAACGCTGCGGATCAGGATGCCTTGGCCGCCGCCTTCACCGAGAGCTCCGATCTACCTATGGCTGCGCGGAGACGAGCAGGGCCGCGCCACGTCGATCCGCCCGTAGCGAGGCTCAGAAAACCTGGAAGCAGAACACCTGCACCGATCCCTGCGGGCTCATGCAGTACTCGCCGTTGTCGAGCCACTGATTCACTTCCACCCGGTAGAGGCTCTGCTCGATGCGGTCCACCTTCACCCGCAGTTGCTTGGGCGCGTTCTTGATGCGCTTCTTCGAATCGTTGGGAATGGAAACTTCGCGCTGGCCATTCTTGATGTCCATCTTGTAGAGTTCGAGCTTTTCGGCGGAGACCTTATCGGACTCGATCAGGAAAATCGGCTCCGCCATCGGAGTCTTCACATTGGACTCGGCGCCCTTCATCACGTTCGCGGTAACGTCCTTGCGGGTCTCTTCTTTCGCCTCGCCCGCCTCGGTGGGGATCAGGTTCGACGCGTGCAGCAGATAGAGCATGTCCGGCTTGGGCGGCTTGGGTCCGGCATACTTGTCCTTCTGGGCGAACAGCGCCCCGCACGCCAATACGCACGCCGCCAGCGCCACACGTTTCATGCAGGTCATTCTAGCCGATTGGATGCGGCCCGCACGCCGCCGGTTGCGCACCGGACCCGCCGGTTCTGATATTCTCGGCTCCCATGAGGTTCCCTGCCCTTCCGCTCGCGGCCGCCGCCGCGCTGCCTCTATTCGCGGAAACCACCGCGCCCGTCAATGGAGAGATCCGCGTCCAGAGCCACATCGCCGTGCCCATGCGCGACGGCGTGAAGCTCTACGCCGACCTCTACCGCCCCCGCCACGAGGGCCGCTTCCCCACGCTAATCACGCGAACGCCCTACGGTGTGCAGCGCGATGGCATGCATCCGGCGGTGATCGCCTTCGCGCGGCGCGGCTACGCCGTCCTGGTGCAGGACACGCGAGGCCGCTACGAATCGGAAGGCGCGTGGGACCCGTTCCGCAACGAGGCCAACGACGGCTACGACACGGTGGAGTGGGCGGCGCGGCAACCCTGGTCCACGGGCAAGGTGGGCATGCATGGCGGATCGTACCTGGCGCACGTGCAGTGGCAGGCCGCCACTATGCGTCCTCCGCATCTGACGGCGATCTTCCCCGCGCTCGCCTCCACCAGCATCTACCACAACACCTTCTATCACGGCGGCGCGTTCAAGCTGGCGCTGGCGTTGGGATGGGGCGTGGTGCGAATGCCGTTCCGCATCATGAATCCGCAGTATTGGCACATGGATCCGTACGCGCCCGAGGAGATGAAGTACGAAAACATGGTGTGGAAGCTGCCCGTCTCCACCATCGATCTGGAATCGAGCGGACAGCCGGTGAAGCACTTTCGCGACTGGGTGGCGCACCAGAGCTACGACCAATACTGGCGCGCCATCAGCGACGAGGAGCGCTTCGACAAGGTGGCCGTGCCCGCCTACAACTTCGGCGGCTGGTTCGACCTGTTGCTCGGCGGCACGTTGAACGGCTACACCGGAGTCCGCGCGAAAGGCGCGACCGAAGCCGCTCGAAAGGGCGCCAAGCTCATCGTCGGGCCCTGGGGCCACGGGGCGAGCCAGAAGTTCGGCGATCTCGACTTCGGCCCCGCCGCCATGCGCGACATCCTGGAGTTGGAGAACCGCTGGAACGACCATTACCTGAAGGGCATCGACAACGGCATCGACCGCGAACCGCCGGTGGAGATCTTCTTCATGGGCGCGAACAAATGGGCGAAGTTCGCCGATTGGCCCGTGCCCGGCGCGCGCGTCACACCGTTCTATCTCGACAGCGGCGGACGAGCCAATTCGTGGCGCGGCGACGGCGTCCTAAGGCGCGACCCGCCCACGGGGGCGCCGGTGGACCGCTACAGCTACGACCCGGACAATCCCGTGCCGAGCCTCGGCGGCAACGACTGCTGCGGCGCGCCGTTCCCCGTGGGTCCGCGCGATCAGCGTCCCGTGGAATCGCGCAACGACGTGCTGGTCTACACGTCGGCGGAACTGGCGGAGCCGTTGGCCATCGCCGGGCCAGTGCGCATGAAACTCGCCGCGTCCACCGATGGGCGCGACACCGACTGGATGGCGAAGCTGGTCGACGTCTATCCGGACGGCCGCGCGTTCAACGTCGCCGAGGGTATCCTGCGCGCGCGTTTCCACGGCGGGCTCGACAAACCGCAACCGCTGGAACCGGGCCGCTCCTACGAGTTCGACATCGACATGCGCGGCACGGCGAACGTGTTCCTGCCCGGCCACCGGATTCGCGTGGATATCACCAGCGGCAACTTCCCGCAGTTCGACCGGAATCCGAACACCGGCGAGGCGCTGGGCGCGTCGTCCCGCATGCGTGTGGCGAAGCAGACGGTGCATCACGGAGCGGGCAAGCTGTCGCGGATCGAACTGCCGGTGGTGACACAACCGTAACCCGATTTCACGGAAGCGTATCGGCTTCGTCACGCCGGCGAAACCTACAGGTCCTTTAATGAGAGTTCATTCTCTCCAAAAGGACCCCATTGATGCCAGAGACTTTCGAATCCGTTCTGAAGGAACGATTCAACCGCCGCTCGCTGCTCGGCGGCTTGCTTACCACGATCCCGGCGGCCGGGCTGATGACAGGCAAGGACACCGTGGCCGCAGGCTCGATACCGGAGGCCGCCGCCAATGAGGCCAAGCGCGACACCCGCATCCAGTTCAAGCCGCTCGCCGGCTCCAAGGCCGATCGCATCGAAGTGGCCGAGGGCTACAAGTCGTCCGTCCTGATCAAGTGGGGCGACCCCCTCTTCAACGATTCGCCGGCCTTCGATCCCCAGAACCAAAGCCCCGAAGCCCAAGCGAAGCAGTTCGGCTACAACAACGATTGGATGGGCTACTCTCCGCTGCCGGCGCATGACGTTCAGAATCCGGGCCGGGGCCTGCTCGCTGTCAATCACGAGTACACCAATCCCGAGTTGATGTTCTTGAATCACGGCGGCTTCAATGCTCAGACGGCGGCCCAGACGGCCATCGAGCTGCAAGCGCATGGACTGACCGTCGTCGAGATCGCGCGAGACGCGACCGGCTCCTGGCGCTACGTGCAGGGCTCGCAGTTCAACCGCCGAATCACGGCTACCACGCCCTTCGAAATCACCGGACCCGCCGCCGGCAACGACGCGCTGAAGACCCGCGCGGACGCCACCGGCCGCCGCGTCTTGGGTACGTTGAACAACTGCGCCGGCGGTCAAACGCCTTGGGGCACGATCCTGTCCGGCGAAGAGAACTTTCATCAGTACTTCTCCAACGCCGGCGCCGTGACCAACGCCCGCGCCGGCGCGGTCAACGCCAACTATGGTCTGCCGGCCGCCAACGGCGAGTACCCATGGGCCCGGCACGAGGACCGGTTCGACATGGCCAAGGAGCCCAACGAGCCCAACCGCTTCGGGTGGATCGTCGAGATCGACCCGTATCATCCGCAGTCGATTCCACGCAAGCGCACCGCGCTCGGGCGTCTGCGCCACGAAGGCTGCACGATCCAAGTCGCGCGGAGCGGCCAGATCGTCGCCTACACAGGCGACGACGAACGGTTCCAGTTCGCCTACAAGTTCGTGAGCAAGGGCCGGTACAACCCGTTCGACCGCTTAGCCAACGACAGCCTGCTGGACGACGGCACACTGTAAGCCGCCAAGTTCCACGCCGACGGCTCCGGCGAATGGCTGCCCCTCGTGTTCGGACAGGGCCCGCTGATCCGGGGCAACGGTTACGACAATCAGGGCGACGTGCTGATCGATGCCCGCGGAGCCGCCGCGCGCCTGGGCGCCACCCAGATGGACCGGCCCGAGGACATGGAAGTCAATCCGGTAAACGGCAAGGTCTATTTGGCCCTCACCAACAACACTCGCCGCACCGACCGGGACAAGGACACCGTCAATCCGCGCGCCAACAACCGCTGGGGACACATCATCGAGATCGCGGAGGACGAAGGCGACCACACTTCCACCAAATTCACCTGGGAGATCTTCATTCTCTGCGGCGATGGCAAGGTCCCGGCCCACGGGGCGTTCTTCGCTGGATACGATCCGGCGAAGGTCAGCGCCCTCGCCTGCCCGGACAACATCGCGTTCGATAGCAAAGGCAACCTCTGGATCGCCACCGACGGCCAGCCCGGCGTCCTCGACATCAACGATGGCATTTACGCGGTTCCCACCGAAGGCTCCGAGCGCGGATTCGTGCGGCAACTGGTGAGCGGCGTTTCGGGCGCCGAGACCGCCAGTCTCGTATTCAACACCGACGATACCGCTCTGTTCGTATCGATCCAACATCCGGGCGAGGGCGGCAGGTGGACCATCAATCCGAGCGATCTGGTCAGCCGCTGGCCCGATGGCCGCGGACCCAACAAGCCTGGCGTTGTGGTAGTGACCAAGAGCGAAGGAAGCCCCGTCGTCGGGACCTAGAATCCTCGTGATCCGCTTCGAGCGCGCCTTGCCGCTTTTCGTGGTTGGCGCGCTTGCCTCCCTGGCGTCCGCGTATTCGGGCGGTCCGCCCACGCGGCGGACGGGCGCTCCCGGCGAGCAGACGTGCCTTTCGGCGAACTGCCACGTGGGCGAGCGTTTCGACGACTCGCCCACCGTGGAGTTGGACCTGGACGGACCACGCGAATACGATCCCGGAGGCCCACGCCAGAGGTGGACCCTACGGATCGGAGACGCCGCGCGCGCCTACGGACTGCAATTGAGCGTTCGGCGGGCGGACCGTCCACTCCACCCGGCCGGCCGGCTCTTCCCCGTCGACGGTTCCACCACGGCGGTCGTCTGCGAGGACGACAGCATTCCAAAGGCCGGCTGTCCGGAGGTCTCGCCATTGGAGTTCTTCCATCACACGGAGCCCCGACGGCAGGGAGTCTTCGAAGTCGATTGGACTCCACCGCGCGATGCCATCGGAGACTTGCTGGTGTACGTCGCCGCCAATGCATCGGTGGCAGGCCAGCGAAACTCCCGCATCCACCTGCGCGCATTCCGCATTCCGCCGCGGCGCGACGACGTCACGGTATTCAACGCCGCCAGTCTGCTTCCCACGTTCTCTCCGGGAGCGTGGATCTCGATCTTCGGGAGTGGCCTGGCCCCGGCGGCGCTGGCATGGCAACCGGGCGGAGACGTCCCTCGCTCTCTCGGCGGGGTGCGCGTCACGGTGGGTGGCCGCGAGGCCGGGATCGGTTTCGCGGGTCCTGGGCAGATCAACGCGCTGGCTCCGGAGGGCGTCGAGCTAGGCCCGGCCCGCGTGGAGGTCATCCGCGACGGCGCGCCCACGCTCGCGGGACAGGGATGGCTGGAGCGCGTCTCTCCAGCCTTGTTCGACGCGAGCCGCCTCATTCGTGCGCGCGCGGGCGAGATCGTCTCCCTGAACGGGACGGGTTTCGGTCCCACGAATCCGCCCGTGCCGTGGGGCTCCGCCTTCGAGGGCGAGGCCAGATGCGTCTTGCCTGTGGTGGTGCGCGCCGGGGATGCCCAAGCGAACCTGCGCTTCGCCGGGTTGGTGGCGCCCGGCGTCTACCGGATCGACTTCGCCATGCCGCCAGTCCCTGCGGGCATCCACGACTTGGTCGTGTCGGTGGATGGCTGGAAAGCCCCAGCCGGCCGGATCTCTTCCGCCGAGTAGCCGGCCCGGAAGCCGCCTCAGCGGAAGTAGTGGAACGGGTTGGAGAAACGGCGGGCGAGATCCTCCTCGTCCTCGTACATGAAGCGGAACTCCTCCCCGCCGAGCGTTCCCGTTTCGTCGTGGCTCCGGAACCGCGCCCGGAACTCGGCGGCGATGGCCTCGTGCACGCCTTCGCGGCCGGCGCGCAAGGAGAGTTCCCCCGTGCGGTAGACCACCGTGTATGTCTGGCTGCTGTACTCGAAGATCGAAGAGACGTGCTCGGCGAACATCGCCGTGATGGCGCCCTCGAAGTCGGGCTCCGCCTCCTTCCAGCGTTGCATCGCCAGTTCGAACGCCGTCGTCTGAAAGACGATGGGAAACGGACTCAGTTTGACGAGTTCCTCCGGCCGGTAGGCCGGATGCCCTTCGCCGCCTTCCGGATGCTCCGCCAGGATTTCGATGAAGCGGTTCGCGAGCGGCTTCCGGAGCGGAAGGTCGTACCAAAGCTCGCGGTCCCGATCGGACTCGATGACGACGATCAGATACGGCGAAGTGAACTCCCGATCCGGCGCGGCGTCGAGACCGGCGTGATAGCCGGTGATGCCGTGCGCCGTCTTCAGCCAGTCGAGGAAAACGCGGTAGACAAGCGCCTGTTGCTTCTCGCCGCAACGGATCGCCAGGCACTCCTCCCAGACGGCGCGTTCGGCGGCTCTCATGCCACCCCGATTTTCGCACGTCCGGATCGATGCCGAAAAAAGTACAATCAAGAGCGAATGCTCCCGGTCCACTCCCGCCGCCATTTCCTTCGCCATTCGGGCGCCGGCCTCGGAACCGCCGCGCTCGCGCACCTGCTCGCCGAAGAGGGCCTGGCCGCCAGGGACCCCATGGCCCCGCGCGCCAGCCACTTCCCCGCCAAGGCCAAGAACGTCATCTTCCTCTTCATGGAAGGCGGCCCCAGCCAGATGGATCTCTACGATCCCAAGCCGGAACTGGTCAAGTGGTCCGGCAAGCCGCTGCCCGAATCGCTGACCAAGGAGTATGGAGCCAGACTCGCGTTCACCAAGCCCGACGCGGCGGTGCTCGCCAGTCCGCGGACCTTCCGCCCATACGGGCAGTCCGGCCTGGAGTTCTCCGACTACATTCCGAACATCGCCGCCAACGCGGACCGCATCTGCCTTGTGCGGTCCATGTACACCGACGCGTTCAACCACCACCCCGGCCAGTTGCTGCTGTTCAGCGGCAGCACCCAGTTCGGCCGCCCGAGCATGGGCGCGTGGGCCGCTTATGGGCTGGGCAGCGAATCGCGCAACCTGCCCGCGTTCGTCGTGCTCGCATCGGGCCGCGGCACCTCCGGCGGCGTCACCAATTGGACCAGCGGATTCCTGCCCTCCACCTATCAGGGCGTCGTCTTCCGCAACTCCGGCGACCCCATCCTCTACTTGTCCAATCCCGAAGGCCTCGCCGCGAACACGCAGCGCCTCACTCTGGACGCGCTCAAGGAGCTCAACGAAGCGCACATGGCCGAAACGCGCGACACCGAAATCGACTCGCGCATCGCGTCCTACGAACTCGCCTTCCGCATGCAATCGGCCGCGCCCGAACTGCTCGACTTCTCCACCGAATCGCAGGCCACGCTCGACATGTACGGCGTCGGCAAGCAGCCCACCCATCCGTACGCCTCCAACTGCCTGCTCGCGCGGCGCATGGTGGAGCGCGGCGTTCGATTCGTGATGCTCGCCCACGCCAGTTGGGACGACCACTCGGACCTCAATAAAAAGCTGAAGGAAAACACCGCCATCACCGACCGGCCCATCGGCGCGCTTCTCACCGATCTCCAGCGCCGCGGCCTGCTCGATTCCACGCTCGTCGTCTGGATGGGCGAGTTCGGACGCACGCCGATGGTCGAGATGCGCGGCGGGCCCACGGCGCTCGAAAACGCGGGCCGCGATCATCATCCCTTCGCATTCTCGATGTGGATGGCCGGCGGCGGCATCAAAGGCGGCCAGGTTGTGGGCAAGACCGACGACTTCGCCTTCCACATCGCCGAGGACAAGATCCACGTGCACGACCTGCAGGCAACCATCATGCACGCGCTCGGTTTCGATCATACCCGGCTGACCTTCCGCCACCTGGGCCGCGACTTCCGCCTCACCGACGTCCACGGCAACGTCGTGCCGAAGCTGCTCGCCTGATATGCGAGTCGCGGTGGTGGGAGCCGGCGCGTTCGGCGGATGGACCGCGTTGCACCTGCTTCGGGCGGGCTGCGACGTCACGTTGATCGACGCGTGGGGCGCGGCCAATTCGCGATCGTCTTCCGGCGACGAGACGCGCGTGATTCGCGGAGCCTACGGTCCGAACGCGATGTACACGCGCATGGTGGCCCGATCGGTTCCGATGTGGCGCGATCTCGAGGCCGCGGCCGGCCAGACGCTGCTGCACTCGGTTGGGTCGCTGTGGATGGCGCCGGAGGGCGGCGATGAGTGGGAACGGGCCTCGCTCGAGAATATTCGCGCCGCCGGCATGAGTGTCGAAGTGCTGCGCCGGGACGGCCTCGAGCGGCTGCATCCAGGCGTAAACTGGAGCGGCATCGCGTGGGCGCTGTTCGAGCCGGACCTCGGATACCTGATGGCGCGCCGCGCCTGTCAGGCGGTGGTGCGCATGTTCGAACGCGAAGGCGGACGGTATCTGATCCAAACCGAAGTCCCACCCGCGGACGCCGCGGTGTGCGCTTGCGGACCGTGGCTCGGCGCGATGATCCCCGATGTCCTGGGCGCGCTCATTACCGCGACTCGGCAGGAGGTTTTCTACTTCGGCGATGCGCCGGGACGCGCTCCGTTCCCGGCCTGGGTCGACAACACCGCGCCGCGCCACTACGGCATCGCCGGCAACGAGGGGCGCGGATTCAAGGCCGCGCGCGACGTACCGGGACCGGAGTGGGATCCCACTGCCGGCGACCGGACGCCGTCCGCCGAGCCCCTCGCCGACGCGCGCGCCTACGTGGCGTTCCGCTTCCCCAGGCTCGCTGACGCCCCCCTGCTCGAATCGCGCGTCTGCCAGTACGAGATGAGCGCGGACGGCCACCTCATCCTCGACCGCCACCCCGGCGGCGGACCGGTGTGGTTCGCCGGCGGAGGATCGGGGCACAGCTTCAAGATCGCGCCCGCGGTGGGCGAGCACATGATGGAACTGGTGCTTGGGAAGCGACAACCGGACCCGGCGTTCGCGCTGGCGCGCTTCGGTTCGGGTCCGGTGGAACGGCGTTGGGAGCGGAAGTAGCTACAACAGCCGGAAATTCACTTCCACGTTGGCCGCGACACGGACCGGTTTGCCCTCGATCTTCCCGGGCTCGAACCGCCACTGCTCCACGGCCCTGATCGCCTGCACGTCCAAACCCGGATCGAGCGGCGCCACCACCTTCACACGTTGCGGCGCTCACGGGATAATCAAGGCCTATGCCTATGAGACGAGGAAGGGCGTCATTTCGGATGAGGAATCAAACTGATAATTCGATATACATCGTCCTCAATCTTGAAGTAAAATCTCCAACTCTTATCGACGCGAGCTTGCCACCAATCATGGGATTCGTCGTACTTCTTGGCCCTAAGCGAAGGGTGCCTGAGGTTCTGTTCGAGCAGTCTAATCTACTTGAAGAACGCCTGACGTGCCGATTCGGGCATGGTCCTTAGAGCCTCCTCTACGGCCGTGCTATAAAGGGCGGTCATCGGGAGCGTTTGCTTTGCTTTGCTCCCGGCTGCATCAGACCGTTCTTCATGTGAGCAATCATTTCATCGGCGCTGCCAAAAGGTCCGTGAAAAGAGCCGCCCTCCGCGGCGGCGAGCTGGGCATCGATGGTGCGCCGCTCTACTGGGGTGTATTCTTCATCCATGGCCGGAGCTGGTGGAACTGGCTTCATGGTGATAACACCCTCCATGACGCTTACATCAAGACGATCCCCCACCTTCAAACTAACCTGCTTTCGAATTCGAAGGGGTAGGGCTTCTTGAATCTGCTCTGTAAAGATGATCGTCATCCGGACAACCTTAGCTCCTGCACCCAAAGCATAGCACCCAAAGGGGATTCCGTGAAGTACTTGACGAGTGGCCTTACGCGGAAGGCCACCACGCCAGCGGGTGGAACCAGTAGACTCCGCATGCCGCCTGCGACAGCAGCAGCCACCAATGATCGCGCCGGTGCGGGTGCGCCCGATCGTGCTCGACGACCGCGGCTACAACAGGCGGAAGTTCACTTCCACGTTGGCCGCGACACGGACCGGTTTGCCCTCGATCTTCCCGGGCTCGAACCGCCACTGCTCCACGGCCCTGATCGCCTGCACGTCCAAACCCGGATCGAGCGGCGCCACCACCTTCACACGTTGCGGCAGACCCTTCTCGTCGATCTCGAGCGAGAGCTTCACCGACCCGCTGATCTTGGCTTCGCGCGCTTCCTGCGTGTAGGAAGGCTCCACCTTGGACTTCACCCTGGGAGGCGTCGCGCCATCTTCGCCCACCTTGTACACCTTCTGTGCGGCGACCGGCGCCGCCACCAGCAAAGCGAAACACGCGGCCGCGGCCGACGCCGCCATCGCTCCACGCCGCGTCATCGCCGCGCGATTCACCGCCGGATCCAGGATCGCGCGGATCCGCCCCTCGAGTGGAGTCTGCCCCGCCACGGCGATCGCCCCGGCCGGAGCCGCCACCCCCGACTTCGCCACCGCCACGAGCGTCTCCGCGTAGCCCGCCGGAGCCTCTCCGCGCCGCAGCACCAGATCGTCGCAAGCCCGTTCGCGATCCTCCGAGGCCTTGCGCGCCGACCACCAGACCAGCGGGTGGAACCAGTACACTCCGCACGCCGCCTGCGACAGCAGCAGCCACCAATGATCGCGACGGTGCGCGTGCGCCAGTTCGTGCCCGATGACAGCGGCGCGCGATTCGCCCACGGGCAGCAGCACGACCGGACGCAACAACCCCCACGTGAACGGCATCACGCCAGCCGCCGCGCGGCGGATCTCGACGCCTTCGCGCGCGCTTTCGCGAGACGCGGCGCGGACCATCGACGCGGCGCGCGCGTGGCCCATCGCGAATCGCGCGGCCATGGCCAGCGCGCCGGCGATCCACGCCCATCGCATCCAGTCGAACGAGCCGGCCGCGCCGGCGGCCGCGCCAGCCGCGGCGTTCAACGCGAACGACGCGCCGGAAGGCAGCGCCACCGGCGGCGCCAGCCACGCCAACAACGGCAGCGCCAGGGCGGCGGCCAATCCTAGCGTGCGAATCATATGCCTTGCCGAAGCGGGTATTCGCCGCGGGATCGAGGCCAGAACCTCGGCGGCGCAGAGCAGTAGAGTGACTTTCAGGATCATGGGGTTCCCTTTCGTTTCGCTTGTTCCACCAACTCCGACAACCGGTCCAACTCCTCCCGCGTGAACCTGGCATCCGGCGTTCCCAATAACGCCGTGACCGCTCCGGCGGCCGATCCGCCGAAGAATGTGTCCACCAGCTTCCGCAACGCCGGGATCCGCGCCTTCCCGGCGGGCGTGGCGGATCGATAGACGTACCTCCCCTCGCGATCCACGTGCCGCGCCGCGCCCTTGTCCTCGAGGATCTTGAGCGTCGCGCGAACCGCGGAATAGCTGGGTGGATCGTCCAGCTCCTCACGCACCTCCGCCGCCGAGGCCTCGCCCCGGCGCCAGAGGATTTACATGATTTGCCGCTCGCGGCGGCTGAGTGCGTCTCCGGTCATCGTATGCTAAAAAACCTGCTACTGCTAAAATACTAGCATCACCGCCCGGCCGCGTCAATCGGAATCAGAAATACATCTTCAGCCCAAGCTGAATCCGCCGGATGCCGCCGATGTTGGCCCCGATGTCGGCATAAGCCGGAGCGAGATTCGTCGCCGCGACCGGCGGATTCGCGAAGCGCTGGTAGTCCAGATTCTGATACACGGTGAAGTTGTTGCCGTTCGTCTGGAAGAACGGATGGTTCAGCGCGCCGAACAACTCCGCGCGGAAGGCGAACCGGATCTGCTCGCGCACCGGGAACTCCTTGAGAATCGCCGCGTTGAAGCTCTGCGTCCACGGCATGCGCACGTGATCCAGTACGCGGGGCGCGTTGCCGACGGTGAGGCGGGTGGGCGGCCGATAGGCCCGGAGCACATCGATATAGGGAGCCCGCTGCGTCACCGGGTTGTTGACGTTCCGCCGCCATCCGGGCAGAATCGGATCCACGCCCGGAACCAGACTCGCGCGGATGCGGCCCACGTCGTCCGGGAATCCGGCGCTGTTGCCCAGATGCGCCTGCAGCGGCAGCCCGCTCGACATTTGCCCCACGCCGCTCAGCTTCCAATTCCCCAGGATCTTGTTGGACCAGCCCCGCGTCCGGAAAGGAACGTCCCAGTTGTAGTTGAAGCGGAACACGTGCGGAATCGAGAATACCGAGATCGACTTCTCGAGACTCCGGATTCCGCCGCGGAGCTGCGGGAATCCGGTGCCCCAATTCTGGATGTTGTCGTTGCAGAACTGGCCGTCGCACGAGGAATCGTCGATCGACTTCATCCACGTGTAGTTCACCGTGAACTGCAAGCCGCGCGAGAACTTGCGGACGAAGTTCGTTTGCAGCGCGTTGTAGCTGGAACTGTAGCCTTGCGCGATCGGGTTGCCGATGCTGCTCATCGTCGGGATGCCGCGCAGCAGATCCTGCCGCGCCACGGTGACGATGTTGCCGTTGGGGTCGCGCAGACCCGCCGGATTCGGCAGCCGCTCGCCCATGTTCTCCCCCGCCAGAAACTGCGTCGTGTAGCCGGGAAGGTCGATCGTGTTGTATAGCGCCGACGGCCCGAATAGCTGCGTTCCTTTCGAACCGACGTAGTTGACCTCGAGTCCGTAGTCCTTGCCGAACTGGAAGCCCAACCCGAAGTTCCATTGCTGCATGTAGGGGATGGTCACGTCGCGGTTCAGATAATAGACCTGGTTGACGTTCTGCGTCTCCACCAGCTTGCCGTCCTTGGGAGGCGTGTAGCCGCCCTGGGGAAGCACCAGCGGGTTCGACTCCATCTGCACCCAGCCGCCGTTGGCCGCGCCCGCCGACGCCAGTTGATCGGGCCTCGGGTTCAGATCGGGGATCGGAATTCGGAACAAGCCGTTGGTGGGCACGTGCGAGATCGCATAGGCCCCGCGAATCACCGCCATGCCGCCGATGGAGCGCGGCAGCCGGTAGGCGAAGCCGATGCGAGGCTCGATGTTGTTGTACCGCGTGGGCCACAAAGTCTTCGGCGCGCCGCCCAGTCCGTGCAGTTGGATATAGCCGCCCAGTTCCTGCCCGCGCGAGTTGACCACCTTGCCGGGAACGAAGGAGCCCTGGTTGTGGTTCTTCTCCGAGCGGGGGACTTCTATTTGATATCGCGCTCCCAGATTCAACGTCAGGCGCGGCGTCAACTTGTAGTCGTTCTGCACGAACGCGGAATAGTATTTCCACCGGTACTGATACGAGATCGCCGCCGGCGCCATGCTGATGCCCGACGGATAACCCAGTAGCAGCGACGCCATCGCGTAACCGGTGGTGAGGCCCGAGGCGCCCAACGCCCCCAGCGTGGAGGACGCACCGATATTGGTCATGCCGCCGCCGAACCCCCAGTTCCCCTGAACGCTCGCCAGGTCGATCAGGTTCTGCTGCGGAGCCTGGAACTCGAACCCCGCCTTCAGATTGCTGCGCCCGCGCGTCCAATTGAAGATGTTCACCAACTGGAAGAAGTTGTCGATCTCGTAGTTGCCGATGCTGGTTCCCGCGTTGAACATGCCTTCGCCGAGGCCCACGATCGGAAAGCCCCGCTCCAGCCGCGACGGAAAGCCGAACTCCTGGAACCAGTTCTTCGAAAGCTGCTCGTCGGACTCGCGCCGCGCGATGTTGGAGCGGTTGAATCCCAGCCGCAGGTCGTTCACCTTGTTGCCGCCCCACACGTGCGTGTCGTTCAGCGCGATGTTGGTGCCGGTGGACGTGTCGGTGGGCACCGACTCGAGCAACCCGGGAATGAACGCGCGCAGACCCTTCACCGGCACTTGCGCGAACCGGAACGACATCCTGTTGGCGGAGGTCACCACCTGATCCAGCTTGATGGTGTAGCGGTTGTCGGTGTTGCGCACGTTGCGGAAAACCGAGTAGTTCTGTCCCAGCGAGTTGAGCGCCATGTTCGGCAGTGGATAGAGCTTCGCCACCTTCTGCCCCGCGGGCGAGATGAAACGCTTCGGGATCACCGCGCCTTCCCAAAGCGGATACGCCTCGTTCGCGCCCAGTTGGATGCGCTGATTGGTGAGCGTGCCCACCGGGCTGAATTCGAACTGCCGGAAGATGTACACCCGCTGGTTGGCCGTGGTGTTGTAGATGGACCGCGAGAAATCGCCCTCGCGTTCGAGCTCCGTGGGGACCCGCGTGAAGGCCGATAGCTGTGTGTAGTGCCGCAGCGGCTCGAAACCGGCGAAGAAGAACGTGCGATTGCGGCCGTCGTAGAGCTTGGGGATGTACACCGGACCGCCGATGTCGGCCCCGCCGCGCCAGTAGCGGACCTGTCCCTTCCTGTCGAACGTATTGCGATACGGAGCCGCGTTCAGCACGTCGTTCTGGCTGAACGAGAACAGCACGCCCCGCAACTTGTTCGTGCCGGACTTGGTGGTCATGCTCACGATCCCGCCGCCCACGCGCCCATACTCCGCCGAGTAGGCATTCTGCTGCACCGACACCTCGGCGATCGCGTCCGACGAGAACGACAGTGAGATCCGCCCGAGGAACATCGCATTGTTAGAGACGCCGTCCGCCTGATACTGCGTCGATCCCATGCGCCCGCCCGAAACCGACAGTCCGCCGCCGGGAGTGACGAACCCCGTGGTGACGCTTGCCTGCTCGGAGCCGGGCTCGCCCACCACGCCGGGCAGCGTGGACATGATCTGCAGCGCGCTCTGATTGGCCAGCGGCAACTCGTCGAGTTGCTTCTGGTTGATGCTGTACTGGATGGTGGAGCTCGACTGCTGGATGATCGGCGCCTCCGCCCTGACCAGCACCTCGGTCGCGGTGCTGCCCACTTCGAGCGACAGGTCGAGCGTCGCCGTGGCGGAGGTTTCCACCGCTACCGGCTCGCGCACCGCCTTCTTGAATCCTTCCATTTCGATCGTCACGCGATAGGAACCGGGAACCAATGCGGGCAGCGTGTAGCCGCCGGTAGTGGACGAGTTGGCCGTCTGGCTGACGTTGGTGGCGAGATTGACGGCGGTCACTTTCGCGCCCCCGATCACGGCCCGCTGCGCGTCGAACACGGTGCCCGTGATCGACCCGGTATTGGTTTGGCTCAGCGCGGCGAATACAAACACGGTGAACGATAACGCGAGTTTCATACACGGCCCCTTGCGCATGGTCGGCCGGACACCATGGTCCAGCCCTTGGGGCAGTCTATCACCGCCGGCGGCGTCTCGGCGGCTTTCCATCCCCTTCGTCGTCCTCTGACGCGAGTTCGTCCCTGACCGCTTCATGCCGGACCAGCTTCCTCTTGTCCGGCTCCACAACCGCCTGTGCGTCGAGGAACGCTCGAAGCAGCCGCGTATCGGCGTTCTGAACCGCCTCGCGATTCGGCAGCAGGATCCAGTCTTTGTCGTCCATCCACAGCAACAGCTTGTTGAAACCGCGAATCAGCACCAGCGCCATGACCACGATTCCCAGAAATAGAGACACGATTCCTCCTTTCCGTTTCAAACGGAAACACCCTTCCACTTACCGAAACGAGGTTCAGCGGGGAAGGGAGGAAGGAGGCGCGCGGCCGCGAACGCCGGGCCGCGGAATGCATACCGGACGAAGGACCGGCGGGCGGCCGGCCGCGCCGAGAACCGTGAGCGGCGCCACGAGCCAAGCCAGGGGCGAACCCCACGCCAGAGCGAAATCCGCCGCGCCGAGGCCGGCGCACAATAGCAACGCCAACAGAACGATCAGGACGATACGGACGATCTTCATCGCACTACGCGCCAGTCACGGAATAACGGAACTGGTCCGGGCCAACAGGCATCGCCGGACCGCCATTGGGAAGTTGCCGCGCCGTCATACGTCCTCTACCTACTGTCCTGAGTGTACCCCGCGTCCAGCCTCCCCGTCGACCCGCTCCTGGACCGCGGCCTTTTGCGTCTGGGTCTGAGGCGCAATTTATCACAGAGATAGAGATCGTGAGGGGGCCCCGAAAACAGGGAGAACTTCGGCCTAGTCTCCGATGGCGGCACGCGCGAGATCAGCGGCCAATCCGCGCAAGAGATCGCCGAAGCCACCAAGGCCTGGGGCCAGAACGACGACATCACCGTGGTGACGGTGCGGAGGAGAGCATGAGCTTAGTCGGCGAGAGGATCCCAAACCGGCAGCAGATCCAGCACGAACCCCTCAATGGGCCCCTCGCCCGCCACGGACGAAATACCTGTCCGCGTCTCGGCGTCATAGCCGGGACGATAGATCTCAACGGTGCGCGCCTCGGCGTCAATCAGCCAAGCCAATTGCGCGCCGTTGGCCAGCCACTCCTCCATTTTGTCGCGCAGCACGCGAATCCGGTCCGTTTGCGAACGCAACTCGATCACGAAGTTGGGGCATACGGGCCAATAGCGACTGAAGGCGGCCGGGTCGAGATCCTCGATGCGATGTTTGAAGATCCACGCCGCGTCGGGCGAACGCCGCGCGGTGTTGGGCAAGAGCCATCCGGTGGACGAGTCGAAGGCTACGCCGCGTTTGTCTTGCCGGGCCCAACGATGAAGCTGGCCCATGATTTCGCCGTTGCGCGCGCCGGTCCACGTGTAAGTTTGCGGCATGATGATCAGTTCCCCGCGGGCGGACAGTTCGAGATTGAGGTCAGCATGCTTCGCGCACAGTTGCGCGAAGGCTTCGTCGGTCATCGGGCCGACCGTCAGCATCGCGGGCAGGTGGGCCTCTTCAATCAGGAACGCCATAACCCACAGTATAGGCCATGCCCGTCGAACCGGGCCGTTGCCGCGGACCGCCCAGCGCGAACTGTTCGGCTTCGATCATACCCGCAAGATCTCGATAGAGCCTGTCCCAAGATCCGCAAAATCGGACCAACCTCGGGGCCCGGCCCGGGCGGCCGCCCCGAAAATGTGGAGGGCGACGATTTCCGTGCCTCGATCGGCGGCATCCAAGGCCGCTCCAAGGCCGCCTAGGGC